>Ga0307472_100000049_pt1 | contig 32949 bp, 24 predicted proteins | sample atmos_gasesAM5C__2_FD_204582 | JGI IMG/M metagenome (GOLD analysis project Ga0307472, IMG submission 204582) | Hardwood forest soil microbial communities from Morgan-Monroe State Forest, Indiana, United States - atmos_gasesAM5C_05 | ecosystem: Environmental > Terrestrial > Soil > Temperate...
GAACAACGGGAAGGATTCATAGGTGCGGACCCAGTCGAAGTTTCCGCCGAAGCTGATGGAATGGTTGGAGACGATGTGGGTGACATTGTCCACGAGTTCATAGCGGTTCTCGCGGTAGATGTCGGGATTGCCGCGGTTGACGCCGACCGCAAAAGTGTTGGCGACTTCCAGGTGCGGCTGTGTGGAGACGACCGGGAAATCGAAAGTGCGGTGGGCATATTGCATGCGTAATTCGTTGACCCAGGAGGAAGAGAAGTTGGTGGTGAGGCCGCCGGCCAAGGATTGGTCGCGGATGTTGTTGTTCTTGAAAGCGGAGGGGAGATCGAAACCGTTGTTGAGAGGCGACTGGTTGGTGAGGCGGTCGTCGTTGATGAAATAGCGGACGTAGAGAAAATTTTTGCTGTTGAGGTTCTCATCGATGCGAATGAAGCCGTTGTCGGTGTTCGCTACGCGCAGGACGCCGAGATTTTCCGGCGGCAGGCCAAAAACGTTTACTTTCACACCGTTGATGGTGTTGGGCACCGAGCCGTCAGCAGGCCCGAGGTTTGCCAACACAACGGAGTTGTAGGTGGGCGATTCGCCGCGGCGCTGCGCGTCATAGTTTGCGAAAACGAAGGTCTTGTTCTTCTGGACGGGTCCGCCGACAGAAGCGCCAAACTGGTTTTGATGGAGAACGTTCAAGCCAGGAGCCGCGAGAACGCTTTTTGCATCCAGCGCATTGTTGCGGAAATATTCATAGAGCGAGCCATGCCATTCGTTGGTGCCGTTCTTAGTGATGATATTGACGATGCCGGCGGTGGCGCGGCCATACTGAGTGGTGTAATCGCTGTTGATGACGCGAAATTCCTGGACGGATTCCTGCGGCGGAGTGCCGCGCTGAATGCCGGAGGCGGTGGAGATATCGTCCGCGCCGTCCACGGCGATGAAATTGAAGTGGATGTTCTGGCCGGCGAAGGAGATCTTGGTTACGGGCTCGACGATTACGTCCGTGCTGCCAGAAGTGGTGTTGCCGATCTGCACGCCGGGCGCGAGAAGAGCAAAATCAATGAACTCGCGTCCATTGACGGGCAGGCTCTCGATCTGGGTTTGCGTGATTACGTCGCTGATCTGCGTGCGGGTGGGCTCGGTGACCTCGGTGGTGGCCTGGACAGTCACCCTCTCATTTATGTTGCCGACGGAGAGCGTAAAATTCAGCGTGGCGACCTGGCCGACCTGCAGCGTGACTTCTTTTTCTTCGGTCTTGAAGCCGGCGACTTGAGCTGAAACTTTGTAGTGGCCCACGGGGATGGCGGGAAATTCGTACTCACCATTGTCAGAGGATTGTGTCGAGCGGGAAAAACCCGTGGCCTCGTTGGCGGCGGAGACTTTGGCTTTGGGGATGCCGCCGCCGCTTGAATCGAGCACCTGGCCCTGCAGCGTGGCGGTAACAGTTTGCGCGCCGGAAGGGATCGCGAACAACACATAAAGGATCGAAAGAGCTGTGCAAACGGCGAACGTCCGAATCTTCATAGTTCCCCCTCGAAGAATATTCGTCACCAGTCGAACCTTCCGAGTCTTGCGGCGTTTACAATGCGGATGGCCGCATTGTCAAGCCGATTCCCGAAAGTTGAGCAACATAAATTTCAACAACCCTGCCCCGAACTTTTGGCTGCTGCCGAAGCGGCTGGCCCGCAGCCGAGACTTCGTCGTTGGCGCTCTTCGAACGCCTACTCCGGCAAGACGGCGGTGACTTCGATTTCAACGCGCGCGTCGTCTTCGATCAAGCCGATCACTTGTACGGCGGTCATCGCGGGATAATGGCTGCCGATGATCTCGCGATAAACCTTTCCAAGCTCCTTGTAAGCGCCGATGTATTCTTTCTTATCCATCACGTACCAATTCATGCGCACGATATGTTCCGGTTTGGCGCGGGCTTCGGCCAGTACGTGCACGATATTTTTCAGTGTTTGGCGCACCTGTTCGACGAAATCTTTGGAAACAAGTTTCCCCTGGGCATCCCAGCCGATCATGCCGCTGACGAAAATGGTGCGCCCCCTTGCCGCGACGCCGTTGGCGTAGCCTTTGGGGCGCTTCCAGTTGGCCGGTTGCAGGAGGTCCATGAGTTTTCGTTACCTCAAATTTTCTAAAATGTGCACGGGATCAATCACCGGCGCGGAATGAAAGCATTCGCGCGCGCAAATCATCCGGAATCGGAATCGCTTTGTGTGGCTTCCTGTCAATCAAGACGAGTACCACGCTGCCGCGGACGCGCAGGGCGCCATTGGGTCCGCAAAGCGTGATGTCGAGATGCACGGAACTTGTGCCGACGCTGCGCACCGCGAGCGTTGCGGAAAGCAGCTCGCCGAAACGGCTGGGGGCAGTGAAATCAACATCCAGGTGCACAGTTGGCAGGCCCCAACCGAGCTGCGTGATGAGATCCGGAAAGGAAAGCTGCAATCCTTCGCGGCACCAGTCTTCTACGATGATGTTGAATATTTCCAGGTAGCGAGGATAGAAAACGATTCCGGCAGGATCGCAGTCGCCGAAGCGCACCAGGACTTCGGCGCGATAGGGCCGCACCGGGGTGGACGAGGCCTGTGATTTGGAAACTGTCGTCTTAGTCATGCGGCCCGTCGCTCTCCTGGAAAGCACTGATGATTCCGCGTGCGATGATCAATTGCTGGACTTCGGTCGCACCTTCATAAATGCGCAATGGGCGGATTTCGCGGTACAGGCGCTCCACTGGTTCATTGCTTTTGACGCCCAGGCCGCCAAAAATTTGCACGGCCGCGTCAATCACCTGCTGCGCCGTTTCTGTGGCGGTCATCTTGGCCATAGCGGCTTCGACGGTTACGCGGCGGCCTTGGTCGCGCAGCCAGGCTGCACGGTAGGTGAGGAGTGCGGCGGAATCGATGCCCGTGGCCATCGAAGCCAGCTTTGCCTGCGTCAACTGGAAGTCAGCGAGTGTTTGGCCAAACATTTGGCGCGAGGTGGCGCGGCGGAGCGCTTCCTGCAACGCGCGGCGTGCAAAGCCGAGAGCGGCGGCGGCCACTGACGTGCGGAAGACGTCGAGCGTGGCCATCGCCACTTTGAATCCCTGCGCGGGATCGCCGAGGCGTTGCGAGGCAGGGATGGGGCAATCGGAAAATGTCAGGCGGGCGAGCGGATGAGGCGCGATGACTTCGATGCGTTCGGCGATTTTAAATCCGCTCGTGTCCTGGTCAACGATGAACGCGGTGATTCCGCGGGCTGCAGACTCTTCACCGGTGCGCGCGAAGACTACATAGAAGTCCGCGATGCCCCCGTTCGAGATCCAGGTTTTTTCGCCATTCAAGACGAAAGTATCGCCATCGCGGCGCGCTTCGCAGCGCAGCGCCGCCACATCTGAACCAGCATCAGGCTCGGAGAGGGCGAATGCTGCGATGAAGGAGCCGTCGCGGACACGGGTGAGATATTTACTCTTCTGCGCGGGAGAGCCGAACAGAGTGATGGCCCCCGAGCCGAGGCCCTGCATGGCAAAGGCGAAATCCGCAAGCCCTGAATGACGCGCGAGCGTTTCACGAATCACGCACACAGCGCGCGTATCGATCGCGTCGCTCGAAGCGCCATAAGTTTTGCCGCCGATGGCATACTTCAGCCAGCCACCTTCGCCGAGTTGACGTACGAGCTTGCGGCACGCCGCATCCACGTCTTTTTCGTTGCCGGCGCGGACGTGTTTGGTAGCCCAAGCGTCCAATTCTTTCGCGAGAACGCGGTGGCGTTCGTCGAAAAACGGCCATTCCATGTGGCTTTGGTCGGGCAACCTCAATCTCCCTTGAATGCCGGCTTCTGTTTGGCAACAAACGCGTCATAAGCGCGGTGGAAATCATTCGTGGTCATGCAAATGGCCTGGGCCTCGGCTTCGGCATCAATCGCTTCATCCACGCCCATGTTCCATTCCTGGTGCAGCATCTTCTTGGTTATGGCATGGGCAAATGTGGGGCCAGCGGCCAACTCGGCAGCCAGCATCCGCGCATCTGACAAGAGCGCTTCCGGCGCGCAGATCCGGTTGAGAAATCCCCAGCGCTCGGCCTCCTCACCGCCCAGATTGCGTCCCGTGTAGAGGAGCTCGGCGGCACGGCCATGGCCGATGACGCGCGGGAGCAGCGCGCAAGCACCCATGTCGCAGCCCGCCAGTCCCACGCGTGTGAATAGGAACGCAATTTTGCAGCGGGCAGTTCCCAGGCGGATATCGGAGGCCAGCGCCAGCAGGGCGCCCGCACCGGCGCAAATTCCGTCGATCGCCGCGACAATTGGCTGCGGGCAGGCTCGCATCGCTTTCACCAGATCACCGGTCATGCGCGTGAAATTGAGTAGACCTTTTTGATCTAGTTTGGTGAGCGGGCCGATGATTTCATGCACGTCGCCACCGGAGCAAAAATTCTCGCCAGCGCCGGTGAGGATGATGGCCTTGACGTCGACGGCGTCAAGCATGGCGCGAAACAGATCGCGCAATTCAGCGTAAGAATCGAAAGTAAGTGGGTTTTTCCGTTCGGGCCGATTGAGCGTGATCGTGGCGACGCGATCCACGACCTCGTACAAGAAATGGCGGGCTTGATAGCCGGCCAGCTCCCCGTGATTGGCCGAAGACCGTTGCACCCGAGCTCGAGAACGGCCCATCACTTTCTCCTGTGCAGAGGAGGGAGCTTTGGCGACCCGGAGCGCGCTGCGCCGAGGCTGCTCAAATGCGATTTGAGCTTCTGGAGCAAGTCGAACATCACCTGCTTTTCTTCCGAGCTGAGCCCGCGGAAGAACTCCACAATCCAGAGTTCATGCTGGGCGGCCATTTCGCGGAAGCGCTTCAGTCCGGTTTCGGTGAGTTTTACGGTGAGCGCGCGGCGGTCGCTGCGGTCGAGCGTTCGGATCACTAACCCTTCGCGTTCAAGCTGATCTGTTATGCCAGTAACGTTCCCGCCGGAAACCATCAGACGTTTCGAGACTTCCGACATTCTCAAACCTGCCGGATGCCGCTCAAGCTGGGCCATTAGGTCGAAGCGGGGCAAGGTGGTTTCAAAATCCTGGCGCAAGCCGCCGCGAACGTGGTTTTCAATTCGCACCGTGCAAGAAAGGAGCCTGAGCCACAGCCGCAGCGCTTGATGATCGCCCTTGGTGGCGCGAGTCTCGAGGTCAACCAGCGTTCCGTTGAGGCCGTTTGCTTCCAGAGTCCTCGCCCGCATTGCTAGAGAGCTTGCCATTTTTCCCTCACATCACCTCGCCGCCGGCCACGGCGATGGTCTGTCCCGTGATGGCTTCGCTCCCCGGGAGGCAAAGCCAGGCAACAGCGTTGGCCACCTCCTCGGGCTGCACCAATCTTTTTTGCGGGTTTCGCGCGGCCAATTCGGCGCGCGCTTCTTCGGGCGTGCGGCCCGTTTTCGCGACAATATTGGCGACAGACTCTTTCAGGAGATCGGTCTCCGTGAAGCCCGGACATACCGCGTTCACCGTGATTTTCTTCGTCGCGATTTCGAGCGCGAGGGCGCGCGTCAGGCCAACCACCGCGTGCTTCGACGCGCAATACGCCGCGACGTAGGCGTAGCCGGTCAGGCCCGCAGTGCTGGCCATATTAATGATCCTTCCCCAGCCGGCGCTGAGCATTTCTGGCAGAGCCACCTGAATGCAGTGAAAGGTTCCATCGAGGTTCACCGTCATCATCTGCCGCCAGAGTGTGGAGTCCGTCTTCAAGAAAGGCGCAGAGGCTGCTTGGCCAGCGTTGTTCACCAGAATGTCGATTGGACCGGAGCGTGCGCGCGCGCTTTCGAATGCATGCGCGACTGCCGCCGGGTCTGCCACATCCGCCTTCACATAAGCGACGCCGCCAGCTTGCTGGAAATCGAGGGCACCTCGCCGCTGCGGTTCGGCGCTGCGACCTAGGACAGTGACGCGCGCACCGTGATCCATCAGTGCGCGCGTGACAGCGGCACCGATCCCGCGCGCGCCTCCGGTGACGACGGCATGTTTGCCACTCAAGAGGTCTGACTTCCTGCCCGCAGAGGCGGGCGTCATACCTGCAACCTCAGCAGCGCGGCACGCGCAAGATTTCGTTCGAGTTGTTCTTTGCCGTTCAAGTAAGGGCTGGGCCACCAAACATCCGTGTAGCCTTGCTTTGCCGCTTCATGCAGCGTCCAGGACGGATCGGCCAAATGAGGACGCGCAATCGCACATAGATCTGCGCGGCCGGCGGCGATGATAGTGTTCACGTGGTCGCCCTCGAAAATATTGCCGACCGCAATTGTTGCGATGCCGACCTCGTTGCGTATGCGGTCGGAAAACGGCACCTGGTACATGCGTCCATAGACGGGCCGCTCGGATTTGCTTACCTGGCCGGATGAGCAATCGATCATGTCTGCGCCAGCACATTTGAACAGGCGAGCGACCTCGGCCGAATCTTCCGGAGTGATGCCGCCGGGCACCCAATCGTGCGCGGAGATGCGCACGCTCATGGGCCTGTCTTCCGGCCACGCGGCGCGCATGGCCCGGAAAACTTCCAGGGGATAGCGGCAGCGGTTCTCGGGCGAACCGCCGTATGCGTCCGTGCGGTGATTTGTGAGTGGAGAAATAAAACTCGAAAGCAGATAGCCGTGGGCAGTATGGAATTCGAGCCAATCGAATCCCGCCGCTACGCCGCGAAGGGTGGCGGCAACAAAGTCGGCTTTGATGCGATCCATGTCCGCAGGCGTCATTTCGCGCGGCGTTTGCGACACGCCTTCGATGTACGGCAGAGGGGAGGCAGAGACAAGGGGCCAATTGCCCGACTCCAGCGGTTGATCAATTCCTTCCCAGGCGCGGCGCGTGGAGCCTTTGCGCCCGGAATGCCCGAGTTGCAATGCAATTTTCGCGTCGGTGTGCGTGTGGACGTAGTCCACAACGCGTTTCCAGGCCTTCATCTGCTCGTCATTCCACATCCCGAGGCAGGCGGGCGTGATGCGAGCGTCCGGTGAAACGCAAGTCATCTCCGTGAAGACCATCGCAGCGCCACCCATGGCGCGCGCGCCGAAGTGCACGAGATGGAAATCGTTGGGCAGGCCATCGTCCGCCATGTAGGTAGCCATCGGCGAAACGATCACGCGGTTCTTCAACGTCAGCCCGCGCACCGAAAAGGGAGTGAACATAGGGGGAATGCTGCGGCCCACGCCGCTGCGCGCCGCAAACCATCGCTCGACGTTTTCCACGTAGCGAGCGTCGCGCAATTTCAGATTTTCGTGACCGATACGCTGGCTGCCCGTGAGCAGGCTGTAGGTGAACTGCTCGGGATCGAGATGAACATAGCGTTCCACCTGTTCGAACCACTCCATGCGATTGCGAGCCGCACTTTGCAGCTTGAGAGCTTCGATTTCGCGCTCTTCCTGGTAGCGCTGTAGCGCTTCGCTGACGTCGCCGGTGTGGCCGGAAAGCACGCGCGTGAGCGCCATGGCGTCTTCCATGGCCAGCTTGGTGCCAGAACCGATGCTGAAGTGCGCGGTGTGAGCAGCATCGCCGATCAGGACGATGTTTTTGTGGAACCATTTCTCGCACAGGATGCGATTGAATTTCAGCCACGCGGCCGAGCCTTGTAGATGCTTGGCGTTGGAGATTAGCGGGTTGCCATCCAACCGCTCCTCAAACATTTTTTCGCAGAGCGTGATGGATTGTGCCTGTTCCATCTTGTCGATGCCCGCCTTCAGCCAGTTTTTCTCGGGAGTCTCGATGATGAATGTGGACCAGTCGTTATCGAAGCGATAGGCATGCAGGTTGAACCAGCCCCACTCGGTCTGCTTGAAATCGAAGGTGAAAGCATCGAGCTTTTTCTTGCTGCCGAGCCAGATGAAGCGATTCAGGCGCGCCTGGATGTTAGGCTTGAAGACATCCTCGTATTTGCGGCGCGTGCTGGACGAGGCGCCGTCGGAGGCGATGACCAGATCGTGGGTGGCGGCATAGCCGTCGGGATCGGTGACTTCGGTTTGGAACACCAGCTTCACGCCCAGTCCCGCGGCGCGATGCTGAAGTATTTGCAGAAGTTTTATTCGCGCGATGCCGCAGAAGCCGTGACCGCTCGATGTAACTTTGCGGCCTTTGAAGAAGACGTCTATATCATCCCAGTGGCGAAACGCTTGCGTGATGCCGGCATGAGTTTCCTCGTCGGCGTCCTTGAAGCCGTCCATGGTCTTGTCGGAAAACACCACGCCCCAGCCGAATGTGTCGTCGGGACGGTTGCGTTCGATGACGGTGATGTCCCAGGGCGGGTTGGCCTTCTTCGCGAGGATCGCGAAATAAAGGCCTCCCGGTCCGCCGCCAAGGCAAACGATCTTCATCTCTCAACTCCGAGAGGGAAAAGGTTGAAGGCGTTCATGCGGGCACCTCCCTCAGCGCATCGGCTAATTTCTGGCCGGTGTCATCCGCCAGCGCCGCTTCGCGCAATCTCCTGAGGCGACCTGCTGCATCGTCCATAAGCCGCAATTTCGGGAGAACGCCCATCACGGCATCGAAACACTCTTTGCCGCGCAGATGCGTATCGCCGTAACCCTTCACCATTCGCGGGCATTCAGAAAATTCGAGCGCGAGCGCATAATTTTCTTGCGCCAGGGTGGGGATGTGCGCCAACCAGTCGTTGATCCGCTGATGCTCGCGCCGGAAGCGCAGTGATTTTCGCCGCCAACGGCGCAGCCCTGACACCGCGTAAAGCTGCAAGTAGCCGATCAACGAAGTGGTCTGCACGATCGTGCCCTTTTGAGTGAGTCGCTCAACCAGGCCTCTGGCCCATTCAGTGTTCAGCAACCATTGGCCGAGACCGGCGGGGAGCATGTCCGCGATTTCCTGTACACGCGGATGAAGGAATTCGTTGATCTGCAAAAGTTGGGCCTTGTCCACTCGCGCGTCTTTGTGGACACGTTCGAAACGCGTGCGGCGAATCTTCAGATCTGCGACACGCGCGGCATCTTCATACGACATCCACAGGGCGAGGTAGCGGCCCGTTTCGCAGAGCAGCGCGAAGTCGCCTCGGCCATACTGCGCGTCAAGGTCTCGGATGGGTTCGAGGCGGTCGAGATAATCGGCGGCGTATGCTTCGTCCTGATAATCCGCAAGGCGCTCGATGCCAGCGAACAGTATCGTGTGGCTGGCAGGTGGGAATCTATTTTCAATTCGCGCGACAAGCGACTGCAGGCGCGGGCCGACCTTTGCTATTGCCGCTTTACTCTTGCTGGTCTTGGTTGAGTCCGGCTCCGTGGCCGCCTTGAATCCGGCGCTAAACGCGGCGAGACTGGCTTCCACGCCGACACCGCCTCTTCCAATCGCTTCCTCGAATTGCGTGCGGGTGAAAGGCAACGCGCCGGTTCCTGCGAGCGCGCCAAAAAGCGATGCGCTGATGACGCTGCGAGAATCCTCAGCCATGCACGCGAAATCATTTTGCACAAACACTCTTGCCGCTGCGGCGCTGGCCTCGATAATTTTCGCGTCGTCCACGCGCCCGTCGCCGATGGCGGTCTTCTCCGTCATGGAGTACACGCGATTTGTCGAAGCAATCAGCGTGGTGCGATCTGGAGTCACGAGGCCGCGCTGAATCGCGCGCCCTGCTTCCATCAATTCGGAAGCGAGCACGATATCGAGCTCACCCGGAACGGGCATCATCGCCAGTACCGGTTCCTTTCCTGCCGCGCGCACCGCCGCTTCGGGAAAAATCTCGATGTAGTAAATCGTGGAGCCGGTGCGCTGCGCGACGCCCGGCACGGACGTGGTCTGAGCGTAGTAGCCGGAGTGTTCAGCAAGGTCCACAATCCAATCCGCCAGAACACCGCCTCCCTCTCCTCCCATCGCCAGAATTGCAATCGTGATGGCCCTGGGCGCCTGAGCGCTCAAAGAATCGGGCTGTGAGGTCGGGCTTCTATCCATTCAGTATCTCGGCGCGGCCTCAGGCAGTGATGCCTGCCAGGCGGCGATCAATGCGCCGCTGCAGGAAACCGATGACCGCGTGGCGCACGCGCGCCTTCACCCCATCCCACGCATTGGGATTCGAGATCACCTCGGCGCGGAAAAACGAAGGGCACAGAACGGCTGCGTGCGACACCTCGCCGCACAAACCGCATCCCGAACAACTGTCGAGCACCGTGGCGACAGGATCTTTGCGCAAGGGATCGGGATTTTCCGCGACGGTGAGCGACGGGCAGCCGGAGAGGCGGATGCAGGAGTGGTCGCTGGTGCAAGTGTCGGCGTCAACGCCGAAGCGCTCGCGCACCACGCGCTGGCCATCTTTAGCCATTTTGGCCATCAGCGGTTTCACGCGGCGCTGCTTGTTCAGTTCGCATTCGCTCTGTGCCACGATTACCTTCGGGCCTTTTTCTTTTGTGGTGAGCGCCTCACGCAGAGTGTCGCGCATGGCGGCTACGTCGTATGTGCGCGTGATGGTGCGCACCCATTTTACGCCGACGCCGCGGACGGCATCTGCGATGGACATTTTCGTTGTGCGGATGGGATTGGAGGCGTGGGAGGAGAGGATGTCCTGGCCACCGGTGGCGGCGGTGTAGCTATTGTCAACAACTATGAGCACGCTGTCGGTGCGGTTGAAGACGGCGTTGCCGACGCCGCTGGTGAGGCCGTTGTGCCAGAATCCGCCGTCGCCCATGATGCTGATGGTGCGCTTTTCGGTCTTGTCCGTGTTGAAGGCGGCTGCACCGGCCCAGCCGAGGCCGTAGCCCATGGTGGTGGCTCCGATGTTGAATGGCGGCAGGATGGAAAACAGGTGGCAGCCGATGTCGGAGCTCACGTGGTGAGGTCCGAGCTCGCGCTCGACTAATTTCATGGCGCTAAATATCGGACGCTCCGGGCAGCCGGTGCAAAATGACGGAGGGCGCGGATGGATTTCGTGATCGAGCGCCTGGACAGCGGTCGGCCTGAGCGCTGGCGGGCGAACCATCGTGGGCAGATTGTTCTGATCGATCAACTGAGGCGCTAAGAGCTCGACGAATTTCAGGATGCCTTTCATCAGCGTGGCCGCGGTGTACTCGCCGGCCATGGGCAGCACGTCCTTGCCGTGCACTTTCGTATGAATGTCGGCGCGGCGCAGGATGGCATGCAGGTTTTGCTCGATGAAATCGGGCTGGCCTTCTTCGATCACCAAAACGGCGCGTTTGCCGTTGCAGAATTTCTTGATTTCTGTGTCCACGATCGGATAGGTGACGTTCAAAACGTAGAGCGGGATTTTACTGTTGCCGAAGGGGTCGGAGAGACCGAGGAGTTCGAGGCAGCGGATGGTGGTGTTGTACATCCCGCCCTGCAGGATGATGCCGAAATCCTGCGAGCCATCTGCAAAAAGCTCATTGAGAGCGCTCTCTTGAATAAATTTCTGCGCCGCTGGCCACCGCGTGTGAATTTTTTCCTGCTCGTGGACGAAGCTGGCGGGCGGGAGGACGATGCGGCTCACATCGCGCACTGGATTTTCCATCGCGTCCTTGAGCATGAATTTCGGGCGCACATTGTTCTTTGCAACGAAGCGGCCATGCACGTGGCAGGCGCGTATGCGCAACTCCAGCATCACCGGAGTGCGGCTCGCCTCCGACAGCGCGAATCCCTGTTCAACCGCTCGGACGATGGAGGGAAGGTTGGGGCGCGGATCGAGCAGCCACATCTGCGACTTCATGGCGAAAGCGTGCGAGCGCTCCTGCATGATGCTGGAGCCTTCGCCGTAGTCTTCGCCGACGATAATCAGCGCGCCCCCGGTGACGCCGCCGGAAGCAAGATTGGCGAGCGCGTCGGAGGCCACGTTGGTGCCGACGGTGGACTTGAAAGTTACCGCGCCGCGAAGTGGATAGTTGACGGAAGCGGCGAGCGTGGCGGCAGCGGTGGCTTCTGAGGCGCTGTGCTCGAAGTGGACACCGAGTTCTTCCAGGATGCTGTTCGCGTCGTTTAGCACATCCATCAGGTGCGAGATCGGCGCGCCTTGATAACCGGCGACGTAGGAAACTCCGGACTGCAGCAGGGCCTTCGTGACCGCGAGAATTCCCTCGCCGTGGAATACTTCGCCTTCACCCAGATAAAGTTTTTGGACTTCTTTCTTGAAGGTGCGTTCCGCCATGGGCGCCTCACTGGCCCGCTCGTCCATTTAGAGGAACGGGCGGAGTCATGCTTATCGCATGTCAGGCAATCGGCGGGAACTTTATACCTGAATAATTTAGGTGTCAACCTTACGGGCAGCTCGGCGACGGGTCAGATTCGCATAATCTCGCTTATCGGGAATTGACTCTGGTTACTAGAAAATCCTCTCGTTCAATCATGGAAATACCCGCCGCGAGTTGTATTTCAGTAGAATGGCGACGGCGGCTGATGGGTGATCCCTTTTGATTGCCGAGATAATGCCTGAGTGCTACGACACGGAAGGCAGAAGAGTCTTCCGTCCCGACTCTCGACGACACAGTGGTTTCAAGCCAACTTTTCCAGCCGGACGTTTCGTCGCGCAACCTCTAAAACACTGGTGCGCCGACCTTCCTAGCATTCGACGCTTTCTCGCCGGGTGCAAGTGTGTGTCTGACGAAGTACAGTTTGGAAAGCGAGACTACTGGCAGCCCCCCTGAAGTGTTTGAAGGGACCAAGAAGGGAGACTGCGAAGACTTTGCGTTGTGGGTATGGAGACAGCTTCTGCACATGAATTATCCAACCAGATTCGTCCTGGGAAGCGCAGGCCGATATGGCGACGGTCATGCTTGGGTGACTTTTCAAAGAGACGGTAGGACCTACTTGTTGGAGGCACTCAGCTGGCCAGTCGGGCTGACTCTGCCACGATTGTCCGTCCTGAGCTATAAACCGAAATTCTCAATATCGTGGGACGGAGAAAAGGTCCTTATTTTGAGCACGAAGACAAGAAGGTCGATTGGTTCCTACAACGAATTACGCTGCTCGTTGGAGAGTGGTTGTTCTTCTGGGCCACTTTTTGGCTGAAGGTCTTCCCCGGGAGGATCGGCAAATGGTTGAAGGTCAAGCTGTTTGAGGACAAACAACCTTAAGACCCGTAGAACCATGATGGCTCAAATCCCACTGAGCAAAATTGAAATATCATCAACTTACTGATGGACATCGTTCACTTGATTGATCAACGCGCTTGCCGAAAACTGATGTCATGAGACACGCGCCTCCTGGGGCGAGGGTTGATACCCTCGCCCGGAACCGTTTGGCATCGGTTGAATCAGGAGGCGCAGATGAGAGTGTACATCGGAGTGGATTTGCATGTTCGCACGCAGACGGTGTGTTGGTGTGACACGGCGAGTGGGGAACAGCGGGAGCGCATGCTCGATCACGAACGAGACGACGTGCGCGCGTTTTATGCGCGGTTCATCGCACCAGCGGTTGTGGGCGTGGAAGGGTCTGGCTACTCGCTGTGGTTTCACCGACTGATCGAAGAAACGGGCCATCAGTTGGTCGTCGGAGACGCCCAGGCGATCCATCAGTTCGCCCGGCGGCGACAGAAGAACGACCGGCGCGACGCGCAATTGTTGCTCGATCTGCTGTTGCGCGGCGATTTCCCTGTCGTGCATGTCCCCTCACCGGGCAGTCGCGATGTCCTCGCACTATTGCGTTATCGCCACCGGCTGGTACGGATTCGCACGATGCTGCGGAATGGGCTGCAGGCCGTGGCGCTGAGCCATCAGTTGCGGCTCGGGCCGCGGTTGTTCACCGCTCGCGGCCAGCAGCAGTTCACGGTCTTGCCGCTCCAGGGAGCTTACGCCGCCCAGCGCCAGCATTCGCTCGCGCTGCTGGAATCTCTGGAAGAGCGAGTCCACGTCATCGAAAAGGAGCTGGAAGTGCGAGCGCAGCAGGATGCACGCGTGACGCGGTTGCGGACGCATCCGGGGGTAGGGCTGTTGACCGGGCTGGCGGTGGTGCACGCACTGGATCCGGTCCAGCGCTTCGATCAGGCCCGCCGCGTCGCAGCCTACTGCGGTCTGGATCCGAAGGAACATTCCAGCGGCGATACCCAGCGTTTCGGCCACATCTCGAAGCAAGGCAACCGGCTGCTGCGGTTCTTGCTGGTCGAGGCGGCGCACGCGGCGATTGGCAAAGATGAGCCGTTGCGACGCTTCTATTTTCGGATCGAGAGCCGCAAGAACTCGGCAGTGGCCTTGGTCGCGGTCGCTCGCAAGCTAGTGTTGCGGTTGTACCGCATGCTGCGCGAAGAAATCGATTACGACGAGTTCCGGCGCCGGGGTCGAGACGCGCGACGTGCCCGTGTGGGTCATAGTTCCGCCATGAGGCGGGACTGACAAACTGATGGGGCCGTCCGCCTGTCCGGCCCTTGCGTCGGACAGAGCGAAGCCGTCCTCAGGGGCCACCGTGCCCGAATAGATGAGTGATCGCGACCCGGTTCTCCCGCGTCGCTGATCGATACGCCGAGAAGGACGAATTTCGAACCCGACCGATGCCAAACGACCGTGTTCAACTTCGCCCCAGTCGACGACTCGACGCCGCCTGGGGAAATCCCTGTTTAGAAAACAATCTTGACACCGGCGCGTGTCTCATAGACGACCCACTAACCATGAGCGAAGGCGACTCCGTGTGGAGCGCCCAACATGGCTCGCCTTTGCCAATCCCCTTGCCCGGCCTTGCGACGCGCCTATCCCATAAGCGCACACTCGAATAGTCATTCCATCTCCAGCCATCGTTGCAATCAGCTGCAACTGCTCATACTTACGGACCCAAGATAATGGAAGCTAACTTGCCGAGCACTATACCGTCTGACGATGTAGTCAAACGCAGCATGAAGGATCATGACAGATGAGCCATCACCGCGAGACTGGCCATGAAGAACAGCAGCTCCCACTGACTCCAGCGATGTTTCACGTCTTGCTGACGCTTGCAGACGAAGAAATGCACGGCTATGCGATCCTGAAAGAGGTGGAAAGGCGCACAGAGGGCAAGGTGCGGCTGAGCGCGGGCACCCTATACGGGATCATCAGGCGCCTGAACGAGGAGGGTTGGATCGTCGAATCGAACAAGCGGCCGACGGCCGGCCTGGATGACGAGCGGCGGCGCTACTACCGGCTGACGGAACTGGGGAGGCATGTGGCGGTAGGCGAAGCACGACGCCTGGAAGAATTGCTGGAAATGGCTCGGAGCAAGAAGTTGTTTTCAAAGCCCAAGCTGGCCTGACGAGGTGATGATCCATGAACCCTGCCACGCTTCCGCGATCGCAGAGAATTTTTCGCGCACTATTGCGAGTCCTGCCCTTCGATTTCCAGACGAATTACGGGCACGAGATGGAGGGTGTGTTCCACGAACAAGAGCGTGAAATCAAGGAACGAGGTGGCCCCATGGACTTCTTGAAGCTGTGGAGCGAGACGATCGCAGGAATATTCCGGACAGCTCCGAGCGAGCATTGGGAAATTCTGAAGCAGGACCTGGCCTACGGCCTGCGCATGATGCGCAAGAACGCAGGCTTCACCGTGATCGCCGTCCTGACGCTGGGTCTGGGCATCGGCGCGAATACCGCCATCTTCAGCGTAGTCCATGCCGTGCTGCTCCGGCCACTGCCGTATCCCGAAGGCGATCGGTTGGCGTTCATCCGGCAGCAAGCGCAAAAACTGGGAATCAACGATATCGCATTTTCGACGCACGAAATCGAGGACTATCGCGGGCAGAATCAAACTCTCTCGGGGCTGGTGGAATACCACACCATGTCGTTCATTCTCTACGGGCACGGCGACCCTGACCGCATACGCACCGCGGTAGTATCCGCGAATTATTTCGATTTGTTCAAAGTACAGCCACTGCTTGGCCGGGCATTTCTGGCGGAGGACGACAAGTTAGGCGCACCCGCAGTGCTGATCCTGAGCTACGAATATTGGAAAAACAAATTCGGAGCTGATCCGGGCATTCTGGGGAGGACATTCGAGTTGAACGACCGCCTGCATACGGTGGTAGGCGTGCTCCCGCCTGTCCCGCAGTATCCAGTGGAGAGCGACGTGTATATGCCCACTTCCGCCTGCCCTTTCAGGTCCGCACAAAAGTTTATCGACAACCGCGACGCGCGCATGATGAGAGCATTTGGACGACTCAAGCCAGGAGTTACCCTGGCCCAGGCGCGCGCGGATCTTGCGACCATCGCCGGCCGGCTGAAATCGGAATATCCAAAATCATATCCTGACAATATGGGCTACGCAGCGGTTTCCAGCCCTCTTCAGGAAGAGTTAACACAGGGAGCCCGTCCCACCCTGCTAGTTCTTCTTGCGGCGGCGGTGTTTGTTTTGTTGATCGCCTGCGCCAATGTGGCGAATTTGACGCTCGCGCGGATGTCGCGACGGGAACGCGAGCTTGCGGTACGGACAGCTCTGGGAGCGGGACGCAGCCGCTTGCTGCGTCAACTTCTGACGGAGAGTTTTTTGATGGCGCTGGTAGGGGGCGCGCTGGGCCTGGTTCTTGCCTACAGCAGCCTGGAACTGCTGACGCAATTTGCCGCGCGGCTGACACCGCGCGCCCGCGAAATCAATATTGACGCAAGCGTGCTGGCGTTCACGCTCCTGGCGGCGCTGGGCACAAGCATCATTTTTGGGACCATTTCTGCGGTGTTCACGCGAGCAAATCTGTCGTCGAGTTTGAAAGAGGGAAGCACGGGCGTCGGCGCGGGCCAGAGCAAGAATCGGGTGCGCAGCGCTTTGATCGTCTCACAAGTGGCCTTCTCATTCATGCTCCTGATTGGAGCGGGATTGATGCTGCGCAGCCTGATCAAGATGCTGCGAGTGGACGCAGGATTTGTGCCGCAGCGCGTGCTGGCGATGCGCACGACTATCAGCTTCAGCAAGTATGCGAAGCAGGAGCAGCTGGTAGAAGTAATCAAGAAGATTCTCGACCGCGTGCAGGCCGAGCCCGGCGTAATTTCTGCAGCGATGTCATCGAGCTATCCATTAGACTCCGAGACAATATCGGTCGGCCCCAACTCCGGAACGTTCAAGATCCAGGGACGCGAGCTCGCGCCGGGCGAAGCCCCTCCCGTGGGCAGCTACTCCCTGATCTCACCGGCCTATTTCCGCACGTTGGGAATCCCGCTGAATGAAGGGCGCGAATTTACGGAGGCAGATGGCGGCAAAGGCCCGATCGTAGCAATGATCAACGAAGCGATGAAGCGCCGTTTCTGGCCAAACGAAGACCCGATTGGCAGGAGTATTTCGTACGATGATGGAGCCACCTGGGCCACTATTGTCGGGATTGCCGGAGACGTGAGGGAGTTCGGCCTTGACCGTCCTGCGTTGCCCGAGATTTATATTCCACACTCGCAAATCGCGGCGCCTTCGACCTTGTCTGCGCGAACCATGGCCGATCCGAGAAGCATGGGCGAAGCGATCGTACGCGCAGTGCACGAGGTGGACCCGCAGATAGCGGTGACGCATGTGGTGACACTGGAGCAAGCGCGCGCGGAGTCCACCACTTCTCCCCGCGTTACCGCGACCCTGTTGGGAATTTTCGGAGGGCTCGCGCTTGTCATCGCCGCGGCCGGCATCGGGGGAATCATGGCACTGGCAGTGAGCCAGCGCGTTCGCGAGATCGGCATCCGCATCGCGCTGGGGGCGCAGCCATCGAAAATCCTAGGAATGATCCTTGGCCATGGGCTGCTGCTGGCGGCGGTCGGAGTTGGGATTGGCCTGGCCGGCGCACTGGCGGTGACCGGGCTGGTAAAATCGCTCCTCTTTGAAATAACGCCGACTGACCCGGCTACATTCTTGGGTGTTGCAGTGGTGCTCGTCTCCGCGGCGATCATCGCGAGCTATCTGCCGGCGCGGCGCGCTGCAGCGATCGATCCGATTGAGGCGCTCCGCACGGAGTAAGCGCGGAGATTGCCATGGCCAACCACGTAGCCTGCCGTGGGAAACTTTCCGCGTCAAATTGGACGCCAACGCCTTACTGAATCCAGACTTTAGCGGTTTGTGCCCGCGCGAATTCCCGATAAACTTGAATCGACCCGATCCACGTTCAAACGTGCTGCCATCTCTTGCGCCAGGTGCGCTCGACGCGTGAGATCGAACAGTTGCAGGGATTGAACGCCCATGCTGAAGCGGCTCTTCTCTCACTACATCGCCGAAGAAGTGCGGCCGATGGTGCGGCTGGCGATCCCGCTCGTCCTCGCGGAGCTGGGCTGGATGACCATGGGCATCGTGGACACCATGATGGTGGGGCGGCAGGCGCACAGCGCCGAAGCCATGGGCGCCGTGAGCCTGGGCAGCATTCTCTACATGGCCGTGGCTATCTTCGGCACCGGGCTGATGCTGGGACTCGACACGCTGGTCTCGCATTCTTATGGTGCAGGAGATGTGGAGGATTGTCACCGCTCGCTCGTCAACGGCGTGTACTTGAGCCTCGCGCTTGGACCCGTACTGATGGGCTTCGTTCGGCTCATCGAGCCCATCCTGCGTTCTGCGAATATTGAGTCTGCGGTCTTGACCCAGGCGATTCCGTATTTGCGCGCGCTCAACTGGGGCACGCTGCCACTGCTGCTCTATTTTGTATTTCGCCGTTACCTTCAGGGGATGAATCTGGCGAAGCCAGTAATGTTCGCCCTGATTTCCGCCAACTTTGTGAACCTGGTGGGGAATTGGGCTCTCGTGTATGGGCATCTCGGAGCGCGCGCAATGGGAACGGTGGGCTCCGGTTGGTCCACCTGTATTGCACGGCTCTACATGATGGGCGTCTTGCTGGTTTACTCTGTCTATTACGACCATCGCTACAAGACGGGCCTACGCCGTACTCGCAGATTGCCCAGCTTTTTCCGCATGTGGCGTTTGGTGCGGCTCGGATTTCCTGCGGCCACGCAATTCGCAATGGAAGTTGGAGTTTTCGCCGTGGCAACTACGCTAATCGGCAAGCTTGGCGCTGTCTCACTGGCCAGCCACCAGGTGGCGCTCAACACCGTGAGCCTCACTTACATGGTGCCGCTCGGGATTTCGTCGGCGGCAGCCGTCCGTGTGGGGCAAGCGCTCGGCCGGCGCGACGCGCATGCAGCCAGCCGCGCGGGATGGACCGCGATGGCGCTTGGCACGGGCTTCATGACCTGCATGGGAGTGATCCTGCTGGTGGCTCCCCATCCTATCGTGCGGGCTTACACACCGGATCCGATGGTGATCCAAGCGGCAAGCTCGCTGCTGTTTGTCGCGGCCTTTTTTCAACTCTTCGACGGGATGCAGACCGTCGCGACGGGCGCGTTGCGCGGTGCAGGCGATACCCGCACGCCGATGCTCTGCCATATGTTTTTCTACTGGGCCATCGGCTTGCCGCTGGGCTACCACCTCTGTTTCCGGCTCGGATGGGGTGCCGCGGGATTATGGACCGGGTTGTGCCTGGCGCTGATCCTGATTGGGATTGCGCTGCTCTATTTCTGGCGGCGCAAGGAGCGCTCGTTCTCGACTGCAGAAATCACCACTGAAAGAGCCCGCCTGGTTGTTGAATAGGCCGTGCGCCTTCACGGTTATCCCCATTGAACTCTCCAGGACATTCGCGGGCCGATTCGAGGCGGCTGCGCTACAATCGCTCCCAATCGCATCGGCGCGGTCAGGAAGGTTTCTCTGGCAGTGGTGCCGAACGGGTACATCAAAATGCACAATCCCTTCATGGCTCGCGCGATACAATCTTCACTCGAAAATATCCGCGCGGGGCTTGGCGGCCCCTTCGCTGCAGTCGTTGTGAAAGACGGAAAAATTATCGCTGAAGGGACCAACCGTGTGACTTCAACGAATGACCCGACGGCGCACGCCGAAGTGGTGGCAGTGCGTGAAGCCTGCAAAAAACTTGGGCATTTCGAGCTGACTGGCTGCGAAATCTACACTACCTGCGAGCCGTGCCCCATGTGCCTTGGTGCGATTTATTGGGCTCGTCCTGCGCGTGTCTACTATGGATGCACGGCTGCGGACGCGTCGGAAGCCGGCTTTGATGATTCATTCATTTACGAAGAAATCGGACGACCACACGCACAGCGGAAAATTCCCATGATCCAGATGATGCGGGAAGAAGCGCTTGAGGCGTTTCGAGCCTGGGAAAAAAAGCAGGACAAGATCAAGTACTGAGGCGCCAGTGGAGACTCGCATCATCGGGACATCAGTGCCGCGGAAAGAAGGGCGAGAGAAAGTCACCGGCAGCGCCCGCTATGTGGACGATATCGCGCTCCCCGGCATGCTTCATGGCGCGACGGTGCGCAGCCCTGTAGCGCGTGGACGAATTCTTGCAATTCATTTCGAAGGCGATATCCCGTGGAGCGAATTTACCGTTGTTACTGCGAAAGACATTCCCGGGAAAAATTGCATCGCACTACTTATTGAAGATCAGCCCTGCCTCGCCGCTGAATTCGTCAACCATCCCGAAGAGCCAGTGGTGCTGCTTGCCCACCGAGACAAGTATTTGCTCGAGGAAGCGCGCCGGGCGGTGCGTATCGAGATTGAGCCCCTTCCAGCCATCTTCATGATTGAAGAGTCATTCGCGCGCAAACAAACCATCTGGGGAACCGACAATATCTTCAAGTCGTTCCGGGTGGAGAAGGGCGATGTGGACAACGCCTGGGCCGACGCTGATTTCATCGTCGAAGGCGACTACGAAACCGGTTCGCAGGAACAACTCTATATTGAGCCGCAGGGAATGATCGCACGCGCGGGCCCCGAGGAAGGAGTCATGATCTGGGGCTCGCTGCAATGCCCGTATTACGTTCACAAGGCGCTAGTGGTGCTCTTCGGGCTGCCGAAGGATCGCATTCGCGTGGTGCAGACGGAGACCGGCGGCGGTTTTGGGGGAAAGGAAGAGTACCCCTCGATGATTGCAGCCCACGCGGCGCTGCTGTCGTGGAAAGCGCGGCAGCCTGTGAAAATAATCTACGACCGCGCCGAAGACATGGTGGCCACCACGAAGCGCCATCCATCGCGTACTCGGCATCGCACGGCCGTGACGCGCGACGGCAAATTGCTCGCGATGGAAATTGATTTTACGATTGACGGCGGGGCGTACGAGACTCTCTCGCCCGTAGTGCTCTCGCGCGGCACAATTCATGCGGCGGGACCTTACAACTGTCCGAACGTGCGAATTCTAAGCCGCGCTGTGGCCACCAATGCGCCGCCGCATGGCGCCTTCCGCGGGTTTGGCGCGCCGCAGAGTGTCTTTGCGCTCGAGCGGCATCTGGATCGCGTGGCCAACGCGATCGGCTTCGCCCCGGATGAATTGCGCCGCCGGAACTTTATTCATGAAGGGCAAGCGCTGGCGGTCAGCCAGGTGATCCACGAAAAGGTCGACATGAGCCATCTGATGGACCGCGCTTTCGAATTGAGCAGCTATCACGCGAAGCATAAACGATTCGATGTGGAAAATCGCGAGAACACCATCCGGCGAGGAATCGGATTCGCCACGTTTTTGCACGGAGCGGGGTTCACGGGTTCTGGCGAAGAATATCTGGCGTCGGAAGTCGCGGCGGAAGCAACCAGCGATGGCCGCGTGCGCGTGATGGCAGCCAGCACGGAAATGGGCCAGGGCACAAATACAATATTCTCGCAGATCGCAGCGGAAACTCTCGGGCTTGGCGTCGAGCAATTCGAAATTGTGCAGCCCGATACGGCCGGCGTGCCGAACAGCGGCCCCACGGTCGCTTCACGCACTTCGATGATCGTCGGAAAACTGGTGGAATCCGCCGCGAGCGAAATTCAGCAGAAGTTGTTTCAGAGCGGCCTGCTGAAACCCAGATATACCGCCAAGGATTTTGCCGACGCCTGCCGAAAATACATCGAGCACAAGGGGCCGCTCCATTCCTTCGCCAAGTATGAACACCCGCGCGAGCTTCACTGGGACGACAACCGCTATCAGGGTGATGCGTACGGCGCGTATGCCTGGGCTGTCTATGTCGCGGAGGTTTCCGTGGACATGCGCACGGCAGAGGTGCGCGTCGAGGATTTTGTTGCCGTGCAGGAGGTGGGCAAGGTTATTAATCCCGTGCTCGCCGCCGGACAAATCGAAGGGGGCGTGGCGCAGGGAATTGGCTTCGCGCTCCACGAAAATGTAGTTTGGCAGGAAGGGCGAATGGTGAATGCGCAGATGACGAACTACGTGATGCCCACGTCCATGGACGTTCCTCCGATTCGCGTTTACTTCGAGGAAATTCCGTACGCGCGCGGGCCCGCCGGAGCAAAAGGAATCGGGGAGCTGCCCCTGGATGGAACAGCGCCTGCAATCGCAAACGCCATCGCGCATGCAACTGGCGCGGACATCACGCGGATCCCCGTCACGCCGGAAGCGCTGATGGAAATGCTGGAGAGTGTGCATGCCTGATGCCGCGCGTAAGATTCGCGTACAGTGCCATGTGAACGGGCGGGCGACGGAGCTTGAAGCGTATCCCATGGCACGGCTGCTTGACGCGCTGCGCGAGCAACCGCGGTTGACCGGCACGAAGGAAGGCTGCGGCGAGGGAGAGTGCGGCGCGTGCTCTGTCGAAATAGACGGAATGCTGGTGAACAGCTGTCTTGTTCCTGTGCTGCAGGCCGAGGGCGCGTCAATTCGCACCATCGAAGGAGTTGCGGATGGCGACCGATTGCATAAGGTGCAGCAGGCGTTTATCACGCATGGCGGCGCGCAGTGCGGCATCTGCACTCCGGGGATGATTCTCGCAGCCGTGAATCTTCTTGTGCGCCACCCACGCCCCACCGAGGCGCAGATCCGCGAAGGACTTGCGGGGAATCTGTGCCGCTGCACCGGCTACATCAAGATTTTCGAGTCGGTGGTGGAGGCATGCCGCGAAACGGAGCAGCGCGCGTGAAGGCTTACCTTCCCTCGTACCACTTGGAAGCCCCGCGCGATTTGGCTTCCGCGCTCGAACGAATGAAGCGTGAGCCCGGCGCGTGGAAACCATTTGCCGGGGGAACAGACCTGATGGTCTTGCTGGAAGCCGGCAAGTTACCGCACCGGCGGTTCCTGAGCATTTGGAAATTGCCGGAGCTGCGCGGAATCGAAGTGGCAGCGGACTACGTGACAATCGGCGCGCTCACCACGTATACAGCGTTGCAAGAGCATGAAACTCTCGCGCGTGAATTTCCACTGCTTTGCCGCGCCGCGGGTGAAACCGGCGGCATCGCGACACAAAATCGCGGAACGCTGGGCGGAAATATCGCCAACGCCTCGCCTGCAGCGGATTCGCCGCCCGCGCTGATTGTGTACGACGCGGAACTCGACCTCATCTCCGCCAGCGGCACGCGCTCGTTGGCGTACCGGGACTTTCATACCAGCTACAAAGAGATGAGGCTCCGCCCCGACGAACTGATCCGGCGGATTCTCTTGCCGCGTACCATGGCCACCTGGAAACAGTATTACCGAAAAGTGGGCACGCGGCGAGCGCAGGCGATCTCCAAGGTTTGTTTTGCCGGGGCGGCGCGAGTCGAGAACGGGCGAATCGCCGACGCGCGCATCGCACTGGGAAGCGTGGCGCCGACGGTGGTGCGTGCCGCGCAGACCGAGAAGTTGCTGCGCGGCGAATTGCCGTCGCGAGCGGTGCTGCAAGCGGCACAGGTGGTGCTCGTGCGCGAGATCACGCCGATAGACGACATGCGCTCAACCGCGCGATATCGCTTGCGCGTGGCGCAAAATCTTCTCGCGGAGTTCTTCGAGATTCTGTCATCCTGAGCGGCAATGTCACCCGCTGACAACACGCCGGCAAGCCCCGTGACCCCACCGGACCTGGTGGTGCGCGGCAAGCGAATTGTATTGCCGGAGGGTGAGCGCGCCGCCGCCATTCAAATTCGCAGCGGCGCTGTCGCAGCGATTTCTGCCTTCGATGACATCCCAGCTGGATGCCCGCTGCATGAAGCGGGCGAGTCAATCGTGATGCCCGGCCTCGTGGACACGCACGTCCACATCAATGAGCCGGGCCGCACGGAATGGGAAGGGTTTTCGACAGCAACGCGCGCCGCAGCAGCGGGTGGCGTCACGACGCTGATCGAAATGCCGCTGAATAGCATTCCCGCAACGACGAGTGCCGCCGCGTATCGCGAAAAACTTGCAGCAGCAGCAGGAAAACTCTGGGTGGACATGGGCTTTTGGGGCGGCGTGGTGCCAGGGAATGTTTCCGAGCTCCGCGCGCTGTGGGATGCCGGAGTATTCGGATTCAAATGTTTTCTTACGCCGAGTGGCGTAGAGGAATTCGCGCACGTATCGGAAGCCGACCTCCGAGCGGCGGCGCCGGAATTGGCCGCGCTCGGCGCGCCATTGCTTGCGCATGCCGAAATGCCTGGCCCGATCGCGGCGGCGCTAAAGCACTTGTCGAAAGCAGACCCAAAATCTTACACGACGTGGCTTGCGTCCCGGCCGCGTGATGCAGAAAACGAAGCAATCGCACTTCTGATGCGCCTGTGCCGTGAATCTGGCGTTCGGACGCATATCGTGCATCTCTCATCGTCAGATGCGATTCCGCTGCTGCGGCAGGCGAAGGCAGACGGACTCGCCGTTAGCGTTGAAACCTGCCCGCACTACCTGACGTTTGCAGCGGAAGAAATCGGTGAAGGCGCGACCGAATTCAAATGCGCACCCCCGATTCGTGAACGCGAGAATCTTGAAAAGCTGTGGGCCGCGCTTGGCGATGGAACCATCGATTTGATCGCTACCGACCATTCGCCTTGCCCACCGGCGATGAAGCTCCCCGACGAAGGCGATTTCACGCGCGCCTGGGGTGGGATTGCATCGCTGCAGCTCAGTTTGCCCGCAATGTGGACGGAGGCAGCGGCGCGCGGCTATGCTGTGCCCCATCTGGCCGCTTGGCTCTGTCGGGGACCGGCGCGACTGGCAGGACTCGAGAAACAGAAGGGAACTATCGCCATGGGCTGCGACGCAGATCTGGTGATTTGGAATCCGAACGCGAAATTTGTGCTTGAGCCGTCGCATCTCCACTATCGCCACAAGATCACCCCTTATGCAGGGCGCGCACTGGCGGGCGTGGTGGAAACAACATTTCTTCGTGGACGGAAGGTCTATGATCGCGGAGAATTTTGCGCCGGCTCGATCGGGTGCGTTCTGCATCGAGGCTGCGCGTGAAGGATTTTACGAAACTTGTGGATCTCGCCTCATCGCGGCTGGGCGGCAGAGTGCTCGAAGCCAATGACGATTTCTTCGCGCCCAAGGAAAATCTGCTCAAGCCCTCCAAGCCAGTTTTCATTGAAGGGAAGTACACCTCGCGCGGAAAATGGATGGACGGCTGGGAAACACGACGCCGCCGAACGCCCGGGCACGATTGGTGCATTATCCGGCTTGGCCTGGCGGGAAAAATTCGGGGCGTGGTGGTGGACACGAGTCATTTCAAGGGAAATTTTCCGTCGCATTTTTCGCTGGACGCTTGCGATCTGGGCCTGTCCGCGCCATACAAGAACGAAACGAAGCGCCTGCGGGATTCTGCAACACATTGGGTTGAGCTTGCGCCGCAGACAGCTTTGCAAGGTGACACGCTAAATGAATTTCCCGTGGCGCACGCGAGCACGTTCACACATCTGCGCTTGAAGATTTATCCCGATGGAGGTGTGGCGCGGTTGCGTGTCCTCGGCGAAGTCGTTCCACCGCAGGCACGCCTGTCGCGTGGAGAATTGGATTTAGTTGCAGTCGTGAATGGCGGGAGCGTGGTGGCGTCGAGCGATGAATTTTTCAGCGCGCCGCTGAACCTGCTGATGCCCGGACGCGGGAAGGACATGGGCGACGGCTGGGAGACGCGGCGCCGACGCGGCCTGGGGCACGACTGGGTAATCCTGAAGCTCGGAATTCCTGGCGTGATTCGGCGCATCGAAGTGGACACAGCGTACTTCAAAGGAAATTATCCTGATCGTTGTTCGATCGAATCACATTACGTCGAGGACGCGGCGAAGGATGAGCTGGCTATGGGCTTCGCTATGTGGAAGGTTGTGTTGCCGGAGACAAAGCTCAAAGCCAATCGTCGGCATTTCTTCAGCCGACAACTCGAGACTACGGCCCCGGCCACACATGTGCGCTTCAACATTTATCCCGACGGCGGCGTGAGCCGTCTGCGTATTTTCGGGCGCGCGGAGCGGCTTGATAGTGGTTTGAAGGGAATCGAACGATTCAACCAGCTCTCAGCTGCGCAGGCGCGCAAGTCACTGTTCGACTGCTGCGGCTCGAAGAAGTGGGTGGAGCAAATGATTGCGCAGCGTCCGTTCTTGAGCGCTGCGAATTTGCTCGATGCGTCTGACAGGATCTGGAGTCTGCTCGGACGCCTGGAGTGGCTCGCGGCCTTTCGGCATCACCCTGCCATCGGCGGGAGGCGCGCAAAGGGGATGCAATCCGAAACCGCGCGGCGATGGTCCGCCGGCGAGCAGTCAGCAGCGCAGAAGGCTTCGGCAGACATGCTCGCGACGCTGGCGGCCGCCGATCGGGCGTACCATGCGAAATTCGGCCATGTCTTCCTGATTTGTGCCAGTGGAAAATCGATCGAAGAGATACTAAGAAATCTACAAGAAAGAATGTCGAACGAACCGGAACTAGAATTGCGGAACGCCGCCAAAGAGCAGCGCAAGATCACGCGGCTGCGCCTGGAGAAATTCCTCGAATTATGAGCGAGATAACCACGCATGTTCTCGATATTTCCATCGGACGCCCGGCAGCGGGCGTGCCGGTGATTCTGGAGATCGAAAAAACGGGCGGCGGCTGGAAAGAACTCAGCCGGGGCGCAACGGACAGCGACGGGCGGTTGCGGCATCTGCTGGCCCCGGGCTCGTTGGTGGACGGAACCTATCGTCTGACATTTGAAACGGCGCAATATTTTCGTTCACGCAAAACCGAAGGGCTGTATCCGCAGGTGAGCATCGTTTTTCAGGTGCGGGACGCGAAGCAGAATTACCACATCCCCCTGTTGCTGAGCCCTTTCGGGTATTCCACGTATCGCGGGAGCTGACGCATGGCAATCAAGCTCGGCGAAAACAATTATGGAAAATCGCGCGTCCGCCTGTTGCGTGTGGTGAGACAGGAGGGCCGCCACGACATCAAGGAATTGACGCTGGGGGTCCGGTTCGAGGGTGATTTCGAGACGGCCCACACAAGAGGCGACAACCGCAAGATCCTGCCGACGGACACAATGAAGAACACCGTGTATGTGTTGGCGCGGCAATATCCCGTCGAAGCGGTCGAGGATTTCAGCCAACACCTAGTCGAGCATTTTCTCACTTACAACCCACAAGTATCGCGCGTCGAGATTGAGGCCGCGGAAAATCTTTGGTCACGGCTGCCACACGGTGGCAAGCCGAGCGCGTTCACGTTTACGCGCGCGGGGCTGGAGAAGCGCACTGCAGAGCTGAGCGGTACCCGCGAAGGAACTGCGATCCGCGCAGGAATCGACGGTTTGACTGTGCTGAAGACAACAAAATCCTCTTTCGATGGATTTCTGCGCGATCCTTACACCACCTTAAAAGAGGATCGCAACCGCATCCTTTCAACCGCCATTCACGCTCAATGGCTCTATGAAGGAAATGAAACCGAGTTCAGCCCCGTTTGGCATGGCGTCAGGCAAACGCTGCTCGAGACATTCGCAGAGCATGACAGCCATTCGCTCCAGCACACTCTCTACGCAATGGGCGAGGCGGTGCTCAGCAGCTTCGATCGCATCCGCGAGATTCATCTCCGGCTGCCGAATAAACACTTCAATCTTGTGGATCTCTCGCCATTCGGCATGGACAATCCCGCGGAGGTTTTTCTGCCTACGGAAGAACCGCACGGGCTGATCGAAGCCACTCTCCGGAAGGAATGATCAAGAGGGCGATTTGGGTCGGCGGCCGTCCAGGATTTTTACAAATGACGCGGAACGGAGCTCGGCGAGCGTCAGACCGCTGAGCGACTGCGCTTCGTCCACCGTAATCGCGCCGCAATTGATCGCCCGCAGAAAATAATTTAACAGCCCCTGTCCCGTCGCGGCATCGTCGAAGACTTCGCCGACCAGCGTGGCCTGCGCTGCCTTGTCGATGAAATTGCGCAAGCGTTCGGAGGCAGCGTCCAGGCCTTCGAGGAAGAAGTAGTACACGGCGGCGTAGCGTGTAGGAAGCTGCGCGGGGTGCAGGTCCCATCCCTCGTAAAATCCATTTGCGAGAGAGTGAAGGATGTGGCCGAAGTGAAGCTTCCATGCGGAATGAACGGCGGCGCGATTTTCCGCCACCTGCCGTGCGGTCAGAGGCGAGCCGCTCTCCGCGGCACGATGCGGCGGCACAGGCAGGATGTTGGTCGCGCCATCGGAGAGCCAAATGCCCGTGCCGGCCAGCGCCACTTGCATCACTTCGCGGGCAAAATCGCAGGCCAGGTGCGTGTGCGACTGATATGCGGCGATGATATTGCGCCCGGCGGTGTAATCGTAGGTGCCAAAGTGCGCCGCGACGCAGCGGCCGCGCGCTGCGACGACCAGCGGTAGCAAATTCACTTCGCCGCGCTCGTTGATGATGGATTGCGTCGTCTCAATCATTAACTCGCAACGGAGCGCACCCGGTTCGAGGTCCAGCATCGGTTCCAGACGAGAACAGATATCCGCGAATGCAGCGACCTCATCCGGCAGAGTGACTTTGGGCAGCGTGATGAAAAAACCTTTGGGCAGCTCGCCGCGAGTCTGCTCGGCCAATTCGGTTAGAAAGACGTCCAGGGTGCGAACGCTGCGTGCCCACAATTCTTCCGTGAACGGTTTAATGCGGATGCCGATAAACGGCGGCAACTGGCCTGCATTGGCAGCAGCGGCCACTTCTCCTGCAGCGGCGGTAGCGTGCCCATCTTCTTCATCATCCGGGCGATTGCCGTAGCCATCTTCAAAGTCGATACGAAAATCCTCCACGGGCTCACGCCGTAGTTTTTCCCGGACGCGGCGGTAGAGGGTGTGCGCAAACCACGCGGGATGGTTTTCCTTCTTAGCTGCTTCCGGGTCCGCTTCAATGGACTTGGAAATGGCGGCGGCTGCATCGGGTGAGTCGGGCAGGCGCTCCGCTCCCGGCCATGAGATCGCTCGCGCGAAGCAGGCGAAATCGGGCGCGTAGTCATCGAGCGAACGCAGGGCGAGATCGCCGAGGCGCCGCGCCGTGTCCGCGCGGAACAAATGCGCTCCACCATAAACCACATGGACCGGTTGGCGCGCGCCGGAGGAGCCGGGATAGCGCTTCTGAAATGCCGCGTGCGCCGGCTCGAGCCGAGTTGTAATCTCCCGCAGCGACTCTGGAGGGAGTGACCTTTTCATCTGTTGCCTCGCACAACCACCGAATCGGGGTTGTTCGAAAATACGGGACAGGATACATTTGTTTTGGTGCGGAACGAAGCCCATTAGGCGCCGCTGGCTGCATCAGGCGACTGGTGGGAGACGGCCCGCATGTTCGTGGTTTTTACCCTGCTGAAAAATTGGGGCTAATTCAGCCGATTGGATGATCGGAAAAATTCTCATTGTGGACGATGAATCCGCCGCGCGAGCAGCGCTAGAAGCATTGTTGCGGCGCGAGGGCTTCGATGTACGCGACGCGAGCGATGGACCATCGGCCCTTTCCGCATGCGCCACGTTTCGTCCCGACCTGATTTTGCTCGACATTCTCATGCCCGGAATCAACGGTTTCGAGGTATGCCGGCGCATCAAGGCCACGCCGGAGACCAGGCTCACACCGGTGGTGTTGATTACCGGCCTTTCGGCGACGGAAGATCGCATTGAGGGAATCAACGCCGGCGCCGATGATTTTCTGAGCAAGCCGATTGACATCAACGAGCTCCTCGCTCGCACACGATCGCTGCTCCGCCTGAAGCAGTACACAGACGAGCTTGAAAACGCGGAGGCAGTGGTGTTCACGCTGGCGCAGAGCATCGAGGCGCGCGACCCGTACACCCGTGGGCATTGCGAGCGGCTGGCAGATATGTCGGCGCGCCTGGGAGCGCGGCTGGGGATCCCGGAGGAGGACATCAAGGCGCTCCGCTGGGCCGGGATCGTGCACGATATCGGAAAGGTTGTGGTCCCCGATTCGATTTTGCTCAAACCCGGACCACTGACGGCGGAAGAAATGGCCGTGATGCGCAAACATTCCGTCGTCGGTGAGCGAATCTGCGCGCCGCTCAAGTCATTCCGGCCGGTACTTCCGATTATTCGACATCATCATGAGAAGCGCGACGGCTCGGGATATCCAGACGGTAAGCGCGGCGAAGAAATTCCGCTCACCGCTCGCATCCTGCAACTAGCCGATGTTTATGATGCTCTCACCACAGATCGTCCCTACCGCACCGCAGTGCCGTCCGAAGAGGCATTGCAGATTATGGACGACGAAGCGAAGCTGGGATGGTGGGATCAAGAGTTATTCGGCAGGTTTCGAGAAATGATTCGCGATAGCCGCGCTGTCTCTAATCCCGAGAAGACTGGCAGCGTCGCGTAGTAGTAGCGCCGCTGTAATCCTTATCACTTTTCCAGGCGTTCTTCACCAGCGTAGATTACGAAGCGGCGTCCGCGCAGGAACCCTATTAGTGTCAGCCGCAACTCACGCGCAAGCTGCACGGCCAGGCTCGAAGGTGCCGAGACAGATGCCACCACGGGTAGTCCCGCGACGATCGCCTTCTGTATGATTTCAAACCCGCCGCGCCCGCTGACGAGCAAGACTGACTCCGCGAGCGGCAGGCGGCCTTCGCGCAGCGCCCAACCGATCAGTTTATCCACGGCATTGTGGCGGCCGATATCCTCGCGCAAGACCAGCAGGGTCCCGCAGGCGTTGAACAACGCCGCGGCGTGAAGTCCGCCTGTGCGCTCAAACACGTCCTGAGACGAGCGAAGTACATCGGGCAATCGGAGCAGTATCTCCGGTGCGAGACGAAAATCGGGGTTCGGAGGCTGCAATACGCGTGAGCGCACTGAATCGATGGAAGCCTTTCCGCAGATCCCGCAGCTGGAAGTGGCGAAGAAGTGCCGGCGCATTTTGTCGAAATCGGGCACAGCATCAGGCGTGAGTTCCACCTGAACGACATTTCCACCGTTTGGCACGCCAACTGGACTTGCGCTCTCGAGCTTCAGGATTTGTTCGCGCCGCTGCACCAGCCCTTCGGTGAAAAGAAACCCGGCCGCAAGTTCCAGGTCGTGTCCCGGTGTGCGCATGGTGACGCTCAGAGGATGCTCGCCGATGCGGATCTCGAGCGGCTCTTCCCCGGCCAGATAGTCATCCTTGAGACGCAGCTTTCCGCCGTCCCATTCGGAAACCTGTGTGAGATCAACGCTGCGACCTTTTCTTGGCACGAATGCCGCTCCCAAGACACCGGATAACGCTCGGCAAACAGACTCTCAAGGGTACAGCCGAACGCGGGATATCGGGTGCCCAAAAACGGGGCTGGCTCGCCCCGACGGGGTCGGAGCGAGCCAGAGGGCGTTACGTGGTGTGCATAACCACGGGGAATCGCCGTTTAATTATCCTGATCGATTGCAACCACCTGACCGGTCAAGGTATCGAGGAAAACCCTCTCGTCACGGCGGTGATGGAAATCAAACATGTTGTCGAGCGGGCCGGCAATGGCGTCAAACGAGCCGCCGCCGATCCTGCCGAGGTCCCAATTGTCCTCGATGAAGCGCAGTACCGAGCTTTGGTCGGTCAGCGTGTGATCGACGAAATTCGCCTTGGCGAAGGGCGAGATCACCAATAGCGGCTGCCGCGGGCCGTAGCCGCAGCGGCCTTGGATGTCGGCCAGCGGCGTGCCGTGACCACATGCGCCGGGCCCGTTCAGTTCGTCGCTATCGTTCACAACCCCGGTGTTGACTGCCGAGGGGTTGACGATCGGCGACATCTGGTGGTCGTACCAGCCGTCCGAGTCGTCGTAGAGAACTACCACCGCAGTCTCTCGCCATTCCGGCGATTGCATGAGTGTGTTGACGACGGTGACGATGAAGGACTGTTCCATCAGCGGATCGGAATAGCCGGCATGCCCGTCCTGTGCAGCGATGGCCTTCAGGAAGCTGACTGCCGGAAGGTTTCCATGCTTCAGCGCGGCAAAAAAGTCGTTGATGTCATACTGGTGGTTTGCCGGGCCGGCATTCCCGATTTCCGACACCGACGCGGGGCGCGTGTGCATCGAGTTTGACGTCGAGGCGAAGTAGTTGAAGAAGGAATGATGGGCAATGTAGTCCGCGGTCGGCCCGCCATTGGCTGGGGTCGCCGGGCTCGAGCGCTTGCAGCCGGTGGTGCCGTTCGGATTCGTGATGGTCAGATCAAACCCTCCCATGAACGAGCCCCAGGTCACGCCCGCACTCGACAGCAGGTCGCCGATGTTCGGGCTGGTTAACCGCACGGTTGTCCCCGCGGAGCAGACATCGCCGGTCGGGTCAAGATCGCCGACCAGCGTACCCGGCCCAGCGTTGTTGGGCACAATCTTGGGATGCGGGGCGCTCGGCGTCGCCGGAAAGGTGATCCCCGCCACCAAGTTGAGCACGCCCGGGGTCGAGGGTCCGAAGTTCGTGCCATACGAATTGTCGTTCATGGCGAAATGCTGCGCGTAGTTCCACATCGCCGTGACGGTGTTGCCGTCGAAATAGCCCATCACGAGGCCTTTGTCTTTGCCGTAGGCAAAGGCGGCAGCGCAGAACGCGCTCTCGCCGGCCCCGGTGCTCGCGGGAAACATGTCCATCAGGCCGCCGTCAAAGGCCTGCTGCTCTGGACCGTAATTGTGGCCTTGGTCGCAGGTCGATGCCTGCGAGCGGTCCAGGCGAAATGGGTTGATCGCGTTTGCCCCGTTTCCGGGGTGGTTCGCGTTGGGATTGTGGGTCAGGAGGCCGATGTTCAGTCCATTCACCGTTGGAGTCCCGGACTTGGCGTGGAAATAGACTGAATTGTCGAGGTTCGGATCTGCGTTGGGATACGTCCCGAAATAATGGTCGAACGAGACGTTCTCCTGGAAAATTACGACCACATGTTTGATCGGCGTGCCGGTCTTGAAATCGTCACCATCTTTGCCCTTATTTCCTGCGAACGCGCCGCCCGGGGTCATGATGGCCAGATTGCATGC
>Ga0307472_100000050_pt1 | contig 32609 bp, 41 predicted proteins | sample atmos_gasesAM5C__2_FD_204582 | JGI IMG/M metagenome (GOLD analysis project Ga0307472, IMG submission 204582) | Hardwood forest soil microbial communities from Morgan-Monroe State Forest, Indiana, United States - atmos_gasesAM5C_05 | ecosystem: Environmental > Terrestrial > Soil > Temperate...
GGAGACCATGATCTTCCCGGTCGTGGTGATCTTCGAGTAGGTCCCGTAGAAGCGGGCCTGAAGGCCCGTTTCCGGGGTTCCTGCCGCATCCGTCCGGATGTACTGGGTCGACGTGTTCTCGTTCGTGATTGCCCAGCCGTCGGCCGTGAAGGAGCGCCCCGTCGTGTTGGAGTAGGTTGTCAGCGTCGCCGGAGCCTGCCGCTGCGCGAACCAGAAGCCTCCGTTCCGGAGGAGGTTCTGAAGACTGCGGGCCGAGAGGATTTGCAAGACGCCCTTGTCGTCGAGCGAGTAGGGGCGCCGGTTGACGTTCTCGACGCCGTCCAGGTTCTTGTTGGCGGCGGGCGTCGCGCCCTGCGCCTGCTGCGTGCGGAGATTGAAGCTCATTTTAGCCGACCTCCAGAATGGCGCCCGCGCGGATCTCACATGTCCGCCCGGCCGCGATCTCGTGCGTCCCCGAGACGTACATCGTTGAGTTCTCCGGGACGACGACATCGTTTCCAGAGACGAGGTTTCTTGCCGGAGTCGTGACCCCTTGAGCCCCGGCGAAGTCCAGGAACACGTCCTTCGTCCCCGCCGAGAAGTTGACCGCCGCATCGGCGTTCGACGAGGCCAGCACCTTCGTCCGCGTCAGGCTGTTCGCGCCGGAATTGTAGGTCCCGTAGCCAACCTCCCATTCTGAGAGCGACTGGTGGACGATCGCGTAGAAGACCGTGTCCTGGTCGGCGCAGGCCGCCGAGAACGCCTGAAAGTTTGCGACGGCTCCGGCAAGGGCGATGTCGCCGGTTCCGGTCGAGATCGAGGTCTCCCGGACGCGGTCGTCGATGACCCACATTCCAGACTAGACCTTGCTCGCTCCGCGGCCCTTGTCGCCGACGCCGACGTCGGTCGCCGGGGCGGACGGCTTCGGATCCTTCGGCAGCGGAACCTCGGCGAAGGACCAGCCGGACTCGACGGGGACCTTCGCGATCTCATTTCCGGACCGGTCCTTGATGATGAGCAGATGCGACATTGACGGTCTCCTTCTTCCTACGAAAGCGTAAAGCTGAACGTGAGTCTCCAGGTCTGTCCGCTCGTCTTCGTTCCCTGCGTCGACGTTGCCCGGTCCATCATGACTCCGGCGGACGAGGCATTGAAGACGGCGAACTCGTTCCAGGCGTAGTTCGCGTCGGAGCCGGTGAAGTCGCTCTGCCACTGCTCGAGACCGTTCGCCGGGGCGTTCGGGTAGCTGGCGTTCATCGCCTTCCGGAGCTTGTTCGTCGCGGCCTGAAGATCGGTCTGCGAGACCGCCGGGGCCGTGGACGAATCGCCGACGCCGAGGTAGGCGTTCGCATTCGAGAAGGCCGTACCGCCCTGCGCGGTGACGAGTTTCCAGACTTCGGCGAGGCCGGTATTGACGAAGATATTGTGGAAGGGCTTCCCGCGGTCGAAGAGCTTCCCGTTCTCGTCGAAACGGTCGATCTGGAAGAGGCCGACCGCCTTTCCCTGCTCCATGATTGCGTCGAGGTCCTTCAGGCGTCCTTCCTTGAGGAGCTTGAAGAAGGCGGCGACGCCGCGGGCGTGTTCCCGAAAACTTTCGATCATTAGAACCTCTCGCTCTGGAGTACCTGACCCTGCGCCTCTATCGGCACTCTCCCGGGCGGACAGGCCCAGAAGACTCTGACCGACGGCCAGCCCGCCGTCGAGGTCACTTCCATCACGTTCCATCCCCGGTTCCGGTAGTCATCGAGCTGCTGGTACATCGTCGTCTCGTTCCCGGGGGTCTCGGCGATCCGGACGCACTGCTCGCCCGCGATCACCGGCCGCGGCGCGATCGTCGGGTCCAGGTCCCGCCGGAGCGAGCGCATCTGCTGGATCCCCAGGCCGTCCCGGCAGGTCCCGCAGCAGTCCCTCCCGTTGCAACCCAGCCCCCCGCGGAGCGCGACGCGGTCGACGGCACGCCGGACGATGGCGCCTGCGACCGACGGATGCCAGCCCAGCTCGACGAGCACCCGCTGCGCGTCGATCGTGGCCCGGTACTGTCCGGCGGTCAGGGACACGGCTACTCGGCCTCCTCGGTCTCGGCGTCTTCCTCCTCGCTCTCCTCTTCCTCTTCTTCCTCGTCGCCGGAGGCATCGTCCACGATCTCATCCCAGTCCTTGTCGAGCTCCTCTTCCTCCTCGTCGTCGTAGTAGTCGACGCTGACGAAGCCCTGCTCGTTCTCGACCAGGATCGCCCCGTAGGAGTCGAGGACCATGTCCTTCTCCTCCTGGGTCAGGGTGTCGTTGTTTTCCGCGGCGATCCGCTCGACTTCCTTCAGAGCCTCCTCGTCGCCGAGCTCGATGCTGTCGGCCGAGAAGCCGACCTCGGAGACGTCGCCGCAGGTCTGGTCGCCCATCCCTTCCAGGACCATGCTGTGAATATAGCTGTCCAGGATCGTGTTGTACTTCCCCGGACCGTAGCGCCTGATGCCTTTGGACATCCTATCCTCCCGTCACGAGATTCCGGATCCAGCCGACCGCCGACAGCAGCGAACCGGCCCCCATAAGCGACGCGCCGGACCAGCCGACGCCCGCGTCCTTCGGCCGACGCGCCGTCACGAAGCGCGTCGGATTCGACCGGGCCGCCCGGACGACCGCGGCGACGCCGATCCGGATCGCCTGCGGCTTCGTCAGACCGTCGTCGTGATGGAGATGGTAGGCGTACTCGGCCGCCACGTCGATCGCCGCGGACAGTCTGTTCATGCTACAGAATCAGACGGCGGGCCGACTCGGTCGGCGCCGTCCGCTCCTTCCTGGGTTTGTCCTTCGTGAGGTCGACGACGACGTCGGACCACTGCCCGGCCTTGCTCAGACCCATGCAGCGGTTCCGCATGACCCAGTCGAGGCAGAGCCGCCCCATCGCGTCCCGCTCGTCGCGCGTCCGGTCGACCATCCGCCGGAGAGCCTCGGCCCAGCCGTCGTCCGGGACGATCTCGGCCGGGAAGCCCGCCTCGACCATCGACGGGTACTCGGCGGCCGGGGAGCACAGGACCGGGTACCCGGCGCTGGCGTACTCGAGTCCCTTCAGGCCGGACTTGCCGGAGTTGAACTCGTTGTTTTCGAGCGGGACGATCCCGAAGTCCGCCGAGATCTCGGCGAGCTCGTCGTGGTACTCCTCGAAGTCGACGGGCTTCTTCAGGTCGATCCACTTGTAGCAGTCCGCCAGGAGCTCCGGCAGGCGCTCGCCGAAGAGCGTGAAGCGGACCTTGCCGTCGCGTTCCTTCAGCAGGTCCCGGATCGCCGGGGCGACGATCGCGAGGTCCCGCTTGTGCGTCGCGGATCCGGCCCAGAGGATCCGGACGAAGGACGGGTCCGGCGGGTGGCGGCGCGGGGCGACGTTCGCCGTCACCATGTTCGGCAGGATCCGGACGGGCTTCCCGTACTTCTGGGCGATGTGCCGGGCCAGGGGCTCGGTCGTCACCGTGACGAGGTCAGCGAGACCGATGATCTCGGCAATCTCGGCCTGCTTCCGTTCGGTCCCGTAGACGGTCTTCGCCTGATTCTCGTCGGGGATCGCGTCCAGGCGATCGTCGATGTCGTAGACGATCCGGACCCCCTCGGCCTTGACCTGCCGGACGATCTCGTTCAGGAGGCGCTCGGCGAGGAGCTGGATCCAGAGGACGTCGTACCGGAGGACCTTCGCGGGGTCGACCTTCGAGGTCCAGTTCGAGATGACCCGGCCGCCCTCGTTCATGATGTCGGCGGGGAGCATCGCGCGGTAGTAGGCCGCGGCGGTCACTCCGGCCGGGATGAAGAGGACGGAGGGGAGATTCGGCTTGTTGAAGACGTTCTCGAGGAAGGCGTCCTCGGCGGCGTGCCGGAGCTCCAGGACGTCGATGATCCCGTACAGCTTCCGACTGCCCCAGCGGATCGCGATCGTCTGGGCGACCTTGTGGGCCTCCTGGAAGATCTCCGCCGAGACCGTGATGGACCGGTTCTCGAAGGTGACGCGGACGCCGTCGTCAGACTGGGATGCCTGACCGCCTGACCAGAGTCGCACGGCGACCTCCGGCACGGTCCGGATCATGTCGATGAGCTGTGTCTTGGGTGGCATACCTCTCTCCTTCCTTCTTCCTGAGCCCGGCCCCTCCGGGCGTTCAAATGATTCTACTTCCGTCCGGTCAAATTGTCATCACCTACCAGAGGTGGGCGGCCTTCGCGACCGTCACGGTGCCCGCGGCGACCCCCAGCCAGACGTACCAGGGGAGATCCAGCGAGAGCTTCGGCAGGCCGCCGGGTCGACCCATATCGGAGATCTGCTTGCCGAGGACCTTCTGGTAGGCGTTCGCAGCGAGCAGGTCGGTCGTGTTCTTCAGGTCGTCCCGGACGGCGATCAGGATCGCGTCGATCGGGTCGGTCCGGTTCCACTGGTACGGCGGGACGCCGCCGCGCACGGAGACGGCCCAGTCCGTCCAGTCATTGTAGAGACCCTCGACGGCGTTCCGGATCGACATCCGGCCCGCGTCGTCCTCGGTCGCGGCGAGCTGGGAGATCAGGGTCCGGTGGGCGTTCTGGAAGTCGTTGCCCTTCGACTGGACGTCCGCGAGCGTCGGCCCGGCGGTGGCGTCGTCGCCGAGGCCGGAGCGGTACCCCGTACCCACCCCGTGCTTCGACGCGGCGACGCTGTGCCTCGACACGACTCCGTGCTTGACGATCCGGTGCTTCGCGCGGGCGACGAGGACCCGGGCGCGTTCGGGGTGGACGCCCCGCCGGACCATCGACTTGACGAGGTCCGCCGACGGGTCGCCGAGTCCGGAGACCGGCCGCTCGTACGCCGGGGCGACCTGCATGTACCCGGCCGCCCGGTTGTGGAACTGGTTCATGCCGTCGGGGATGAGCGTCGCCGTCGTGACGTACGTCACGGGACGCTTCAGGAGGACCCGCGTGGTTCCGTGGCCCCGGGGCCAGATTTTCGTCGTCATCGTTCAGTCCCTCTAGTTGTGCGAGAATGCGAAGATTCCGCCCACGACCGCCGCAGCCGCGCCGGTACCGAGCACCCACGCCGGGATCCCGGCGATTTTCGCCTGCGCGGCCTGACCAATTTCGGAGAGTGGTGCGTTAGTCGACGGATCGACCGGCTGGCCGGTCGCCGGATCCGCCTTCAGACCTTGTGCGGTCGCATTCTGGATCAGGGCGCTCTTCATGGCGATCGACTGGGAGTTCGCGACGATCTGGGCTTCCTGGAGCCGGATCTGCGCGAGCTGCTTCGCGGCAGTCGTCTGGATCTTCGCACCCCAGATCGCCCCGACGGCTCCGGCGAGCGCACCCGCCAGCGAGGAGATCCCGCCGATGTCCGACATGTCGACCGCGGACATACCGGCGGACCGCTGCGCCCGCCGGATCGCCCCGATGTCGACGACCGAGCGCGCGAAGGCCCGGACGTTCGGGAAGAGCGCCGGACCGGACTCGCCCCGCAGGCCGCGGGCGACGTCGCGATTGACGATCGCCGTGAACTGTCCCTTCGTCAGGCCGCCGCCCTGAACCGCCGCGGCGACGGCGGGCTGCTTCAGGTCCTCGGCGAAGGCGGTCGCCAGGGCGTTCGCGTAGGCAGCGGTGCGGTCCATCGACTACCTGCCCTTCTTTCCGGATGCAGCGACAACGACGGCACCACCAGCCAGGAGCATCCAGAAGAGACCGGATCCACCGCTTGCCGGAGCAGGAGCCGGAGCGGGAGGTACGGTAGCCGCCGAGCCGGTCGTGTCGGGGGCTGCCCCCGGAACCGGAACCGGCGCGGACGAGGACGAAGTGTCGGGAGGAGATGGAGGTGCGTAATCCCCTCCGGGCGCGGGGTTTCCTCCGTAGGCCGTACCGCCCGCGACGATCCCGGACGGTCCGGCCGCCTGTTCGGCGGCAGCGAACGCTGCCTGCGTCGCGGTTCCGACGACCTGCTGCTGTGCGGCGACGGCCTCCGGGGTCGGCTGGAGAGTCCCGGCAGAGGCACGCTCGATCAGGTCGACCTTCTGGTCGAGCGTCAGGGAGTTCCACCTCGCCTGATCGTACCCGGCAGCCAGGAAGATCTCGGTGTTCTGGGCGTAGACGCCGTCGGCCTGTGACATGACCTGCGCGTTCTGTCGGTTTACTTCCCCCTGCATGACGGCGGCCTCGGCCTTACCGGCACGCTTCGCCTTGTCGGCGTCGATCTTCATCGCCCGGAGCTTGTAGGCCGTCGTCAGGACCGCCGCGGCGGCCAGCGAGGCGCCGCCCGTGAACGGTGAGAGCACGGCGCCCGCAACCGTGATGATGATCGGCGCGAACTTCCGGGCGACGTTCATGACCTTCTTCAGGGTCGGCTTCAGCACCTTGTAGATCGGATCGTGCTGGGCGATCTTGCTCGTGACCCTCCGGGCGGCATTGAAGACCCTCCGGTTGATCTTGACGAGCTTCTTGAAGAAGCTCTTGCCCATCCCGGCGTCGGAGAGTCCGGCGTAGTGGTGCGCCGTGGCTTCCAGAGTCGCCTGCTGGATGTTCTCGGTGATCGCATCGGCGAGGGCTCGCTCGGGGTCCCGCTGCTGAAGGATCCAGCGGATCGTGTCGTGCGAGCCCGGCTCCTGGAGCTCCTCGACAATGACCTGAAGCGACGGGCGCGAGAGTCTCCGCATCGCGGAGATCTCCGGTGCGCCGAGTCCGGCTCCAGGGGGAATGTAGACCCTCATCTTGTCCTCAGATTGCGGCGATCAGTTTCGGAGCGTTCTTGAGCAGGAAGAGTCCGGCCGTCTCGACGACCTTGATGAAGGCGGCCCGCAGCTCCTTCGAGCTCACGATCACGGCGTCGGCCGCGTCGATGAGGACGTGGGCCTTGAGGGACCGCAGGTTGCCGGGCGCCTGTGACTTCTCCTGGTCGCTGCCGTTGATGGAGAGCCACGTCTGCTTCGCGCCCTGCTCGGCGACCTCCGCCAGGAGTGCCTTGACCTCGTCCTTCTCGACGTCCATGAAGTCCTTCACGGAGTCCTTCAGGACGTCCAGGACGTCGTCCTTCAGGGACGACCAGAGTGCGGGGTCGGCCATATCGTCCTCCCTACTTACTTGGCGTCGGCGATCAGCTTCCGCAGCTTCGCCGTCGTGGTCTTCTCGATCTTCTTCGTGTCGGCCGTCAGCGTCGGGTCGGCGTCGACGTACTTGTCGTACTTGTTCAGGATGTCGGCGCCGGAGGGGCCGCCGTTCAGGCCCGCGTCGACGCCCGCCACGAAGGCGGCGTTCGGGCTCCGGAACAGGGCGCACCCGCCGAGGGCGCAGACCATCACGAGCGCCAGGGTCAGTCGCGCGAGGAGCTGTTTCACGGTTGAGGCCCTCCATCGCCGCCCGCGGGCGGCTGCTTCTTCGGGACAAACTTCATAAGGACCGACAGGAATCCGTCGTGGAATGCGGCAGCGCCGACCGCAACGAAGATCAGGATGAGCTCGTGCAGGCCCCAGGAGTTCAGCGTGTTCGGGCCATAAACCGGCAGCAGCGCCTTCGCGGCGGACCCCAGGGCGAACGCCAGCAGGATCACGAGCACCGGCTCCCGGCCGCTGATCCTGTCCTTGAACATCGCCTTCAGACCCTCGACCAGGAAGGAGACGCCCCCGGCGATCCCGCCGTACGACAGCAGGAACCGGAGCACGAGCTCCTTCACGGGGTCGCCCGCCTTGTCGTCGAACATCGCCAGCAGCAGGCTCGACATGTCGCCTCCCTTGAACTTTTCCCGTCCGTCCCACGGACTTTCGGATAGATACTCGCCCGATCGCCGGATCAGAACCGCCCAGCTACGGGACGGACGGTTCCGTCCCGGCGGTCCGGGCCTCGTTCAGGCGCCGGGTCGTCACGCGCTCCTCGAGCTCCTGGATCGCACGATCGAGCTCCGCCTTCACGATCCGCTTCTGCTCCGGCGAGACGTTCGGATCGTTGTAGAGGTCGAGGAGCTTCTGGGCCTCCTCGGGGAGCTCCTTCTTCATGACCGCGTCGGAGCGGACGCAGAGCATCTTGACCGTACTCTTCGTTCTCGAGCTCATCCCTTCTTACCTCCTCTCGACGCTTCCATCTGGAGGCGGAGGACCTTCATGAGTCCGAGGACATCGTCCTCGGTCTTGGCCCTCTTCTCGTTGCACACCTTCAGGTCCTCGTACATCCGGTCCTGGATCTTGTTCCCCCGGAGCCAGAGCGCCGGGATCACCGCCGCGATCACGCCAACCAGGGTGATAATGATGACCCAGGCGAGCGGACTGATCCCCCCGGTCGGGGGATCCACCACCATCATACAGGACAGGGAAAGCCACATGGTTCTTTACCAAACCTTTCCTTGTCCCCGGTCGCATACCCTACTTATTGAAACTATTCTACCATTTGGACGGACCGTCGGTCAGCGGCACGGGCTACTTCAGTCGGTCCTTCAGCTCGACCGCGAGTCGATCGAGGTACGCCTGCGGCTTCTCCCCGAGCTTCATCGGCTTCGACTCGACCTCGATCGTCTTGACCTTCTTCGGGTCGAAGTGGATCGCCCCCGACTTCAGCTTGTGGCCCTTCAGGGATTCGATCGTCGTCCCGGCCGCGAGGACCTGCGGCGGGTTGCACGAAAGACAGTAGCCGATCTTCATGACCCTTCTACCTTCTCTATGGAAAACCAGGACCCGGTCAGAAGTAGGAGTCCGCCTCCGGCATTCTGAAAGGCTTCCGACTCGAAGTAGTCGCCGGGAGACACGCTGAGAACACCCGTGAAACTCTGGAGGTTTGCCGAGGTCCGGGCGTTGGCAAGGATGTTCTCCGGGCTCGCTCCTCCCGTGATGAAGGCCCCGTTCTTCTTGATGACGACCTGCCGGACGCCGCTTGGGTTGTGGTCGAACGTGAAGCCCGCGAACACGCGGACCCTCTGGACTCCCGGCGGAACCGTGAGCCGTCGCGGGTTTCCGTTGCTCCACCACCCGCCTTCGTCGTAAACGGTTGCACCCATGTCGACGAAGGACGGCGCGTTGTTGGGAACGAACTGATCCACCGTGACGTAGGCAAGCGCTCCGGCAAAACCCATCCGTACACTCCTCTACGAGATTTTCTCGATGGAGAAGCACGCATTCAGAAGATCGAGGGGATCCGTTCCGGAATCCTGAAGCGCTTCAACCTGGAAATAATCTCCTGGAACGACCTCCAGGACCGCCGTGAAGGCGCCGATGTCGGTCGTCGTCCGGGCATTGGCGGGAGTATTGAGCGCACCGGTTCCGGGACCGATGTCCGCGCCGTTCTTCTTGATGACGATCTGCCGCATCCCGTTGACGTTCAGGGTGCAGACGAAGCTCGCACAGACGCGAACCCGCGTAACGTCCGCCGGAACGGTCAGCTTGGTCGGATCGCCCGGATCGAACCATCCGCCGATGTCGTACTGCTCAACGCCGAAGGTGATGATCTGACCGACGTTATCGGGGAGGGGTTGATTCACCGCAAGAGTGACGAATGCACCCTTGAACGGGAAGGACGAACTCCCTCCGCCGCCGGTTCCGGGGTTATCGCAGGTAGGCATCCATCCTACCCCTGAATCGACGCTTCGAGAACCGTCGTGAAGGAGTCGGCCGCGGAACCCAGAGGACCCGTGTCGGCCGCGTAGTTGTTCGTGCCTCCGGCGGCGGCATTCGCGAGCATGTCGAGGAAGTGATACCCCTCGGACGGCTGCCAGTTGTTCGAGAGCGAGAGGCACACGTAGGCTCCGGCGGCCACTGACGAGGCGAAGGCGGCGTCCCGGGCATCGGTCCCGGAGTCCCTGCCGATACCGAAGAAGACGATTCCGCCAACGCCGGTATTGTAAGCGGTCGTGTTGGCCGTGTAGGGGTAGGCGTCCTCCCCGGTGGACAGGAATTCCACCTTGCTGTCGACGCCGCTGTTCGCCTCCGCCCAGACCGCCGCGCCGGAACTCCAGAAGGTCGTCGCACCGTCGTCCACGTAGCCGGGACAGGTGAAGAGTCCGCGGGCCACGCGGTTGTAGTAGTTGATGAGGAATCTCTTACGCTTGCTGTCCTCGGTCGTCCCGGCCGCGGTCGCCCGGAAGGTCCCAAGGAACCGGCGGGTCGGATCTGCCGCCAGAACTCGGACGCCGTCCTGGAGCATCAGTGCGCCGGGGCCCGACCGGGTCGTGTCGTTCGTCCAGGCCGGACCCAGCTCCAGCGTCAGGACTCCGGCGTTGTCGTAGGCGAAGATGTCGTAGTTCTTCCCGGAGGTCAGACCGGCCAGGGCGATCGAGATCTCCGTGAACGTCATGATCTCCCAGGCGGAGCCGTCGAAGAGCGCGATCGTGTCCCCCTTGTAGGGGGTGAAGTAGATGGTGCCCTTGCCAACCTGATCGGCTGCGGGAGCGGGATCTCCGGTGAGGAGAGTCAGACGTCCCTGCGACAGCAGATTGACGTTTGCGGCTCCGAGGCCGCCGCTACCTGACCCTGGATTGTTGATTTCCGGCATGTCTTAGACCTAAGTTACCTCGAACTGAATGGCGACCGAGGTCGCGATCCCGGCGACCTCCTCGACCTCGAGCTGTGCGATCGCGGCGGTGTAGTAGGCGACGCCGTTCATGAGGAGCTTGATTCCGGCCCCCGCGGTCCCGGCCGCCTCGCGGACCCGGATCACGGTCCCGGACGTGGTCCCGGTGTTCTGGACGGTCTCGGCCTTCGTGCCGGTGGGGGGCGCGGTCAGGATGACGGTCGCGCCGATCCCGACGACCGCATCGGGCTCGCTCGTAATCGTCGTTCCAGGGGTCGAGCCACCCCCACCCCCGCCGCCGGGGATCGGGACGCCGTTCTCGTCGTGGATGACGACGGGCCAGAGATTAGGGTTCAGTGGCGCGGGCATTTCAGTTCATCCTCCCTACGACTGGAAGTCACCGGACTCGAACTCGGAGGCCCCGCCGGAGTCGCCGGTCTGGAGGCTCGACCAGTAGTAGTAGTAACCCAGGATCCCGCGGACCGTGATCGAGACCGCGGACTTGTTCTCGATGAGTCCCTGGAGCTGCGCGCGGCCCTTCACGCCCCACTGGAGGCCGTCCCGCATGAAGGACTCCGGTGTCGCAACGCCCGGCCAGACGGTCGTCCGGCCGTACCGGACCGGCGTCGCCCCGCCGTAGGAGGTCGGGTTCTGGTCGTCCCAGACCGGGATGATGTTCTTCGAGACCTGAGCGACGCCCTTCGTCCCGTACTGGAACCAGAATTCGAGCTGCGAGTTCATGAGGGGCGCGATCGGGGCGACGTCGATCCCGACGAAGGAGATGATCGCGCGCTGGCGGTCGGCGATCTCGCGGTCGAAGATGAGGGCGATCGACCCCGCCGGGATCACGAGCGACGAGCGGGCCTTGATGAGCGGCTTCGCGAAGAAGGGCGGCTCGTTGAAGGCCGGACGCTTCACCCAGTTGAGCTTGACCTTCGCGCACTTCTCGTTCGCCTTCGGCGGCGGGCAGGTCGGGTCGTAGATGACGTCGGCCGGGCGGGGCTCGCCCTGACCGGCGTCACGCCAGCCATCGTACTCGTACTGCTCGCGGTCGTCGCCGAGGCCGCCGGGCCCTCCTGGAGGTCTCGGAGGACCTCCCGGACGACGGGGCGGACGGGGCGGATGTTTAGCTGACATAGCTGATCTTCCTGCCTCCGAAGACCGGACGGACCGTGTTCGGGTTGACCGTGTCGAGGTTCAGGAGGTCGAGCTGGACCTTCGTCGAGCGCCGGATGAGCCACGAGGTCGCCCAGCGTGCGGGCCAGATCCCGCCGGAGCCGCCGATGCCGCCCGCCGCCGCGGTCGGCGAGTGACCGCCGAAGAGCAGCGAGCAGTGGATCTGGTCGCCGGTCAGGGCACGGTCGTTCTGGCCGTCCCGGATCCGGCAGCGGAACTCCGCGTCGGACTGCGCGGTCAGCTTGAAGCACTCGAAGTCCGAGTTGTCCGGGATCGTCATGAAGAAGGAGTTCGCCTGACCGGCCGTCAGGACGGCCTCCTCGTCGGTCGTCTGCCAGTACGAGTAGGTCCGCTCGCGGCGGTCGACGTACTTCCAGGTCTCGGTCTTCATGGGCTCCGGCGCCATGTTCGGGTAGAACTTGATCCCGCCCAGGACGAGCTCGACCCAGCGTCCGTTCACGCCGTCGTTGTTCTTTAGCGTGATATTGAGGGACTGGACCGGCGGGATGAAGATCGTCTCCGGCAGGACGTACGGACGACCGCCGTCGCCCGCGAGCGCCAGCAGCGGGACCATCCGATTCATGAACTGGATCCGCTTGCCGGGGTGCTCGAGGAGGAAGTCGATGTCGTAGGTCTGGACCGGAACGCCCGGAGCGCTCGCAACGTCCGTGTACACGACGACCTTCGAGTAGAAGACCTCGATCGGACCGTCGTACTGCGCGGTCAGCGGGAAGGGGCCGACCTGACCGCCCGCCGGGATGAAGATGATCTGGTTCGGCTTCGCGACCGTCAGCTCGAAGGGCTGGATCCAGTCCTTCGCCGGGTTCATGTAGATGACGCCGCGCTTCTTCGGATCCGGATCGTCCTGGGGAACGCGGAGGAATGTCGGGACCTGGGACCAGCTCATCGTCGTCTCCTTCCGAGCTATCTCAGCAGGGAAGCGGGACCGCGAACAGTGCGGGCGCGCTTACGGGCTCATCAAGGGATGCTCCCCCGTGGGAGCATCCGAAGTTGTGCCCGGTGAGGGCTAGACTCCTTTGTACCGGATCCCGCGCATGAACCAGCGGAACAAGAGGTTCCCCGTGGTTCCCGCGAGACCCGACGGCCAGGAGATCTTGACCGAGTACGGCTCGGTCGAGTTGATGTGCAGCGCCCGGCCGCCCACGTCGAAGCGGTACAGGTTGTCGCTGACACCCCAGCCGACGTGCGGCGCGTCCGTCGCACCGAGACCCTCGGTGTCGACGCCGGACGGCACGTCCTCGATCGGGATGGTCAGGAACTTCGTGTCCTGACCGAAGATCACCTCGGCCACGCCCGCGGCGAAGACCAGGGTGTAGTTGCCGATCGACAGCGTCTTCGTCGCGACGCCGCCCCAGACCCGCGCGTTGAACCCGTACACGTCGAACGAGAGCGGGGTGCCCAGCGACCCGGCCTGCGTCTGGTTCGAGTACAGGAACGTCTTCACGGTGCCGTCGTTCATCGACTGACCGACGGGCTTCTGGTAGAGCGTGAACTCGCGCGACGGGGTCGCGGCGAGGATCACCTCCGAGTCGTACAGGGGTTCCTTGTACGACCGCACGATCGCCGCGGGCACGCCCTGGACGATCTTGTAGTAGGGCTGGACCACCGTCACGCCCTGGTCCGCGGGCGCTCCGCCACCGTTGGGAGGGGGCATAGCTTTCCACCTTTCCGAATACGCCACTTCCGGCCGGGGATTTCTCCCACAAGAATGCCGTCGGGCAGGTCGGCGTCCCGTAACCTGCTCCTCGTGGGGAGCTCACTCGGAGCCCCCCGCGAGGAGGCACCGGAGGGTTGCCCCTCCGGTGCTCCCTTGGATCGCTGGAACTAGAACCGCTCGGGCATCCCCCGACGCGAGAACTCGTCGTCGCTGTCGTGGCCGACCCCGGCGTTCGCCATCTCGGTGTTCCGCTCCGTCAGGTAGGCGGACATCCCGGCGTTGGCGCGCTCGGTGTTGACCTGGGTCAGGTACGCCTCCGAGCCCGCGGCCCGGAGGTACTCGATCCCGGCGGGCTTGAGGTACGTCGAGTACCCCTCGGATCCGGCCGCGGCCACGTAGCCGCTGTGACCGCCCCGGAGCTCCTTCAGGACCTCGGACTCGATCGCCCGACGGAACTCGTCCGTCTCGGCGCCCGACAGGGTCGGGACGAATTGGGCGAACTGGGTTCCGGAGATCGCCTCGGAGACTCCCTGCCAGAGGGTCGCGAAGAGGCCGCCGGTCAGGACCCGTGCGGTCAGCTTCGAGTTCTTGAGCACGCTGGAGAGGCCGGTCAGGGCGAGCGTCGACAGGAACGTCGAGCCGACCTTCGTGACCGCGGCGCCGAGCGTGATGGGCATCCAGGGCTGCGTGTAGAGCAGCTTGCCCAACCAGAGCGAGCCGCCGAAGCCGACGCCCATGTGGGCGAGGGTCTCGAGCGTGTCGACCGAGAAGGCCGACATGATCGCGTTCTTGATCGCGCCGATCGGATCGGACGCGAGGCGGTAGGACGCCGCCGGGTTCCGGTAGACGCGCCGCGAACGGCGGCCGGAGCTACGACGACGACGACTCCGGCGCGGGTTCGACACGACCACCGGGTTGCGGTGGACGCGCCGACGGCTCCGGCGGTAGCGCTTCGGGAACTTGAAGCCGCGGATCTGGCCGCGACGCTTGCCGCGCTTCCGGCGCGTGGCGAACTTCGTGATCTTCCTCCAGCGGCGGCCGGTCTTGATGTAGCCGCTGGGGTTCCGGTGCCGACGCCGCCGGGTCGTGCGGGACCGCTTGACGAAATGCCCCTTGGCATTCCGCAGAGTGCGCCGCCTGCCCCGACGGCGCGTACGGGAGCGTGCCATGACTTTCTCCTTGCCCGTCGTGCGGGCGGTTCTGGAACGACGCCTCCGGGTGGCGACAGGCCGCCCGGGGTTTGCGAACACAAGTGCTCCGATCATTTCTCTACCCTCGCATCCAGTCGCCGACCTTCTGGCCGGGGCCCATGACCTTGACGATCATCTTGCCACTCGGGGAAGCGAGCACGGGGACCGGTCTCGACCGGCCGGAGCCGTCGCCCCACTTGTGGCGGTACATGTGCGTGCCCTTCTTCGAGCCCTTCGGCGGACGATACATGTCCTCCGGCGAGTCCCCGTAGTGCGTCAGGGCGACGACCGAGTCGATCTTGTCCTTCGAGCCCATCGGGAGGTGCTTCCAGGTCACGGACTTCGCGTGGGAGTTCGCCTTCGTCTGGAGCTTCGCCGCCGCCTGACATTCCTTGATGAGGGCGCGGTCGCCGATCCGGCGCGCGAGCGCCATCGCCTGCGCGACGGTCATCTTCGTGCCGGGCGCCGGAAGACGCAGGCCGCCGGGGTTCGAGATCGTCGTTCTCGCCACCTTCCGAGCTTTGTCGGAGATTCGGTCCGCGGCGCGACGGGCGACTTTCGGCCCGTACTGACGAACGACCTTCGCTTTCCCAAAGGCCATCCCGGCGCGGGACGAACGAGTGTGTCCACCCTGGAAAGTCGATCCGTGACGGACATCGAAGCGTGCGTCGCGGAGAACCTGCCCGGCCTCGCGGCGTGTCAGCGGATTCACTGCACCGACCGGCGCCAGCCGCCGGACCGTCGTGCCGCCGGACGGGCGACGCGAGGTGTCGAGCCAGCCGCCCTCGAGCGCACGCTTCGCCGACGGCGGAAGCGTCGACCAGGAGCGACGGGCCTGCATGTGGGCGAGGTCCTCCGGAACTCCCGCGAACATGAGCGTCTTCGCTTTCACGCGAGGCTGCATCGAGTCCCACTGCGCCGAGATCGGCGGATTCGCCGCGAAGACGGTCTGGAGCAGCGGATTCGGAAGCGGGTCGCCCTTCTTCCAGTCGTCCGCCATGTAGTGCGGTTCGGCGTGGTGATGCCGGAGACTGAGACGCCCGTCCTTCGTGACGTGGAAGGCGTGCTCGCGGAGCCACTGGGCGTCGGAGATCAGCGGGATTCTCGGGGGCTTTACGCCGCCCGTTGCGTACCAGGACCGAGCGCGCCCCTCGTTCTCCTTCGTCCAACGATACCCGAACGAATTGAGAATCTCCCGCTGGAGGTTGTACGGGAGCTTGTCGCCGCGGACGATCGGGTTCGCGCAGACGGGAGGATTCCGGAGCACGCGATCGAGCGTCGTGTGCATCGCGACCCAGGTCCGCCGGGCGGCCTTCGGTCCGGTCTCCTGAACGGCGAAGCCGATTCCGCGGGCCCGGCCGGTGTGGTACTTCTGCTCTCCGACGAGACCGTGCCGACGGGCGGACCCCGCCTCGCGGACATCGGCGCGGGCGTGCCGCAGCAGGTACCCGGCCTCGGAGCGCGTCAACGGGTTCTTCATGGGATAGCCATGCTTCCGCACGTAATCGACGGCTCTCTTGAGGATGTCGGGACGTGCCAGAGTCAGGACTTCGCCATCTCTGGCCTGTGCCCAGATGAAGGCGTCCCGGAGCATCCGCGCGACGCGCTCCTCGTGGCCGCTCGGAACCTTGTAGGCACGGACCGACTTCGAGGGGGGATTCGTCCGCGCCGACCGACCCTTGCCGAACGCGGCGATGAACGCCATCGCGTCCTTCCGGCCGAGCGCCGTGTAGACGCCGTCGCCCTGGTGATAGTCGCCGTACGAGCTCTTCCCGGACTTCAGGAAGAAGCGGTAGCGCGTGACGCCGTCACCGGGCGCCCACGTTCCGATGACCAGACCGACCGCGGCGGCGGCCTGCTCCATCGCGTTCAGCTTCCGAGGTCCGTTGTTGAAGAGGAAGATGTTCTTCCGGACACTTCTCGGATTCGAGACCGGGCCGATCAGGCGGTCGTAGTTCCCGAGCTCGGCCTCGTTCTCGAAGGAGTCCCGGAAGGCGCGAGCCGCCAGGAGCCGCGTGTTCTTGTTGAACATCGCGTCGATTTTCTGACCCGCCGTCCCGAACTCGCGGACGTACTTCTTCGCGCCTGCGTCCATCAGGTACATGAAGAGCTTGACCGCCAGCTCGCGGTCGTAGACGCCCTTCCGACGCTTCAGCATCAGGTTCTTCACGATCGGGATGAACTGCTGGAAATAGAGGTTCCGATCGTTGTCGATATAGAGCTCGAGCTCGTGCGCCGCGGTCTCGTCGGCCGGACCGGATGGCGAGTTGTTGAAGACGAAGATGTTCTTCCGGACGGAAGCAGGATTCTTCTGCACGAGCTCCATTGACTTCGCCATCTGGATCACCGTCTGGACGCGAGGATCGTGGTAGTCCATCGGACCGAACTTCTGTCGAAGCGCGTCAATCACAAGCCGAGTCCCGGTCTGGATGGAAATCCATCCGGGGAGAGCGGAGAGCTTGGTCGGAGCGAGGCGGATCTTGTAGATCCTGTTGAGAGCGATCAACAGGTACATGCCCCAGACCATATTCGGAGCGCCTGATGGAGGATTCCGGAACTTCATCGAGCGGACGCTCTTCCGGCCGAACGAATTCTTGAGCTCGCGGTACATCATCGTCGCGATCTCGCCCTCGTCCTTGACGGACCGATGCGACGGGCCCGGACGGAATTGAGACTTCGAGAGAATTCCGTAGAGCGCATCGCCCTGTCCGGCATAGTTGTCGGAGGCGTACCAGTAGATCGCCGCCTCCATATCGAATTCGGACTCTCTCAGGTCAAGGAGACCACCGAATGCCTCCTCGAGACGAGCGAGCATCCGGCGCTTCAGGGTGTCGGCGTCCATCACGCAACCCTCCGACGGCGGCCGATCGCAACGTGCGGGACGGGGTTCCGGCGGACGCCGGAGGAGCGCTGGGCGCGGTGGCCGAACCACGTCCCGATGAAGGCCGCGGCGACGGCGCCCGTCACCATGAAGACGCCCAGCATCGGCAGGACGTCGTTGACCATGATGTCCTTGATCGCGGGCGTGAGCGAGGCGATCGCCGCGTCGGTGATCGACGAGGTCACGTCGCCCATTCCCGGTCTCCGGACGTAGGTCACGTACTGGCGCATTCGACTACCGGCGGCGCCTCCCGGAGGAGCCCGGACGGGACTTGAAGGCGACGTAGAGTCCGCCGCCGAGGACCAGGGCCCCGGCACCCAGAACGAAGGGATTGAAGTACCAGGGCGTCGTGACGGTCGCGCCCATGACGTTCCTTCCGGCGACCTTGTTCGTCGCGTTGATGACGGCCTGCGCCACCTTCGACTGCATGACGGACGGGATGACCGAGCCGACGGACTTGAAGACCGAGCCGACCGCGTCCCAGACGGATCCGCCCGCGGTCGCCGCCGCCTTCGTCGCGGGCGTCGCCGCCGCGACCGGCGTCGGCTTGACGGTGACGGCCCCGGCGGATCCGGACGGAGCGTTCGGGTTGTAGCCGGGGACCGACGTGACGATCTGGGTGTCCGGGACCGTCGGGGGCTCCGAGAAGGAGGTGATGATCCCGCCGGAGTTGTCGGCGGCCTGCGGGGGATCCGGCATGTCCTCGTCGCCCATATTCATGCCGTCCATCGCGCCGAACGGAATGCGCCGGGGCGTCATCGCGACGGACCTCCGGACCAGCATCGGCTGACCCATCTTGACCTCCACCTGTCTCTCGGGTGATTCTGCACTCTTGACTTTCACGTACTGGCCCGTCTTGACGAAACGGACCGCGTCGTGCCCGATCGCGCCGTTCCAGCGCGAGCCGGGCGGGTAGGGCATCGTCTCGGTCTTGAAGTACGGCTGGGGACCGGCGCCGCGGTAGTAGGGGTTCCCGTGGTCGTCCGGGTAGCCGTCGATCGACTGGATCCGCTCGGCGGGGTCCAGGGTCGGGGCGGCCTTCAGGAGGTGCATGTCCGGCTCGAGGTCCGCCGAGGGGATCTGCGTGTCGTGGGGGACGAGGAGCTGGAGGTCGTCGAAGTTCCCCGGGGGGATCACGCCGGGTCCGTAGCCGAAGTCCTTCGGGACCCCGTAGCCGATGTAGTCCTGCGCGTACGCGGCGTCGACGTCGGCCAGCGGCGAGACGCCGCGGTCGCCGTTGTCGCCCAGGAGGCCGCCGCTGGACATCGTCTTCATGTCGGATCTCCCCACGATGTTCTCGATCGGCTTCTCCGGCCAGCGGGCGAAGAGCTTCGCGTCGACCGGCGGACGCCAGCCGGGGTACGCCCCGCCCGTCGAGGAGTCCAGCGCGTGCCACTCGTCCCCGACCAGGAGGGCCGCCCAGACGTGGGAGAACTCGTCCGGCCGGGCCGGATCGACCTTCGCGGTCTCGAAGGCGTACTGGAATCCCAGGATCCCGCCCAGCGTCGAGGTGACGATCGTGAAGGTGTCGCAGTCGCCGACGAAGAGTCCGGGGCCCCTGTAGGTCCCCGCCTTCCGGGCCTCGATGATCGGCCGCATCGCCTCGATCGGGTGCTCGATCTTCTCGATCTGGAAGGGGTCCCGCTGGAAGATGCCGTGCTTCTGGACCCAGTTGAAGATCGCGTCGGCGGTCTCCTTCGTCGAGCCGCGCCGGTCCGTCGGCACCGAGGCGCGGATCCAGGTCGCGATCTTCTGGAAGGTCGGGTCGAGCTTGCCGAGGGCGACCAGCTTGTGCATCTTCTCGATTGTCGCGGCGGTCCCGGTGACGCCGCGTTCGAGACCCTCGACGGTCGTGCTCACCGGGCACCCCCGGGGAAAAAGGAGGTGGCCCGCGCGCAGGCCACGGGCCCCCCGGAAGAAGGAAGAACGAAGGAGTGTCTGCGGAGTGACGCGCGGAAATGAGACGAACGGACCATTCGAGGTCAGCTCCGCGTTGCGCGGCCTCGGTCCGTCTACCCTGGTGGACCCTACGCCTTTACCGTCTGCCGGGGAATCGTCCGGATCGCCGTCGACCCGTCCCTCAAGATCTCCACAACGAAGTTCGCCCTACAGTCGCGATCGTTGCAGATCGTCTCGATCACCTGGAACCTGCCCTTCAGTGCGAACCGTGAGCACTTCGGACAGAAGACCGTGATCTCATTCCCCATCTCGGCCATAAAAAAAGACCGCGACTTGCGCCGCGGCCTATTCTGCTCCTACGAGCGTCCATGCCGATCTAACGAATAACATTGTGCGCTACGGTGCATCACTTGTCAACGGGTAAACGACATTATTTAACTCCGCTTCCGTCCGGCGCCGAAGAGCGCGGCGAGCGTCGTCTGGAGACCGCCCGCCTTCGCGACGACCCGCAGGTCCTCCCGGAGGCCGCGGATCTCGTCGATCAACTCGTCGAGCACGTCCCGCAGTCCGTCCTTCGGCAGCATGATCGACTCGATCTGGCCGGAGACGACGTCGATCTGCTGGTTCATGAGCTCGATCTGCTTCTTCGAGATCGCCGCGAGGTTCGCCGTCGCGACGGCGATGTCCTGGAACGCCTTGATGAACTGCTCCCGGTGCTTCCGGATCTCGACTTCGTTCGGGTCCACTCAGAAAGTCTCCGTGTACACGCTGACCTTCAGGCGACGATCGGCGCGACCTCGATCTCCGCGAGGTCGACCGATCCGGTCGAGGCGGTCTTCCGGGCCTTCAGGAAGACCCCGGGGGATCCGGGGTCCGTGTCCGGCACAAGCTCGAGGATCTGCATGTCGGCGAAGATCTTCCGGAAGTCCTCGACTGTGTAGCGCCAGTAGTCGTGCGGGAAGCCGTGGTACGGGAAGCCCGGCCCGCGGGTCGTGACGACCAGGAGTCCGCCGGGCCGCAGGACGGCCTTCATCTGCGCGACGGCGCCCCGCCAGTCCTGCGCGTGCTCCAGCATCTCGGTCGAGACGACGACGCCGAAGCAGTCCAGGCCGAAGTACGTCGTCAGGTCCTTGACGTCCATGACGATGTCGACGCTCCTCGCGTGGACGAAGTCGACGCCGACGTACCTCTTTGGACCGTGCGGGACGAGGACCTCCCGCGGCGAGCCGTTGACGTCCTGCGAGCCGACCTCGAGCAGCTCGAGGCCGCGGATCTCGTCCGGCGCGATGCGCTCCCGGAGGAATTGCATAACGCTTCCGTGCATATCAGCTCCTCGTCGCCGCGTTCCGACGCTTCAGCTCGTCGACGACCTTCTGGACGGCGTCGTACATTCGGTCGATCTGCATCGAGTTCGCCTGATCCGCCATCTGGGCGATCGAGGACATCTGATTCCGGAGCTCCAGCGCGATCATCGGCAGCGCCGCGATGAGCAGATCCTTCCGGGCGTCGTCCCCGAAGCCGATCCGCTCGATCGACTCGGAGATCAGCTTCTCCGCCATGACGAAGGAGTGGCGGTAGAGCTCCTCGATCTGGGAGATCAGGGACGCCTGAATGGACACGTTCTCCGGATGACTCATTTTCCCCTCGCTTTCCTCAGACGTTGCACTTCAGGACGATCTGCCAGCCGACCCGGGCGGTGAGCCAGGGGCAGTCCGGCCACTCCGTAACCCTGTGGTAGCCGACCCACTGGAGGAGCGCCAGGAGATCCTTCGTCCGCCACCAGGAACGGTGCGCGATCCCGTACGGCGCGTTCGGGTACATCTCGTGGTGCGAGATGATCTGCTGGAGGAGTGCGAAGTCGACCGCCGGATCGTTCGTCCGGTCCAGGACCGGGACGACCAGAACAAGAGTCGCCTGCGGTGCCTGATCGTAGATCATCTTGACGAAGCGTCGGGCGTCCTCCGGGGTCTGGTGCTCGATGAAGTGACCGGCGAAGACGTACTCCGCGCCCCGGTAGTCGACCTCGAAGGCGTCCTTCTTCAGGATGTGCGCGGCGTTCGCGCACTCCTTCTCGGTCGGCGGATTGAGATCGTAGTTCTCCCAGTTCAGAATCGGAAATGGTCCGCACCCGCAGTTGATCCGCCTCCCCATCCCGTCCACCTTCCGCTACTTGATGCCCTTCTCGATCTTGAAGTCCCGCCAGACGTCCTGAATCGTGATGACGAGCTTCCGGAGCCAGCTCTTCGTGACCTCGTCCTGACCGGCGGTCTTGATCTCGGTGATCTTCGCCGCGTCGCCCCACTCGGTCAGGAGCGTTTCGAGCTGCGCGCCGCCCTCGACGCCCTGGATCCGGTTCAGGAGCTCGTCGTCCAGGTAGTCCATCGCGTCGGACGGGACGTAGCTCTCGGTCTTCGGGTCCTTCTCGGCCTTCGCCGGGAGGCCCTGCCGGATCTCCGAGCGGATGCCGTCCAGAATGAAGTTGACCGCCGCCCGGCGGTCGTACTTCATGTCGCCGGGCTGGGCCGGGAACGGGATCTTCAGGACCGTCCCGCCCTCGCCAAGGAACGGAAACTCTCCGAACTTCGCCACATCTCCCCCCTTCGACGGCTCCGGAGCCTCGGCGGTCGCCGCGTCTCCGCGAGGCGTCTTCTTCTGCGACAGGTCCGCGGGCTCGACGACGATCTTCTTGACGACCCCGCCCGACGTCCGCTGCTCCGAGACGACCCGCGAGCCGGGATGCCGGGGCGGGACGACCGGCGTCTTCTGTCCGGGCTTCGGCGCCGGGAGAGCGACCAGCTTCCCGTCGGCGCCCTGCGCGAGGTTGATCCCCTGCGCGGCGAGGTCCTCGGTGACTTTCCGGGCAGCGGCCTGCGCCGCCTCGGCGTAGACGATCCGCTTCTGCTCCTCCGAGAGCGGAACGCCGCCGGACGCCTCGCTCTGCTGGCTCATCTTCTTCTCGACGAAGGTCTTCAGGATCGGCGCGAACTGCTTGACCGCCAGCTTCGCGACGTCGTCGGTGTCCTCGTCGCCGGAGCCCTCGCCCTCGCCGCCGGTCAGTCGGTCGAAGGACATGTCGATCAGACGCTCCTCGAGAGAGGAGAGTTTCCGGCCATTGCCGCTCGGGGCGGATCCGGTGATGACCTGGAGCTTCGTGACCCGGTCCAGGAACTTGTCGAGGTCGCCCTCGGCGGAGGAGGTCGGTTTACCCTTCTCCTGGATCAGCGTCAGCATGTCCTTCGAGTGCTGCTGGCTCTGGGTGAACATCTTCTCCTGACTCGCCATCAGCGTTTTCACGATGGAAGCCTCGTCACTGACCGCAGGCTTCGCCGTGGCGGACTTCGCGATCGCCTCGGCGAGGCTGGCGATCGAACCCTCCAGCTTGTCGAAGCGGTCGTTGACCTTCTTCTCGGCGAGCTGCGCCTGAAGCTGTGCGTTCTGCTCGCGGAGCTTTCGGACCTCGTCGGACTCGCCGACGGCGGCGACGGGCGCGACCGGCTTCTTCTCCGTGCCGTCGATCTCCTCCTCGAGACGCTTCGCCTCGGCTTCGAGTTCCTTCATCTCCTTCCGGACCCGGGCGCGCTCCAGGCGCCGCTCGGCGTCGGCCCGGAGCTTCGCGAGACCGTCGGTCTCGTGCATCGTGCGGTCCCCTCCGGACGTGTTGACGTCCGTCCGGGGGTCGTAGGGCTGCTCCTGCGGCGGGTCGTCCGGGAAGTACGGCGGCTCCTCCGGGTTCGGGTGCTCGATCGTGAAGTAGCCGAGCTGGGTCGTCTCGCCGTTCGTCGTCGACGGGTGGATCGTACACTTGTACTCCGACCCGCCGAAGCGGTCGAAGACGTCGTTCTCGATCTTCTCGCGCGTCGTCGGGCACTCGTAGCGGTCCGGGAGCTTCGTCGCGCAGCGACGCTTCGTGCCGTCGGCCATCTCGACGGACTTCGGGAAGGTCCGGCGGACGACGACCATATTGTGCCCGTCCGCCAGGAGCGCGTCCGTGTCGTCCTCGACCGGGACGTCGTTCGACGGCGTCGCGATCGGGGTCGGCTGGACGTTGGCGATCTTCCGGGCCGCGGCGGCGACGGCGCGGGGCGAGCCCTCCGCGGAGTACTTCACCTTCGCGGGCGGCTCCGGCGCCTCGACCGGCTCGACGTTCTCCGTGTCGCCGTGGCCGTTCGTCTCCAGCTCCGGCAGGACCTCCGTCTCGACGGTCCCCTCGTCAGCGGGGTCGCTGGAGGGGGGCGACGACTCGGGCTTTTGCTTTTTCGGCTTCGGCATTGACGAGCTCCACGATAGTAGGGTTATTGATGAATCCCTGGAAGCCGTGGGGGTAGCAGAGGACGTAGACCGACTGGCCGCCCTTGGCTGTGTAGGCATTCGCGAGGTGCTCGTCGAAGGCTTTCGAGCCGATCAGAGCACCGGAGAGAGGGCACTTCAGCTTGACGGGCAGGGTCGGCTTCGGTGGACGGGCCATTTCTAGGGCCATTATTATGAGCACCGGCCCCGGAAGGCAAGGGTTTTTTAATCGAATATTTCGTCACAATTTCATTTGACAGGGTTCTACCCTCGGGCTATACTCCTGTCGTGAGGACCACGGCAAGCGTTGAACCCGAGTCTCTGGATATGGACCGCCGCCGCTCTGTTCGCGGCCGGGGTCCTCACAAGCTCACGCCGCAGTTTGTGGACAGACGTACGGCGGTCCAGATCCAGCGACTCTAGGGAAGGCCCGGCCGCGCGGCGGAGGAACCGCGCGGCCGGGAAGGAAGAAGGAGGAATCCGTGGTCACGAAGCCCAGCGTACCCGCCGCGCCGGTCAAAAGAGAATTGTCCCCCTGGACCTTCACGGCCGAGCAGCTCCTCGCGGAGTTCACGCCCGGCAAGACCCCCCGCCCGCAGCAGATTCACTTCCTGGAGCGTGCCGCCGACGCCTACCGGCGCGGGAAGCGCGTCGTGGTCGGCGAGCTGCCGACCGGCGCCGGGAAGACCGACGCCTGCAAGACCCTGGCGAACGCCCTGCGGTCGGCGGGCAAGGGGACCTTCATGCTGACCTCCCAGAAGATCCTCCAGGACCAGTACGCGACCGACTACCCCTCCCCGGACATCGAGACGATCAAGGGCCGGGCGAACTACCCATGCACGCACCCGGACGCCCACCCGGACGGTCAGAACGCCGCCGACGGTGTCTGCCGCCGGAAGTCGAAGGGCATCCTGTCGGCCTGCATCGACGCTGACATCGCCGGGCCGATTGCCCGCGCCGCTGATCTGACCGTCATGCAGGCTGCGGTCGCTCTCGCGCTGCCGCATACCTGTCACGCCTGTCCGTACTGGGCCCAGCTCCAGCGGACGCACGACGCCCCGATCGCGCTCTTCAACTTCTCCAGCTTCCTCTTCCAGCAGCGGATCGGCCGCTTCGCCCCCCGGGCCCTCATGATCGTCGACGAGGCGCACAACACCGAGAGTCAGCTCATGAACTTCGTGACTCTCGAACTCTCGGAGTGGACGCTGTCCCTGGTCAACGTCCGGATCACCCGGGACATCCGGACGAAGGCGGAGTTCCTGGACTGGCTGGCCGAGACCGATCTGCTCCAGCTCGTCTCCCGGAAGCTGAAGGCCGCCGAGAGCGACCGCTCCGAGGAGGAGGAGATGGACGAGGACGACCTGGAGGCCGAGCTCTCCGCGGCCGAGCTGGACGCCCTGAAGGAGCTCGACGGGAAGCTGGCGAACTTCCTGACCTTCCTGGAGAAGACCGAGTGGATCCTGGAGGTCGCGAAGTACAACGACAAGCGCACGGGCGAGGAGCGCCGGAAGATCGTCGCGCGGCCCCTGTACGCGAAGGACTTCGCGCAGGACCTCCTCTTCCGGCACGCCGAGCGCCTCTGCTTCATGTCGGCGACGATCCTGGACGTCGAGGTCTGGGCCCGGAACCTCGGCCTCTCGATGGACGAGGTCGAGTTGATCCGGACCCCCTGCGACTTCCCGGTCGAGAACCGCCTGATCTGGAAGGAGTACTGCGGGAACTTCGGCTTCAAGTTCTTCTCCCGCGAGCAGAACCCGAAGGACCCCACCGAGCCGAAGTTCGTCCGGAAGGTCGACGAGATCCTGACCCGGCACGCCGGACAGCGCGGCATCATCCACTGCCACTCCTTCAGTCTGGCGAAGGTCCTCTTCAACGGCATCGACGGGAGGAACGGCGACCGCCTGCTCTTCCAGGAACACTTCGAGAACAAGGACGAGATGCTCCAGGAGCACGCCCGCCGGACGGACTCCGTCATCGTCGCCCCCGCCATGCACGAGGGGCTCGACCTGAAGGGCGACCTCTCACGCTTCCAGGTAATCGCGAAGATGCCCTGGCCGAACATGCAGGACCGGGTCATCAAGCAGCGGATGGACCGCGACGCTGCGTGGTACTCCTGGCTCTGCGCTCTCAAGATCGTCCAGTCCTACGGCCGGTCGGTCCGCTCCCGGGACGACTGGGCGACGACGTACCTGCTCGACGCGGGCTTCGAGTCCTTCCTCTGGCGCTCGGCGAAGATGCTGCCGGACTGGTTCCACGAGGCCCTCCGGCGCGGCGCCCCGAAGGAGGTGCGGCGGTGAGCCGCCGCATCGAAGTCCGGGAGGAGCGGAAGGACCGGTACTGCGTTCTCCGGATCGACCCGGCATTCGATCCGGAGAACAAGAAGCGCGGATTTCAGCCGCGCATCACGGCCTACGCCGAGATGGATTTCTCGTTCGAGAGCGACGACTACCACTGGAAACGGGCAGAAGTCTCCTGGTACTCGTGCGGCGGCGTCGAGCCGGAGATGGCTGGAGACTTCGGTCAGGCGATCCTGACGGCCACCGAGTACGCGAAGAAGATCAACGCCGAGCACGGCTTCGTGGAGCTGAAATGCTGACCGTGACGATCGTCATGTGCGGCTGGTGCCGGAGCCCGAGGCCCCTGGAGGTCCAGGGGATCGACGATCTCCCGCCCGGCGCGCACCCCGCGAAGGTCAGCATCTCGCACGGGATCTGTATCCCCTGCGGGACGAAGTTCTCCGACATGATCGAGAAGGGAGGTGCGACCCCGGATGGCACGTCAGTAAGGGACAATGCGACCAGGGAGAAGTAGGGCTGTCGGTTGGTTAGTGGGGAAAGAAGAAGAAGGAGGAACAGCAGTGGCATCGCAGATCAGGGATCCCTTCGAGGATCCCGTCAAGCACAAGAAGTTCCTGAAGGTGGCCGTCTTCGGGAAGGGCGGCACCGGGAAGACCCGATTCGCGCTCTCCTTCCCGAACCCCTGCGTGATCGACACCGAGAAGGGGACCGATCCCTACAAGGGGATCTACACCTTCAAGGTGAAGTTCGCGAACCGCTGGCGCCAGCTCGAGTCGATCCTGCACTTCTGCCGGACCCAGACGACCTACGAGACCCTCATCATCGACTCCGCGACGGTCTTCTATGCTGATCTGATCCAGGAGATCGTCGACTACATCAAGAACAAGCGCGGCAACGAGACGATGACGAAGGGCGACTGGGGGATCGAGAAGCGCCGCTGGGCGGCCTTCCTGAACAATCTCGTCGAGCTCCAGATGCACGTCGTCCTGTGCTTCCGGGAGAAGGACGAGTACGAGGAGACGACGAACCGTGCCGGGGAGGAGACCCTGAAGAAGACCGGGAACTTCTTCCCGGAGGCCGACAAGGTCACGGAGTACCTCTTCGATCTGGCCTTCCGCTGCTACACCGAGGAGAACAAGAAGGAGAAGAGCTCGAAGTTCCTGATTACCTGCACGAAGACCCGCTACAACGAGTGGATGCCGAAGTACTCCGTCCACGACGTCACGCGGAAGCGCGCCTTCGACACGCTCTTCGCCCCGCACGTCGTCGAGATGCTGGACGCCCCGGCCGCGCCACAGGCCGACCCGGAGCCGATCCTGATCGTCCCGGACGGCACGGTGCCGCCGAAGGAGACCGTCGAGGCGGCGCCGCCCGGGGCCACTGCGGATCCCGAGCCGCTGCCCGAGTCCGTCCAGGAGAACATCGACGACATCGTCAAGACCTTCGGCGTCACGAAGCCCCTGCCGGACCAGCCGGAGGCGACTCTCGAGGACATCAAGGTCCTCATGACCCGCTCCGGCGAGATGCGCTGGCCGGACGATGCGAAGAAGTGCCGGAAGCAGAGCTGCTCGGCGAACGGCCACATCCACCCGTACTTCAAGGGCGCCGAGGCGAAGTCCATGATCCGCTCGCTGTACGGCGTCGAGTCGTCGAAGGAACTCCGGAAGCCCCAGGTGGAGTTCCTTCACGAGGAATTCGGAAAGGTGCTCGCGGGCCGGGCCTTCCTCGACCGGGACGGTCAGGGGACGGTCTACATCGCGACACCGTCGGGGGCAACCGAGGAGGAGGTGCGGGCGAACGTCCTGCTGTACACGAAGTAGCTGATCTTCGACCGGGGTAACTGGCTCTGGACGAGGGGAACTGACGTGGTTGATTTTGGAAAAAGGATGAAGGAGAAGAATATGACGAATCCTGTGAATCCGTTCGCCGACTTCGAGGACGACTACAAGAAGGCGCAGAAGGCTGAGAACACGACGCCCGGTCGCGTCCCGCCGGAGACCTACAAGTTCGTCCTCTGCGCGCAGGAGGTCCCGCCGAACTCCGGCACGATGGCCGACTTCGAGGTCTTGGTCGGCAAGAACACCGGCACGAAGGGCTTCAAGCTATTCTGCGAGATCCTGGAGCCCGAGTCCGTCCCGAATCCCAAGACGAAGGAGCCGCACGTCACGAAGGGCGCGGTCCTCGATCACGTCTTCTGGGTGACGGCCAAGAACCTCCCCTACATCAAGCGAGACGTCGCGACGATCACCGGCCGGGACGTCGAGACGATGGGCGAGCTCCTGAAGATCGCGTGGGCCGGACGGACTTTCGAGGGCGTCGTCCGGGACGAGGAGTACAACGGCCGGATCTCCAGCCGCATCGCCTTCATCAACCCCTGGTCGCCGAAGGCTGAAGCGGGGGCGAACCCCGACGGTGTCGCCACCAGCTCGAAGGACGCCGCGAAGCCGGACCCGAAGGCCGAGACGAAGAAGGCCGCCACGCAGCAGGCCCCGGCGAAGGGGACGACGGCCCCGGCGAAGGACACGAAGCAGCCCGCGAAGACGGGGGGCGTCGACAACTCCTGGTAACTGGTTCCTCCCGAGAGAAGGGTTCGTGACCCCCTTCTCTCTCTATGAGGTGCATTCTCTTCCTCCAATAGGGAATGCACCTCGACAGGGAGAGAAAATGAAAGGACCGATGAATTGCTTTAGTCGGCTGGCGATGTTCTGCCAACTTATTAATTTCAACGGTCCAAATGGATGCTGGCTTTGGATCGGAACCCGTCACCGTCGATCACAAAAAGAAAGAGGTAAGACAAAAGGTCAGTTGAGTTATGGAATTTTCCATACATACGACAAAGAAGATGCAAAAGTACCAATGACACACAGGGTTGCGTACAGGTACTTCGTTGGAAAAATTCCTAATGGATTAGATGTTCTTCATAAATGCGATGTTCCAGAGTGCGTAAATCCAGATCACCTATTTACAGGAACTCACAAAGAAAATATGGAGGACATGGCTCGTAAAGGCCGAACCTTCAAAGGCTGGATGCCAACAGCTTTAAGAAAACTTACTGAACATCAAGTTTGCGAGATCAGATCAAAATACATCCGAGGAAAAGTCACATTACAAACACTTGCTGATGAATACGGAATGTCGAATAGCCAGATCTCTAGGATTGTCCGAAAGAGGCACTGGAAATACGTAAACGAAGCCTAATTCAAAGAGAACAAAGTGGGCAACGGGTTCGGGGGACGGTAGCTAGAGAGAGGGTCCGATGGCGGACACCGCGCCGGAGCGCGTCGCTTCGGCACAGTTCATACGCGAGTTGTGGGGGATCTGCCCCTCCGACTGGATCGTCGAGTTCAACCTGCTCCAGTACAGGCCGACGCAGGAGAAGCACGACGACCAGCGGATGCGGGCACTCTTCTACAGGGTCGATCAGGTCCTCGCCGATTGGCCGACGATCTCGAATCAGCTCGACCATCTGAACCGGACCCAGGTCGAGAACATCCATCACGGCGTCAACCCGCGCTTCCAGAAGCCCCGGAAGCACGGGAAGAACTCCGACGTCTCCCACTACGTCGCCGTCTGGGTCGACGTCGACTTCCACGGTCAGGAGGCCGCGGTCCGGAAGCAGTTCGACGAGGTCGTCGCGGACCTGCGGGCCCGGGGACTCGGACCCTCGGTCATCGTCGAGTCCGGCCGGGGCCTGCACGCCTACTGGCTCTTCGACAAGCCCTACCCGGTCGCGCAGGCCCGGCCGATCTGCGCCGGGATCCAGGACTACTTCAAGATCTCCGACGCCGTCCACGACCCCCGGCGGATCCTCCGGGTCCCGGGCTTCGCAAACCTGAAGGACTCGAAGAACCCCTGCTGGTGCAGGGTCGCCGAGGCGACCTGGGAGCGATTCCCGATCGAACTCTTCAAGGACTTCGCGATCACGGATCTGAAGAAGTCGAACGAGGACCTCGAAGCCGAGGAGGAGCAGCGTGCGACGGCGGACATCACCTCCCTAAAGTCACGCGATCCGAAGCTCCAGGAAGCCCTGTCCAAAGGCGTCGATGAATCCGGCGGACCCCACGGTGGCCGTCACCTCTCCGCGACTGCCGTCGTCGGCTACTTCTGCCGCTTCTCGAAGACGAAGCGGATCGCCGAGACGAATGCCGGGAACTGGAACAAGAAGCTCTGCCGTCCGCCGCTCCCGGACGACGAAGTTCAGCGGATGGTCGAGGACTTCTGGGCGAAGGAGGAGGTCCGTCGCGCCGAGTACAAAGAAGAGCGTCGGCTTCTCAAAGAGAAAGAGAAGGAGCTGAAGGGTGGACCCGACGACGGACCGCCCTGGTGGAAGGGCGACGAATTCCTGCCGGAGGAGCTGGCCCGGCACATCTGCTCGCAGCAGAAGATCATCGCAACGCCGATCGGCGACGACTACAAGGGCGTCACCCTCTACGTCTACAGAAGCGGGGTCTACCGCTCGAAGCTGGGCTCCTCAATCGAGACGGAGGTCCGGGACGCGCTCGCCCGGGATGCGAAGCCGGACCGGATCAATCAGGTCCTCGACCTGATCCACCGCTCACAGAAGATCGACTACGACGAGATCAATCCGCTGGCCTGCGAACTCATCAACGTCCAGAACGGAATGCTCGACTGGCGGACCGAGAAGATCGTCCCGCACGATCCGAAGTACCTCTCGACCATCCAGATCTCCGCGGAGTACGCGCCGGAGGTACGCTGCGAAGCGCTCGACAAATTCTTCGAGGACGTCTTCCCTCCGGACTGCGTCGCCCTGGCGGAGGAGTTCGTCGGCTACCTGCTGATCCCGGACACCCGACTCCAGAAGGCGTTCATCGCGGTCGGCGCCGGAGGCAACGGAAAGGGGACCTTCCTGAAGATCCTGACCTCGCTGCTCGGGAAGGAGAACGTCTCGACCCTCGACATCCACACACTCGAGGACGACAAGTTCGCGACCGCAGCGCTGGTCGGGAAGCTGGCGAACGTCCACCACGACCTCAGTCGGAAGCAGCTCGAATCGACCAGCCGCTTCAAGACGCTCGTCTCCGGCGATCCGATCTCCGGAGAGAAGAAGTTCAAGGACGGCTTCACCTTCCGGCCGTTCGCCAGGCTCGTCTTCTCCGCCAACGAATTCCCGCGCTCGGAGGACAAGACAAACGCCTACTTCCGACGGCTGATCTTCGTCGAGTTCCCGAACAGCTTCTCCGGCGCTGCCAGCGAGATCCTCGACTATGACAAGGTCCTGACGAAGACGCCCGGCTTCATGTCGGCACTCCTGAACCGAGGGATCGCCGGACTTCGACGGGTGATGGACTCCGGCCGCTTCTCGATCTCGGAGACGAGCACCCGGACGATCGAGCAGTACAAGCGGGAGTGCAACTCTGCCTACGACTTCGTCCAGGAGTTCTGCCACATTGAGGAGTGGGGTTGGATCCCCCGCCAGCAGATGTACCAGAAGTACGACGGCTGGTGCCGCGACAACGGACTGAAGCCGATGAGTTCAAAGAACTTTGTGAACGGAATCCGGGACACAAAGGGCATCAAAGAGGTCAAGCGGGAGGGCGTCCGCGGCTGGCTCGGGATCTCCTGGACGAACGGTTCAGGGCCGCACACGAGCCAGGAAGAGGTCGAAACCTTCGGGAAGGAGAGGAAGGTCTCGAATGAGTTCTGAACCCATAAATGGCGGGGCACTTGGCGGGGCATCAACGTGCCCCGGAAAGGCATCCGTATGTGTCTGGTAGATGTCTACTTACATCGTATGTGTCTGACGGGGCACGACGGGGCACGAGAAGCTCTTATAAACGCTTGGGCTAGGATTGCTAACAAAACTTTTTATTTACCTATAGAAGATAGCGTAGAAGATAAAAAAGTAGTACACGAAAGCCCTGGCGTAATAAATGACGTGTATGTGCCCCGTCGTGCCCCGTTCTGAACCCATAACGGAGATTTTATGGCTACGATCCAGGAGACTATCGCTGCGAAGCAGCGCGCCATGATCCCGCAGCGCCTCGTGCGTGGCGCGGAGGTCCTCGGCCGCCTCTGGAAGGATGGCGTTCGCTGCCGCTCGGAGTGGTCCGGCGTCTGCCCCTGCGAGCCGCCGAACGACTTCTGCCTCTCGAAAAAGAAATGGCTGGGACTCGTCCGGGAGTTCAACGGCGGAAAGTACCCCTCCGATCTCTCCGGCACCGAGGGCTTCCTGGTCCTGGACTGTATGACGATGGAGATGCTGACGGCGTCCGGCCTGACGATCCTGAAGGTCGTCCCGGGGGCCCGCGTGCCGATCCGGGTCGGCCGGAAGGGGACCTGCCTCCAGACGATCCTCGACCTCGCGGCGCTGGAGGGGACTGCCGACTACGACGCCGCCGTCGAGGCGGTCGTCCGGATCCAGGAGGTCGGCCTGTGAGCTCCGCCGATCGGTTCCGTAGCATGGTTCGGTTGTCGTCGGACCTCTGGCTGGCCGAACAGATCTCGACGACGACACGCCTGATTCACGAGTCGGAGCAGCTTCTTCGTGGGCAACGCTGGAATGAATCGACGGAGCTCCGACGAGCCGTCGCGGATGCCCGCTGGGAGCTTCGGGTCCTACGCGAGGAACTCGACCTACGGAAGGTGGATGTCCGATGACCGATGAAAATCCATTCGAGGACGTCGATCGCGCGATCAGCGAGATCATCGAGAAGCAGCTCGAGACCGTCAAGGCGCTCGACGGAATGCAGGCGGACGTGACTTCCTGGGAGGCGGACTTCCTGGAGAGCGTCC
>Ga0307472_100000051_pt1 | contig 32499 bp, 26 predicted proteins | sample atmos_gasesAM5C__2_FD_204582 | JGI IMG/M metagenome (GOLD analysis project Ga0307472, IMG submission 204582) | Hardwood forest soil microbial communities from Morgan-Monroe State Forest, Indiana, United States - atmos_gasesAM5C_05 | ecosystem: Environmental > Terrestrial > Soil > Temperate...
CTCCAACCACTCCATGAGGAGCCGGTTCAGCCGGTCGGGCGCGTCCAGTGGAATCCAGTGGCTGGCGTCGTCGATCTGCTCGTAGCGCCAGGGCCCTTTCACAAAGCGTCCTGACATTTTCATGCGTTCGCCGTCGAGGTAGTGATCGTTTGAAGACCAGATGCCCAGCGTCGGAGCCTCCACGGGCGGCAGCTTGGGAGACGACTCCGGCAGGCGCGGAGCAAGGTTCGCGCGGTACCAGTTAAGCGATATCTTCAAAGCATCTGGCCGTGACAGATCCGAGATGTAATGGTCGACATCACCATTGCCTCGGAGTATTTCCCGGAACAGCGCCCAGTTGTCGCGCTGCAGCCACGCCTCCGCAATTCCTTCGAACTGGAAAAACAGCTGATACCAGGCCATCTCCCGCTGCCGCAACGTGTGTGGCGCAAGTGGATGTGGCACCGAGAGGACAACAAGCCTGTGAACGCGGTTCGGGTGAGCAATAGCAGTGAACCATGCCACACTGGCTCCCCAGTCGTGGGCAACCATGTCCGCTGCGTCGATATCTAGAGCGTCGAGAATGCCGACCACATCGGCGACCGCGTTCTGCACGGAATACGCGGCCACTCCTTCCGGGCGATCAGAGCGCCCGAAGCCACGCAGGTCCGGCGCGATGGCGCGGAACCCGTTCGCGACCAGGAATGGAATCTGGTTGCGCCAAAGATACGAAGAGTCCGGCCACCCATGTAGCAATAGAACCGGCTTACCGCTGCCGTGCTCCTCTATATGAAGGGAAATGCCATTGACTTGGAACACGTTGGAGCTCCCTTCTTTCGCTATAGAGAATTTGAAGCAGTTCTTCGCGGGATGCCCCTGGAGATATAGCTTCTAGTAGCGTACGCCTCAGGCTGCGCCCAAGCCCAAGCGCGATGTAATCGCCCTGCTTATGTCGCACCCCATCTCGTTCTTTTTGTTCTGCCAGCCTATGGCGGGCGCCTTTGACTTTCTCACCCGCGCTCGATCGCTTTCAGACTCTCCCGCGCCGCCCGAATCGTCCGCTCAATATCCGCATCGCTATGCGCCGCCGACACGAACAACGCCTCAAACTGCGAAGGCGCGACAAACACCCCGCGCTCCAGCATCTCCCGGAAAAACGCCGCATACATGGCCGTGTCCGACTTCTTCGCGCCGCCATAATCCTTCACCGGTTCCCCGGTAAAAAACACCGTCATCAGCGACCCCACCGCATTTACGCTGCCAGCCACGCCGCTTTCCTTCAACGCCGCCCGCAAGCCGTCAGCCAGCCGCGCCGACTTCCGATTCAACTCCTGGTAAAATCCCACCGCCGCCAACTTCGGCAACGTCGCCAGCCCTGCGCGCATCGCCAGCGGATTCCCCGAGAGCGTCCCCGCCTGATAAACCGGCCCAAGCGGCGCCACCATCTCCATAATCCCCGCGCGTCCGCCATACGCCGCCACCGGCAATCCGCCGCCGATAATTTTTCCCATCGTCGTCAGATCCGGCTCAATGCCAAACAACTTCTGCGCCCCGCCAAAGGCGCTGCGAAATCCTGTAATCACCTCATCGAGAATCAGCAGCGCCCCGTCGCGTTTCGTTAGCTCGCGCAACTGCTCGAGAAATCCACGCTCCGGCGCCACCACGCCCATATTCGCCGCCATCGGTTCGACAATCACCGCCGCGATGTTCCCGGCGTGCTGCTTGAAAATCTTCTCGACAGCGTCCGCATCGTTATAGCGCGCGTTCAATGTCAGCTTCGCCAGCGCATCCGGCACTCCCGGGCTCGACGAAATTCCCAGCGTCGCCAGCCCCGACCCTGCTTCCACTAGAAAGCTGTCCGAATGCCCGTGATATCCGCCCTCGAATTTCAAAATCAGATCGCGCTTCGTAAATCCGCGCGCCAGCCGAATCGCGCTCATGGTCGCTTCCGTGCCCGAGCTCACAAACCGAATCCGCTCAATCGACGGCAGCGCTTTTGCAATCTGCTCGCCCAATTCGATCTCAAGCGGCGACGTCATCCCGTAGCTCGTCCCGCGTTTCGCCTGCTCCCCAACCGCCCGCACCACATCCGGATGCGCGTGCCCCAGAATCAGCGCGCCCCACGAACACACGTAGTCGATATATTCGCGTCCGTCCACATCGTAGAGCCGCGCGCCCTCCGCGCGCTCAATCACCAATGGCGTCCCGCCCACCGACCGAAATGCCCGCACCGGGCTATCCACCCCGCCCGGCAAAATCTTCTTCCCGCGCTCGAAAATCTCCGCCGATTTCGGCCGCCCGCTGCCCGTAGCCACCCGCTTCGCCCCTTCCCCCGTTCCGGTCTTCAAATTAGGCCCCTTATCGTCACCTTGCTAATCAGCTCAGCTCCGTAGGCACGGCAGAAATTAGCCCAGCCGGAGGGCTGGGTACAAAGAGCGCGCAACGCTTACCGTTTTCCCGCGAGCTTTTGAGCTTTTGTGCCAAATCGGGACAGCGAGTAGCCGCAGTTTCCGCTTGATTCTCGGATTACGGTTTGGTAATCTATTTGCGATGATGACATCGGCTCATCGTCGGCTTCGACGCGCCTCGCGGGAGGCGCAATAGGCGTCCTTCCGGGCGCTCCCCCTCAAAATCGCCTAAAATTTCTAATCGCAAACCCGTTATTAGAATTCCCCGTAAGTCGTTCAAAACAATCAACCGAGACCAAGTCTAATCGCAAATAATATTGCGATTTTGAATTTCGGTTTCCATTTTCTGGAGGACCGAACCGAATCAGCACTGCTTCAGCCACCGAGCCACATCCTTGGCGTGATACGTCAGAACGATCTCCGCGCCAGCTCGCTGAATCCCCGTCAGTATCTCGAGCACAACCCGCTGCTCGTCAATCCAGCCGTTTCGCGCCGCCGCCTTCACCATCGCATATTCCCCGCTCACGTTGTACGCCGCCACCGGCACATCAAACCGTTCCCGAACCCGCTGGATAATATCCAGGTATGGCAGCGCCGGCTTCACCATGATTATGTCCGCGCCCTCTTCCAGATCAAGCGCCACCTCGCGCAATGCTTCCCGCGCGTTCGCAGGATCCATCTGATAGCTTCTCCTGTCGCCAAACTGCGGGGCCGACTGCGCCGCTTCTCGAAACGGCCCGTAAAATCCGGAACAGTACTTCGCGGCATAGGAAAGAATTGCCACATCCTCAAATCCGTTCGCGTCGAGCTTCTGCCGGATCGCGCCCACTCGGCCGTCCATCATGTCCGACGGCGCCACAATATCCGCTCCCGCCCGCGCATGCGAAAGCGCTGCGGCGGCAAGCCGCTCGACGCTCGGATCATTCGCGACATCGCCCTTCTCGATTACGCCGCAATGTCCGTGGCTCGTGTATTCGCACACGCAAACATCCGTGATCACGAGCAGGCCAAGCTTCGCTTTTCGGATGGCTTCAATCGCCCGCTGCACAGCCCCATTCGGATCGGACGCTTCGGAACCAACTTCGTCTTTCTTATCCGGCAGTCCGAACAAAATCACAGCCGGAATTCCGAGCTCCGCCACTTCGCGGCACTCCTCCACAACCTGATCCACCGACTGCTGGAAAATCCCCGGCATCGAGCTCACTTCGGTCCGCACCTTCGTTCCCGGACACGCGAACATCGGATACACCAGCCCGCTCGTCGAAAGCCTAGTCTCGCGCACGAATCCCCGCAGCGCTTCGGTCCGCCGCAATCGCCTCGGTCGGTGAGTCGGAAATGTCATAAGAGCCTCATCTTCTTCGCTCGCGACCTCAATTCTGCCGGCTCGTCGCCGCGCCTTTCACGCCTGAATCTTTCGCTGAAAGTTGCCGCTGATAGTGCTTCGCGATTGCATCGGCCAGTCCCGCTGCGGACGATTCGTTTGCTTCGATTGCCACTCGCACTCCGCCGTCTCGCAATGCGCGCGCCGTTGTCGGCCCGATTGCGGCGAAATCCACTCGCGCCGAAAGTTCTGCCAGCTGCTCCCCGCCGATCACATCGCTCAGATTGTGATACGCGGACGGGCTGGCAAAAACAATCGCGTCCACTTCATCTCGCTGAACTCGATCCACAATCCGGGTGTCCAGCGTCTTTGGCACTGCCGTTCGATATGCGATCACTTCGGTCACACGCGCGCCCGCGTCCCGCAGCAAATTCGGCAGCCGATCGTCTGCCCGATCGCTGCGCGGCAGCAGCACGCGGCCGTTTCGCAGCGAGGCGTGTAATTCCTGCGCTAGATTCTCGCCGCTGCGCACTTTTGCAGTGTAATCCACTTGAAAACCAGCTTCCGATGCTGCTTGCGCCGTCGCTGGTCCAACCGCCGCAACCGCAGGCTTCCGCGACTGCGGCAACTTCACGTCAAGCTTCAACTCGCGACACCGTTGCGCGAGAAATCGTACGGCATTCTGGCTCGTCAGAAGAATCCAGTCAAATTCACCAATCGCCCGTAGCGCCGAATCCAGTGGCTGGCAATCCGACGGCGGCGCGAAACTCACGGTCGGCAAAATGAGCACTTCAGCGCCCATTTGCTCGAGCTCGCGAATCAACTCACCGGCCTGCTCAGGCGCGCGCGTCACCACGATGCGCTTCCCTGTCAGCGGCTGGCTAGCTCTGTCCAACGGATCGTCCCGCGAGCTGCAAAATCCGGCCCGCTCCCGCATCGAGCAACTTCCTCGCGACTTGCCGCCCGAGCGCCTCTGCTTCGTTCACCGAACCGCAGGCAGCCGATCCACTTCGGCGAACGCTTTCCGCGCCGTCAACGGAAAGAACGCACGCGTCGAGAATCAGTTCCCCGCGCTCGAATCGTCCCCAAGCACCCAGCGGAAGCCGGCAACCCCCTTGCAAATTCGCCAGTACTGTTCTTTCTGCCGAAACTGCGAGCGAAGTCAGGCTATCAACCAGTTTTTTCACGAAGGGCAATTCGTCTTCACGCGATGCAAGGAATTCCACTCCCAGAGCACCCTGTCCAACGGCAGGCAGCATAATTTCCGGCGGAAGAATTTCGGTGATGCGGTCAGAGGCATTCAATCGGTCGAGTCCCGCTTTCGCGAGGACCATCGCATCCACTTCGCCGCTTGCAACTTTTCGAAGACGGGTGTCCACGTTTCCGCGCACTTCGACGATTTTGAAATCGGATCGAAATTGACGAAGCTGCGATGCTCGCCGCAGGCTGCTGGTTCCAATGCGAGCGCCTTGCGGCAGCTTGTTCAGCGACTCGCCGCGCTGCGAAACGAGCGCGTCTCGTGGATCTTCGCGCGGAAACACGATCGCGATTTTGCAAGCAGGCGAAAACTCGGTGGGAACGTCCTTCATACTATGCACGGCCACATCCGCGCGGTCTTCAATCAGCCCGTCCTCGAGTTCCTTGGTGAATATGCCGCGAATCCCGATCTGTTCGATCTGCGCGCCGGCAAAACGGTCGCCGGACGTTTTTACAACCACGATCTCGCTTTCGATTCCGAACGACTTCGCAAGCGCGTCGCGCAAATGATTTGCCTGCCAGAGCGCCAGCGCGCTGCCGCGCGTTCCGATTCGCAGCGGCTTCAATCTTTGTCCTCGTCCTTCACGGAATCCAACCCGAAGAGATGCCGCAGCGCGTCGAGCCCCGCCAGATGCCCGCGCATCTCGCGGCTGCGCCGCAGTTTCTGCGATGGCTGCTCCAGAACGCGGTCGATCAACTCTTCGGTGATGCGCGCGATCCGCGCGCGCTCTTCCGGCGACACGTCGTCCATCTCAGCCAATTTTTCGCGGATCAGCGACTCGCGATGCTTATGAAAACTATCGCGCAAATCTTCCACGATGGAGCCGGCTTCGAGCGCCGCTCGCCACGATTCAAATTTCGCAATGTGTTCGGCGATGATCGCTTCCGCTCGCGGAACTTCCGATTCGCGCGCTTTCTTATTCTGCTCGACGATCTCGCCAAGGTCATCAATGTTGTAGAGATACAAGTTGTAAAGTCCCGCCGCGTCATCGGTGATATTGCGCGGCACGCCGAGATCGACCACGAACATTGGCTGCCCATCGCGCGCGGCGATCGCCCGCTCGAGCAGCGCACGGGTCAAAACGGCGCCTGTGCCTCCGATCGACGCGATCACAATGTCCGGCACGCCGAGGACGCGCTCCAGCGACGACCATTCAATCGCCTCGCCGCCCATCTTTCTCGCCAACTCTTCCGCGTGGTCGAACGAACGGTTCACCACTCGCAATCTACCGATTCCGCGATTGCGGAGGTTTTCAACCACCTGCTCGGCCACCGCGCCCGCGCCCAGAATCAGCGCAGAGTGCCCTTTCAAATTGCCGAATACTCGCTCCGCCAGTTTCACGCCCGCAAGCGCTACGGACATTGGGCGCGCGCCCACCTCCGTCTCGGACCTCACGCGCTTGCCAACTTCGATCGCGCCTTGAAACATACGATTCAGCACAGGCCCCGTCGAACCGTGTTCGAGCGCCTGGCCATATGCTGTGCGTAACTGCCCGAGGATTTCGGCTTCGCCCAGCATCATCGAGTCGAGCCCCGATGCAACGCGGAAAAGATGCCGAACCGCGTCCGGTCCGCGCCAGCGGTACAGACGGCCGTTCAGATCGGCGCGCGGCACGCCGTGAAACGACGTAAGGAAAACTTCCATGGCGTCCGCCGCAGCTGGGCCTTGGTCCGTTGGAACGCCGTAGAGCTCGCTGCGATTGCAAGTGGAGAGCACCACAGCTTCGTCAAGAATTCGGCGCTTGCGCAGCTCCTCCGCTGCTGCAATGGCCTGCTCGGGGCTAAAAGTCACCCGCTCGCGAATTTCCACCGGCGCCGTGTGATGGCTGCACCCGATCAGCGCGACGTCAATTCGTCCCGAGCCGGTGCGTTTCGTGTTGGTCAGCGTCGGCATGCGAATCAGAAAAAGCGATGAAACCTCGTCAGGTACAAATTCACGAAAGTGTAGCTGAACAGCACGACGGCGAAATTAAACGCGCACAACTTCGCCGCGCGAGCGCCGCGCCAAGCCGTGCTTCTAGATAATCTGAGATATGCGACGTAGGCCGCCAAAATCGCAAGTGTGATCACCACTTTCGGATCGCCCCACGAATAGCCGCCGCTCAATCGGTGTGCCCAGACGAATCCCATGATCACGCCCATTATGAGCGCTGCCAAACCTACGTAGACGCTGCTGCGCGCCATCCGGTCGAGCACATCGAGCGCTGGGAACCGCCAGAACGGAGTCGCCAGTTTGCGAGAGCGCAGCACGCGGTCCTGTCCGAGATAGATCAGACTGAGCACGAATGACAAGGCGAACGCCGCGTACGCCCAGGTGTTGAGCGTCACATGGAACGCGAACAGTGGACCGCGCGCCGGTGGCGGAGGCGGCGCCTCATTCGGCGCGAGTGCGGCAAGCAGGACAATCCACACGATCAGCAGCAGAGTAACGAACGCACCGACCGACCGCTGGCGGTGAAACAGTTCAAGGCCCAAATATGTGACGCCGAGCAGCCACGCAAACAGTGACATCGATCCGTAGAGGTCATTGTACGGAACGGTGTGAATCCAGCGCGAGCGCTCGAGCAGCGCGAAGTAGTGCATCACGATGCCGCTAGCGAGAAGGAATGTCCCCATTCGTCCGAGCCACAGATCGGGCACATAGAGGAACCGCGCGTAGCAAAGGAAACTCGCGGTATACAGCGCCAGACTGATGTAGCCGAGATAGTAGTGGGTCATTTCGCTGGTTCGGTCGCCGCTTCTGCCGCTACTTCTATCACCGCTTCTGTACAGCCTCTCGAACGGAATGAACCCGCAATTATAGCTCTGAATCCTGCACAACGCCTTGTGCGCTTGTCGCGGCCAGACGTGACGCTCGAACGTGCGGCCCTCTGGCCCTTCTGCTATCATCGTTTTGATTCATAGGAACGCATGAGCCGGGTGAACGAAAATCGAAAAGAGCTATTTCTGCGCGCCTGCCGATTCCAGCCGGTCGAGCGCGTGCCTGTCTGGATCATGCGTCAGGCTGGACGGTACCTGCCGGAGTATCAAGCTGTTCGAGCCAAGCATTCGTTTCTCGCAATCTGCAAGGCACCCGAGCTGGCGGCTGAAGTATCACTGCAGCCGTTTCATGTCCTAGGCGTAGACGCGGTCATTGTCTTCTCAGATATTTTGATTGTGGCGGAAGCCATGGGGATGCAGCTGGATGTCCCCGATTCGGGCCCGGTGCTGTCGGATCCCGTGCGTGACCGAGCCGCTGTCGCGCGGCTCCGCGATTTCGATCCGGAGCGGGAGACAGGATTCGTAGGCGATGCGATCCGGGCAATTTGCCGCGAGGTCGGCCCGGAGGTTCCGGTGATTGGCTTCGCGGCGGCTCCGTGGACGCTCGCGTGTTACATGATTGAAGGGCAGACGCGCGGCGACATTTCGATCGCCAAGCAGTTCATGCGCGACGAGCCGGCGCTGCTTCGCGACTTGCTTGCCCGGATCGCGCGCTCCACCGCTACATACTTGAAATCGCAAATCGCTGCGGGCGCTGCAGTAGTGCAGCTCTTCGATACCTGGGCCGGCGAAGTGACGCGAGACGAATATGAGTCTTTCGAATTGCCGGCCACGCGTGCGGTATTCGAATCGCTCGGCGCGCCGGGCGTACCGACCATTCTTTACGGTAAGGGCAGTTCGCATCTTATTGAGCTGCAATCGAAGACTGGAGCCGATGTTGTGAGTGTTGATTGGCGCACGGATCTCGGGGAAGCTCGTCGTACGCTCGGGGATCGCGTGGCGCTGCAAGGTAATGTCGATCCGAATATTCTGCTGGGGCCTGAAGCGGCGATTCGCGAAGCGGCGCGCGACGCAGTGGAAAAGACTGGCGGTGTCGGCCACATTTTGAACTTGGGGCATGGAATCCTGCCGACGACGCCTGTCCAGAATGCGCGCGCGTTTGTGGAAGCCGGACAAACTGCCCCGCTTCCCGCCCGGGCGCATAGCAGCGAGGCGGATTAATATGCTTCAGACATCCGCAAGTCCTACGAATTGTCGTTCTGAGCAAGTCGAAGGCTCCCAGCGTGATGCCTGCCACACGGCATATCTAGGCGCCGCCTTGCCGGTGGTCGAGCGGGCACGGCATGCCGTGCCCCTACTGAGAATCGGAGTGCGACAGTTTTCGCTTTCGAAGTGGCGGCCTCAATGAACCCGACGCCCGCAGCTACCAACCAAACTGACCGACTGGAGATCGGGCAAATCTCGGACGCGGCGCTTGAGAAATACAATCGTCCAGGGCCGCGGTACACGAGCTATCCGACAGCACCAGTTTGGAAAGACGATTTCGGCCCTGAGGATTTCGAGAAATATTGCGCCCGGGCGGACGAACGAGCTACGCCTGTTTCGCTCTACATGCACATTCCTTTCTGCGAGAGTCTCTGCCTTTTCTGCGCGTGCAATGTTTCAATCCAGAAAGATAAGTCGGTCGCGATTCCATACCTCGAAACCCTGAAGCGTGAAATCAGCTACGTGAGCACGCAGGTTTCAAAGAAGCGGCCGGTAATTCAGTTCCACTGGGGCGGTGGCACGCCCACGTATCTGACGCCTGCGCAGATGGAGGATCTTTTCGGGCATACGCGTGAGCGGTTCCACTTCGCGCCGGACGCAGAAATTGGCATCGAAGTCGATCCGCGGGTTACGAATCGCGCGCACTTCGAGACGCTTCGCAAACTTGGCTTCAATCGCCTGAGCATGGGCGTTCAAGACTTCGAACCTAAAGTTCAGGAAACGATTCACCGCGTGCAGCCGTACGAGATGACGCGTGACCTAATTCTTACGGCGCGCGAGCTTGGATTTGAAAGTATCAACGTGGACCTGATTTACGGCCTTCCTTATCAGACCGCCGACAGCTTTAGAGCCACGATCGAGAAAACGCTCACGCTCGAGCCCGATCGCATTGCGATGTTCAGTTATGCGCACGTGCCCTGGCTCAAAAAGCAGCAGGGATCGTTCGAGACGCATCTGCCGGAGGGAATGGAGAAATTCCGAATCTTCCGCGCTGGGCTCGATGGCTTCCTGAATGCCGGTTATCACTACATCGGCATGGACCACTTCGCGAAGCCCGGTGATGAACTTTCCGTTGCGCAGCGCAATCGCACGCTGCACCGCAATTTTCAGGGCTACACGACCAAAGCGGGCGCCGACCTCTACGGAATGGGCGTCAGCGCGATTAGCTCGATCGGTGAAGCCTACGCGCAAAACCGCCGCGAGGTTCCCGCCTATCAATCGGCTGTGGCCGAGCGCGGCATCGCCACGATGCGTGGGTATCGGTTATCGGAAGACGATCGCTTGCGCCGGGCTGTGATCGGCCGGCTTTTGTGCCATACAGTGATCCCCAAGCGCGAAGTGGAAGGCGAATTCTCGATTTCATTCGATAAATATTTCGGGCCGGAGCTGGCGCGGCTGGAGCAATTGCAAGACGAAGGGCTGGTGACGCTCGCCGCCGATGAAATACGGGTTGCGCCTCTTGGGCGCATCTTCATCCGCAACGTGGCAATGACGTTTGACCGCTATCTCCACGAACAGCAGATGGACCAGCGCCCGCTGTTTTCAAAAACGCTTTAACGGACGCCCCGATGGCTGATCCCAGGCAGGTGATCGTGATCGGCGGCGGGATTTCAGGGCTTGCCTGCGCGTACCGCCTAAAGCAGCTCGGCGTTCCCGTCATTCTCCTCGAAGCTTCCGCGCGCGTCGGAGGACTTGTCGGTACCGTTCGAAAAAACGGATTCCTTTTCGAATCCGGTCCGCAAAGTTTTCAGGGCACTGAATCGCTTATCGATCTGATCCGCGAGGTAGGAGTCGAAACCGAACTTCAGAAGGCCGATCCGCGCGCGCCGCGCTTTGTGTATCTTCACGGCCGTCTGCAAACAATTCCTATGACGCCGCAGTCAATAATGACCAGTTCCCTGCTGGGCATCAAATCGCGAGCCAAGATCGCGTCCGAGCCTTTCAAGCGCACGAAACCGCCGACGAAGGAAGAATCGGTCGCTGATTTCGTGCGACGTAAATTCGGCCACGAAATACTGGAGTATCTCGTCGCCCCGTTCGTGTCCGGCGTTTATGCCGGCGACCCGGAGAAACTCAGCCTCAAGGCTGCGTTTCCAACTCTCGAAGAATGGGAACGCGAGTATGGAAGCGTACTACGCGGGGCGATGAAATCACGGTCGGATAAGGAGAAACGCAGCGGGCCTCCGCCTCTCTGCTCTTTCAGAGATGGCGTCGGCTCCTTTGCGGAAGCGATCGCGGCAAAACTTGGGGACAGCGTTCGTCTCGGCGCGAAGGTTTCGTCAGTCGCCCGTTCAGCGAACTATCAAGTTTGTATTGAGCAGAATGGCCGAAACGAAATGGTGGAAGCGGCGGCGGCCGTCGTCGCGACTCCGGCGTACACCGCTGCGCACATTGTAGCGCCCATTTCTTCGACGCTGGTGCATACGCTTTCCGGAGTCGCTTACGCACCCGTCGCCGTTGTTGCGTCCGGATACTACGATCGGCAAATTGCCGAGAGGCTCGACGGATTCGGGTTTCTCGTTCCTCGCAGCGAAAAGGTTCGAACGCTGGGCACGGTCTGGAACTCGTCGCTCTTTCCTGGACGCGCCCCTGCGGGCTCCGTGACGATCACGAGTTTCATTGGGGGCGCGACCGATCCGAAGATCATGGATCGTTCGGAGGATGAAATCGCGGCAATCGTACAGGACGAAAACGCTCGCATTCTTCAAATCAGCGGCTTGCCGGTCGCGTCGGCGGTTTGGAAATACCCGAAAGCCTTGCCGCAGTACAACCTGGGGCACGGGCATGTCGTGGAAGCGATTCGCAACGGTGAACGGTCAAATCCTGGACTCTTTTTCTGCGGAAATTACCTGGAAGGGCCGTCGCTTGGAAAATGCGTAGAGGCGGCCAACCAGGCGGCGCAGACAATTCGAAACTATCTGCAACATCGGAACTAGAACTTTGGGCGCTCTTTGTGCCGCAACGCTAGACGCATGCGCCGGCGTTCGCCTGCCTCATCATATCTACGCTGATCTCTGACCGTTTCCAGAATCAGCGGCGGGATCGGTTTTGGCTTGCGATTATGGTCGATGGCTACGAACGTGACGTAGGCGCTGCTGGTGTGTTTTTGCTCTCCGGTGAGAACATTCTCTGCAAAGACTTTTACGCCCACTTCCATCGAGGTGCGAAAGACGCGGTTGACGCTCGACTTCAGCACGATCCATTCGCCGACATCGATGGGGAAGCGGAAATCCATGTAGTCGACCGACGCCGTTACCACGTGGCTGTTGGAGTGCCGTGTAGCTGCGAGCGCTCCGGCGATATCGATCAGGTGCATCACCCGGCCGCCGAGCATCTTACCGAGGGGGTTGGCATCGTTCGGCAGCACGGCCTCGACGATTTCCGACCGTGATGCACTCACGGGCTTTCCCGCGAGACGGGCCTTTATACTATTCTGTTCCTTATAGCCGGCTTTCTTCTTTAGCGAGCTAGGCATGATGAATTTTCATTCGTCACTTCAATTCCTGCGCTCGGCGGGGCCGGAGCGCCCGCTATAATACGTGCTTTCCAGTCGCGTCCCAAGCACAGAAGCCGCGCTCGGCCGAATCCTCATGTCGGGTTTGAAACCGACTCAGGGCGGTTGAAAACCACCAGCACTGCGCGAAATGCACCAGAATCCTCACGCCCGGAGGCCTTACATTTTCGCAGACCCTTCGCCCCAGACAGTGGCCATTAGACTTAACCTTGCTATGCTGATGCGAAAGGGTTTGGCCCTCATCCTGTATTAGCAGTTTTGGGGTAGGAGGGGTAGGAAAAGTCCCAGCCATTACATCCGCGAATGTTGAACTCCGAACTTTGACTCCCGCCAGAAGATATGGCGGCTTTGGCCGGTGGACCGCACGGAGCGGTTGGGGTGGGGACATGTGTAATCTGCAAGAATATCTGAATGGCCTGACTCCTGTGCGTGACCGTCGCCTTAAGACGCGCGTCACTCCTAAGTCCCTCGTATACGCCAGGTTTGGCGACACCGATGGCATTGTTGTCAATGCAAGTGAAACGGGCATGGCGCTTGCCGTAGGCAGACTCCCTGCAGTAGGCGATTACCCCATATGCATTCGCTTCCGGTTACCTACGTCCAGCCAAAGCATCGGAATCTCCGCGCGTATTGTGAGGCTCACGGAATCGAAAAAAGGCGTCGGGGTCCGCTTGGTTGATCTTAGCGCCGACGCCAGCGCGGAGATTGCAAATTGGATCGCGTCAGAAAAGTCAGCTGCCGAATTGGGACAACCTGCGCAACTCCTTCACCGCAACGAGCAGCCTTTGGAGATCAACTCTCGCAGGTCCAAAAGGATCTTCAGCAATCCGTCGGTTCGCGAGGAGGAAGCGTCAGCGCGTTACGCTGAGATGTTTCCGTCTGAAAGCACTTATGCAAAACACCCCAGGCCGGTCGACGAAAACAAGCTACCGCAAGATCCGATTCCAATTCCGGTCAAGTCCGGCACCGACCCCGGTGATTCGATGCTCCGCTCGGCTGCGCAAATCTCAACAGGCGATCCTGCTAAAACCCGTAGCTTGCCTCAAGCGCAGGCCGTCCCGGAGCTGGTCGCGCCCAGCGCGTCTCATACCCCATTTATTTTTGATCTATCCGGATTGCAGGTCGCCGCACTGGTGTTTTTGTTCGCTGTGATCGGTTTAATTATTGGCATCGCGGCAACGAAGGCCAGCGTTGACGTCCTGGCTTCTCTGGGACGCGGCCCGTTCGGACGACAAGTGCGGTTGCGCTCACAAAGTCCACACACTCAATCCGCCAGTGGGCCACCATCAGATTCAGCTCCTAGCGTAACCCTAGGCGAAACATCTTCAGCACAGACGAGCCGACCCTCCGTTGAGCTCGATAGCTCCGCGGACGCCAATACGGTTGGCAGCGCCAGACCTCCCGAAGAAAGAGTCAAGGAAGGCACGCGGGACTCTGAACCTTCCGTGAAAGTGCCCTCGACAGATTTAAATTCATCTACGACGATAGAATCTAAACCGTCTGCTGAACCCGAAGGGCGTCCTGAGCGCAGGGACTTGACCGGAATAATTGCGCGAAGCGTGGCGCCGCCAGCGAGTGCTGAACACGCACATTCGGCGGTGGCTGTTGGCCCAATTCGTAGCGCGCCAAGAAATCATGCTTCGCACACCGCAAAAGCTCCGACGGCCGCGGTGCCGAAATCATCGCCGCCAGCAGCGAGTCTCAAACACGCTCATCCGGCTATGGCTGGCGGCTCCACACGTACCGCGCCAAGAAATCGCGCCCTTCTGACCGCAAGACCTACTTCGGGCACCGCGCCGAAGCCCTCGTCGCCGACGGCGAGTTCCAAACGCTCTCATCCGGCCGTGGCTCGCGGCCCAAAAGGTACCGAGTCAGGAAATGCCGCTACGCACACCGCAAAGCCTGCGGCGACCGCAGCTCCGGCGCCAGCACCGTCACCGCAGCCCGCGAGTCCGAAGCCTAAAAATCCAAGTGTGGCTGAAGGCCCGAAAGGTGCCGCGCCGGGAAATCCCATCCCTCCTACAGCGAAACCTGCTGCTCCTGCAGCGCCGAACCCACCGCCATCCGCGAATTCCGAACCCGCAAATCCAGTTGTGGCTGAGGGTTCGAAAGATGTCGCGCCAGGAAGTCCCGCTCCAGGAAGTTCCGCCCCACTCACAGCGAAACCTCCTGCGGCTGCGGAGCCGAAGCCGCCGACACCCTCTTCTGTTGTCACTGTCCCATCCAAAGGGGGCAAGCCGGTGAAAGTGATTTTCCCGCAAAAACAGATCGCCTTTTCTCCTTCGCTCGCCATTACAACGCAACTTTCCGTGGTTGTTCCTCCGGAGTCTGGACCTGTAGCGGCTCAACCCTCTCGATTGCAAGCCGGCAAGCTTGTCTCCTACGTTTTGCCTCGCAATCCGAGACCAGAGGATCGATACGGAGCCGAAGAAACGGTAAAGGTCCGCGCCACCATCGGGCAGCAAGGTTTGGTGACGGAAATCAGACCCGTGAGCGGGCCGATCTTTTTACTGTCTTCAACAATGAGCGCTGTTCGCCTATGGCGCTACAAACCCACTCTGCTGAATGGAACGCCTATCGAAACTCACCAGGACGTCACTATAATATTCAAGGTGGCGCGGTAAAATCAGGACGCCACTCGGCATTCGTTGCATGACAGGTGGCCCATTTGCGTTGTTTATTCTTCGGAGCCTGACCCGAAGGACCAAAACCGACCGCGCGGCCATTATTAAGGTGCGGTATGATTCCGACTCGACATGTCCCAAGCACAGAAGTCGCGGCGCGAAGCGCTCGAACAGTTTGTCGCTGAGAAACCGGCGGACGCGTTCGCGCGCTACGGGCTCGCGCTTGAATGCGTGAAACTCGGCGACGATTCGGCTGCCACTCTTCACTTCCAGAAGCTCCTCGAGATGAATCCCAGCTACGTCGCCGGCTATTTTCAATTTGGGCAGCTGCTGGCGCGCATTGGCCGCTTGGATGAAGCGCGCAAGCTGCTTTCGGACGGCATCGTCGTTGCCCAGCGCGCGGGAGATATGCACGCCCGCGACGAAATGCAAGCGGCCTTGACGCTTCTGCGTTAAGCTAATCGAGTCGCTAACCTCGGGGCGCCATGAGACCTACTCGAATCCCGCTTTTTCCGCTTGACGTTGTGCTACTGCCTGGCGCTGCCCTTCCGCTGCATATTTTCGAGCCGCGATACAAGAAGATGATTGGGCGCTGTATTGTCCAGAAGCTCGAGTTCGGGATGATTTACGCCACAGGCCAGAATGTTGCTGCAATCGGTTGCACGGCTGAAATCGTTCAGAAATTGAAACAGTACCCGGATGGGCGAATGGATATCCTGACGAGAGGACGCGCTCCCTTTCGCTTGCTTCAGTTGCTGCAGGAGGAGACGTACCACGAAGGAGTGGTGGAGTACCTCTCAGAGGAGTTATCTCGCGAGGACGCGCAGAAAAAGGCCCGGATCGTCCAGCTCCTGCAGGAATGCCACATCCTGCTCTACGGCCAAGCGTGGGTGGACTCCGAGGAATGCGAGTTTTCTCTCGCCTATCGAATGGCCGCGCGGCTCCCGATTGAACTCGAGCAGAAGCAGAGCCTCCTCCAGATGCGATGCGAAAATGAGCGTTGCGACTTTCTCGAGAAATGGCTCGAAGGCTTCCTGCCCAAGCTCGAAGAACGGCAATCCGTCCGTAAACGCGCAGCAGGCAACGGGCACGGGCCAAACTGACTCCAATCTTATGAGGTGGTCGGCAGCGGTTCCGTTCCTCTATAATGACTTTTACGCAACCTTCACAGCCGGGCAGCATCTCTAGGCAAGAAGACTCTAAGAAAGAATCGGGGCCCTCATGACTTTGCAGCCGAAAACTCTTGGTGAGCTTCGCACCAGCACCAACTGGTCCGAGCGGCGCCTTGCCGATCGTTCGCTGCGGCAGGAGTTGCGCGAAAATCTGTTGTGCAGGATGGAGAAGGGAGAAACGCTGTTCCCTGGCGTCCACGGCTACGACGACACCGTGATTCCGCAGATCATCAATGCAATTCTCTCGCGGCATCACTTCATTCTGCTGGGACTGCGGGGCCAGGCGAAATCTCGCATCCTGCGCGCGCTCGTTGGGTTTATGGACCCACAAGTTCCGGTCGTGGCCGGCTGCGAAATCAATGACAATCCGTACCGCCCGATTTGCCGCGCCTGCCGGGAACGCATTGCTGCCGAAGGCGATTCGATGCCAATCGCGTGGCTTTCCCGGGACCATCGCTATGTCGAAAAACTCGCTACTCCTGACGTGACCATTGCCGACATGATCGGCGACGTGGATCCCATCAAGGCGGCGCGGGGGGGCCGAAATCTTTCCGACGAATTGACGATTCACTACGGGCTTTTGCCACGTGCGAATCGCGGAATCTTCGCGATTAACGAGCTGCCCGATCTCGCGGGAAAGATTCAGGTGGGCTTGTTTAATATCATGCAGGAAGGGGATGTGCAGATTAAAGGCTATCCCGTGCGGATGGCGCTGGATGTCCTGCTTGTTTTCACAGCGAATCCAGAGGATTACACCGCGCGCGGAAAAATTATCACTCCGCTTAAAGACCGCATCGGCTCTGAAATTCGAACACATTACCCTGCCACGATCGCGGAGGGTATGTCCATCACGTCGCAGGAATCTTGGACCGAGCGCGAAAGCACGCGCCGCGTGGAGATTCCCCAGTATATCCGCGAAGTGGTGGAGGAGATTGCGTTTCAGGCGCGCGATGATAAGCGCGTCGATCGCCGCTCGGGCGTGAGCCAGAGGCTTCCAATCAGTTCGCTCGAAAATGTGCTTAGCAGCGCCGAGCAACGCGCCGTCCGCACTCGTGATGCGAGTGCAGTCGCGCGCGTGTCCGACGTGTATGCGGCGATTCCAGCTATGACGGGGAAATTCGAGCTCGAATACGAGGGCGAACTTCGGGGCGCGGATAATATTGCACGCGAGCTGATTCGCGCGGCCGTTGGGAAAACATTTACCCGGTACTTCTCCGAGGTGAACTTTCAACCGACTGTGCAATGGTTTGAGCTCGGAGGCGAGCTGAAAGTTCCGGCGCAGGCTTCGAGCCAAGAGCTTCTCACGCAACTGAAAAAGATCCCGGGAGTGCTGGAACATGTGGACATCCTGGGCGTCAGGCCGAAGGACGATCCGTCCGCCGTTACGAGCGCCGCCGAGTTCATCTTGGAGGGACTCTGGTCGCACAAACGCATTAACCGGAGCGAGGAGCGCGGCTATTTCGCCGACCCGCGCAAAGCGCCGGAACCGCGCGATCCGCGCGAGGGCCCCGGGGGGAGAACGCCGCGACGGCAGTTCAACTGACGTTGCGATCAATACAGGAATAATGAAATACATCCGCTACTCACGCTACGCACCAGAAGCGGCCGAAGATATCGACCTGCACGAACTGATGAACCGGCTCTCGGATTTCTTCCTTCAGAGCGGCTTTGATTCGCAATATGGCATTTACGAGATCGACATGGAGAAGTCGCGCGAACAGCACATGGAAGCTCTCCGCGAGGCCATTCTGCGCGCTCTCGAAGAAGGCGATCTGATTCCGCCTGAGCTGATGGAAAAACTCCTCGAGAATCCCGATCTTTCGCAAAATCAGGAACTGAGCGATCTCGTCAATCAAATCATCCAGCGGATGGAGCAGGAAGGATACATTTCGCAACAACAGCAGCAGTCGGCGCATGTGACGCACCCTCCTTCGGAGACTCCCGGCGGACAGGTTGGCCGCGGCGACGGAAAAAATGTGGAGGCGCGTTTCGAAATCACGGACAAGGCGCTCGATTTCCTTGGCTTCAAGACGCTGAAGGATCTGCTCGCGTCGCTGGGAAAGAGCAGCTTCGGGCGCCATGACACGCGCGACCTTGCGACTGGCGTGGAATCGGGCGGCACGTCGAAGAACTACGAATTCGGCGACACGCTGAACATGGACATCAGTGGCACGCTTTTCAATGCCGTGCAGCGCGATGGCGCAAGGATTCCCATCGAGCTCGACTATCCGGATTTAATGGTGCACCAGTGCGAATACCAGAGTTCGTGCGCAACCGTTCTCATGCTCGATTGCAGCCACAGCATGATTCTTTACGGTGAGGATCGGTTTACGCCAGCGAAGCGCGTGGCGCTGGCTCTATCGCATTTGATTCGCACGCAATATCCCGGCGATTCGTTGCACTGCGTGCTTTTTCACGATAGCGCAGAGGAAATTCCCTTGGGTAAATTGGCTCGCGTCCAGGTGGGGCCTTATTACACGAACACGAGAGAGGGGCTTCGACTCGCGCAGCGCATTCTTGCCCGCCAAAAGAAGGATATGCGGCAGATCGTGATGATCACGGATGGCAAGCCCTCGGCTCTAACTCTCGAAGATGGCCGCATTTACAAAAATGCTTTTGGTCTTGATCCGCTGGTTGTGACACAAACGCTTGAGGAAGTTGCGAAATGCAAGCGTGCCGGAATACTTATCAATACTTTCATGCTCGCCAGCGACTATAGCCTGGTCCATTTCGTGCAGAAGGTAACGGAGCTATGCCGTGGCAAGGCGTATTTCACGACGCCCTATACGCTCGGCCAGTACCTGCTGATGGATTACGTTGGCCGCAAAACTCGAAACATCCACTAGCGCGTCTTCAGAGAAATCCATCTTGCTTCAGTGCGCATCAAAGTATTGCCGGTGACATTTTCGCTCCAGAATCCTTACGCTGCGGCAATCATCCAATCAAGAAAGGCTAGAATTTTAGAATGAGCCTAAAAAACACGGTCAGAGGAATTTTCTGCGGCAAGCGCCTCACTATGCTGCCCGCCGGCGAACCAGCCCCCGCGATTTCGCTGAAAGACACGAGCGGCCGGAGCGTTACGCTCGAAGAGGCGCTCAAAAAAGGGCCGGTCCTCGCCGCATTCTTCAAGGTTAGCTGCCCAACGTGCCAGTTTACGTTCCCGTTCCTCGAGCGCATGTATGAAACCTACGGCAATGATGGCTTTACCTTTCTAGGTGTATCGCAAGACGACGCTGCTGACACTCGCGAGTTTGCCCAGGAATTTGGTGTGAAATTTCCGCTGCTGATTGACGATGAGAGCACCTATACCGCATCCAACAAATATGGCATCACCAATGTCCCCAGCGTTTTCTTGATTTCGCAGGACGGCAAAATTCTGGAACGGTCGGTGGGATTTGGAAAACGGGACCTCGAGAATATGGCGAAGGAAGCCGCGCGCGTAACCAAGCGGCCAGCTGCGTCACTATTCCGGCCAGGTGAGGTAGTTCCCGATCAAAAGCCCGGCTGAGGCTCCCGCAACTAGGTTCCGTGAGAACCTTTGCACTGTGGGTGGACGCCACATACGGGTAGCCATGCCGCCCAAGAGCTAGTCGAATTCTCCTACTCCTCGACGAGCAAATCATGCAAACTTTTTTTGTGTTTGGGCTTCTTCAAGCGTTTCTCGGTAATCGTACGTTCGGGGGGAGGCAGACCGATCCCGAGGCGGGCGCGCCTTCGTGCCTCGGTTCCTACTTTGAATTTCGATTTTTTCTTCTTCGGCATGATTCGAGGTCACAAGGAAAGATCGCCAACTAAAGCCGGCCGGGCCGACGCACTGGCGCCGTCCTTAAGCTGCCCGCATAGCTCCCCGGCGCCCGTTCTTCGTCGCTGCGGCGCGGCTGCCGAGTGAATCCCGGTGTTTCCATTTGACCGACATGCGGTTCAGCTCATTCAGCACCTTCTGAATATCTCGCATGCGCGACGTCAGGCCGTAAGTCACCTCCGGCGGAATCGTCGCCTTATACTGTCTAAAAATAAATCCTTTCGCTTCGAGACCTCGCAACCTCTCCGTGAGCACGCGCGACGATATTCCCCCAATCTTGCGCCGCAGAGCGCCAAATCGCGTCGGCCCGCTCGTGCAGAGGGCCCAGAGTATGTGCATCGTCCACGGCCGAGCCAGGGTTTCGAGTAACCCTGCCATCGGACAACTGCCAGTTTCCTTCGCTGCGTTCAACATAGGCACTCCCTTTCCACTTGGTTACTTTAAGATGCCTACTTTACTTCTACAAGCAGTAATTTACAGTAACCAGGAAGACTAGAAACCTTGTCAGTGCTGTATTGCTGCGCCGCAGGGCAGAAAAATATTTCGCTGGCTGCGAAAAGAAGCCACATACCGGGGACGGAGATCCGCTCTCGCGATAAAGGAGAATCAGCATGAAAGCGATACGGCTCCATCACACCGGCCCCGCCGACGTTCTTGAGCTCGAAGACATTCCGCTTCCAAAACCCGGCCCGGGCGAGGCCCTCGTCCGCATCCGCGCCGCAGGACTAAATTTCGCAGACATTTACATGCGTAACGGCAGCTACTCAGCTCCGATTTCACTCCCGTTCACGCCTGGACTGGAAGGCGCAGGCGTGGTCGAAGCCGTCGGCGAAGGCGTCGCGGAAGCCTCTGACGAAGGGACCTCAAACGTAAGGCCAGGCGATCGGGTTTCCTATCTTGCTCTGCAGTACGGCGCTTACGCCGATTATCAAATCGTGAAAGCAAATCATCTGATTCCGCTTCCGCCGGACATAAGTTTTGAAACAGCCGCTGCAATTACACTGCAGGGGATGACGGCGCACGCTCTTGTTTACGAAAATTATCCCGTAAAGCCGGGCGTTACAGTTCTCGTCCATGCCGCAGCCGGAGGGATGGGACTCCTTCTCGTCCAGTGGTTGAAGCATCTGGGCGCTCGCGTCGTTGGCACTGTCTCGACCCAAGAGAAAGCCCAGGCCGCTCGCGAGGCAGGCGCCGAACACGTGATTCTTTACACCCGCGAAGATTTCGCCGCCGAAACGAAAAGGCTGACAAACGGCAACGGCGCCGACTACATCATCGACGGAGTTGGCAAAAGCACGTTCTCAAGGAACCTCGACGCGGTCTCCACCCGAGGCCACATCACCCTTTACGGCTGGTCGAGCGGCGCCCCTGACTCGATTCTTCCGGCTGCGCTAATGGCCAAATCGATTGCCGTTTCCGGAGGCGGCCTCGGGAATTTCATCAACACGCGAGAAGAAATCCGCGGCCGTGCTCGAGCGGTATTTGAAGGGGTGCAAGCCGGTTGGCTCAAACCACGAGTCGATCGCGTGTTCCCTCTCGCACAAGCAGCTGAAGCGCATCGGCTGCTCGAGAACCGCCAGACCATCGGCAAGCTGGTCTTGGCGATAAATGGCTGATTCCTGCATCCGTCCAAAATGGAAGTCTTGCGCGTGGGCACAGAGCATGAGATCCGCTGCCTTCCCATTGTAAGTTTAGTTGCAGCGGCATGCGCCCGGATCGCAAGATCGTCATCACGGAAGCAAAATCACCCGATGAGATCGCTGCTGTCCGCGAGCTTTTCGTCGAATATGCGGCGTGGCTCGGCTTTTCGCTTGCTTACCAGAATTTCGACGATGAGCTCGCGTCGTTGCCCGGCAAGTATGCCGCGCCAACTGGCCGGCTACTCCTAGCGCGCGTTGACGATGCTCCGGCGGCCTGCGGAGCGATTCGGCAGCTTGAGCCGTCGGTTTGCGAAATGAAGCGACTTTTCGTGAAACCTGAGTTTCGGGGCCGCGGGATCGGCCGCAGGCTTGTCGAAAAACTTATCGGTGATGCTCGCGATCTAGGCTATTCGGCCATGCGTCTCGATACGGTTGCCGAGAAGATGGGTGACGCGGTGCGATTGTATAAGGCGCTCGGATTCTATGAAATTCCTGCCTACTATCCGAACGCCCGCACCGGCACGCGCTACTTCGAGCTGCGACTTAGAGATTAGCGCCGTTTCCTGACTTCAACGATTCGCACCGCGAATATAGGCGCAATGGACAAATTCCAACGCGAGCCCGCGCTTGCAATTTCACACCAAGCCCCTACCATGGATAGGATGCATAACGAATCAGGAACAGGAACCAGCTGAGTGCGCGGCCGTTTGGCGTTCTTCGTTACCCTCATTCAGCTGATTCTCTTCGCGGGACACACATCCCTATACGAAACTGTAGTTTATTTTTGGCCGGTGCAGTCCGACGCCGCAGTCCTCTACCTGCGAATCGCGCTTGCGGTGATTTCGTTGACCTTCGTCACAGCTTCGCTGCTTGCTTTTCGCTACTCAAATATCGTCGTGCGGATTTACTACACCCTAGCAGCGGCTTGGCTTGGAACCTTTAGCTTTCTGTTCTTCGCGAGCTGCGCTCTGTGGCTCGTCTACGACGCGGCGTCGCTTGCAGGCTTGCATCCGGATAGGCTGCGCTCGGCGATCATCTTTCTGGCGGCCGCTTTGCTCCTTAGCGCTTACGGAATTATTAATGCGGCCGCAACACGCGTTAAACGAATCACGGTGAAGCTCGATAATCTTCCCCAGGTGTGGCGCGGCCGCACCGCGACGCTTGTGAGCGATGTTCATCTCGGGCACGTCCGGAACCTTGGCTCTATTCGCCGGCTTGTGGCGAAAGTCGGGCGACTCAAGAGCGACATCCTTTTCATCACAGGCGATTTGTACGATGGAACCGCGGCAAACTATAACGGTCTCGCGGCGCCCTGGTCCGCGCTCAGCGTGCCGCTGGGCCAATATTTCGTCCTTGGCAATCATGAAGGATTCACGGACTCGACACGATATCTCGATGCCGTCTCACGCGCCGGCATCCGAGTTTTGAACAGGGACAAGGTCGAGATCGATGGTCTTCAGCTCATTGGAGTGCGCTATCACGATGCGACTCACGCGGAACATTTCCGGTCTGTCCTGAAGGCCATTGGTATCGATCACGACCGCCCAAGCATTCTGCTGACTCATGCGCCGGACCATGTACCGGTTTCTGCCGAGGAAGGGATTTCGCTGCAGCTTTCGGGGCACACGCATGGCGGGCAGTTCTTTCCATTTAATCTCTTCGTGAAAAGAATGTATGGCCCGTTTTCATACGGCCTAAAGCGCTTGGGCAGACTGCAGGTGTATACCACGTACGGCGCGGGGACGTGGGGGCCTCCAATGCGAGTTGGCACAGATGCCGAGATTGTCCTTATTCGATTCGAATGAAGCGCGGATTCAAACCTTCGACCTCTTACCGCATTAAAAATGCACATGCAAAAATCGCGCCAGCGCAGCCGGTTTTGCACAAAGGCGTATTTAGAGTATCGGCCTCGCTGCCGCTGATACTTCTTGTCGGGCTGCTTCTGCGGATCGGCTTTGCGTGGGATTACACGCGGCAGAATTCACGTCAGGCTCTCGCTGTCCTTCCGTTCTTGCAGGAATCCGGCAACATTGCCGCGTCGCTCGCGAGTGGCCACGGTTTTAGTTCGCCGTTTCGAATCGACACTGGACCGACTGCATGGATGCCGCCCGTCTATCCGTGGATCTTGGCCGAGATTTTTCGCGTTTTCGGAGTGCGCACGTACGATTCGTTTCTTGCCGCCGTGACGCTGAACATCTTGTGCTCTGCATTCACCTGCATTCCTATCTATTTCACAGGTAGGCGCATCGGCGGTCTGGGAGTGGCTTCTATTGCCGCGTGGCTCTGGGCTTTTTTCCCGAATGCGATCCTCAACACCTTCGAGAGCATGTGGGAGGCATCGCTGGCTGCTTTATTGGCGGCGATAATTCTGTGGGCGACCCTCGCGATAGAGAAATCGGAACGATGGCGTGATTGGTGTGCTTACGGACTGCTTTGGGGTATAACGCTTCTTACCAACGCTACGCTGGTAGCGTTGCTTCCGTGGCTTCTGGGTTGGCTGGCTCATCGTCGCTGGAAGGTTCCGGCCCGCACCGCAAAAGCCGTCTTCGCAAAACCTGCTTTGGCTTTTGGCGTTGCGTTCCTGTGTTGCGTTCCATGGACGATTCGAAACTATTCCGTGTTCCATCAGATTGTGCCCATCAGATCGACCCTGGGGCTTCAGCTGTGGATCGGAAACAACGAAAATCCGCAGGAGGCGTGGAAAGAAGATCTGCACCCGATTTTCAACTCAGCAGAACGGGCGCACTACATCGAGATGGGTGAAATCGAGTACATGCGTGAGAAGCAACGCGACGCGATTGAATTCATCATGACGCATCCGGGGCGCGACGTCCGGCAGTTCGTGAGCCGTTTCATTGCTACCTGGTCGGGTGGCACGCCAACGCCGATTCGAGATTTCATTCGTACGCCGGGATTGTGGTTTCGCGGCGTGCTGATCTTCAATTTCTTTGTGGCGGTCGGAGCTGCGGTTGGAATTGTAGTTCTGTGGAAACAGCGCAGCGCGTATCTATTTCCTATCGCGGTGGCCCCGGTGGTCTTTCCGTGGGCGTATTATCTAACCCTAGTCGTCCCGCGTTATCGTCTTCCGATTGATCCAGCAGTCATGCTGCTGACAGCTGTCGCGCTCCAAGCGATTCTTAGGCGGCCCGACCGCCCGTCTAGCTTAAATAGCCGATAACGGCCACGACTATTGCTGCCAGCCGCCGCCGAGTACTTTATAGAGTTGGACCAGGCTCTGATATTCGTTGCCGCGCGCTTGGGCCAGGGTGAGCTCCGCAGAGAACAGCGAGCGCTGGCCGTCGAGCACTTCGAGGTACGTAGTTGTGCCGCCACGGTAACGCATGGTGGAAAGGCGCACCGATTCCGACAGATCCGCCACGACGTGTTCCTGTTGAACTCGAACCTCATGGAGTTTCTGGTATCCGATCAGGGCGTCGGAGACATCCCCAAAAGCACGCTGAATGGCCTGCTTATAGGCGAGCAAAGCTTGCTTCTGCTGGGATTCGGCTATGTGCAGGTTTCCACGCAGCGCGCCCCCTGTAAAAATCGGCTGGCTCACGCTGGCACCATAGGACCAGATTCCAAGCTGTGAGCTCATCATCGAGCTAAAAGCGCTGCTGCGTCCAAACGCGCCACCGCCGGATCCGGTCAACGAGATCTGAGGAAAAAACTCAGCCTTTGCGACGCCAATTTCTGCATTCGCGGCAATCAGGTTTTGCTCCGCCTGAAGGATATCGGGCCGTCGCGCCAGCAGCGAGGACGGCAGACCCGCCGGCACTTCTGGAGGAACTGGCTGGTCGGGAAGCCTTATTCCGCGCGGGACGGTCCCGGGATAGTTGCCGAGAAGAATGCTGATTGCGTCCTCTTCCTGGCCAAGCTGTCTCTCGATATCCGGGATCTGCGCATTCGCGGTGTCGAGCACCTGCCGAGCCTGAAGCACGTCTAGCTTTGTGGCGACACCATGGTCAAGTCTGAACGAAGTCAGTTTGACGGAATCTTCTTGTGTCGTCACCGTATCCCGCGTGATTTGGAGTTGGAGATCAAGCTGCAGAAGCGAAAAATAGGCGCTCGCTACATCGCTCACCAGGGTCAGAGTGACGGTCCGCTGGGCGTCCTCGGTTGCCAGCAATTGAGCGCGCGCCGCTTCCGTGGCGCGCCGCAACCGGCCGAAGAGGTCCAGTTGGAATGCGGCATCGGCCGTGAGGGTCAGAAAGTTAAACTTCGTTTGAAAGGTATTCTCTTTTCCCCCAGTGAAATTTCCGTTCCCCTGTACCTGCGGAAAAAGGTTGGATCGCGTGACGACAACTTGCGCTCGCGCGGCATTGATGCGTTCCGTCGCGATCTGCATGTCGTAATTTTGCTTCAGCGCGGTGCGAATCAGCTCTTGCAGTTGCGGATCCTGGAAGACCTGCCACCAGGGAAGATCTGCGAAAGACGCCGCCTGAGCTTGCGCCTGCGGGTTATTGTTCAGATCATGGTACGCGGCGGGAGTTTGCACGTCTGGTCGATGGTAGTTCGGACCTACCTTGCATCCACCGACTAAACTCGAAACCAGGAATAACGCCATGCTCAGAGATGTCAATTGCCGCAGTTGCGTCATGAATAGCTCCGTTCCAGGTATCGCTCGTCCATGAGTTGGTAGTCCACGTCAGTCTCCCGGCGCCGGTGCGGGCGTTGACGAAAGCCCGGGAGCGGCCGACTCCTTGCCTGCGCCTGACCATTTCTCGACGAGATAGAAGATTGCCGGAACCAGAAATATGGCGATGATGCTGGCCGCCAACATTCCTCCGATCACAGTCGTTCCGATGATCTGGCGCGCCACCGACCCAGCCCCTGTGGCTATCCACAAAGGCACGCTCCCGAGGATGAACGCGAATGAGGTCATCAAGATGGGCCGAAACCGGATCCGGGCACCTGCCAGCGCAGCGTCCACCAGCGGTTTGCCTTGCTCGTATTGGTCCTTGGCGAACTCGACGATGAGGATCGCGTTTTTCGCCGCCAGCCCGATCAGCATTACCAGCCCGATCTGCGAATACACGTCGCTTTCGATTTGCACCATGTAGGGGGGATAAAACCACCCTCCGACGATGCGCCGCAACCAAAGCGTCGCGAACGCACCGAACACCGCCACTGGTGTGCTCAGGAGCACGCTGAATGGAAGCGACCAGCTTTCATAGAGAGCCGCCAGAATCAGAAACACGAACAACAGGGAAAACGCAAAAACAACCGACGGAGAGACTCCCTGCTGCGCCAGTTTTTCCTGAAACGACATGTCCTTGTAGTCGTAGCCCATTTCACGGGGCATCGTTTGCGCAAACACCTCTTCGAGCGCATTCATCGCCTGGGCGGAACTGTAGCCCGGCGCCGCGCTCCCGACGATTTGAGCGCCGCGATATTCGTTGAATCGCATGGTGTATTCCGGTCCGCTACGGGGCTCGAATTTAGTCAGGGCGGAGAGTGGCACATCGTCCCCCTTATTGTTTCGGACGTAAAACTGCCCCACGTTCTCCGCCCTCGTACGGTATTCGCCTTCCGCCTCGATGTATACCTGCCATTGCCGGCCGAACCGGTTGAAATAATTGATAAAAAACCCACCCATGAACACCTGAAGGGTCTTGTAGACGTCGCTGATGTTCACTCCCTGCTTGATCACCTTGTCCCGGTCCACCGTCACGAACTGCTGCGGCACGCTCGGCAGATACGTGGTGGCCAGAAAACCGATCTCGGGGCGTTCGCGCGCCGCCGCCATGTATGTGAGCAAATTCTTCGTGAGAAACTCGACGTCCTTGCCGGCCCGGTCCTCGAGAACAAATGTAAATCCCCCTGAAGTGCCCACTCCCGGAATCGCCGGGGGTGAAAAGTTGAAGGCGATTCCTTCCGGCATCTGGCTCAATTTCTGGTTCAGCCGCGTTTTGATCTCCTGGAACTGCGTCGCCCTCGATTTCCTCGCATCCCAGTCATCCAACGTGACGAAGAAGAATGCGTTGTAGCTGGTTCGCACGAAGCTCAGCAGGCTGAAGCCGATTACGCTAGACGTGTACTTCACTCCAGGGGTCGCTGCGAGGATTTTCTCGACCTGTCGCGCCGCTTCGTCCGTCCGTTGCAGCGAGGCCGCGTCGGGGAGTTGGAGATTGATAAAAAGATAGCCCTGGTCCTCATCCGGCAGGAAGCTGGAGGGCACCCGTGCGCCGAAAAATACGGCGGCTCCCGCGAATGCCGCCAATAAAACGAGTGCAATTACACTCTTGCGAATCAGCGCGCCAGAAACGCTTACGTAACTGTTTGTCGCACTCTCGAACACGCGGTTGAACCATGCAAAAAACTTTCCCAGCGATCCCTTGCTCTCTTCTTTCGGCCGGAGCAGAAGCGCCGCTAGAGCTGGGCTCAGCGTGAGGGCGTTGAAAGCGGAAAGTAGGACGGAAATGGCGATGGTAACCGCAAATTGTTGATAGAGCCGCCCGGTGATTCCCGGAATAAACGCCGTCGGAATGAATACGGCGGAGAGCACCAGCGCGATTCCGACTACGGGGCCCGTGAGCTCTTCCATCGCCTTGAGGGCTGCTTCTTTGGGAGAGAGGCCTTCCTCGATATGCCGCCCGACGCCCTCGACGACCACGATCGCGTCGTCCACCACCAATCCAATGGCCAACACCAGCCCCAAGAGAGAAAGCGTGTTGATCGAAAAACCGAACAATGGGAAAAAGATGAATGTTCCTATCAACGCCACTGGCACTGCCAACATTGGAATCACTGTCGCCCGCCAGCTTTGCAGGAAAATGTAGACGACGAGGATCACCAGTACAATTGCGATCAGCAGCGCCTCGACAATCTCCTTGATTCCCGACGTAACCGCTTTTGTCGTATCCAACGAAATGACGTAATCCATGTCCTGCGGAAATGTCTGCTTCATTCCGGCGATCAGTTTGTTCACGCCGTTGGCCGCGTCCACTGCGTTCGAACCCGGCAACTGGTAAACGGCGATGATCGCACCAGGCTTGCCGTTGAGCCGGCCCACCACGGTGTAATCTTGCGAACCGAGTTCCACCCGCGCCACATCTTTCACCCGCACGACTCCGCCATCTGGCGTCTCGCGAACCACGATCTGTCCGAATTCTTCTGGAGAAACCAACCGGCCTTGCGCCCGAACCGCGTAGGTGTACTCCTGCCCCTGGGGCACCGGCTCGCCACCCACTTGTCCCGCGGGATTGACGGTGTTCTGTGCTTGGATCGCGTTGATGATGTCGGTAACGGTGATGCCCAGCTTGCCCAATTGATCCGGCTTCACCCACAATCTCATCGCATACTGCCCGGCACCGAAGATCTGTACGTTCCCGACGCCCGTGGCACGCGTCAGTGGATCGCGAATATTGATATAGGCGTAGTTGGCGAGGAACGATGCGTCGTAGGTTCCTTTGGGCGAGTACAGCGTGATCAGCATGAGCGGTGATGTGACGGACTTCTGGACCGTGATTCCGTAGTTGTTGACATCTGCCGGAAGCTGGGAAGCCGCTTGCGTCTCCCTCATCTGGGCCAGAATTTGGTCCGTGTTCGGATCCGTCTTCACGTCGAAATTCACGATCATGGTCATCTGCCCGTTGGCCGTGGCGTTCAACGAATACATGTAGTTCATGTTGTCCACGCCGCTCATTTGCTGCTCGATGGGCGTGGCAACGGATTGCTCCAGCGTCTGCGCATCCGCCCCGACGTACGTTGCTTGAATTTGAATCTCCGGCGGGGCGATATTCGGAAATTGGGCGACGGGCAATTCGATAATCGTAATCGTGCCGAGAATCACCGTAACAATCGAAATCACGATTGCGACAATGGGCCGGTTGATGAAAAACTTAGACATCTGACTAATCTCCCTTGGCTTCTACGGCAAACGGCTTTGGGTTCACCTGCATACCTGGACGCACCTTCTGCACGCCTTCGGCAACCACGCGTTCGCCTGGCTTCAATCCGTCCGCTACAATCCACTGCGTCCCAACACGGTCGCCGACTTGGACCGTCCGTATGCTCACTTTGTTCTGGGCATCCACAATGGCTACCTGATAGGCGCCTTGCAATTCCGATACGGCACGCTGCGGCACGAGAAGCGCGTCTTTCTGGACTCGGACGGCCGTCCGAACTCTGCCGTACCCGCCCGGGCGCAAAATATTTCCAGGATTGGGAAACAGACCTGCGATCCGAATTGCCCCAGTGCTCTGATTTACCTGGCGGTCCGCAAAATAGAATGTGCCGTCACGTGGATAAGTGGAACCGTTGGCCAATATCAGTTGGAGGCGTAGCTGCTTGCCGGCAGCTTCCCGGCTGCTCTCCGTCGGGAACCGCTTGTTCCACTCGAGATATTCGCTCTCGCTAACTGTGAAGTAAACCTTGATAGGGTCGACGTCGGACACGGAGGTCACGGGCCCGGTGCTCGGATTGACCAGGGCGCCCACTTGAAGTTGAGCCTGACCGGCGATACCGTCGATGGGCGCAATGAGCCGAGTGAAATCGAGGTTAATCTGAGCGGTTTCTAAGGCGGCCTCGGCCGTCTTGATTTGAGCCTCGGCCGTTGCCACCGTAGCCTTGGCCGCAAGGTTGTTCTGAACGGAGTTGTCCAGATCCTGCTGGCTGGCTGCCTGTTCTTTGGCCAGAGGGGCGTAACGCTCCACGTCAAGCTGAGTTCTGCCCTGCACCGCTCGGGCATTGGCAAGCGAGGCCTTGGCCTGCGCCAACTGGCCTGCGGCCTGGTCAAGCGCTGCCTGAAAGGGCCGCGGGTCAATCTGGAAAAGCAACTGACCCTTCTTGACGAATGCCCCTTCCTGATAGCCCTGTCGCATCAGGTAGCCCGTGACCTGTGCCCTGACGTCAGCATTTGTGAATCCGTCGAGCGTGCCGATCCACTCGCCATAAATCGGAACATTCTTCTGCTCGACTTGAACTACCTCGACGTCGGGCGATCCCGGATCGCCAGCTGCGCCATGTTTTGGGCGCATGGCCAGAACGGCCACGATCACAACAGCCACGAGCAGAATCCCTCCGATCACGATTTTGCGTCCCAATGAGCTACTCATGGTTGCCTCCGCCGCGCTGGTGCGTTGGATTCGCGGCACAAAAAAAGCGTCACATCCAATCGTTGAACCTCAACCGGCAAAACTTAAAACATCGCCCATCTTCTTAATCGAATCACTCGCAAACGTCACGAGAAGGGCATCGTTCAGGACGATTCGCCGACACTAGCTCTAGGAGCGCCAATCTCGGGTGGTGAGATATTACTCAAAATAGCGAAGCGCTTCTATCCGAAATTAATTAGGACAAATCGACGCCGATTCCAACCGGACGGACCCTCCGGAAGTCGGGCGCACGATTCGTCGAGCACCATCTGATGCAGCCTTCGCAGATTGTGATTCCGCCAGAAACTTCCGCCTAGGAAGTGAGAAAGCCTGAGCTGGGAGTCAACCCATTCGGACCGCTAGCGTTGAATCCCGATGACTTTATTCGTACTCTAATGCTGTTATAAGCAGACCGACTCTAGGAGAATCATGTCCTCTCGTCCAATTGCCAGTGCGCTTGACGCTCGCACGCAAACATTTCCAACATTGAGCGCGGCTCAAATTAATCGCATACGCGCGCTCGGCACTGTTCGCCGCGTCGAAAAGGGTGAAATCCTTTTCGAGCCCGGCGAAACGACTATTCCGTTTTTCGTCCTACTTTCGGGCGCCATGGAAATCGTGCAACCGTCGCTCTCCGGAGAGCGCACCGTCACCACCCACGGGCCCGGCGGATTCACTGGCGAGATGACGATGATTTCAGGCCGGCGCAGTCTTGTCCGCGGCCGTGTGACTGAGCCGGGCGACTTCCTCGAACTCGGCGCAAATGAGCTGCGCTCACTCGTCACTCGAGACGCCGAACTCAGCGAAATTTTCATGCGGGCTTTCATTCTGCGCCGCCTCCAGCTTGTCGATCGCGGACTGGGCAACATCGTGCTCATGGGTTCGCGGCACTCGGCTAAGACGCTTGAGCTGCGCGAATTTCTCACGCGCAACGAACATCCCTACACCTATGTGGATCTCGATGCCGACAGGTCTTCGCAGGAGCTCTTAGACCGATTTCATGTCGAGCCCGGCGAAATTCCTGTGATTGTGTGCAGCGGTGGCGTGGTGCTGCGTAATCCGACGATTCAGAAATTAGCCGATTGTCTCGGCCTCAACATCTCTGTCGACGAATCGCAGATCCGCGATCTGATTATTGTGGGCGCGGGCCCCGCGGGTTTGGCGGCGGCCGTGTACGCCGCATCGGAAGGGCTGGACGTGCTCACGATTGAAGCCGGATCGCCTGGAGGCCAGGCTGGATCGAGTTCGAAGATTGAAAACTACCTAGGCTTTCCGACGGGCCTTTCGGGACAGGAGCTCGCCGCGCGAGCAATCGCACAGACTGAGAAATTTGGGGCCAAGATGATGGTGGCGCACGGCGTTGTGCAGCTCGATTGCGCCAAGCGCCCTTATAAGGTTGTCCTCGACAATGGAAACCGGCTTGCCGCGCGCGCGGTGGTGATCGCCACCGGCGCGGAGTATAAGCGTCCGCCCATCGCGAATCTCGAAAGATTCACGGGCCAGGGCGTCTATTACGGCGCCACCTTTATGGAAGCGCAACTTTGTGGACACGACGAAGTGATCGTAGTGGGTGGTGGAAACTCGGCCGGGCAAGCGGCGGTGTTTCTGGCGCAGACCGCCAAGAAGGTGTACATGCTGGTGCGCTCGAGCGGCCTTGC
>Ga0307472_100000052_pt1 | contig 32354 bp, 30 predicted proteins | sample atmos_gasesAM5C__2_FD_204582 | JGI IMG/M metagenome (GOLD analysis project Ga0307472, IMG submission 204582) | Hardwood forest soil microbial communities from Morgan-Monroe State Forest, Indiana, United States - atmos_gasesAM5C_05 | ecosystem: Environmental > Terrestrial > Soil > Temperate...
TTACGAAAGAAGCCGGAATGCGGGGCGTACTCGCCGAAACGATCATCGATTTTCCCGCACCCGACAATAAAACCACACAGCAGGCGTTCGACTACACACAGAAGTTTCTCGACCACTGGAAAGGTGAGCCGCTCATCACCGCCGCCGTCGGGCCGCATTCGATTTACACGCTAACGGAGAAAACGCTGCAGGATTCGGCCGCACTCGCGCGCCGGAATCATGCGCCAATCGCGATTCACATCGCGGAGGCGCCTTTCGAGCTGCAGCAAAGCCGCGAAAAACATGGCGTCACACCCGTCGCATACCTCGAGCGCATCGGCTTGCTTGGGCCCGACGTGATCGGCGCGCACTGCATCTGGGTCGACGCTGCCGACATCGCGATCCTCACGCATTTCGGTGTAGGCTGCACGCACAATCCCTCGAGTAACATGAAAACGGCCGCAGGCGTGATGCCCGTCGTCGATATGCTCGCGGCCGGTCTGGCAGTTGGTCTCGCCACGGACGGCGCGGCCAGCAACAACAATGAAGACATGTTCGAGGAAATGGACCTCGCCGCGAAGCTGCAGAAAATCGCCCGCCGCGATCCTCGCGTGCTGCCCGCGCAGCAAGTGGTCGGGATGGCAACCATCGGCGGCGCTCGCGCGCTGCACCTGGAAAAACAGATCGGCTCGCTCGAAGTGGGCAAGAAGGCGGACTTAATTATCGTCGACACGGGCGCGCCGCACGCCACCCCGATGTACAACGTCTACTCCAGCCTCGTTTATGCGCAGAAGGCCTCGGACGTGAGAACAGTCGTCATCAATGGCAGGATCGTAATGGAAGACCGCCACATGCTCACACTAAACGAGCCCGAAATACTCGCCAAAGCGGAAGAGTACAAAAAGAAGGTCGAAACTTCGCTCTCAGCGCCCGGCAATTAGCCAGTCGCCCCGTTCACTACATATTTACTTGAGCGCCGAGATCGTTCGCTGGCGCTGCGTTTTCACCGCGATCGATCGCAGTGTGTCGGGGATATTCTTATTCGTGGTTAAAAGCTTCAGGTCAGTTGCATTTAATCGCGGCAGTAGATGCAGCGAGATATCGAGCGGCGTCTTCGGATTGTTCACCAAATTTTTGGCGATCACATAGCTCTTCATGAATTTCCGCGTCAGCGAGATCACCCGGAACACTTCGTCCGACAAATTCGTCATCTTCGTGAAGGCTTCCACCTCCATGTCCGTCAGCCGCGGCGATTGCAGCACGCATCGCTGCACCAGCTTATTAGGATCCTTAATCAGGATCATCCGAGCCTCGCGATTCCCCTTAAGCGCCAGGGTGAGCCGCTGCACCACGTTCATGTGCGACACCTGCTTCAGAAGCGTCTCGCGCTTCACCGGATCGGGCTCTGCTTCCTTGGCGGCTTCTTCGAGTTCTTTCGCGGGAATCGGCTCGTTCTTGTGAATTTCCGCGAGCAGCGTCTGCTGTTCCGCTGTCGCCCCTTGCGACTGTGCCAGAGCCGTCGCCAAATGATCGTCAGAACTAAGTCGTTCCATATTGTCCAGCAGCGCTTGAATTCCGGTGGCAGTCAGGTGTCGTGCCGCGCGCCTGACGAGCGCCGCCGGACACGCCTCGTTTCTTGCCAAAGCATCGGCAACCCCGGGCTTATCACTGATTTGTTCCGCGCAATATTTGAACAGGTGTGCGTCTGCGTCAGCCCGCCCGAGCGCCGTGAGGAAATTTTCCATGGGCACCGTTGCCAGAACACTTTGCGCGCGCTCAGCAATTGCGGAGTCCGCGTCTGAGGAAAGCACCGCGAGCAATTCGGCTCGATCTTCGGGAGACAGCGAAATCCCGCCGGAGCAGACCGCAAGCTTCCGTTCTGAACGCGCGTGCCCCGACCGAATCTCCGCTCGCACCTCAGCGCTAATGGGAATCTCCGGAGGATACTTTCAGATCATTTCGCGTGAGCTTGACGCTGCCCGGCAGTCCCTCCTGCCCAAAGGCACCGACTGGATGGCCGTTCAGTTCGAGCACCACCGCGCCGGAATCGCTCGAAGTAATGTCAAACGCGTCGTGCGCCTCGAACTGCCTTTTGTCGCCCGCGTCGATCGGCCCTTTAAAAACGGTAGATCCGTCGGCCGCGATCGTTACGTCGACGGGCTTGCTGGTTCGCAGCGTGAGTTCTAGCGGGTCAGCCGCCGCATTACCCACCCCAGCCCCGCCGGCTGCACCAGCGCTATTCCCGCCGCTCGACCCATCGCTCGAGGGCATGGCAGTTAGCGGCGCCGCCGCGGTTACCGGCCTCTTGTGCAGGCGCGCCGCAATCCTTCCTCCATAACGTGCATAAGCGAAGGTGACGCCTGCGAGAATCACCGCCAGCGCAATCGCTGCGCCGATTGCCGGTTTCCAATTGCGCGGCATCGCCATCGGCGGGTCGGGCACCACGCCGGTATCGACTCTGCCGCGGGTTTCGAGCGAGTACTCAGCCACCATGCTGTCTTCATCGAGCCCGAGATAGCGTGCGATCGAACGGATGAATCCGCGATTGAATACTCCCCCCGGCAGCGAGTCCCAACGTTCGCTCTCGATCGCTTCCAAAAATCGCGTGCTTATGCGCGTCGCCGCCGCCACTTCCGCGATCGACACGCCTCTCATCTCCCGCTCGCGCTTCAAGTGTTCGCCAAAAGGTGTCGATGACATTCCCGCTGGGGTCCGCAGCCCAGGAAAAATATAGGCGTCGGTCGCAGGTGTGTCAATCGCACTGGTGAATATCGCGATGTGCCCCTGATTGGCCTTAGGTCAAACGCCTCGTGATGGTCATTGCAGATACCGAAAATGGCCTCTTATAATGTCAAAGTTGCCCGACAAGACCCCAGACCCGAGCACCCGTCCACCGGCTGAACCGGTCCGAAGAGCGAATGACGGCAAGCCCTTCGGCGGCGTCGAGCGGCGCCGGAGTCCGCGCGCCATCCCCGGACCTGCGGAAGCCACGGAAGTGACGGTTTTCCACGAGCTTGGCAAAGCCCTCACCTCGTCCCTGCAGCTCGATCAAGTCCTGCGCACCATCATGGAGAAAATCAACGAAGTCCTCCGGCCAGACACCTGGTCGCTCCTGCTGATGGATGTGGACAAAGGCGAGCTATATTTCCAAATCGCTACCGGCACAGGCGCCGAAGCTCTGAAAGATGTCCGTATCAAGCTGGGGCAGGGCCTCGCTGGATGGGTGGCGCAAACTGGCGAAGTGGTCGTCGTTCCGGATACGTCAAAAGATTCCCGGTTTTTTGCGCAGGTTGACGAAAAGACCAAAATGGAAACGCGTTCGATTGTCGCCGTTCCCGTGCGCTTTCGCGACCATTGCCTCGGCGTGATCGAGCTGATCAATTGCGTCGGCCCGGAAGGTTTCAGCACTCGCGACCTCGCGCTGCTCGAAGCGCTGGCTGATTACGCCGCGATTGCAATTGAAAACGCGCGCCACGTCCAGCGCATCCACGAGCTCACGATCACCGACGATTGCACCAGCCTCTACAATGCGCGCCACCTGAATTTCATGCTCGACACCGAGCTCTACCGCTCGCATCGTTACGCCTTTGAGTTTTCGCTGATTTTCATCGACCTCGACCATTTCAAGAATGTAAACGACACCTACGGCCACCTGATGGGCTCGAAGCTCCTGGCCGAAATCGGCTCGGCCATCAAAGAGAAATGCCGAATGATCGACCTCGCGTTCCGCTACGGTGGCGACGAGTTCGTGATTCTCCTGCCGCAGACTTCCAAAGAAAACGCGCTCGGCGTAGCACGCCGGCTGCACACCCTGATCCGCCAAGCCGTCTGGCTGAAGGAGCCGGGCATCAACGTACAAATCACCGCCAGTGTCGGCGTCGCCTCCTATCCCACCGATTCGCGTACCAAAGCCGAACTCCTGCATCTCGCCGACGAAGCCATGTACCTCGTCAAAAACACCACGCGCGATAGCGTCGCGGCCGCAGGTGTTGGACTACTCCAGCACTCCGAGTAGCGTTTCCGCGTCGTCGCTAGCCCGGTTTTTGCACAATGGCGACACCGCTCCTTGATTCACCCGTGTCACCGTGTTAGTCTGCGCGCACGCTAACACTTACATTTGCAACAAAAACAAGCCGGAGGCGAGCGAGAATTCATGGCTAATGAAGCGCTGGGAATGATCGAGACCAAAGGCCTGGTGGGCTCGATTGAAGCGGCCGATGCCATGGTGAAAGCCGCCAACGTGATTCTCATCGGCAAAGAATATATCGGCGCGGGCTACGTCACGGTGATGGTGCGGGGCGATGTCGGCGCCGTGAAGGCCGCCACCGATGCCGGAGCCGCCGCAGCCCGGCGCGTCGGCGAACTTGTCGCCGTGCATGTGATTCCGCGCCCGCACGAACTCGTCGAAGACATTTTGCCGGGCGGCGGCCTCTCGCGGAAGAAGTAATCTTGGTTTGACTTTTTCAATGTGAGCTCCCGCTTCAGCAGGAGCAGAAGTAGCCTGGTTCGAGTCTTTCGGTGGGAGCCCCCTGCTTCAGCAGGGGGAGCTGGACTTCAGTCCAGCGAAAAAAGCAGTTCGCATCGAAATGGGCTTTAGCCCCGGGAACTTTCTTTGAGCCTGCGCGATCGCGACCTGATTTCCATCCAGGAAGCCCGCCATGCCGTCGAGCGGGCGCACGAAGCCCAGAAGAAGTTCGCCGCATTTTCCCAGCAGCAAGTGGATGCCGTCGTCGAGGCTTGCGCCAACGCGGCCACCGAAGCCGCCGAATCGCTCGCGCGCTTGGCTGTCGAAGAAACGGGCTACGGCAACGTCCCCGACAAAATTACAAAGAACCGCCTTGCGTCCGTTGAAGTCCCGCGCGCCATTCGCGGCATGCGAACCGTCGGCATAATCGGCGAGGACCGCGAAAAAGGAATCATCGAAATCGCCGCGCCGGTCGGCGTCGTCGCCGCCGTAATCCCTTCGACGAACCCCACTTCCACCGCGATTTACAAGACGCTCATCTCGCTCAAAGCGCAGAACGCCATCGTCCTCAGCCCGCATCCCACCGCGATGCGCTGCATTTGCGAATCGGCCGCGGTTCTGCGTCACGCTGCGCTGAAGATGGGCGCGCCCGAAGGACTCATTGATTGCCTCGAACACCCGACGATGCAGGGAACGCAGGAGCTAATGAAAAACCGGCTCACAGGAGTAATCCTCGCCACCGGTGGCACGGGTCTAGTGCGCGCCGCTTACAGCTCCGGACGTCCCGCCTACGGCGTCGGTCCTGGCAACGTTCCCGCGCTGATCGAGCGCACCGCCAATGTAAAGAAAGCTGTCGCCGATATTTTCGCCGGCAAGACGTTCGACTACGGGACGATCTGCTCGTCCGAGCAAGCGATTGTGACCGAAGAAGCCGTGCGCGAGCAGGTGCTCGAACAATGCCGCAAGCAGGGCGCATATTTTCTCTCCTCCGACGAAATCAATCGCCTGGGTTCGCTCGTTTTTCTCGGCGGCGCGCATGTGCCCAATACGCAGGTAGTCGGACGTCCCGCCACAACGATCGCGGAAATGGCAGGCATCAAAGTGCCGCCTCCGACGCGCGTCCTGATCGCGCCGCTCGACGGCATCGGTCGCGACGTGCCGCTCTCTGCAGAAAAGCTTTCGCCAATCCTCGCATTCTATTCCGCGCCGAATCTCGCGGCTGCGATCGATATCTGTGTCCGCCTGCTGGAACACGGCGGCGCCGGACACACTGCATCGATTCATTCGCAAAGCGAAGCCGCCGTAAAGCAATATGGCCTCGCCGTCCCGGCCTTCCGCATAGCCGTCAACACTTCGTCCGTTCACGGCTCGATCGGCTATTCCACAAATTTATTTCCGGCGATGACGCTCGGCTGCGGCTCTCCCGGCGGCAACATCACCTCCGACAATATCGGCCCGCAACATCTGATGAACGTGAAGCGTGTCGCGTGGGAATCGCGCCCCATCGAGCACCGCACCGTCCCGGCCGACCAGCGTCTCGCGGCAATGTCCGTGCCGGTGCAGAAATCCGCCGCCGCAGGCGCTGGTTTCTCGGGCGCCCCTTCCTTCGCACCGTCTGCCAAGGCCGGGGATTTTGCGGGTGCCCCGTCCTTCGCGCCGTCCGCGAAGCGTGGGGATTTTGACTCTGATGTACGTCAGGGCACGGCTTCAGCCGTGCCGAAAACGAGCACAAGTCGGGGGGCTTCAGCCCCTGAGGCAATTGCTTTGAAGGCGACGCTTTCTCCAATAGTCGCTGCAGCCGCCGCACTAGCACCGGTACCCGACCGCCAGACAATTGCGCGCATCGTCGAGCAAGTCTTCACCGCGCGCGGCATCCCCCGCCGCAGCAGCTCAACCACCGCATCCCCCGAAGTTCGTCAGGGCACGGCTTTAGCCGTGCCGAAATCGGATGCAGAAAAAGGGGCGTCAGCCCCTGAGACACTCCCGCCGAAAGCCGCGCCGATTCCACGCGCCGCCCCCGCACCAACTGTCCATCCGCTTCCGCCACCCATAGAAGTCGCCGAATTCCTCAGCGAAAACGACGTCCGCATGGCCCTCACGCACAATCGCAAACTCTACATCGGCCCCAAAACAATCCTCACTCCCTCCGCCCGCGACCTAGGCGGCGAACACGACATCTTCATCGTCACTGACATGATCCCCGCCCCCCAAAAACGCCGCTCCGAATCCTGACAAACACACCACCGAAACATCGATTAACCTCATTAATCACCCGTAATGCGTTTTATGCTTGAATAGAAGCGGTGACATCCGGGGGAATCTATGGCCGAACCAAATGATGATCGCAATAATCGCAACGAAGACCGCTGCGGAAAATGTGGCGCCGATATCGACCCAACGCGCCGCGTCGACTTCACCCTAAGAGACGGCACCCGCGTCTGCGACTCCTGCTTCGTGAAAGGCACGCGCAGCCCCACGCACGCAAAGGAAACGCCGTACAATTAGTTGGCTCGACGCTCTGCCGGCTCCTGACTTGGAGTGCTGGTCGTGAATTCACATTGGATTCTCACCAAGATTCCGTTCTCGCGATCCCGATTTGCAAATTTCTTCATCGCAACCGTCTGCCTCGGCGTCATTTACTTCGTGGCGACCGCGATTGTTGCCCACAGCGCCCAGCAGAGCCCGAACGCGGTCTTCCTCGATGCTCCGGCAGCCGTCTACGCCCCTGATCCCAATGACTCCTGGAACAAGATTTTCTTCTACCTTTTTTCGCGCCGCGTCGAAACCCGCGTAACAGACGAATTTCCGGAATTTCGCGACGCCGCGCCTTACGTTCATCAAGAAAATCCGACGGGCGCCACGCTTCCTTCGTCCATAGGTGTCAGCACGCGTTCCTTCGAACGCGACGAAGTCGGTGATCGAGCCATCGATCCTCTGTATCCGTCGTTCCTTCGGCCAACGGGCGCTGAAGTAGTTTTGAACGAACCCGGATACTCAGAACTGTCGAAAGCGCTCAAGCAGGCGATCGGCGAAAATACAACTCGCTCGCCCCTTGCGCGCGCCTTGATGCAAGCCGACCTTTGGTCCGCCTACGACATTATTCTTCACTCGACCGCATTCAGCCAGAGGCCGATGCCGGAAACCGAACAGCGACGCGCGCTCTTGGACCTGCTGGCGCGCATGATCCGGAAAATCGCTCTGACAGATCGCGAAATCGACTCACTACCCGCAAATTATTCCGCCGCGGCGCCGCTCCAATCGCTCCCCGAGCTGTTTCGAAACGACGGCGAGTGGCTTGAAGTGGCATGGATGCCAATGCAGCACGACTATGCAGCAGGCTATCGCCGCGTCACCCGCGTCTTTCTTAAGCCAGTGCATTCTCCACAACACATGAATACCTTCCTCAACGGGCTGCGTGGCGATAGGTACTCGCTCGTGGATCTCAACGGCGTCGCGCTGGTCACGCAACTCCTGCTCATCAATCCGAAGGGTCGGCTGATGCCCACAAGCCTCACCACCGATGTCCAAATCCGCCTCTTCGAAAAGACGCCCGAGGGCGCTCTCAAAAGGACTTCGATCCAAGTTTCGGAAATAAGCCGCTGCCAGCTTATCAACAGCCCTCCATCGGGAGGGCTAGTCGTAGAGGATGAAAACGCTCCCGCCTATCGGGCAAACGGGAATGATTACACGTTCGCGTCTCCGCAACCTTTTCTAGGGACACCGATTCTGGTGAGGCTCCGCACACGCTGCACTGCTTGCCATGCAAGTGATCTCAGCCGCGTGATGACGTTTGCCTTTGAGAGTTTTCGGAACGGTGACGTTCCTCCCGTCCGGCAACTGAATCCCCTCGCGCACGAGGCCGCCGATGCGGTAATGGAAAAGAAAGCCAAACAAAAAGACTTCGAATCTCTGCGAGCATTCTTCGATAGAAGCCAATAGCGTCGATTCATCGAAGGGCAGGATCGAAGATCTCGAATTTGGAGTAACGGCGCACCTCGCTACAACGCGCCGCCTCGAAAGGCATCTCTCACATTGCGGCGCACGAGATACACGAGCAGCGCCACAGCTATCGCCGCGCCCACCGCTCCCTTCAACCACTCGCCTCTAAGCGCGTTGACGAAATCACCGAGCACCTGGCTTGTGATGATAAGAACGGCGAGAGCCCAGCCCCAGAAGCGGCGTTTTATCCATCCGATCGCGGCAGCGATCATCGCTGCGCCTAGGCCGAGGAATGCGATTCCGATCCAACGCCCAAGGTGACGCAGTTGTTCGCCTGCCTCGGGATTCAACTGCCACATCGGGTCGAGGAAGCTGCCCGGAAAAAGCAGTGTGATTCCGGCGAGCGTCGCCACTGTGGCGCCGAAAAATAGGAAAATGGCCATGGCCGTCAGGCCAAAACTGCGATTGCTGCGCTTCACCGGCGATTCCTTTGGCCTTCTTCATTCTGGCGCCGAAGGCGATTCATACATGTAAACCCGTATTGCAGCAATTGTTAGACTCAAACTGTGCGAATTTAGACGCTTGAGAAGCGGCAACCCTCCGAGCGCGTCATGACAACAACGAAAATCCCCGTGCCGGTTCAGCAGGCCGAACAGCCTCGTCAACGTCACGAACAGCACGCTCCCAAAGCCGCCGAGCATAGCAAGGGTTACAAAGCTCTGCGTCGCTTCTTCGCAATTCTGGGCCCGGGCCTGATCACTGGCGCAGCGGATGACGACCCGTCCGGAATTTCCACGTACTCCGTTGCTGGCGCAGCGTACGGTTACGCCACGCTGTGGGTCGCGCTGATTACATTTCCACTGATGACCGCTGTGCAACTGATGTGCGCGCGGCTTGGCATCGTCACCGGGCACGGCCTCGCAGCATCAGTGCGCATGTACTATCCGCGTTGGGTGCTCTGGGGTGCCTGCCTGATCCTCGCCGTCGCAAATATCATCAACATTGGTGCAGATCTCGGCGGCATGGCGGAGGCCACTCAACTCATCACCCACGTCCGCGCGCTGATCTGGATTCCAGTCTACGCAGTGGTGATTGTAGTTCTCATGTTCTGGGCTTCCTACAAGCTGATGGCCGAAATTTTTAAGTGGATGACGCTCGTCCTGTTCGCTTATGTATTTGCTTCGTTTTCCGCTAATGTCAATTGGAGACAGGCCTTGACGGTGACGTTCGTTCCCCATGTCGAATTCTCGCGCGGCTTCCTGTCGGTGCTCGTGGCAATTCTCGGGACGACCATCTCTCCCTATCTTTTCTTCTGGCAAGCCGCCGAAGAAGTGGAAGAAAAACGAGAAAAAGGCAAAAACCATGCCATGCGGAACGAATCAACTCGCTACCAGTTAAAGTGCGCGCGCACCGATACCGTGTCCGGAATGCTGTTCTCGAATCTGATTATGTATTTCATCGTTCTCACCACCGCCGCCACATTGCACGCCCACGGAAAGACCGACATCACCACCGCCCGCGACGCCGCCGAAGCGCTGCGCCCGTTGGCCGGCAACGGTGCGTACCTTCTTTTTACGCTTGGCTTAATTGGGACGGGAATGTTGGGTGTGCCCGTCCTCGTCGGATCGTGCGCGTACGCGATCTCGGAAGCGGCAGGCTGGCGCGGGTCCGTAGCCGATAAGCCAAGACAGGCCCACAAATTCTATTTGGTGATGACCATCGCTATGGCCCTGGGTCTCGCGTTGAACTTCTTCGGCCTGAACGCGGTGAAAATGCTTTTCTTTTCTGCGCTGATGAATGGGCTGCTGGCACCACCGCTAATCCTGCTCGTGATTCTGCTCACCAGCAGCCGCAAGGTAATGGGTCCGCGCACCAACCCACCCCTCCTGAAATCCCTGGGTTGGGTGACGTTCGCGATCATGACGGCAGCCGCCGTCGGCATGTTGATTACCTGATAGAGACAAGATATAGTTAGGCACTGGGGTTCGGGCCGGCTTCTGGCTGCACCTGGTACATACCAGTCTAATCGACGGTAGCGCGATTAGAAATCCTTCCAAACGACTGAAAATAAGCAATTTGCTATTTTCTAATCGGCGGTAAAATCGGGGTCCCGGATTTGCAGCAACCGCTGATTTCTCCGGCACTCAGAACCTCGAAACGATAAAAAGCCCGCCGCCAATCGCCACCAAATCCTCAGCGCACGCAATCACGAAGTCGGGAACTTTAAGCGCGCGCACAAACCCGGTTCGAGCTTGATAGCCGCCAAACGCTCCAGCGACAGCGCCCACAATTCCCAGAATCGCGCCGAGCACTAACGAACTCGCACCCGCAACTGCGACGCAAGCGCCCGCAAGTCCGCCCATAAGTATGCGCGCAATCAGTCCTGGCCCTTTTGTGCGCGGCGGCGTGGAAGGAAGCTGATCCGTGATCAATTCGACGATGGCGAGCAGCACGAAAAGGATCAGCGCCCACGTCGCGCCCATCCACGAGAGATGCGTCCCCGTCAGGTTAAGCCAGCCTTTGTGCGCGGCATATGCAACGACGGCCGGCGCCGTCATTGCGCGCAACCCCGCGATCACGCCGATAAGAAACGCCAGTAGCAAGGCTTCGGATGAGCTCATTCGCAGGCTCCTTGGATTGCCAATCGAGAACGCCCTTTTGTACCTGAAAGCAGTAGCGACGTAAACAAGCGAATGAGAAACGGAGTTGGGCACTCGCTTCATACTTCGCCCGTAATCGCGACTATTTCTAGCGCTCCATGTTGTCCGAAGAAAACCACTCGCCTATACTCGGCTTCTAACCGAACCGGGGAGAATCGCGGGTGCGAAATCAGGAGGCGGCGCGATACGCGAGGTGGGCGGCCGTGACGGCGGCTGCGATCGCGCTCGTAGTCGCCGGTGTGTATTCGAAACGCGCGATTCAAGCGACGCGCTCACGGCACTCAGCGCCGGTCTCGGTGCCTGCAACCGTTCAGCAGCAGTCCGCAGAATTCAAATTCACAAAGATGGAGCAGGACCGCGCCATCTTCACGATTCGCGCTTCCACGGCGACGCGGTTCAAGGACGAAGATCGCAGCTTGCTCGAAGACGTCTGGATTACGATCTACGGGCGCGCAGGCGACCGCAACGACAACATCCACACGCGCGAGTGCAGCTACGAGCCGAAATCCGGCGACGTCCACTGTGCAGGTAATGTTGAGATCGATATTCAAGGTGCGAATCCCGCCTCCGGAAAACCGGCGGACAAACAGCTTCAGGTGACGACAAGCAATCTCTCATTCAATCGCGACACGGGCGAGGCGTCGACTCCGGAAAAGGTCGAGTTCCAGTCGCCACAAGGGCATGGGACAGCGACAGGGGTGTCCTACAGCTCGCAAACGGCGGTCGTGCGCCTGGAACATAGCGTCTCGATTGAAATGATTCCTGCGGACGGGAATGCCGATAAAGCCGGTGGGCGATCGAGCGATGGAAGAAGCGATCTAATGACTGGAGTCCCTGTGACGGCTACGGGCAGCAGCCTGGAGCTGCGTCGCAACGAGAGGCGCGTGGTGCTCAACGGGCCGTCGGTGATGAAACAGGGAGCGCGCGAGCTTTCCGCGGAAAAGATATCGATGGAGCTCGATTCCACGATGCACGCGCAACACCTGATCGCCGAGGGACATCCTGTGGTGAAATCGACCGAGAACGGTGCCATGAATGTCGCTGCCGAAAAATTCGAGGGATTTTTGAGCCCGGCGGGATGGATGCAGCGAATTGTTGCGGCTGGCAACGTGAGCGGAAGCCGCGCCGCTAAAACCGGAACCGATCATTTCACGGCAGCGCGGGTCGAAATCGCAATGCAGCCTGAGAGGAATCTCATCAGGGAAATGACGGTAAGCGGCGGTGTGACGCTGGATTCCCGCCAGGAGGGAACGTCGCGTTCGCTGAAGACAGAGGCGCTGCTGGTGAAATTTGGCGCGGGCGCTCAGCCGGATCAGCAAAAAATCCAAAGCGCCGAGACGCTTGCTCCGGCTACGATCGAGACGAAGACTCCGGACGAAGCGACTCAACTGCGGGCAAAAAAGTTTGTCACACAATTTGGGCCAGGCGGGCGGCTCGAGAGACTGCTGGGGCATTCGGCCGTTGAGGTGCGGCGCGAAATCGGCAAGGGTGCGCCGCAGGTAAGTTCATCGGCGGAGCTTGTGGCTACATTCGGCGCCAACGGCGAGTGGAACACGCTCGATCAGAGTGGCAACGTTCGCTTCCAGCAGGCGGACAAGCGCGCCAGTGCGGAGCGGGCAAACATCGTTCGAACAACGGATTTGATCGCGCTCGAAGGCTCGCCGGTCGTCTCCGACGCGACAAGCCGCACGTCGGCGGGCAGCGTGACGATCAATCAGAAATCAGGCGCGATCAGCGCGACAGGCAATGTGGTGTCCACATACCTCGCTGCAGGACAGCCCGGCGCGATGAGTCTCGGGCCAGGACCGGCGCATATTTCCGCTGACGCGCTTTCGGGTTCGACGACTTCGGGCCATGTGATCTACACGGGTCGAGCAAAGCTATGGCAGGGCGACTCGGTGCTGGATGCGAACCAGATCGACGTGTGGCGCGATGACAAGAAGCTCCAGGCGACCGGCAATGTGGTTGCAGTGTTTCCGCAGAGCGCTTCGAGCCCCATCGGTGGGGAATTCGGGCTGCCAAGCACCAAGCCAGCCGGGAAGTCGATGAGGGCCACTGGAGGATCAGGGTCGAATTCCGCGGCGTCTAAAGCGGTTCCGACAGTTTGGGTGATCCACGCGCCTTCACTCACCTACTGGGACGACCAGTCAAAGGCGCACCTCGAGGGCGGCGTGACGGCCACCTCCCAGCAGGGGGAACTAACCTCGAGGATCCTGGATGCGTATCTCGGCCCGGCCCCAGCGGGCGCGAAGGCTGAGACCAATTCTCCACCTGGAGGCGGCACGACCGGCTCAGGAGGCCGCCAACTGACCCGGATCGTCGCGTTGGGCGCGGTGGTCGTGCGCCAGGGGGATCGCAGGGGTACCTCACAGGAGGCGGTTTACACGGCAGCGGACCAAAAATTCGTGCTCTCGGGCGGAAAGCCCACAATTATCGATGCAAATAGCGACACAACCACGGGCGATTCGTTGACCTTCTTTGTTGCGAATGATACGATTTTGATTGATTCCCAAGAAGGTTTGCGTACTTTGACCAAGCACCGGGTTGAGAAATGAACCGGCATGTTGAGACTCCAAGCCGCCGATCTGAGCAAGGCCTACCGAGGGCGTAAGGTCGTTGATGAAGTTAGCTTGGATATTCATCAGGGCGAAGTAGTTGGGCTGCTGGGACCAAACGGGGCAGGAAAGACCACGACGTTTTACATCCTCGTCGGTCTGGCGCGTCCCGATTACGGGCGTGTGCTTCTGGACGGCGAAGACATTACTGACCTTCCGATGTACCTGCGGGCCCGCAGTGGCATCAGCTACCTGCCTCAAGAGCCTTCCGTTTTCCGAAAATTGACCGTCGAAGCGAACCTGATGGCGGTGCTCGAGACATTGCCGCTCACGACTGAGCAGCGGCGCGACCGGGTGGAGGAGCTTCTAGCGCAGATGGGGCTGGAAGGCGTGCGCGACAGCAAGGCGTACGTGTTGTCTGGTGGTGAGCGCAGGAGATTGGAGATAGCGCGTTCGCTGGTGCTTTCGCCGTCGTTCGTGCTGCTCGATGAGCCTTTTTCGGGTATCGACCCGTTAACGGTGGTGGATATTCAGAAAATCATCGCGGATCTCAGCGCGGCGGGAATCGGAGTGCTGGTCACCGATCACAACGTACGCGAAACGCTTGCGGTGACGAACCGCGCGTATATCATCAGTGATGGCAAAATTTTATTTGCGGGTACGCCAGCCGACCTGTCAACAAATGCCGACGTTCGCCGCATCTATCTAGGGGAGAGTTTCCGGCTGAACTGAAACTATGAACTGGCTCCAGCCAAAATTGAGCTTGCGCGTCGCGCAGAAGCAGATTCTGACGCCGGGCCTCGTGCAGATGGTGAGCGTGCTGGCGCTGAACCGTCTTGAACTGCGGGAGATGATCAATCAGGAGATCATGGCGAACCCCGTGCTCGAGGAAGCCGCCGAAGAAACTCCCACCCAAGACAGCTACACCGACGAAGCGTTTCTGAAAAAGGAAGTCGAAAAACTTCCCGAAACTCCCGCCGCCAATCCCTTCGATGAATTCGATTTTGGCTCTTTTTTCAATCAGTACCTGGATACAGGCGCGGAACGAACAGCCAGCAGCGAGCGCGAAGAATCGGAAAAGCCGTCGTTCGATAAATTCCTTTCGTCCGCGCAGAGCCTTGCGGACCATCTGAGCTGGCAATTGAGCGTTGCCATCTGCACCGAAGTGGTTCGCAAAATCGCGGAATCCATCATCGGGAATTTAGATGAGAATGGCTATCTGACGGCCACGCTCGACGAGATCGCCGAGTCTGCGAATTATTCAATGGAAGACGTGGAGGAAGCGCTGGCGATGGTGCAGGAATTCGATCCGCCAGGAGTGGGCGCGCGCGATTTGCAGGAATGCCTGATGCTGCAGTTGAAGGTTCTCGATCCGCAAAATACTTTGGCGCAGCAGATCATCGCGGAACACCTGAAGCTGCTGCAAAACAACCAGCTGAAGGAAGTAGCGCGGGCGCTCAATCGTCCGGTGGAGCTGGTGAAGCGCGCTGTGGACGTGATCAAGCGGCTCGATCCCAAGCCAGGGCTGCGGTACAACAAAATGGAGCCGCGGCTGGTCGAGCCGGATGTGCAGTTCCGCAAAGTGGACGGCGAATGGCAGGTGTTCATGAACGATGACGACCTGCCGCAATTGCGCCTGAACCCGACTTATCGGCGCCTTTTGGCGCGCGACGCGGCTGACCGCGACGTTCGCAACTATGTGAAGGAACGGTTCACGGCTGCAATTCAGCTGATGAAAAATATCGAGCAGCGCAAGCACACGATTTTACGCGTTTGCCAATCGATCCTGCGCCGGCAGGGCGATTTCCTCGATTACGGCGCCGATCACTTAAGACCGATGATGATCAAGGAAGTGGCGGAGGAAGTCGGAGTCCATCCATCCACCGTAAGCCGAGCAGTGGCCAATAAGTACGTCCACACGCCGCAAGGGGTGATCGAGCTGCGCTATTTCTTCTCCGAATCTGTGAACGGACCCCAGGGCAGCGAAATGTCGCTGCTTTCGTTGAAACGGCGCGTGAAAAAGATGATTGAAGATGAAGATGCAACACAGCCACTCACGGATGAACAGATCACGAAAAAGCTGAGCGATGAAGGAATCCACGTTACACGCCGCACCGTCGCCAAATATCGCGAAGACTTGCGCATTCCCAGCACCCATCGGCGCAGGGTTAAGAGCTAGACGCGCTCGCTGCCGTGAAGCGCACCCGCCATACAGCAAACCACACTTCTAAATTAAGAGACTCCAGGCAACTCGTAATTCTCACTGGTCTCTCCGGCTCGGGCAAAGGATCGGTCTTGAATACATTCGAAGACCTGGGCTATTACTGCGTCGACAATCTGCCGGTTGCCCTGATTCCGATGTTTAGCGAAATTTATGGAAACGGCGCGGGCGAAATCGAGCGCGCCGCTCTTCTCGTGGATGCGCGCGAGGGCGGGCAGATCGAAAATCTTCCCGGAATCTATCGCGCGCTCACCGTCGATCATCCGGCGACACTGGTTTTTGTCGAAGCGAGCGACGAAGTCCTGATGCGCCGATTTAGTGAGACGCGCCGGCCACACCCGATGGGGGAAGGCCTGTCCGTGGCGGAAGGCATCCGGGCCGAGCGACGGAGGATGGCGCCGATACGCCGTCTCGCGGATATCGTAATCGATACGTCGAAATTCAACGTGCACGAGCTGCGACAGTACGTGATGCGGAGCTTTCAAAAAACCGCTCTGCGGCCGTTGCTGATTTCTGTGGTGAGCTTCGGATTCCGGTATGGAATTCCGTCGGACGCGGACCTTGTGTTCGACGTGCGGTTCCTGCCCAATCCGCATTTCGTGCCGCGATTGCGGCCGTTCAGCGGGAAAAATCCGAAGGTCGCGCGCTACATTCGCTCGTTTCCGCAGACGGGCCAGTTCCTGCGCCGCATTGAAAACTTGCTGGCGTATTTGATTCCTCACTACATTGGCGAAGGGAAAAGTTATTTAAGTGTTGCGCTGGGATGCACCGGAGGCCGGCACCGGTCTGTGATGCTCGCAGAGGTGATTCGCCGAAGTCTGAAGCGGCGAGGCTACGCGACGAAGGTGGTACACCGGGATTTGGAGAAATCCGGGGCTTAAGTCTGGTGGTACTTTGCCGACGCACCGTGGCACGGTACTATCTCGGCAGGCAACCACTTCAGGCGGTGGGGGTTCGGATCAGCACGGGCGTTTTTGCATAAACTCAGTTTTTGAATAATTTCAAGGGATTCTGCGACCAGACGATGGACGGACTTCCGCGTTTGAAACATCAAAGCGAACTTCGACGGCTGCTCCGTTATCTACGACCGTACACGCCGCTCCTCGCCGGCGGTGTTTTCCTGATGATGGCGATGGGCGCGATTGAGTTCCTTACTGCATTTTCGATTCGACCTGCGCTCGATGTCGTTCTGAATCCGCAATCGACCGCCCAGAAGCTGACGCTCTTTCAAATTCCCTGGAATGGACATACGGTTTACTTGAATTCTTTCGTGCCTGATCGGATTCGTCATGTCTGGAGTGTGTTTGCCTTGGCGCTAGTCTCGCTATTTCTTGTAAAGGGGCTGGCGGAATTCTTCGGCGGCAGTTTGATCGAGTACGTCGGCCTGTCGTCGATCACGGATTTGCGCAATCAGGTGTACGCAAAATTGGTGCAGCAGCCGGTGGGATTCTTTCACCATAATCCCGTCGGCAGGGTCATGTCCGCCGTGATCAGCGACGTGGAACAATTGCGCGCCGTTTTCTCGGATTATCTGGTGGATTTTTTCCGCCAGATCTTTTCATTGCTCGCCTTTATTTGCGTTTTACTCGTAGTGGATTGGCGAATGGCGATCGGGGCCGCCGTCTTGATTCCGCTTGTTCTTTATCCGGTGGCAAGATTTGGACGAAGGATTCGCCACTCGTCGCAGCAGAGCCGGTCGCGGCTCGCCGACTTGAGCCAGATCCTCCAAGAAACGATTAGCGGAAACCGGGTGGTGAAAGCATTCGGGATGGAAGGATTTGAGATCCGCAAGTTCCGTGAGGCCTCCCGAAAATTGCTGCGGGAAAATATGCGCTGGGTGCGCGCGTTTCTGATGACTTCGCCGCTCATGGACGTGCTCGGAGCGGTTGTACTCTGCATGATCCTGCTGTATGCGCGCGATGAGATCAAGATAGGGCGGCTGACGATTGGTTTGTTTGGGGCCTTCACGTTTGCGCTCTTCAAAGCCTATGAGCCCATCAAGCATCTCGGGAATATTTATCAGCTTTATCAGCAGGCGCTCGGGACCTCCACTCAGGTGTTTTCGTTCCTCGACCTGCGCGAAGAAACGATGGAAGCGCCCGGCGCGAAAATCCTGCCGCAGTTTTCGAGCCGGATCGAATTCGACGACGTCGGCTTCGGATACGATGATGGGCCGCTGATTTTGAAAGCTATCAATTTGAGAGTTCCGGCCGGCGCCGTAGTGGCAATCGTCGGTTCGAGCGGAGCGGGGAAAACGACCCTCGTAAATCTGCTGCCGCGCTTTTACACCGCGAATTCCGGCGCGGTTCGGATCGACGGTAACGATTTGCGCGGCGTGACGCTTCGTTCGCTGCGCGAACAGATGGCGATCGTGACGCAGGAAACGATTTTGTTCAACGATACGATTTGGAACAATCTTTGCTACGGCCGCCCGAATATGCCCGAGAAACGGGTGTATGCTGCGGCACAAGCGGCGTTGGCACACGACTTCATTATGGACATGCCCCAGCGTTATCAAACGCTGATCGGCGACCGGGGCCAGCGGCTTTCGGGCGGGCAGCGGCAGCGGCTCGCGATTGCGCGCGCGCTCCTGAAGGACGCGCCCATCTTGATTCTCGATGAGGCTACTTCGGAACTTGATTCCGAGTCGGAGATGCTCGTGCAAAGGGCGTTGAACAACTTAATCGCAGGGCGCACCGTGTTCGTCATCGCGCACCGGCTTTCGACGATTCGCCGCGCCGACATGATCGCAGTTCTCGAAGGCGGCACGATTCGCGAATGCGGCACGCACGACGAGCTTCTCGCGCGCGGCGGCGGATTGTATGCGCGGCTCTACGAAATGCAGTTTCGCGACGCGGAGCCGGCCGCTCGATCGGCGGGACTTGTATGACCAGTTCAGGCGCGAGCTCAAAGACGGTTGCGGCAGGAGCCTCGAATCCCCGGCTGGCACGCGTGAATGGCCTTAAGTCAATGACGGGCTATGCGCAGACCCGCATCATCGAAAACGGCTGGAGCCTGCGCGTTTCAGTGCGCAGCGTGAATCATCGTTTCCTCGATCTGCATTTGCGAGTGCCGGAAGGATTCGAGCCAGTCGAGCCGCGGATTCGGCAGATCGTGCGCGAACGAGTGCGGCGAGGTCATCTGGATGTTACGCTGCACTACGAATTGGCGGGACCGGCCGCGGTGGGAGTGAATCGCGAAGTTGCCGCGGCGTACCTGGAGGCCGTGAACCAGTTGCGAAGCGATTTCAAAATCGAGCCGCAGCCCGATTTGGCTGCAATCTTGCGCCTCCCGGGAGTAATTGGTCCGCCTGCGGCTTCGCTCGAAGATAAGCTTGCAGAGCTTGAGGCCGCAGTGGCGAAGTGCCTGGTGGAATCGCTCGATAAACTCGATCGCATGCGCGCCGACGAAGCAAGCGCTCTGCGCGAGGAGATGTCGGAGCGGCTGCGAGCGATCGCCGATCTTGCTACGAAAGCGGAAGCAACGGCAGAACGCGCGCACGCCGCGTTTGCCAAGCGGCTCGAATCTCGCCTGAAGGAATTGCTCGGCGAAGCGCAACTCGATCCGGCGCGGCTTGCGCAGGAGGCTGCGATTGCGGCTGAACGGAGTGATGTGAGCGAAGAGATCGTGCGCCTCCGCAGCCACGTCCAACAATTCGAAGCGCTGCTCGCCGGTGCGGGCGATATCGGCAAGAAGCTCGATTTTCTCTTGCAGGAAATGCAGCGCGAAGCGAACACGCTGCTCTCGAAGACTCCCGGCAATGAAGGCGAAGGGCTCGAAATCACTCGGCTCGCGCTCGAAATCAAGTCCGAGATCGAAAAGTTGCGCGAGCAGGTGCAGAACATCGAATGAACGCTTGCGAGCCGCTGGTACTGATCGTGTCGGGGCCGTCCGGCTCCGGGAAGTCCACGCTGGTGGAAAAGATTTTGGAGCTTCCCGGGACGATCCTGTCCGTTTCGTGCACCACGCGGCCGCCGCGCAAGACGGAAACCGACGGCCGATGGTACAATTTTGTTACTGAGGCTGAGTTCCAGCGGATGGTGGCGCGGGGCGATTTTCTCGAGTACGCTCAGGTATTCGGCAAAAATTGGTACGGGACACCGCGGAAATCGCTTGAGGAAGCGCTCGCGCAGAAAAAAGATCTCGTACTCGAGATTGACGTGCAGGGCGCGCTGCAGGTGAAGCAGAAACTGCCCGGCGCTGTTGCTGTTTTCGTGCTTCCGCCGTCGAGGGCGGAACTCGAACACCGCATTCGGGCGCGCGGCCAGGATTCGGAAGATGAAATCGCGCGGCGCCTCGAGCGAGCGCGGCAGGAGATGTTGAACTACAGTAGCTACGATTTTGCGGTGATAAATGACGACCTCGAACGCGCCGGACGGGAAGCTCAGGCGATCGCGCTCGGGTCGCGTTGCCGGGTGGCGCGGAACGAAGAGCGAATTCGAGAAATTCTGAAGTCTTTTGGAGGCTGATCTGCTTATGGCTGTTTCGCGAGAAGCACCTGAAAGCCAGTTTGCGTATGTGGTGGTCGCGGCGAGGCGCGCCCGGCAATTGATGATGGGTGGCCGGCCGCTTGTCGATAACCCGCAAGCGCGGAAGACCACGCGCATTGCCGAAGAAGAATTGCAGAGGGGTCTGCTCGAATACGAGACGACAGATTCCGAGAACTCCGACGAAAAAGATAAGGACGGAAAGCGGCGGAAGTAACTGGCCGCCGCCGTTGCGATGAAAATTGCGCTTGGGGTTACCGGCGGCGTTGCAGCTTATAAGGCCGCCGAACTTGTTCGCCGCCTGCAGCAGGAAAAGCTCGACGTGCAGGTGGTGATGACGCGCGCCGCGCAGGAGTTTATTACCCCGCTCACGTTTGCGGCGCTCACCGGCCAAAAAGTCATCACGGACATGTTTAGCGCGGCCGATGCTGCGCCTGCGAACGTGGAAAGTGCGATCGAACATATCGCCGTCGCGCAACGCATCGATCTTTTGTTGATAGCGCCCGCCACCGCGGACATCCTCGGAAAATTCGCGCACGGTATTGCCGAAGATTTTCTCACCACGCTCTACCTTGCCACGAAAGCTCCTGTGATGGTCGCTCCCGCGATGAATGTGAACATGTGGGACCACCCGGCGACGCAGGAAAATCTTGCGGCGCTGCGGGCTCGCGGCGTGCACGTAGTTGATCCGGACGAAGGCTATCTCGCGTGCGGAATGACTGGCGCGGGGCGGCTGGCTGCGACGGAGACGATCGCGAAAAAGGTTTGTGACGTGCTCGGCTTGCACCACGATCTCGCCGGCCAGACAGTGCTCATCACCGCTGGACCCACCCGCGAAGACATCGACCCGGTGCGGTTTCTCACCAACCGCTCGTCGGGCAAGATGGGTTACGCGCTCGCTGAGGCTGCCAGCCGTCGCGGCGCGCGCGTTGTGCTCGTCAGCGGCCCAACGGACCTCAAAATTCCGGAAGGCGTCGATTGGGTGCCGGTGCGCGCCACGGAAGAGATGCGCCGCGCCGTGCTCGACCGCGCGCGCGACGCGAATATCGTCATCATGGCCGCGGCTGTCGCCGATTATCGCGCCGCTACCTCGCATGACAGGAAAATGAAACGCGGCGAGGGCAGCATTACGCTCGATCTCGAGCCCACGCCCGATATTCTTGCGGAACTCGGCCGTGCCTCCCAGGACGCGGACAAACGCCGCATCCTGGTGGGGTTCGCCGCCGAAACACACCGCGTGGCGGAAAATTCGCGCGGCAAGCTCGAGCGCAAGGGCGCGGACATGATTGTCGCGAATGACGTGACGCAGGAAGGCGCCGGGTTCGATACTGACACGAACATTGTCACGATGTACCAGCGCGACGGACAAGAAATTGCGTTACCTAAAATGAGCAAGTTCGACGTGGCAAACCGCGTCCTCGATCAAATCCTCGAACTCCAGAAAACTCGCTAGCAATTTTTCCGCAACGTTCTCTAAGTTTCGTCTTTGGCCCCTCCAGCGTCCGCCAGTATTGGGTACGAATTTTCGCCGCAATCAGTTACACTCCCGGCGGCGAAAATTTCTTCAGTCGGCGGCAAAAAGGGGAATCGATGGATTCGGCGAAGCGTGGCCGTGTGGAAGCTTGGCTTCAGTACGGCGACGATCTTGGCCTGGCGCCTTATTTTCTTGCTCGGTCAGGACCGGTGGTTTCGTTGTCACGGCCATCGGATCCGTCTACTTCGATGGACATGCCTTCCCCAGCGAAATCGGCGGTGAAATCCATCGCAGCCACAGCGAGCAGTATGCCAGGTGCGCCAAGCAGAATGGCTGGCTCCTCGCTACCGATTATCTCCGTCGCGCCCGGGCCGACCCTGTTTGAGGCGGCCGAACGCGTGGTGGGCGAAACTCTGGAGGACATTCGCGCCGATCTCGGCGAATGCACACGCTGCCGTCTGCACAAAGCGCGCACCAAGATTGTATTTGGCGTCGGAAATCCCAAAGCGGAGCTTGTCTTCGTAGGCGAAGGGCCCGGGCACGACGAAGATGTGCAGGGCGAGCCGTTCGTCGGGCGAGCGGGAAAACTTCTCACGCAGATGATCGAGGCGATGTCGCTTCGGCGCGAGGACGTTTACATCTGCAACGTCGTGAAGTGCCGCCCGCCTGAAAATCGCCTGCCCGATAAAGACGAAATTGCCGTTTGCTCGCCATTTCTGCTGAGGCAACTCACAAGCATTCAGCCGAAGGTGATCTGCTGCCTGGGCGCGTGCTCGGCGCAGACCTTGCTTGCCACGAATCAAGGAATCTCGAGATTTCGCGGCGAGTGGTTCGATTTCCGCGGTTCGAAATTAATCGCCACTTATCATCCTGCCTATCTGCTGCGCAACCCGGCTGCGAAAAGCGAAGTCTGGAAGGATTTGCAAAAGGTGATGGCGGTACTCGGGCTTCAGCCGAAGAAACGGTAGCGCGGGTTCCTTGCAACTATCGCTCGCCATCATTCTAGGACTCGCCGGCGCCGTGTGCTGGGGCGCGGCCGATTTTGCGGCGCGGCTTGCATCGCGGCGCGTCGGTGCCTACCGCACGCTTTTCTTCATGCAGTTCTTCGGGTTCTTCGCTCTAAGCATTTATCTAAAATTTCGCAGTGGATTCTTCAACGGGATCGCACCGGGATGGCAGCCGTGGGCGCTCGCAGCGCTCGCCGGCGTGATCAACATGATCGCGTCGCTCTCGCTCTACTATTCGTTTCAGATCGGCGTGATGAGTATCGTTGCACCGGTGTCGTCGGCCTATCCGGCGCTCACCGTGGCGCTCGCGATCGCGAGTGGCGAACGAATCACGGTGTTGCGCGGTGTGGGACTTGCAGTCACCCTCGTCGGCGTAATTCTGGCAGCGACCTCCTTCGCGCAGAGCCCCGGCGATGCCGCGAAGGAAAGCGCGCATCTGGCCAAAGGCGTAGGATGGGCGATCCTTGCGGCTCTCGGGCTCGGCGTCCTTTTCTGGTTCCTCGGATTTTATGTTGTGCCGGCGGTTGGACCCGCAATCTCCGTGTGGGTGATTCGGCTAACGTGTTTTTCGGTCCTCGCGCTCGTTGCTGCACCCGCGCGGCAGAGCCTCAAGCTTCCGAGCGGCAGCGTTTGGTGGTTACTCGCAGCAGTAGGCTTCCTGGACACGGCGGCTTTCGTCGCGAATAATGCCGGCCTGCACACGGGCCAAGTTTCCGTCGTCAGCGTTTTAGCTTCGCTCTACGGCGCCGTCACGGTGGTGCTCGCCTGGATTTTCTTGCGCGAGAAACTCGAACGCAGCCAGTGGTTCGGGATTGTTCTCATCTTCGTAGGAATAGTTTTTGTAAGCATTTAGCCTGAAGCGGGCGCATCTCCGGTTTCCAATTTCGAGTTCGACCCCTGGATTTCGTTTGCGTTTTCCACAGCTCTACGCAGTTCTACGGGTATTCAACTGCCCGAAGCTGTGCTACCATGGCCCGTTTTTATATGACGACGAAGACGACACTATCGGCCGCCACTCGGGCTCATCGGGCGACTGCCCTGAGCTCCAGCTCCCAACCTCCAGCTTCTAGCTTCCAGAACCTAATCGCAAATCCGGAATTAGAATTCGAGCTAAGTCACGGCAAACACAGCCTACTAAAAACTTCTAATCGCAAATTTTTCGCGATTTTTCATTCCGCTCCGCAAGCCAGTCAGCCATTGCTTAGCACTCGTTCGTTGACATCAGTTTCCGAATTTCTAATATACCGTGGCGCGATTAGAAATCCCCGTAAGGCATTGAAAACATGACACCGCGACCACTTCTAATCGGCGGTAAAAGGGACCCCCGTGCCTCGCTTCCCGTGTCTGCGGTCTCCTCTTCCAGCATCCAGCCTCTAGCATCCAGCTTCCAGAACTTAGGGACTGCTACACTATCAGCGCCCATGGCTCAAAGATTCTGCGAAGTGGCGCTGCCGGTTCCGCTGCGCTCGACGTTCACGTACGCAGTGCCTGCGTCGTTCAACGGCGAGGAACTAATTGGACGGCGCGTCGTGGTGCCATTCCGCAATCGCGCGATGGTCGGCGTAGGTCTGGCCCTATCGGACCGTGCGCCAGAAATCGCCAGCGGCAAGAAATCCATCAGAGAAATTGTCGAGCTGATGGATCCGCTGCCGGCGTTGCCGCCGAAGCTGATCGAGCTTGGGCAATGGATTAGCCGGTACTATGTCGCGCCGATTGGCGAGACGATGCGCGCGATGCTTCCTCCGGAGATTGAAGTACGTCACGATCGCGAATATTCGCTGAGCGATGCCGGCCGCGCCGACTTATCGCACTTAACTTCGGGGAGCGTAACCACCGAAGAAGAATCTGCGGAACGCGCTTTGCTTCAGTGGGTCAATGAAGCAGGCGGCGCCGCCTCGTCCGCTCAGATTCGCCGCTGGCCGGGCGGAGAAGCGAGCGCCGAACGGCTCGTTCGCCGCGGCTACCTCAGCGCTCGTGAGGTGCTTCGGAAGCGTCGCACTCGCACGCAGAAGATTCTGGCCTGGAATCCCGGGCAAACAGATCCGCTTACGAATGACGCGGAGGAAAGAATCAAAGAGGTCCTCACGGCCATGCGCGGGCCGCTGCCTCTCGCGATCCTCGCGGCCAAAGCCGGCGTTTCGCGCTCGGTGATTCTGCGGCTCGAGAAAAAAGGCCGCCTCCTCGCCTGGGAAGAGCCACTCACGATCGAGGAAGACTCGTGGGACACGGATTTCACTCCGCCCACGAATGTCTTGAATGCCGAGCAGAAAAGCGCGCTCGAAGAGATTTGGCGTTGGATCGTAGCGGGCAAATTCGCCGCGGCGCTTCTTCATGGCGTGACGGGCAGTGGAAAAACCGAAGTGTATCTCGGCGCGATCGAGGCGGCGCTCTCTCGCGGAAAAACCGCGATCGTGCTCGTCCCCGAAATCGCGCTTACGCTGTGGGTAGGGCGGTTAGTTCGCGCGCGATTTGGCGCAAGCGTTGCCATCCTGCACAGCGGCCTGCCGGATATCGAACGCGCGCGTGAATGGTGGCGCGTGCGGCACGGCGAAGCGAAAGTTGTGGTAGGGACGCGCTCGGCCGTCTTTGCGCCGCTCGAGAATCTCGGCTTGATCATCGTGGATGAGGAGCAGGAGTCGAGCTACAAGCAGGAAGAAACGCCCCGGTATAATGGGCGCGACACAGCGGTATATCGCGCACAACTCGAAGGCGCAGTAACAATCCTTGGGTCCGCGACGCCATCGCTTGAGACCTACCACAACGCGCGCGCAGGAAAGTATCAACTGCTCGAGTTGAGGTCGCGTGTCGAGAACCGCGCGCTCGCCGAAGTCCGCATCGTCGATCTGCGCGAAGAATTTCGCCGCGAGCATCGTGCCGCGCCGGTGTCGGAAACGTTGCGGGCCGCGATTGCGCTTCGCCTCGAAGAAGGCACGCAGGCGATGATTCTCATCAATCGCCGCGGATATTCCTGGTCGCTGCTGTGCCGCAGCTGCGGCGCGATGATTCAATGCCAGAACTGCAGCATCGCGCTCACCTATCACAAAAGCCGCCAGCGGCTGGAGTGCCACTATTGCGGCTATTCGATTCGCCCGCCGAAAGCGTGCCCGAAATGCAAGGCCGAGTATCTCTACTTCGTCGGGGATGGCGCCGAGCGCGTCGAGGAATATTTACGCGAACAGTTTCCGAAGGCCCGCATCGCGCGGCTCGACCGCGACACGGTGCGAACGAAGCGCGAATACCAGCAGGTGCTGGGTGCTTTCGCGGGTGGTGAGATCGACATCCTCGTTGGCACTCAAATGGTAGCCAAGGGGCACGATTTCCAGCGCGTGACTCTAGTTGGCGTAGTGGCTGCCGATTTGGCGCTGGGCCGCCCGGACTTTCGCGCCGCCGAAAAAACATTTCAACTCTTAACGCAGGTTGCGGGACGCGCCGGGCGCGGCGAGCTGTCGGGAGAAGTCCTCGTCGAGACCTATTACCCCGAGCACTACGCGATTCAGTACGCAGTGAAGCAGGATTACGTCTCCTTTTACGAAAAGGAAGCGCATTTCCGGCGCATGTTGCACTATCCGCCGTTCGCTGCTCTTGCGAGCATTCTGATTCGCGATCGCAAGATCGAGAACGCCATCCGATGGTCGCGCGCGCTTGCGGGATTTTTTGAGCCATTCGAAAATCGCGGCGTGAAAATCCTCGGCCCGGCGGCTGCGCCTCTGGCGCGTTTGCGGCGCGAATACCGATTTCAGTTCGTGCTGAAATCGCCGCAGCGCTCGGCGCTCTCGCGCGCGCTGACCGGATGCCTGGATTTCTGCGCTTCGAAGGAGATTCCGGAAACAGCGGTGATTGTGGACGTCGATCCCGCGAGTTTGTCCTGAGGCGTTGGCGATCGACTATGAATTACGGCGTTACGACCGGCACCGGCGTAAAACAGAGCAGAAAAATCGCGAGAGCCACCATCGCGAGAAACCGCCGCGAGCCATCCAGATATTCCCAGCGATTCATCACAGGCGGATGCCGGAAGCGCAGCGTGAGCACAAGCAGAATAAATCCCCACAGCGCCCAGCCCATCCACTGATAACCCAGCGCAATGAGTGCCAGCGAGAGCGCGATCGAAATTCTTCGATGGCCCTCATTCGCGAGGCTGTAAAGGATGTGGCCGCCATCGAGTTGCCAGATCGGCAGCAGATTCAGCGCCGTTGCAAAGAGGCCGAACCACGCCGCGCAACCAACCGGATTGAGAAGCAACCACCTTACCGGAGTATTGGGATGAAACAGCGCGGCAAAGATGCGTACGAGCGGCGGAATCCCGAGCAACAAGTCGGAGCCTTGCGCGTCAGGCACGATCTTAGCCGTCGCAACTGCGTACGCAATCGCCGGAACCGCCACGACGAATCCTGCGATGGGACCCGCGATACCCACGTCGAATAGCGCGCGCCTCGTCGGAAACGGCGAGCGGATACGAATGAACGCTCCGAAAGTGCCGAAGAGATTCGGCGCTGGGAGAAACATGGGATAGCTCACATCGATTTTGTACAGCTTGCATGCGATGTAGTGTCCCATTTCGTGAGCGAAAAGAATTCCAAGCAGTGTGAACGAGAAGGGAATTCCGAGCAGCAGCAGGCTGGGGTGCACGAGAGGCTGCCAGATCATCGTGAACGGATTATCGACGTTGGAAAACGGCAGCTGATTATTGGCATAGGAGGTTGCGAGCTGCGAGCCGACGGCAAGCGTGGTGAGAACCGTCAGCAGAAACATGATTACCGCCGGCCAAAGAGGACGCTTGGGAGGCGGCGGAGGCGGTAGCTCGACTACGTGCGGAAATTGCAAGTCGATGACGTCAATCGGGAGTCGGCTATGGCCGTTGCCGTGGCTCATGGGAATTAGATGTAGCGGCGCAAAGTTATGGTTCGAGCGACGACGTCACCAAGCGATGTCACCAAACACAGACCAATCGTGCCCGTGCGACACTTCTATCGTAGACCCATTCAAGCCGGAGCGCTTGTCGCAATCGATTAGGATTTCGAGTCGGGCGGTGCCGGAAGCGCCTGAAGTTCCTTGCCTGGTTTGAAGCGGACGGCTTTGCCGGGCGGGATACTAACTTGCTGTCCGGTGCGCGGGTTACGGCCAATGCCGGTTTTGCGCGGTTTCACGTTGAAGACACCAAAGCGGCGCAACTCGATTCGTTCACCGCGGCCGAGCGCGTTCTTCATGGCCTCGAAGACCGTTTCGACCGCCTGTTCGGCTTTGGTGCGAGTGATGTTGGTTTTTTGAACGATGGCATTGACGATATCGAGCTTGATCACGCTAACCTCCCGCGAGCACACCGGAAGCCCATGCTAGACAGGGACTTGCGGGTTGTCAAGCATCCTACGCTGTAATAAACTCCAGAATTCCTTTTTAGCTGCGACTCGAAGAATGTATGCCGTTCGCGCTTTTCGCCCCTAACATTATGCAAATGCCAGCGGCATCAGTCCCAGGAGGCCTTGGATGTCGGTGAAGTCTGACAAATGGATTCGAAAAATGGCGCTCGAGCACAAGATGATTGAGCCATTTGCGGCTGCGCAGGTGCGCGACGGTGTGATCAGCTATGGCGTGTCTTCGTACGGCTACGATCTTAGAATTGCGGATGAGTTTCGCATCTTCACGAACGTGAATTCCACGACCGTGGATCCCAAGCGGTTTGATGCCAAGTCGTTTGTCGAATTCAAAGGCGACGTTTGCATCGTTCCGCCGAACTCGTTCGCGCTCGGTCGGTCCATCGAATATTTCCGGATTCCTCGAAATGTGCTGACGATCTGCGTGGGCAAGTCCACATACGCCCGCTGTGGAATCATCGTGAACGTGACGCCGTTCGAGCCCGAGTGGGAAGGATTCGTCACGCTGGAGATCAGCAACACCACTCCGCTGCCAGCGAAAATTTACGCCAATGAGGGACTCGCGCAGGTGGTGTTCTTCGAATCCGACGAGCCGTGCGAAACCTCCTACAAGGATAAAAAGGGGAAGTATCAGGCGCAGCAGGGAATCGTGCTGCCTAAGATCTGACGCTGCGCCTGCCCGGCTTCACCTCGGTAGGTGTTCGCCGGACTTCATCTTCCATAAAATCTGCCGCAGCATTCCGAGCCAGAGATCACCGTCGCGAGCCGGCAGCTTGAGGCGGCGAACGAGCCTGCGGATTCTTTCGTCCACGTCGGCCACGCGGCGAAGATCGATGTAGCCACTTGCGCGGAGCACTTCGAGCAGTAGCGTTGTGATTCGTTCGAGTTCAGCCGAGCTGGCAAGATTTACTTTCTCGGATTGCCGGATTGTTTTCTGGTCGCGAATCAATTCGTACAAACAGACGGCGACGGCTTGCCCGAGGTTCAAGGAAATATTTTTCTCACTTGTGGGGATATTCAACACCCAATGGCAATGGCTGAGATCTTCATTTGAAAGGCCAAACTTCTCGGAGCCGAACAGAACCGCGACGGGGCTCGAAGCGAGATGCTTGCGAATCGCGCGAGCGCCCGGCTCGAGGCGCCGCAGCGAATGCTGCAGGTCGCGATGACGTACGGCCGTGGTACCAACCACGAGAGTGCAATCGGCCACCGCGTCCGCCACTGACGTGAATTCATTGGCGCGCCTCAGGACTTCGGCACCACCCACAGCCGAACGCGCCTCGCGAAAGGCGCGCTCGAACGGATTCACGACGCGTAAGTGTTCGAACCCGAAGTTGCTCATGGCGCGGGCGGCTGCGCCGATATTGAGTGGATTTCGCGTCGAAACAAGCACGACCCGAAGGCGATCGAGTTCGCGTGGAAATGGCAAGGCGCTATTCTATGCTAGGATTCCTTGCGCCCCACTGAGGAAGGAGCGAGCGGCACGAACGCCGGTCCGGCCGCCCACTCAGTTCACGATTTCGACGCGACGATCGGCGACGGCTTGCCCCAATCGCCATCGAAAACAAACGATTCGAGCGGCTTCCGCTGCCTTGGGCCGTGCTCCTGCGCGCGCAGTTGGTCGGGCAATGAACTCGGGTCGCCCGGGTAACCAATCGCGATGCCGGCGACGGCTTCGTAGCCATCGGGAATGTGGAACAGCTGCTTGGCCTTGTCCGGCAAGATGCCCGCCATCTGGTGAACCTGCAGGCCGAGATTCGACGCCTCAATCGCGAGTGTGGCTGCGGCTTGGCCGACGTCGTGAAATGCGTGGCGATTCGGCTCGCCGTTGTGGGCAAATTTCATCGCAGCCACACTGATCGCCAGAACCGGAGCGTTCTTCGCCCAACCCTGATTAAATTCGACGAAGCTTTCGAGAATCTTTTTGTAGCTTTCGGGCTCGTCTTTGGTTGCGACGAGGAAATACCACGGCTGTCCGTTGTAAGACGAGGCCGCCCACCGCGCCGCTTCGAAAAGACTCCGCAGCTTCGCGAGCTCGACGGGCCGGCTATCGAATGCGCGGGGACTCCAGCGGCGGCTGATGATGTCGTGAATCGGTGCGCTTGTTTCAGCATGCTTTTGCAGAACTGGCATAATTCCTCCTCAGAGTGTGGGTATCGTATCGGGCGGCTGACGCAACCTGCTCCCGGCGCATGCCGCCGTTCGTGCCTGATAGCGAAAGGTCGGTTAGGCCTCTCGCCCGGAGCATTCGATTAAGCCTTTCGCGCGCGGGATGCATCCACGGAGGCTCCGCCCGCGCCGTTTGCCGCTAAGAGGAGCAATCCTCCCATAATCGCGACGTTCTTGAAAAAGTGAGCCTGGTTATCCATTCTCTCTGCTCCTTGCAAAGCCCAGAAGTTGTGGAAGACAAAGCTCGTCGGAATCAAGTATAGGAACACGATCCAAGCTGCGATCCTCGTCTGAAATCCAACGAGAATGGCGAGCCCGCCCAGGACTTCAACCGCTATGGCGACGGCAATCGCTACCGACGGCATCGGCAGATGCGCTCCCGCATAGCCGGTGTACATCGAGAACGCCGCGATCTTACCGATCCCGCTAAAAATGAAAATCGCGCTCAGAAGGATCCGGCCGGCCAGGGATACCACGTTGTTGGAAGAGTTCATTTGCTTGCTCCTTTTTTTCGATTTTTGAGTCGGGGCCGATTACGCCAAATCAAACAGTAATACTTCCGAGCTTTCCGGCGCTTCCACTCGAACTTCACTTTCTTTCGAAATGGCAGCTCCGTCGCCTTGCTTCAACTCAGTTCCGTTTACGCGCACCGATCCGCGCGCTACTTGAAGCCAGGCATGCCGATCCTTTTTCAGTTCATGCCTCGCTTCCTGGTTTTTGTCGAGGCGCGCGATATAGAGATTCGCGTCCTGATGAATCGTGACGGGCGCCTTCGGGCCCGCAACGAGCTGGAATTTCCCGCGCAGCTCCGAGTCCGAAAAGGAGAGCTGTTCATATTCCGGCTTCAATCCCTTGCGCTCGGGCAAAAGCCAGATCTGAAGCAGATGCACCGGCTTGTCCTTTGACGGATTAAACTCGCTGTGCATCACGCCAGTGCCTGCGCTCATGTGCTGCAGCTCACCGGGCCGAATCACGGCGCCAGTGCCCATGCTGTCGCGATGTTCGAGCGAGCCGTCGATAATCCAGGTGAGGATTTCCATGTCGCGATGCGGATGCATGCCAAAGCCCTGGCCGGGAGCGACAATGTCTTCATTCAGCACGCGCAGCGAGCGAAATTGGACATGCTCGGGATCGTAGTATTGGTCGAAAGAAAATGTGAAATGCGTATCGAGCCAGGAAAGCTTGTTGCGCCCGCGCTCTTCACTGGGACGAATCTGAATCATTTTGTTTCTCCTTCTTACGTCTTTCGTTGCAGAGAGCTTCCGCGTCGCTCTTGCCCAGCTTCCGGCAGATGCGTCGCAAAGTCTCTTGTTCATCCGGCGTTAACCGGCTCATTTCCTGCGTGACGGCTTCTGCATGTTCGGGAAAAACCTGCGCGATAAGCCGTTCGCCTTTCGGCGTCAGGTAGATCTTCACGAACCGCCGGTCGTCTTTCTGCCTCTCGCGCCTTACCCAACCATGCTTCTCGAGATTGTCGATTACGAGCGTCACATTGCCGCCGCTTCGCAGCAGCTTTTCCGCCAGCATGTTCTGGCACATCGGCCCGAGGTGCAGCAGCGCCTCAAGCACGCCAAACTGGCCCATGGTGAGCCCGCTCTGCTCGATCTGCTGGCTCATGCGTGCCGCCACCGAATCCGAGGCCCGGATCAGGTTCACGTAGGCGTTAAGCGCCCGAATCGTCTCTTCAGGGCCTTGGAAGTGGGTCGGCATATCGTTCAACTTGAATAGTTTGAACTTGAACGATTTGATTCCGTTCCATAACAAAGGATTCAGACAGCTAAGTGTCCGGGAATCAAGGCTTTTGGGTAGGGCGAATTAGAACTTCGCTGATGAAGCTTTGCGGCGCTTGCGTTACGAGCATCTCGACGGCGTGCGCTATGTCGTCGGGTTGTAGCATCTTATCGGGTTTTTCTTGCTGGTGGGCGAACCAAATTCGGTGGCCACCGAGCCGGGGCAAATCACGCTCACTCGGATTCCATACTCGCGGAGATCTTCCGCCATGCACTCTGTCAGGCCCATCAGGCCCCAC
>Ga0307472_100000054_pt1 | contig 30751 bp, 31 predicted proteins | sample atmos_gasesAM5C__2_FD_204582 | JGI IMG/M metagenome (GOLD analysis project Ga0307472, IMG submission 204582) | Hardwood forest soil microbial communities from Morgan-Monroe State Forest, Indiana, United States - atmos_gasesAM5C_05 | ecosystem: Environmental > Terrestrial > Soil > Temperate...
GGTCATCGCCGTCCGCATCGTCTCGCTCACCGTCGTACTCGGAATCTGGCAGGTGTTCGGCGGCAAGATCGATCCGGTACTGTTCACGACGCCGTCCAAGATTGCCGTTGCCGCCGTCACCATGATCGCCAGCGGCGAGCTCTGGAACTACCTGTGGCCAAGCCTTGTCGTCCTCATGCTCGGCCTGTCGTCCGCCGCCGTCATCGGCACCGCGACCGGGCTCCTGCTGGCGCGCTTCTGGGTGGCCGACGTGGCGCTCGGCGTCTACATCACGTTTCTTTATTCGACGCCGAGCGTCGCGCTGGTTCCCCTCATCGTGCTGTGGGCGGGGTTCGAGACCACCGCGAAGGTGATCATCCTGTTCATGTTCGCGTTCTTCCCGATGGTGATCAATACCTATCAGGGCGTGAAGAACGTCGACCCCAAGCTGCTCGAAGTCGGCCGCTCGTTCCGCTGCAGCGAGTGGCAATTGTGGAAAAACATCGTGCTGCCTGGCGCGCTGCCCTTCATCGTCACCGGCTTGCGGCTCGCGGTCGGGCGCGGTCTGATCGGCATGGTACTCGCCGACCTCTACACGGCGATCTCCGGCATCGGCTACCTGATCGTGCGCACTGCCAGCACCTATCAGGTCGACAAGATGTTCGTTCCGATCGTCACACTGGGAATCCTCGGCGTGACCTTGACTGCGCTGCTGCGCGTCCTCGAGATCAAGGTCGCGCCGTGGACGGCCAGCGACAAGGAATAAAACCGGGCTGCGCGGCCGCCGTCGAACAATCGCGCAGTTTGAGACTGCAAAAACATCTCTGCTGGAGGGACCGCTCATGCCGGCGCGCCATTGTTTCCTACGCTTCGTTCCCCTGTTGGCGATCACTGCCTGCGTCCTCGACGCCGGCCTGCCAGGCGAGGCCGTCGCGCAAGGCGCACCGAATTGTCCAACGATGCGCAAGATCAATATCGGCGTGTCGTCGGCGCCGCCCAACGTGGTTCACACGACTCCCTATGTGGCCAAGGAGCTCGGCCTGTTCGCCAAGCACTGCATCGAGGCCAACGTCATCCAGTTCGAGGGCGGGCAATCGGCGACCGCGACGACGGCGGTCGCGCAAGGCTCGGCGATCTCCGCCGTGAGCGACGTTGCCGTCGGACGGGGCATGAAGGTTAGGCAGATCTGGGGTTTGGCGCCGCGCTTGCCGCAGTCGTACATGGTCGCCGAAGGAATCAAAACCGCGGCCGACCTCAAGGGCAAGCGCCTGAGCGCGACCGGTGGCGGCGTCGGCGGCTTCAACTGGCGGATGGGCCGCGAAGTGCTCAAGTCGGCCGGACTCGAAGTGGGCGATGCCCAGTTCATCTCGTCGGCCATGGCCGGCCGCCTGCCCGGCCTGGTCGCCGGCCAGATCGAGGGCGTCTCGCTGCATCCCGAGGACGTCTATCTCGCCAAGAAGCAGAAGCCGACGCTTAACGTGCTCGTTCAGCTCGCCGACCTGCTTCCCGACTACATGTTCAACGCCTATGGCGCGGCGAGCGACTGGATCGCGCGCGACCGCGCGCTACTGAGCGACACGATCGCCGCCATGATCGAGGCTAACCGTGCGATGTATCGCGACAAGGCCAAGGTCGTGCCGATCATCGTCAAGGCGACCGAGAAGCCGCAAGAAGCAGTCGAGTTCGCCTTGGACGTGCTGACCAGGAACTGCGTGTGGTCGGTCAACGAAGGCTTCGACCCCAAGCGCACGTCGTGGTCGATCGACAACAGCGTCGCGGCCGGCGATATCGAGGCCGACAAGAAACCCACGGTCGAGCAGGTCGTCGACGTTGCGCTCGCCCGCGAAGCGGTCGAAGCGGCCGGCGGGCGCGTCACCATCGGCAACTGCAAGGACTGATCGCCATGAACGTTCAGCGTTCGACCGGGCCTCTTGCGCCCGACCAATTGCCCTGGGAGCAGATACGCCACCGCCTCGATCAAAACGGCCCGTTCGCCAACATGGTCGACACGCCATACTATCGGGACGCGGTCTACGAGCAGTTCTCCAAGCGGGAATACGCGCGTCGCTACGCGGCGCTGCGCGACAAGATGCGCGAGCATAAGCTCGATTGCGTGGTCGTGCCGGGCGGGCCGAGCCATTGGAGCTTCGGCGCCGGCATGCAGTGGCTCACCGGCCACTGGGAGTGGCACGCCATCGCCTCCTACGTGGTGGTGCCGCTCGACGGCGAGCCCACGCTGGTGTTCTCGATGGGTGGCACCCACAGCGAGGCGTGCCGGCGCGAATGCGCCAACGCCTTGTCGGACGTGCGCCACAGCCGCAACGGCCGCTATGCCGAGGTGATGGTCGAGCGTCTACGCGAGCTGAAGCTCGAGCGCGGGCGCATCGGATTGATGGAGGTCGATCCACGCCACAACGATTATCTGCCGGTCAACCAATACAATGTGCTGCGCCAATCGCTGCCCGATGCCGAGCTCGTGTTCACCAAGAACTTCTTGCACGAGCTGCTGGTGATCCACAGTGAGGAGGAACTTGCTTGCGTGCGCAAGGCGGGCATTCTCTGCCAGAGCGCGGTCGAAGCCATCATGGAACGCGCCAAGCCGGGCGTGCCGGAATACGAGCTGCGCGGGGCGGCCGGCGGAGCAATGCTCGATGGCGGCGGCGACATCGACTTTTTAATCATCGGCTCGACCCCGATGGCCAACCCGGCCATGGTGTTCGGCAATCCGCGGCCCTCGCACCGCAAGCTGATGACGGGCGACATCATCATCATGGAGATCGCCGCCGGCTATAATGGTTATTCGGCGCAGATCGGCACACCGATCTGCCTGGGCCAGCCGACCGACATGGTGCGAAAATTCTGGGACGAGATCACCCTGCCTGGCTACAAGAAGATCGTGGCCGAGATCAGGCCCGGCAATTCGTTCGAGACCATCCGCACTGCGAGCAAGTTCTTCCGCGACAAGGGCTGCCAGTCGCGCCCGACGCAGGTCCACTGCATCGACATCGTCACCGACAAGCCGCATGTGTTTGCCGAGCGCACCGAGGCGGACGAGCACGACAAGGTGATGAAGCCCGGCATGATCGTCATGGCCGAGCCCAATCCGATCACCGCTGACGGCCTGTTCGGTATCTTCCTCGGCCACACCTTTATCGTGACCGCCGACGGCCGCGAATGCGTAGACGCGTTTCCGCTCGAACTCGTCGTCGTCTGACGCCTGCTATTTCTTCGAAAGGCCGAATGTCTCCGGCACCTTGCAATCCATCGCATTTTCGGATGGAAAATCGGAGTTCACTTTTCCTGAAAATACGCCAACCTCGCCAGCAAGACCAAGGATCGAAACGATGAACATCGTGAAACCGCAGCGTGCGGCTCCTCTGCCCTGGGACGAACGCCGTAAGCGGCTCGACCAGAACCAGCTGTTCAACACCATGCGCGGCACCCCTTATTACCGCGACGCGGTCTACGAGCAGTTCTCCAAGGAGGAATACGCCCGCCGCTACGCGGCGCTGCGCGAGAAGATGCGCGAGTGCGCGCTCGACTGCGTGATCGTGCCAGGCGGCCCGAGCCATTGGAGCTTCGGCGGCGGCATGCTGTGGCTCACCGGCCACTGGGAATGGCATGCGCTCGCCTGCTATGTGGTGGTGCCGCTGCAGGGCGACCCGACGTTGGTCTATTCCATGGGCGGCACGCATGCCGAAGCGGTGCGCCGCGAGACCGCGGCTGCGCTTTCCGACGTGCGCGGCAGCCGCAACGGCCGCTATGCCGAAGTGATGGTCGAGCGCATCCGCGAGCTGGGACTCGAGCGCGGCCGCATCGGCTTCGTCGAGATCGACGCGCGCCACAAGGACTATCTGCCGGTCAACCAGTTCAACGTGTTCAAGGAGTCGCTGCCCGACGCCGAGTTCGTGTTCACCGAAGGCTGGCTGCACGAGCTCCTGTCGGTGCACAGCAACGAGGAGCTCGACTGTATCCGCAAGGCGGGCGTTCTGTGCCAGAAGGCGATGGAGGCGTTGTGCGGGCGGGCGCGAGCGGGCGTCACCGAGTTCGAGCTGCGCGCCGCCGCCGGCGCCGCCATCCACGAAGGCGGCGGCGACATCGATTTCCTGATCATCGGCACGACGCCGATGGCGAACCCGGCCATGGTGTTCGGCAATCCGCGCCCCTCCGGACGCAAGCTAATGACGGGCGACATCATCAACATGGAACTCGCCGCTGGCTATCGCGGCTACACAGCGCAGATCGGCTCGCCGATCTGCCTCGGGCCGCCGACCGACCTGGTGAAAAAATTCTGGGAGGAGATCACGCTGCCAGGCTTCGAGCGCATGGCGGCGCAGATCAAGCCCGGTAATCCGGTCGAAACCATCCGCGAAGCGGGCGAGTTCTTCCGCCAGAAGGGCGTGCAGTCGCGCCCGATCCACGCCCACGGCATCGATCTCGTCAGCGACGGCCCGCACGTGTTCTGCGAACGCATCGACGCCGAACCGTTCGAACAGGTGTTCCGGCCCGGCATGGTGTTCATGGCCGAGCCCAACCCGATCACCGCCGACGGCAATTTCGGCATCTTCCTCGGTCACACGTTCATCGTCACCGCCGGCGGCAACGAATGCGTCGACAAGTTCCCGTGGGAATTGATGGTGGTATAAGGTCGCTCGTTCGGGAAACGGGCGTCCCTAAATCTCCCAGCCGAGCTTGCGGTCGAGCGAATAGGGCCCGCCGCCGCGCAGCGCGATGGCGAACGCGAGCAGGCCCCACATCAGCGCATATTCATAGCCGGGGCCGGTCCAACCGAATTTCGGGTAATAGACCCAGGCGATCACCAACATCTCGATGGCGATCGAGGCGGCGACCAGGCGCGTGAGCAAGCCCGCCGCCAGCATGAGCCCGCCGATCGTCTCGTTGAAAACAATGACATAGGCGAGCGGCAGCGCCGGCTCGATGCCGCGGCGCGCGAGACCGGCGGCGGCGAACGCGCTGATGCCCTGTTCGAAAACCTTGGGGATGCCATGCGGCAGCAGCATCAATCCCGCTGTGAGCCGGATGATGAGGTACGACACGTCGCCGGCCCAATCGTAGAAGGCGCGCAGCGCCGGAATGAGCAACCGCGTCCGACCGGCCGCGTTTTCAGCCCTCGCATCCATGCCGATCCCCTCCCTTGCCACATTCTCCCTTGTCACCATCCTCGCATCTTAGCGGGCGACAGCCCCGTGAAAACAGGGGCTTGATGCGAATTGGAGTAATTCCCAGGTTCCGGTGTTTTTTCGACAAACCGTGATCCCACTCAAAGAGTAGTCGGGTTCGACTGGGGCGTATTGGGCTCGACAAACAAGCTGGAAGTCTTCTAAATAAGGCGTTGCGCAGACCCATCCTGGGGGGAATGACACCGCATGAACTACGACCAGTATTTTTCGGATGCGCTTGTCCGACTGCGGGATGAACGGCGCTATCGCGTTTTTGCCGATCTCGAGCGCTTGGCCGGGCGATTTCCCCGCGCAGTGTGGCATTCTGCAACCGGTGCGCGTGACGTTGTGGTGTGGTGCTCCAACGATTATCTCGGCATGGGCCAGCACCCCAAGGTGATCGGGGCCATGGTCGAGACTGCGACCCGCATGGGCACCGGCGCCGGCGGCACCCGCAACATTGCGGGCACCAACCATCCGCTGGTCGAGCTCGAACACGAACTCGCCGATCTGCACCGTAAGCAGGCGGCGCTGGTCTTCACCTCCGGTTATGTCTCCAACGAGACCGGCATCTCGACCCTGGTCAAGCTGCTGCCCGATTGCGTGATCCTGTCGGACGCCTGGAACCACAACTCGATGATCGAGGGCGTACGCCAGTCGGGCGCTGAGAAGAAGATTTTCGGCCATAACGATATGGAGCATCTCGAAGAGTTGCTGAAGACGACGGATTCCGTGCGTCCGAAGCTGATCGTGTTCGAGAGCCTGTATTCCATGGACGGCGACGTGGCACCGGTGAACGCGATCTGCGACCTCGCGCAGCGCTACGGCGCCATGACCTATTGCGACGAGGTGCACGCGGTCGGCATGTACGGACCGCGCGGCGGCGGCATCTGCGAACGCGACGGCACGATGGAGCGCGTCGACGTGGTCGAGGGCACGCTGGCCAAGGCGTTCGGCTGCCTCGGCGGTTATATCGCCGGCACGTCAGCGCTGATCGACGCGGTGCGCTCCTATGCACCGGGATTCATCTTCACGACCGCGCTGCCGCCGGCGGTCTGCGCTGCGGCCACGGCGGCGATCCGACATCTGAAAAGCTCAGATTTCGAGCGCGAGCGACACCAGGATCGCGCCGCGCGCGTCAAGGCGGTGCTGAATGCCGCCGGCCTGCCGGTGATGGCCAACGACACGCATATCGTTCCGGTGTTCGTCGGCGATCCCGAGAAGTGCAAGACGGCGAGCGACCTCCTGCTCGAGCGGTTCGGCATCTATATTCAGCCGATCAACTATCCGACCGTGCCCAAGGGCACGGAGCGACTGCGCATCACGCCGACGCCCTATCACGACGATGCCCTGATCGACCTTCTGGCCGAGGCGCTGGTCGAGGTGTGGGAACAACTCGGCCTGCCGTTCAAGGACCGTGCGCTCGCGGCAGAGTAGCACGGGCAAGCCGTCAATCATCGATTCCGTCGCTGCGCGGTCTGCGCCGGTCGCCGTGGCGCACCTTGTGCGGAACGGACCCGGCCGTCAGGCGCACAACGATCGGCAAGGCGAGCGACACGACGAAGACCCGCGCGAGATGATGCGCGCCGACGAACACGGGGTCGAGCCGGAGCGCCAGCGCTAGGATCATCATGACGTCGACCGAGCCGGGCGCGTAGGCAACCACCACGGCCGGCACGCGCAGCGACAGCCACAGGGTGACAACGATCGCGAACGCGGCCGTCACGACGACGGCGACGGCAAACGAGCCGATTGCGGCCCCCAGATAGCCGATCACCAATTGGAACGGCGTGTTGGTGAAGCGCGAGCCGGCGACCGTCCCCAGCGTGACCATCGCCGTGTTGATGAGCCACGGCGGCAGGGTGACGTGGACGAAGCCGGTGCCATGCAATACGGCGGAGGCGAGCATCGGCCCGAAAATCAACCCGCCTGAAAACCCCAGGCGGAACAGGCCGAGGCCGGCGACCGTCGACGTCAGGACCAGGATCGCGAGTTCAAGCGGAGCATCGGCGATCGCCATCGAACCGACAGGAAGGCGGACCGGTCCGACCATCCCGAGCGCGGCCAAACCTGCTGGCAAGCCCAGGGTCAGAAGCACGACGCGCATCGTCTGCACGATGGCGACGCCGCGCAGATCGACGCCATATTCGGTGGCGAGGACCATGACCTGCGTCAAGGCCCCGGGCACGCCGGCGAGGACGGCGACATGTGTGTGCCAGCCGTGGACGTATCTGAGATAGGCCACCGTCGCGGCGGTGGCGCACGCCATGGCGATACAGATCATCGCAATGCTGATCGGCCAGGTCGCCATGCCTTTCAACGTCTCGGGCGTCGCCACCGCGCCGATCGACATGCCGAGGATGATGAAGAACGTCCGGGCCACCGACGTCGGCACTAAGATCGTCCGACCGGCGAGCGCGCCAATGGCGGTGAACAGCATGGCGCCGGCAAGCCAGCCGGCCGGAAATCCAGCCAATGTGAACAGCGCCCCGCCGATCGCGCCGATCGAGAGCGATTCGGCGAGATGAAACAGGGCGCGGCGTGGCGGCTGGGCTGGCGACATCGAGGGTTGGGCGCGGACGCGGCAGGGGGCCGTCCCGATCAATGCCGCGTGCCGGGGGCTGCGTCAAACATCAATCATCGCGGTCCGCGCAGGGCGGCATTGCGCGCGCGCCATGCGTCTCGCCGCCGTTCAGCTCGGTGCCAGCGGGGCGAGCTGCGCGACGATCACCTCCTTGTTCAGCGGCTTGCGCAGGACCAGGACGTCGAGCGTACGCAACGCCGCGTCGATGATCCGCTGCGAATGGCCGCTCATCGCCACGACGTGCGGCGGTTCGTTGAGGCGTTGGAGCCAGCGGATGACGTCGACACCGCCAATCCCAGGCAACACGAGATCGACGAACGCGACGTCGTGGCGCGTAGGCGGCGGATGGCGGAAAAAGCTCTCAGCGTCGGCAAAGGCGACGACGTCGAAGCCAAGATTCTCCAGCAACACCGCCAGCGCATCGCTGACCGCTGGATCGTCCTCGACAATGTAGATCGTCATGGATAAATAACCGCAGCCAACGCCGGTAAAACGGTGTCAGCTTGCGCCGTCCGCCTACCAAGCTCAATACGTCGGGCTATCCCCTGCGCCTCCGGAATACTACTGATATCGCCGCCACGCCGGCCTCGGCCAACGACGGCCGCGGCGAAATTCATGCCCCGCCGCCGGCCATCGCCCCTCAGGACATCACGATGCGCACAAGATCGGCGGCGTTCTTGGCGCCGAGCTTCTCCATGACGCGCGCACGATGAACCTCGATGGTGCGCGGGCTGATGCCGAGATGGCGGCCGGCCTCCTTGTTCGATGCGCCGCGGGCGATCTGCGCCAGCACCTCGCGTTCGCGGGGGGTGAGCAGATCGTGGCCGGGAAATTCAGCCGCCAGGATGCTGTCCTGATCCTTTTCCATGCTGCGACGCGCCCAGGCCTCGATCGCCTCGCGCACGCGCGCGACCACCGTGTCGGCATCGAATGGTTTCTCGATGAAATCGAGCGCGCCGTTCTTGACCGCGTCCACCGCCATCGGAATGTCGCCCTGGCCGGAGATGATGAAGATCGGCGCCCCGTAATGCTGGGCGTTGAGTTCCTTGAGAATGTCGAGGCCCGAGCGGCCCGGCATGTGCACGTCGAGGATGATGCAGGCCGGCGTGCGGGCGCGGGCCGCGGTCAGGAATGAGTTGCCCTCGGCAAAGCCGCTGACATGAAAGCCCTCCAGCGTAAATACGACCGACAGTGCATCGCGCACCGCCGGGTCGTCATCGACGATGAAAATCTCATTGCTGGAGTTGAGCTGCTGATTCATGTGCGCCCTCCGTATCCTATCGCATGGGCCGACATTGATCGTTCATGGTTCTGAGGGTTCCGGCATCGGCAGTTGCAACTTAAAGCACGCACCCCGGCCGTTGCCGCCCGGTTCGACCACCAGATCTCCGCCGTGGTTCTGGGCGATCGTCCGGGAAATGGCCAATCCCGGTCCCATGCCGCTTCCTTTGGACGAGCCGAAGGCCTTGAACAATTCGGACGCCGTTTGCGGATCAATGCCCGGCCCATTGTCCTGCACGCTCAATACGACGACATTGTCGGTACGCATCGTTGCGACATGAACGTCAGGAGTCTTGTCATCCTCGGCCGCCTCGAGCGCGTTGCGCACCAGATTAACGACCACCTGCTGGATCTGTACCGGGTCGACCAATACCTGCGGCAGCTCATCGGCCAGCGCACGAGAGATGCGAGCGCCTGGCCGGCTGCCGAGCAGCGTCAAATCGACGGCGTCGTCGACCAGCGCGTTGAAGTCGACTAGCCGGCGCACCGGATCGTGCTTCTCGACGAAATGACGCATGCGCTGAATGATGTTGCCCGCCCGCTCCGCCTCACGCAGCGCTTTGTCGAGGATGGCCAAGACGCCGTCCGGGAGCGAGGCCTCCTCCGCCTTGCTGCAGGAGCGTTCGACCGCCTGCAAATACAGCATGAGCGCGGTCAGCGGCTGATTGAGCTCATGGGCCAGCGCGGCACCCATCTCGTCCATTGCCGAGACCCGCGCCATGCGCAGCAGGTCGGCCTGCAGTTGATTGAGCCGCTGTTCCGCGTCGTGGCGCGCGCGCAAATCGCACAAGATGCCGATGAACTGCCGGCCGTCCGGCGTCACCGCCTCCCCGACCGACAGATGGATCGGGAAAACCGATCCATCGCGATGGCGTCCTTGCACGTCACGGCCGATGCCGATGATCTTGCGCACGCCGCTGCTGAGATAGTGTTGGACATAATGATCGTGGTGGTCGGCGTAGTCGGATGGCATGATGATCTTGACGTTGTGCCCCAGCACCTCGCCGGCAGCGTAGCCGAACAACCGTTCGCATGCCTTGTTGAACATCAGGATGCGCGCCTGCTCATCGATCACGATGATGCCGTCAACCGCCGTGTCGAGCACACTCGCCAAGCGCAGTTCGGAAATGGTCGGCAATGGCGTAACCCTCGCGATGGGCAACCCTCCTCAAGGCGGCATCGGCGTCGGATTTGATAGCCGAAGCCTGTAATAGGGTGATTCCGAATACAACCTCTGGTACCAGGCGACCGCCAATAGCGCCCTTCGGTGGACAACTCGCGCGGGGCACGGCGCGCGCAAACATGCGACTGCCAAATATCGTTTATGCGCGTTCTCGTCATCCGTGGCCGGAACAGGTCGTGGACCGCCATCGCCCCCCTCCCAGCCAACATGCCGCCGCCATGCCCTTCCGGGCGTTCCTCAGGATGGACAACACCTTAGGACTTGTGTTGACCTATCCGGCGGCGGATGCGGGCGCCATGTCGCGCGCCCACGTGCCCTAAGGTGACGCAGGAGCAGCCATGCTGCAAGGCTGGGTCGTCATCACGGTCGCCCTCGGCTACATCGGGCTGCTGTTCGTGATCGCGAGCTACGGCGACCGGGTGCGGCAGCTCGGCCGCAGCCCCCGCTCGCGCCTGCTGATCTACCCGCTATCGCTGGCGATTTACTGTACGTCGTGGACCTTCTTCGGATCGGTCGGTCTCGCTTCGCGCACCGGATACGATTTTCTCACCATCTATATCGGCCCGGTCCTGATGGTCGGGCTCGCCTCGCCGCTCATCGTGCGCGTCGTGCGCCTCGCCAAGGCACAGAACATCACGTCGATCGCCGACTTCATCGCCGCGCGTTACGGCAAGCACCAGGCGGTAGCCGCAACCGTTGCCCTCATCGCCATCGTCGGCACGATTCCCTACATCGCCTTGCAGCTCAAAGCAGTATCCAGCTCGCTCAGCACCATCCTGGCGCACGTATCAAACAGCACGGGCTTGATTCAACCGGTGCTCGGCGACATCGCACTCTTCGTGGCCCTGTCGATGGCGGCCTTCGCGGTGCTGTTCGGTACCCGACACATCGACGCGACCGAGCATCAGGACGGCCTGATTCTGGCGATCGCCGCTGAGTCGATTGTCAAGCTCGTCGCCTTCGTCACCGTCGGCGTGTTCGTCACGTTCGTCATGTTCGATGGACCGGCCGCTCTGTTCGCCAAGGCGATGGAACGGCCCGACACGGCCGCCGTGCTCACGCGCGAGCCCCAGGTCGGCACGTGGACGGCGATGACGCTGCTCTCCGTCGTCGCCATTCTGCTCCTACCGCGGCAATTCCACGTCACCGTGGTCGAGAACAACGACGAAGCCGAGATCAAGCGTGCGGCCTGGTTGTTTCCGCTCTATCTCGTGCTGATCAACCTGTTCGTGGTGCCGATCGCGGTCGCCGGCCTGGTGACCTTCCCGCGCGAGAGCGTCGATAGCGACATGTTCGTGCTGGCTCTGCCGCTCGCTGCCGGCTCCCAGGTGCTGGCGCTCGTCGCCTTCGTCGGTGGATTGTCCGCCGCCACCGCCATGGTGATCGTGGAGACCGTCGCACTCGCCATCATGGTCTCCAACGACATCGTGGTGCCGCTTGTCTTGAAGCGGCGCGAAGCGCTGATCACCGGGCGTGGCGACGTCGGCGCGCTCCTGCTCACCGTGCGCCGCCTCGCTATCTTCGTCATCTTGTGCTTCGCCTACATGTATTATCGCTCGGCCGGCGAGGCGCAGCTCGCTGCGATCGGCCTGCTGTCGTTTGCAGCCATCGCGCAGTTCGCGCCCGCGTTCTTCGGCGGCCTGGTGTGGCGGCGCGCAACCGCGCGCGGCGCCATGGCCGGAATGACCATCGGAATCCTGGTGTGGGCCTATACGCTGCTGCTGCCGAGCTTCGTCGACGCCGGAATCGTTGGCCAGGCGATCTTGGCCGACGGGCCGTGGGGCCTTGCTCACCTGCGCCCGCAGGCGTTGTTCGGTCTTGACGTTCCGCGGCTCGTGCACGGCGTGGTGTGGAGCCTCTCTCTCAACATTCTGGCCTTCATTGCGTTCTCGCTGCAGCGCGTGCCACAGTCGATCGAGCGCGTGCAGGCCGATCTGTTTGTGCCCTCCGATCTCAAGCCGATGACGCCGAGCTTCCGTCTGTGGCGTTCGTCGGTGACGGTCGAGGAGTTGACGACCACGGTCGCGCGCTACCTTGGGGAGGAACGTACCCGCGTTTCGTTCGAGAGCTTCGCGGCGACGCGGCGGATCAATCTCGAACCGCAGAGCGGCGCGGACTTCCAGTTGCTGCAGTATGCCGAGCATCTGCTCGCGTCGGCGATCGGCGCTGCGTCCTCGCGGCTCGTGCTGTCGTTGCTGCTGCGCAAGCGCACCGTGTCGACCAAGGCGGCGCTCAAGCTACTCGACGACGCCAGCGCGGCGATCCACTACAACCGTGAAATCCTGCAGACCGCGCTCGACCACGTCCGCCAGGGTATTGCGGTGTTCGACAAGGACCTGCATCTGATCTGCTGGAACCGCCAATTCGGCGACATCCTCGAACTGCCGCACGACATCGTCCGCATCGGCATCGGCCTCGACGAGATTCTCTATTTCAACGCCGAACGGGGTGCATTCGGCCACGGCGACGTCGCGGCGCTGGTGCGCGAGCGCCTGCGCGGCTACATCGTCGATTCCGAGCCGTTTCTCGACCGTTTTCCCGACCGCGGTCTCGTCATCGAGGTGCGTTCGAACCAGATGCCCGACGGCGGCATCGTCACCACGTTCACCGACATCACGCCGAGCGTGGCGGCGGCGGAGGCGCTCGAACGCGCCAACGCCACCCTCGAAGGGCGCGTGCGCGAGCGCACGAGCGAGCTCGAGCACCTCAACAACGAACTCGTCCACGCCAAGGCGGCGGCCGACGATGCCAATATCTCGAAGACGCGGTTCCTTGCCGCCGCGAGCCACGACATCTTGCAGCCGCTCAATGCCGCGCGCCTCTACGTAACGAGCCTGGTCGAGCGCCAGAGCGGCGGCGAGGAAGCGCGGCTGGTTGGCAACATCGATGCCTCGCTCGAGGCGATCGAGGAGATTTTCGGCGCGCTGCTCGACATCTCGCGTCTCGACGCCGGAGCAATGAAACCGGAGATCGTCGACTTCCACATCGACGAATTGATGCGTCAGCTCGACGTCGAGTTTCGTCCGCTGGCGCGCGAGAAGGGTCTCGATCTCGTCTTCGTTCCCTCCTCCCTGACGGTACGGTCCGACCGGCGGCTGCTGCGGCGGCTGTTGCAGAATCTCGTCTCCAACGCGGTCAAATACACGCCCGGGGGCCGCGTGCTGATCGGCTGCCGGCGCCGCAGCCATCGCCTACGCATCGACATCTACGATACCGGGCTCGGCATTCCGAACGAAAAGCGACGCGAAATCTTCAAGGAATTCCATCGTCTCGACCAGGGCGCCAAGGTGGCGCGCGGGCTCGGCCTCGGCCTGTCGATCGTCGAGCGCATCGCGCGGGTGCTCGATCACAAGGTCACGGTCAAATCCGCACTCGGACGCGGATCGCATTTTTCCGTTTTGGTTCCGCAAGGCGCGGCCTTGCCGCGTGTGACGCAGCGGAGCGATCCGGTGCGTGGCGAGCTCGCCCAGCTCGCCGACATGGCGATCGTGTGCGTCGACAACGAAATGAATATTCTCGACGGCATGGATGCGTTGCTCGGTGGCTGGCGTTGCCGCGTGCTCAAGGCGCCCGATCTGCAAAGCGCGGTCGCGACCGTGCGCGAGGCGAAGACCGCTCCGGCCGGCCTGCTGGTCGACTACCATCTCGACGACGGCAACGGCATCGACGCAATCGGGGAACTGCGCCGGTGCTTCGGCGCCGACCTGCCGGCGATCCTCATCACCGCCGATAGGAGTCGGCACGTGCGCGAAGATGCCCGCGCGCAAAACATCCAGGTGCTGCACAAGCCGATCAAACCGGCGGCGCTCCGCGCGCTGATCGCGCAATGGCGCGTGCAGCGGGTGGCGGCGGCGGAATAAAACGGACGTCTCACCCCTCCAGCGGGGCGGTCTGCGGCCATTGGCCGACTTCGATCTTGGCGGCGGCGATCACCGCCTGGGTGCGGCTTTCGACGCCGAGCTTCTGCAGGATCGCCGAAACGTGCGCCTTAACGGTCGCTTCCGACACGCCAAGCTCGAAGGCGATCTGCTTGTTGAGCAGCCCTTCCGACAGCATCATGAGGACGCGCACCTGCTGCGGCGTAAGCGTCGCCATCCGTGTCATCAATTCCGAAGTCTCGGCATCGGCCCCGGTCTCAAGATCGACATCGGGCGGCGTCCACACTTCACCCTCGAGCACGCTGGCGATCGCCGCGCGCATCGCGTCGACCCCAAGCGTCTTGGGGATGAAGCCGGACGCGCCGAAATCCATGCAGCGACGAATAACGGCCGGATCGTCGTTGGCGGAGACGATGACGATCGGAACGCTGGGATATTGCGCACGCAGATACATCAGGCCGGAAAACCCGCGCACGCCTGGCATCGTCAGGTCGAGCAGGATGAGATCGACGTCGCCGCCGCGATCGAGCAGCTTGCCGATTTCGTCGAACGCGCCCGCTTCCGCGATGTCGGCGTGGTCGAACAGCCCGGAGACCGCCTCGCGCAGTGCGCCGCGGAACAACGGGTGGTCATCGGCAATGACCAAGCGGTAGGGCGTGACGTCCTTCAAACCGGGCTTCCCAATCAGCTTGCCATAGGGCGACGTGAATTCCGCTTCGTCCGAAAATGCTCCGGTGCCCAGACCCCGACATTGGCCAAATGTTGGGGCAAATCAGGCCACTAACTTGCTAAACGAGTGAGGTGACCGATCCAAACAGATGAGGACCATCTGTTTGGACCGCGCCACCAGCGGACGGCATCTTCCGGCCGCAACCAAACCCACGCAAGCCGCTTCCGGTCCGCGCGGCATCGGGATTGATGCGTATTCGATGAGATTACGCCTTGTTAAGGAACGAGGTCCACACTTTCCGCAGGTCTTCGAGTATCGGCGTGGATTTCCAACGGAAATCTACCGCTACGCCCAGGATGGGCCCGCTTCGACGGCGCTCTTTGGCACGTCCTGTGCATGGCGAAGACACGTGGGACCCCGCCGGGTGGAAGTCCCTGACCGCGCATCAGCGCTCGGCCGGTTGGCTCGGGCGCCGCATGTCGGCCACAGATCGAAAAGGACCCGGACAATGTCGCAAGAATGGCACGAGACCGAAGCGGCCAAGGTGGCGGCGATCGCCTGGCATGACTTCCGCAGGACGCGGCTGAAGAACCTCATCGTCACGCTGCTCGGCTTGTGGATCGTGTATTTCGCCGCGGTCAACATGTTCGCCCGCACGCTCAACAAGATCGACGTTCCCCTGCTCGGGCTTCCGCTCGGCGTCTGTCTGGTAATCCAGGGCGCGATGATCGTGTTCGTCGTCTCGCTGTATTCGTTCACCAAGAAGCAGCGTTCGCCCACCGACTCCTGAGCCGGCGTCTCATCTTCGGCTGCCGGCGAACTGCACGACGATCTCGCGGCGGTGCGGCCGCGTGCGGTGCTCCACCAGATAGAGCCCCTGCCAGGTACCGAGCGCGAGCGTTCCGCCGATGACCGGCACGTGGAGCGAGACGCCGGTAAGCATCGTCTTCACATGCGCCGGCATATCGTCCGGCCCCTCGGTGTCGTGCACCCAGCCGGCGTCTGCGGGCGCCAAGCGCTCGAGCGCGGTCGAAAGATCCGTCCGCACGTCGGGATCGGCATTCTCCTGGATCACCAGCGACGCCGAGGTGTGGCGCAGAAACAGGTAAAGCGCGCCCTCGCCGGCCGCGGCCTCGTCGAGAAAGCGCGCGGCCTCCGCCGTGAGGTCGGTGAACCCCGCCCCGCGTGTCTCGACCACGAGCCGTGCCGTAGCGATGAGCTGCGGCGTCACGGTGGTCATGGGCGAGAGGCGGCCGGTCACGACGTCATCGCGGATGGGACGGAAGATGCCCGTGCAAGGCGGTTCACGTCTTCTTCTGCAGGTCCTGCTGCACGCTGACGATCATCTCGATGAAGCGTCGCCAGATCTTTTCCATCAGCGCCATCGCGCGGTCGACGTCGGCCTGAGTGGGCAGCCTGATCGTCGGCTCGCTGCTTTTCGCCGCCGGCGGCTCATTCCTCGGTTCGCTCTTGGCGATCGGCGGCAGGGTCAGACCGCGATCGATCAATTCCTTTTTGAGCGCGGCATTCTCGGCAGAGAGCCGCGCAATTTCGCCTTCGAATGCGGAGCGGTCGTCCGGCACGGTCTGGCACGACCATCCGCCGGCGCGGCTGGCGCACAGCGAGACCTGACCGGTGCGCATGTCGAGCCGCACGAAGCCATCTTCGACGCGATGATAGGAATACCGATTGTCAACGTCCGGAGGCCGTTCGTCGTCGGCAGCGGCGCGCACAACCAGCGCGGTGAGGACGAAAATTGCTGTCGCGATGCGCATGACCATCAACCCGGTTGGGAGCGACGTCGGAACGACCTTGCGCGCTGCCGTCACGGCGCCATCGACTGCGGACCAGCATAGTACAAACGGCTGGCGGTTGCTGGTTTTCTTTGCGCACGAACGATGCCAAAGCGCGCCTTCCGGGTGCTGCCCCTGAGTAGACAGCCCGCCCGAAAATCGGGCAATCGACTTTTATTTCATGTGCTTGACCATAAGGCTCCAATTCTTGACTTGGACAGACCCTGTCAGTATGGTCCGCGCGGCCTCAGGGGGGGCGGGACTGCGGAATTTCTGTGACAGCGCCAGCGTCGAGAGCATGAGCGACAACGCGCGCGGGAGCGGTGATCCGAAAGGCCGACCGACCGACGAGGCCGCCCTCTCTGCGAGGCTCCGGCATCTCGGCGAAGAGCTCGACCGCGAACGGGCGAGCCGACCTCCCGAAAATGATCCCGGTGTTCGACCGACCGCCGACGCTTCGGCGTTTGCCCGCGGCTTGCGGCTGTCGAGCGAACTGGTGGCCGCCGTGCTGGTGGGCGCCGGCCTGGGCTGGCTGCTCGACCACTGGCTCGGGATCTCGCCGTGGGGGATGATCGTGTTCCTGCTGCTCGGTTTTGCCGCGGGCGTGCTCAACGTGATGCGGGCAGCGGGGGTGACAACAGGGGGCGGGCCGAACGGTCGCCGGCCGTGACGGCGACGTCGCGGCGCCGACCGGGACGAGACGAGGACCACTGCGGTTATGGCTGCCGATCCGATCCATCAGTTTCAGATCATCAAACTCTTTCCGATCGGCACCATCGGAGGGGCCGAACTCGATTTCACCAATTCCGCCTTCTTCATGGTGCTCGCGGTGGCACTGACAGCGCTACTGCTGCTCGGGACGACCGCCAGGCGCCAACTCGTGCCTGGTCGGCTGCAATCGCTGGCCGAATTGTCCTACGAGTTCGTCGCGAACACCATCCGCAGCACGGCGGGCGAAGAAGGCATGAAATTCTTCCCGCTGGTGTTCTCGCTGTTCATCTTCATCCTGATCTCGAACATGGTCGGGCTCATCCCCTATACGTTCACGGTGACGAGCCACATCATCATCACCGCGTCGCTCGCGCTGCTGGTGTTCTTGACGGTGATCATCTACGGACTGTGGAAACACGGCCTGCATTTCTTCGAACTGTTCGTACCGCGTGGCATTCCGATCTACATCCTGCCACTGATCGTGTTCATCGAGGTGCTGTCGTTCCTCTCGCGCCCGATCTCGCACAGCGTGCGCCTGTTCGCCAACATGCTTGCCGGTCACATCACGCTCAAGGTCTTCGCCGGATTCGTCACCATGCTTGGCGGGCTCGGCGTCCTGGGCTGGATCGGCGCGACGCTGCCGCTCGCGCTCACCGTGGCACTCACCGCGCTCGAGCTGCTCGTCGCCTTCCTCCAGGCCTACGTCTTCACCATCCTGACCTGCATCTACATCAACGATGCGATTCACCCGGGCCATTGAGCGCCCGCTTCCGCCATCCAACCGCGAAAGGGAGTTTTTCATGGATCCGTTGGCCGCAAAATACATCGGAGCCGGCATTGCCTGCATCGGCATGGGCGGCGCCGGCGTCGGGGTGGGCACGATCTTCGGCCACTATCTCGCCGCCGCGCTGCGCAATCCGTCGGCCGCTCAAGGCCAGTTCGGCAACCTGATCTTCGGCTTCGCCGTGACCGAGGCGCTCGGCATCTTCTCGTTGTTGATCGCGCTGCTGCTGCTGTTCGCACTGTGAGCTGATCGCGACCAGGCGGACGCGGGCGGCCCTCGCCGCCCGCCGCATCTTCGGAACCCGTCTCGGAACCCGTCTCGGAACCCGTCATGGCCCAAAGCACACCCACCGGCATATCCGCGCATACCGAGGCGCCCGGCAATAAGCCCGGCTTCCCGCCGTTCCAGAAGGAGACGTTCGCATCGCAGCTGTTCTGGCTCACGATCTGCTTCGTCGCCCTCTACCTGCTGGTGGCCAGGGTCGGACTGCCGCGCGTCGGCTCGATCATCGAGGCGCGCCAGTCGCGCGTTGCGGGCGATCTCGCCGAAGCGGGCCGCCTCAGGTCCGAAGCCGACGATACGCTCGCCGCCTACGATAAAGCGCTTGCCGACGCGCGCAGCCGCGCCCAGACGATCGCCGCCGAAATTCGCGGCGAGCTCAATGCCGAGGCCGAGATGAACCGCAAGAAATTGGAGGAGCAGCTCAACGCGCAGCTCGCCAAGGCCGAAGAGGCGATCGGCGTGACCAAAGCCGCTGCCATGGCCAACGTGCGCGGCATCGCGGCGGAAGCCGCCGCCGCGATCGTAGTGCGGTTGGTTGGCGTCACTCCGGCCGAGACGGCGGTCGCCGCCGCGGTCGACGACGTGCTCGATAAATGAAAGTGTCAGATGTCCTTCGAAGCTGAATTCTGGGTCGCCGTCGCCTTCGTCCTGTTTCTCGCTGTGCTCGGCTATTTCGGCGTGCACCGCATGATCCTCGACGCGCTCGACCATCGCGCCGCGCGCATCAGGCAGGAGCTCGATGAGGCGAGGCGGCTCAAGGAGGAGGCGCAGACAGTACTCGCCGAATATCAGCGCAAGCGCCGCGACGCCGAACGCGAGGCCGACGACATCATCGCCAACGCCAAGGCCGAGGCCGAGCGGCTCGCCGTCGAGGCCAAGGCCAAGGTCGAGGAGTTCATCGCACGCCGCACCAAGACGGCGGAAACCAAGATCGCCCAGGCGGAGGCGCAGGCGGTGGCCGACGTGCGCGCTGCCGCCGCCGAAGCGGCCGTCGCGGCCGCCGGGAAGATCCTGGTGCACACGGTCCAGGGCAAGCCGGCCGACGACCTGATCGCCCAAGGCATCAGGGATGTGAAAGCCAAGCTCAATTGAAATCGATCGGTCGGTTCAGGCCGGCACCGGGCCACAGATGAAACGGCCCGTTTTGTCAGCTTCGAGGCGAATGCGCTCGTGACGGCTCGCGCAAGCGTGATCATCGCGGCGCCTCCGCTGACCTCGAGGCGCCGCGAGCCGACATGATTGCGTCACCGTCATGCCGGTAGATTCCGTCATCATCGGACGGAGACAGCCATGACCGACCATTTTCAACCCCACCTCTCGCGCCGTCGGGTTCTCGTCGGCGGCACCGCAGCCGTCGTGGCCGGGCTTATCGATTCCATCGCCGAGCACGCGCTAGCGAAGGCGTCGATGGCAAGCGCGCAGGCGCCGGCGTTCTATCGCTTCAAGATCGGCAGCATGGAAGCGACCGTCGCATCGGACGGGCCGTTGCCGGTCGGCGATCCGTCGACGTTGTTCCACGGCGCCTCGAAGGAACAGCTCAGCAAGCTGCTAACCGACCATTTCCTGAACCCGGAGAAGGTGGTGCTCGAACAAAACGTCGTCGTGCTCAACGTCGCCGACCGACTGGTGCTGTTCGACACAGGATTGGGCAGCGCGATGCCGCTCGGACCGACGGCGGGACGGCTGTTGTCGAATCTCAAGGCTGCCGGCATCGACTCCAAGGACATCGACGATATCGTCCTTACGCACGCTCATCCCGATCATTGCTGGTGCCTGATGACGCCGGACGGCACGCGCAATTTTCCCAATGCGCAGATTCGCATGACGCAGGCCGATTTCGACTTCTGGACCGACGAGGCGAAGCTTGGCAATGACGCCATCAAGGCGTTCGTCGACGGCACGCGCAAGCAGCTCATCCCCAACCGCGATCGCATGATCTTCATCAAGGATGGCGACGAGGTCGTGCCCGGCGTCCAGGCCGTGGCCACGCCCGGCCACACCGTGGGCCACACCAGCTACATGGTCAGCTCGCAAGGCCAGACATTCGCCATTCTCGGCGACGTCGCGCATCATCACGTGTTGTCGCTCGACAACCCGCGTATCGAGTTCGGCTACGACACCGACCCCAAGCAAGGGGTGAGCACTCGTATCCGCACATTCGACATGCTGTCGGCGAACCGCATCCCGTTTCTCGCCTACCACCTGCCATGGCCCGGCGTCGGCCACGTCGTCAAGCAGGGCGACGGATATCGCTACGTCCCGATGCCGATGGTGCTTTAACTCTGACGGGGACGGCCGACGATCCGCCGCGCCCGGATTTTGCTTTCGCGTCGTCCGGGCTGCGCAACGCCTGTCTCACTGTACGCGCTGCGCCGCGGTCTTTGGCTTGGGCGTCGGCTTTACCTGCGGCTTGCGTTTCTTATCCTGCTCGGCACCGGTCGGGTCGAAGCCGACATAGATTACCAAGGCATCGAGGTCGTTGGTCGACGGCAGCGCGATCGTCAGATCCTCTTCGACATGCGTGAACGGCACGTTGGTCTGGCCTGGCGGAATGTCGACCTTGATGCGGTGGAGCTTGCTCGCCAGAGTCTTGGCGTCGGGACCTTCACGCACGACCGCGTAACGGATCGGCACTTCGAGCTGCCCGGGCCCCCCGTTGGGGCCGAGGATGACGCGGCCCTGCATGCCGACCTTGATCGTAAGCGTCGCTCCGAGCACGGCGCATTCGCGCGCTGTACGCGCGATGGTCGCCTGATAGCGCAGGTTGAGGGCGGAGGTTTCGCCGGGCGCGTTGACCGACAGTGTTGATGCGCCTTCGCGGATACCGACGCTCGGACATTCGACGCCCATCGCCGCCGCATCGCCACCCACCGTCGTCCTCGGGCCGGCGAAGAAATTGCCCAGCCGGTCGCTCAGTCCGTCCGAGCCGGAGGACGACGAACTTGAGCCGAACAAGCTGCTGCTCGACGAACAGCCGGCGACCAGCGCTGCCACGACGAGCAGTGCGCCCGCCGTTGTTGCGCGACCGCGCGGTCCCGGCCCGCTCGCTTGCCGCAACATGGTGTTCATGACCCCGGTGCCCAAACGTCCGCGTATCTTGCCCTTTGCGTATCTTATAGCAGCCGAACCGTGGCAAGCCCAAGGCCTGTCATGCCCAAGGCCTGTCATGCCCAAGGCCTGTCATGCCTGCGCTAGAGCCGCTCGTCGTCCTTGAGCCGCGCGTATAGCAGATGATCCTGCCACGTACCGTTGATGCAAAGATATTCGCGCGCATAGCCCTCGCGGATGAAGCCGCATTTCTCGAGCAGGCGAACCGAGGCGGTATTGGTCGGGATGCAGGCCGCCTCGACGCGGTGCAGGCGCAGCGCCGTGAAGGCGAAGGGCACGATCGCACGGACCGCCGCGGTCATGTAGCCGCGGCGGACGAAAGGCTCGCCGATCCAGTAGCCGATGCTGCCGGTCTGCGCGACGCCGCGCCTGATATTGGCAAGGGTGAGGCCGCCGACGAGCGCGTTGTCTTGCTTGCGATAGATGAAGAACGTATAGGCTTGGTCGCTGCGCTGATCCTCGGCATACCGCTTGAGTCGCCGCCGGAACGCGGCGCGCGTGAGGTCGTCGGCCGGCCACGTCGGCTCCCACGGTACAAGAAAACCCCGGCTCGCCTCGCGCAGTGCCGCCCATTCGGGGAAATCACCCGGATGCGGCACGCGCAGGTGGACGCCGTTGCCTTCGAGGACGGGGAGCGGCTCGGACAATGCAACATTGCGGAAAAACGCCATGAACGCTTCGTGCCTTGCGGACAAACCTTCCACCCCGATCGGCCCGCGACCTACGCCCTCTCGTGCGTGACGGTCATGCCGCGTGGCGCGCGAGACTTTCCGCAATTGCCGCGGCGCTTTCAAGTCCGGCGCCCGGTCCGAGCGCCGCGATCGCCGGCCGGCTGCGCCGCATCAGGGCACGTCCGGCGGCGCGTGCGCTCTCTACGGTGACGGCCTCAATCCGGCCGACGATCTCGTCGAGCGGCATCGGACGCCCGAACACGATCATCTGGCGTGCAAGTTGCTCGGCCCGCGCGCCCGAGCTTTCGAGCGCCATCAGCAGGCCGGCTTTCATCTGCGCCTTGGCGCGCTGGATCTCCACCTCGGTGACGGTGTCGACGGCCGCCGTGAGCTCGGCCACCACGACACGCATCAGCTCCGCCGCGTCGGTCGCGTCGGTACCGGCATAGAGGCCGAACAGGCCAGTGTCCGAATAAGGCGCATGGAACGCATAGATCGAATAGCACAGGCCGCGGATCTCGCGCACTTCCTGGAACAGGCGCGACGACATCCCGCCGCCCAGCACGCTGGCGAAGACCTGCAGGCTGTAGAGCGAGGGGTCGCGCTGCGGTACACCTTCGAGTGCCACGGCGATGTGAGCCTGCTCCAGCTCGCGCGTCTCGATTTTCACGCCGCCGCGGAAACGCGCCGCCTCCGGAGGCGGCGCCGCTGGACCGTTAAACACCGCAAAGCGTCGTGCCACCTCGTCCACAACTTGCTCGTGCTCGACGGCGCCGGCCGCCGCGATCACCATATCGGGCGCGCGGTAGTTGCGCATGAGGTAGTGGCGCAGGCGCTTGCCGTCGAACGAGCGCACGGTCTGCCTAGTGCCGAGGATCGAGCGGCCGACCGCCTGGTCGGGAAAGGCAGTGGTTTGCAGGTGCTCGAAGACGAGGTCGTCGGGTGCGTCATCGGTCGCCCCGATTTCCTGGAAGATGACGTTCTTCTCGCGCACCATCTCTTCCGGATCGAAGGTCGGATCGGACAGGATGTCGGAAATCACATCGAGTGCGAGCGGCACGTCGGCCTTGAGCACGCGGGCGTAGTAGGAGGTCATCTCGACGCCGGTCGCGGCGTTGATGTCGCCACCGACCGCCTCGATCTCCTCAGCGATCTGCCGCGCGGTGCGGCGCGTCGTGCCCTTGAACGCCATATGCTCGAGCAGATGAGCGATCCCGTGCTCGTCCGCCTCCTCATCGCGGCTGCCGCAGCCGACCCAGGCCCCGAGCGACGCGCTTTCGAGATGTGGCATCGTGTCGGTCACAACCGACAGGCCGGAGGGAAAACGAGTGACCTCGACGCTCATGCGGCTGCTCCTTCACGTGCGGCGCGACTGACTCTCAGAATGAAACGCTCGACCGCGCCCTGGTCGGACGGAAGTACTGTGACGCGCTCGCCGCGCCCACCGAGATCGGCGAGCCAGTCGGGAAGCGCAGGCTTGACGCCGCAGGCAGCCTCAACTGCGGCGGGAAACTTGGCGGCGTGGGCGGTCGACAGCACGACCATCGGGCTGGCGCGATCGCGCACGTCCTTCTCGGCCACGGCGATGGCGACGGCGGTGTGCGGATCGGCGAGGTAGCCGGTCTCGCGCAGCACAGTGCGGATGGTCGCGGCCGTCTCCTGCTCGTCGGCGCGATCGGCAGTGAAGCGAGCGCGGATCTCGGCCAGCGCTGCCGCCGGCACCAAGAAGCGCCGCGACTGGGCGAGCGAGGCCATCGCCGATCGCACGGCCCGCGCGTCGCGGCCGCAGGCGTCGAACAGCAGCCGCTCAAAATTCGAGGACACCTGGATGTCCATCGACGGCGAGGTCGTCGCAGTAACTTCGCGCACCTCATAGACGCCGGTCGAGATGGTGCGGGCGAGGATGTCGTTGACGTTGGTAGCGACGAGCAGCCGCTCGACCGGCAGCCCCATGCGCTCGGCGACATAGCCGGCGAACACGTCGCCGAAATTGCCCGTCGGTACGGCAAACGCGACCTTGCGATGCGGCGCGCCGAGCGTGACGGCGGCGGTGAAGTAATAGACGACCTGTGCGACGATACGGGCGAAGTTGATCGAGTTGACGCCCGAGAGCGCCACCCGGTCACGGAAGGCGTGATGGTTGAATAGGCCCTTCACGATGGCCTGGCAGTCGTCAAACGTGCCTTCGATCGCCAGCGCATGGACGTTATCGTCCTGCACGGTCGTCATCATGCGGCGCTGCACGTCGGACACGCGGCCCCGCGGGAACAGCACGACGACGTCGACCTGCGAGCGGCCGCGGAACGCCTCGGCGGCGGCGCCGCCGGTGTCGCCCGACGTCGCCACGACGATGGTCACGCGCTCGCCGCGCCGCGCCAGAGCATGGTCCATCAGGCGGGCGAGCAGCTGCATCGCCAGGTCCTTGAAGGCGAGCGTCGGCCCGTGAAACAGCTCGAGCACGAAGGTGTTGGGACCGAGCTGAACAAGCGGCACCACGGCGGGGTGGCGGAACGTGCCGTAAGCCTCACGCGCCATGCAGGCGAGGTCGAAATCTTCGATCGCTGCGCCGACGAATGGCCGGATCACTTCGACGGCGACCTCGGCATAGGGCCGGCCGGCAAACCGCGCGATCGTCTCTGCATCGAGCCGTGGCCACGCCTCGGGCACGTGGAGGCCACCGTCGCGGGCGAGACCCGCGAGCGTGACCTCGACGAAGCCGAGTGGCGGGGCCTCACCCCGGGTGGAGACGTAACGCACGGGTCCTGGTCCTTATCCTCGTACCGAGAACAAGCGGGCTCAGCCGAGGCTCGATTCCTACGACTTGGCGCAGAATCGCACCGTAAACTATTGATTTTCAGCGCGTTTCCTCGCGACGGCCGGGATCGAACCACCGCTCGATGCACACTAGTCGGAAGCCGGCTGGAGCACAAGGAACGTACCCGTCCATGGTTTCGCAGGTCGCACCTACCCTAACGAGATACCATTATTGACGGTGGCGGCTCGCTATCCAGAACGAGAAGGCACCCAGGAGCACCACCGCGAGGCCATACCAGGTCAAGGCATATTGCAGGTGGTTGTTCGGCAGGTTGGGGCGGATCGGCCCGACCTGCGGCAGCCCGGCCGGGGCCGGTGGGGCCTCCTGGTCAACGAAGAAGGGGGCGACCGGTCCCACGCCCTTGGCGGCGGCGATCGCCAAGTGGTCGCGCACGAACCACAGATTCCGCCCCGGATCGTCGCCCGGCGTGAACAGGCCGCGCGGCTCCGGCCACCGCAGCACCCCGCCGATCTCGACGGCGCCGCCGACCTGGCCTGCCCGGCGGCTCGCCGGATCCTGCCGGCCTTCCGGCACGAAGCCGCGGTTGACCATCACCAGTCGGCCGTCGGTCAGCCGCGCCGGCGTAAACACCCAGTAGCCCGGCCCGCTGACATCGGCGCGCCATGAGGAACCGCTGGTATAGACCAGTGCCTCCTGGTCGTAGAGGAACTGCGCGGTGAAGGCGACACGGCGGAATTCGGCCGTGGCCGCATCGAGCACCGGCCATTGCGCGCGTGGCGGCAGCGCCATGGCTGCAGCGGCGAGCCGCTCGGTCAGCGTCGCGATGAGTGTTTCCTTCCAGGCCTTGCGCTCGAGTTGCCACGTGCCAAGCGCGAGGAGGACCGCCAGTACAACCAGGGCGAACAGGGCCGGTATCAGCAGTCCGCGCCGCCCGGCCTCACCGCCATTCATGCCGCGCCTCCGCGGTCGAGCCGACCCTCGGCCGCCTTGTGATGGTATTGCAGCGCGATGAGCAGCCCCTTCGTGAGGCGCAGCGGCGGGAGCGTGGAGAGCAGGATGAGCGGACCCCACAACAGCGCATGCAGCCAATACGGCGGCTGGTAGAGGATTTCGACGATCAGGGCGCAACCGACCACGACGAAACCGGCGAACAGGATCACGAACACCGCCGGACCGTCGCCGGAGTCGGCGAAGGAATAGTCGAGCCCGCACGCCACGCAGCGCGGGCGCAGCGTGAGAAAGCCCTGCAGCAGTTTACCCTTGCCGCAGCGCGGGCAGCGACACCCGAGCCCGGCCAGAAACGGCGACGGCGGATGCGGCAGCTTTTGTTCCGTCATGTCAGGCCTTGGTAGCGGCGCGGTGCGCCGATGCCCTCCCTCGGCGGGGAATGGAACCCGCGACCACTCGCGCAATCTAAGCCGTGCCGGAAAAAACGAAAGGGCAGCACGCGCCGCCCCCGTTCATGATCGCAATGGCAACCAATCGTCGTCAGTGTGCCGCCGGATGTCCGGCGCCCCACACATAGATGCAAGCGAACAGGAACAGCCAAACGACGTCGACGAAATGCCAGTACCAGGCGGCGAACTCGAAACCGAGATGTTGCTTGGGCGTGAAATGGCCGGCATACACGCGTGCAAGGCAGACGATGAGGAAGATCGTCCCGATGATGACATGGGCGCCGTGGAAGCCGGTCGCCATGAAGAAGGTTGCGCCGTAGATGTTGCCCGAATAATTGAAGGCGGCATGGCTGTATTCGTAGGCCTGCACCGACGTGAAGGCGACGCCGAGCAGGATGGTGCAGATCAGGCCCCATTTCACGCCCTCGCGGTCGTTGTGCAGGAGCGCGTGATGCGCCCAGGTCACGGTGGTTCCCGAGGTCAACAGGATCAGCGTGTTGAGCAGCGGCAGATGCCACGGGTCGAAGGTCTCGATGCCCTTGGGCGGCCACACGCCGCCGAGCAGTTCGTCGCGCATGACCTGGTGCACGTCGGCGGGGAACAGCGCGGTGTTGAAATAAGCCCAGAACCACGCGACGAAAAACATCACCTCGGAGGCGATGAACAGGATCATGCCGTAGCGGTGCGAGATCTGGACGACGCGCGTGTGGTAACCGCCGCGCTCTGCTTCGCGGATCACGTCACGCCACCAGCCGATCATGGTGTAAGCGACGCCGAGCGCGCCCACCGCGAACACGATCGGAGCTGCGGCGAAGAGATGATGCATCCAGGCGATGGCGCCGACAGCGAGGAGGAACGCCGCGATCGCCCCGACGATCGGCCAAGGGCTCGGATCGACCAGGTGATAGTCGTGATGCGGCTTGGTATGCGCGTCGGCCATCGTCATCGTCTCCAGTTCCGTCGAAGGGACGCTGCCCGCGTCCCCTGTTCTTCAAGGTCTCATAACCGCCCGGCAGCGCTCGTGCCAGCGCTTTGCGCCACGCCGCGCTGCGGCTCACGCACGGGATAGAACGTGTAGGACAGTGTCAGCGTATTGAGATCGTCCTGGTCGCTGTCCTTGGCGAGCGCCGGATCGACATAGAACACGACCGTCATGTCCAGCCGCTCACCGGGCTTGAGCCGCTGCTCGGTGAAACAGAAGCAGTTGATCTTCTGGAAGTAGCTGCCGACCGTGAGCGGCGCCACATTATAGGCGGCCATGCCGACGGTCTCGCGTGCTGACAAGTTGACCACTGTGTAGACCACCGTGACGACCTCGCCCAGCCTGACGTCGATTGCGTTGTGCTCCGGCGCAAAACGCCACGGCAGGCCGCCGCCGACATTGGCGTCGAACCGAACCGTGATCCGGCGATCGAGCACCTCCGCAGGCGCCGCGGTCGCCACCTGGGTGGTTCCGCCGAAGCCGGTGGCGCGGCAGAACCAGTTGTAAAGTGGCACGGCGGCGTAGGACATGCCGACCATCGCGACGACCACCGCGCCGCACGCGGCCGCGACGATCATGTCGCGGCGCGTTCGCGTTGCGTGGATGGGTGTGGTCTGTCGTTCCTGCATCGTCGCCATGCGTCGCGTTAGAGGGGCCGATTCAGCACGCCGGGCCCGAGCTTGACGATGGTAACAATGTAGAACAGCAGCACGAGCGCTCCGAGCGAGAGCGCGATCGCAATCGAGCGAGCGCGGCGCCGGCGCTTCTGTTCCTCGGTGAGCACGATCCCATCGTCGCTGTCCTTGTCGTCCATGCGTCCATCTCTCAACTCACGTCGATCCCGAGGCGAACAGGACGCCGAGCCGGTTCTCGATCAGCAGCACGGCGAACAGCAGAAAAAGATAAAGGATGGAATAGGCGAACAGACGTTTCGCCAGTTGCGCGGCGTCCCGCCCTTCGCCGGCGTTCTTGAGACGCCAGGCCAACGCGGCCATCAGCGTGCCGGCGACGATCGCGATCGCGCCATAGGCAAGGCCGGCATAGCCGAGGAGCCACGGCGCAGCGCCGATCGGAACGAGCACCAGTGAATAGATGAGAATCTGTCGCCGCGTCTCGGCGCAGCCGGCAACGACGGGCAGCATCGGCACGCCGGCGCGCGCGTAGTCGTCGGCGCGGCACAACGCCAACGCCCAGAAATGCGGCGGCGTCCAGAAGAAGATGATGAGAAAGAGAAGAACCGATTCGAGTCCCACGCCGCCGGTCGCGGCCGCCCAGCCGATCATCGGCGGGAAAGCGCCGGCCGCGCCGCCGATGACAATGTTCAGCGCGGTCGAGCGCTTGAGCCAAACCGTGTAGACGACGACGTAGAAGAAGATGGTGAAGGCGAGGAACCCGGCCGCCAGCCAATTGGCGACGAGGCCGAGCACCGCGACCGATCCAGCCGCCAGCGTCATGCCGAAAGCGAGTGCCTCGCCCGGCGCCACACGGCCCGACGGAATCGGACGGCCGGCGGTGCGCGTCATCACCGCATCGATGTCGGCGTCGTACCACATGTTGAGCGCGCCCGCGGCACCGGCCCCGATCGCAATGCACAGGAGCGAGGCGAAACCGAGCACTGGATGCAGGTGACCGGGCGCCACGGTGAGGCCGACCAGCGCCGTGAATACGACGAGCGACATCACCCGCGGCTTGAGCAGCGCGAAATAGTCCTCAACGCCGGCGCTGCTCGGCTCGCTTCGCACACGTGTCATCCCGACCCGCACCGGCGGGGTGAGATCGGCGCTTCCGCTCACCAGGGACATAGCGTTGTCACCTCACGTCGTCGTTCGTCGAGTGCGACGTATCGTCATTTGATGCGCGGCAACACGTTGAACTGGTGGAAAGGCGGCGGCGACGACAGCGTCCACTCGAGCGTGGTGGCACCGGCGCCCCACGGGTTGTTGGCCGCTCTTTCCTTGCGCAGGAACGCGCGCGCCATCCCGAAGAAGAAGATCAGCAAGCCGAATGCCGAGATATAGGAGCCGACCGACGAGATGTAGTTCCAGTCGGCGAAGGCGTCGGGATAGTCGACATAGCGACGCGGCATTCCGGCGAGGCCGAGGAAATGCTGCGGGAAGAACACCAGGTTGACGCCGATGAACGTCACCCAGAAATGCAGCTTCCCGATCCACTCCTCGTAAGTATAGCCGGTGATCTTGGGGAACCAGTAGTACCAGCCGGCGAAGATCGTGAACACGGCGCCGAGCGACAGCACGTAGTGGAAGTGCGCTACCACGTAATAGGTGTCCTGCAGCACGCGGTCGACGCCGGCATTGGCCAGCACGACGCCGGTTACGCCGCCGACGGTGAACAGGAAGATGAAGCCGATCGCCCACAGCATCGGCGTTCTGAACTCGATCGAGCCGCCCCACATGGTGGCGATCCACGAGAAGATCTTCACGCCGGTCGGCACCGCGATCACCATGGTGGCGGCGATGAAATAGGCCTGCGCCCCGGAGGACATGCCGACCGTGTACATGTGGTGCGCCCACACGATGAAGCCGATCACACCGATCGCCACCATGGCGTAGGCCATGCCGAGATAGCCGAACACCGGCTTGCGCGAGAAGGTCGCGACGATCTGGCTGATCATGCCGAAGCCCGGGAGAATCAGAATGTAGACCTCAGGGTGACCGAAGAACCAGAACAGGTGCTGAAACAGGACCGGGTCGCCACCGCCGCTCGCCGTGAAGAACGTGGTGCCGAAGTTGCGGTCGGTGAGCAGCATGGTGATGGCGCCGGCAAGCACTGGCAGCGCGAGCAGGAGCAGGAACACCGTCACCAGGATCGACCATACGAACAGTGGCATCTTGTGCAGGGTCATGCCGGGCGCGCGCATGTTGAAGATCGTGGTGATGAAATTGATGGCACCGAGGATTGACGACGCGCCCGCAAGGTGCAGCGAGAGAATGGCGAAGTCGACGGCGGGCCCGGGATGGCCGGACGTCGACAATGGCGCGTAGATCGTCCACCCCGCCCCGACGCCGGGCGCATTCGGTTCGCCCTCGACGAACAGCGATGAGAGCAGTAGCGCGAACGACGCCGGCAGCAGCCAGAACGAAATATTGTTCATGCGCGGAAACGCCATGTCCGGCGCCCCGATCATCAGCGGCACGATCCAGTTGCCGAATCCGCCAATCATGGCCGGCATCACCATGAAGAAGATCATGATCAGGCCGTGGGCGGTGGTGAACACGTTGAACATATGTGCGTCGTGAAAGATCTGAAGGCCGGGCTGCTGCAGCTCCATGCGCATGCCGATGGAGAGCGCGCCGCCGATCACCCCGCCGACGATGGCGAACACCAGATACATCGTGCCGATGTCCTTGTGGTTCGTCGAATAGACGAAGCGCCGCCATCCGGTCGGATGGTCATGCGCATCCTGCGTGCCGTGAGCCATTGCCGTCGTTGCCATGATCCAGTCCTTCGACCTCGTCGTTATCGCCCGCTCAT
>Ga0307472_100000056_pt1 | contig 30013 bp, 28 predicted proteins | sample atmos_gasesAM5C__2_FD_204582 | JGI IMG/M metagenome (GOLD analysis project Ga0307472, IMG submission 204582) | Hardwood forest soil microbial communities from Morgan-Monroe State Forest, Indiana, United States - atmos_gasesAM5C_05 | ecosystem: Environmental > Terrestrial > Soil > Temperate...
ACCAGCAGCCGAGAACTGGGAACTGAGAACCGAGAACTGAGAACTGAGAACCAAGAACCAAGAACCAAGAACCAAGAACCAAGAACTGAGAACCGCCCTACCCGCCCTGCTTCAACTCCGTCAAAACCTGGCGCGCGATCTCCTTCAGAGTTTCAAACACTCCGCCCCCTTGAAATGCGATCGCTTCAATGACGGGCTCGTTTTTGCGGCGCAACTCTTTCGCCAAGGTGTCCACCGGCAAAACGTTGGGTAGATCGCGCTTGTTCAGTTGCAATACGTAAGGAATCTTGAAGAAGTCGTAGCCATGCTCCTTGAGATTTGCCATCAGGTTGTCGAGCGCCTCGACGTTAGCGTCCATGCGTTCTTCCTGGGAGTCGGCCACGAAGACGATTCCGTCCACGCCGCGCAGGATCAGCTTGCGGCTGGCGTCATAGAACACTTGGCCGGGCACGGTATACAGGTGGATACGGGTCTTGAACCCGCGTACCGATCCCAGATCGAGCGGCAGGAAGTCAAAGAACAGCGTTCGCTCGGTCTCGGTGGCGAGCGAGATCATCTTGCCCTTCTGTTGTTCCGCGGTTTTCTGGTAGATATGCTGCAGATTCGTGGTCTTGCCGCCCAACCCGGCGCCGTAATACACGATCTTGCAGTTGATCTCGCGGGCTGCAAAATTGATGAAACTCAAGAATTTCCTCTAGGTCGACCTGCCGCGCAGGCACTCCAACCCGCTGGAACGCCAACGCAAAGATTTTCCTGGGTACTGCTGGCCTTTATACCACATGCTCATGATTACCGGGAGGTTACGCCCGTTACTGAAGGGAGGAGTCCCCGGGCTATTTTCCCGCCGGCAGTGGGTAGTAGCCGCTCTTCGCACTGATTTTCAGCCCGGAACGCGAGACCCGCACCTCGATGTCGCGATACGTACTGCTGGGGGTCGCTCGAGTCGTGTAGCCCAAAGTGTACTGATTTCGGGCATCACCCGTGGCGCGGGCATAGGCAACTTCAATGTTGTCGCGGCTGAGTTCGGTAAAGACCTCCCCACCAGTCGCCGACGCGTATTTCGGAAGAATGTCGCTATAGCCATAGTGCGGCAAGTGGAGCTTCTGCAGCTTGCTGTAGACGGGAATTGCCGATGCTTCCACGCCGATGGCGTATACGGTAATTTCACGGGAAAGCAGAACTTTTAACACATCGCTGTAGGAAACCTTGCTCCCGTATTCGCGCCCATCGCTGATAATGAAAATAATCTTGCGGCGCGCCCGGTCACGTTTGCTGAGATCGAGTGCAGCTTTCAAAATGGCATCATTCAGGACGCGCACGTCCTTGGGAGGAGCAATGTTCGGCTGTGCCCCCGGACGTTCCACCGGAATCCCGTTGATGGTGGGACCCTGAGGGCCTAACGGTCCGTTCATCACAGGCGCGCCGTTATTGCTGCCTCGCTCCAGTTTCATCTGGTTCAAAACCGAGGTGAGCTTTTGCCCCGCGGTAGAAAAATCGGAAACCTGGCTTACGGTTGTGCTGTATGTGTAGAGCGAAACTTCGTCGTAGGGGCTGAACGCTCCCGACAACGCCGAGTAGGTTTGATTAATCTTCTGGACCGCCGTATCGGGCATGCCGGTATCGAGAATCACCGCGGCCGAAAGCGGAAACGGGTCGCTGGTAAAGAACTTCAGTTCTTGCTTTTTCCCGTCTTCAAAAACATTGAAATCGCGGGGCAGAAGTCCATCGACCAGATGCCCGCTCTCATCCTTGACGGTTACTGGGACAAGGACAAAATTTACTCGCGTGACAATCCTGTACAGATCATCTCGCGTGTTCAGATCTCCGCCCGGGGCGCCTCCCGGCGGAATGGTCTTTACAGGCGGCATGGGTGGAGGAGTGCTGGAAGGAGCCGGCTCATTCGCAGGCGGTGCACTTGGTTTTTCAGGCTCTGGCTGAGGCTGCGGACGGCTGGGGGGTAAGTTGCTCGGAAACGGCTGTACCGGCCGCACCGCCGAGGGTGCGTCCGGGATATCCTGTTGTCCTTGTTGTTGTTGCCCCTGATCCTGGGCCGCGAGCAAGCCGATGGCCAGAAATGCGGTGAGGGCTGATGCTCCCAACCGGAACCGCCAAGTCCAATGGCTCAAGGTCTTCTTCTCCGTTGCAGGCAACCGTCTGTCCTCTGGGATGCTCAAACCCTTTAGATTGGTGCATCTCACCTTACTGGAATAGACTAACAAAAGTCCCACGAGAAATTCCGCGATGCTCAAAGCTTTCCTACGTTCGCTGTGTCTGCCCGCTGCCTTTGCGCTCACCGCCCCTACGTTTGCGGTTGCACAAGATTCCACGCCTGTCCTTCGCGATCAGACCAAAGATCAGAACGACGAACAGTCCATGGAGACCCTGAAGGTTCGGGTCAACGTGGTGCAGCTGTTCTTCAATGTGAAGGATAAGAAGGGCGCCCTCATCCCCAACCAGACCAAGAATGACTTCGAGTTGCTCGAGGACGGCAAGCCCCAGACCATTAAATACTTTACCGCGGAAAGCAACCTGCCGCTTACGCTCGGGATCCTCATCGACTCCAGCGGCAGCCAGATGCGCGTGCTCGAAATGGAAAAGGAAGTGGGCGGCGCTTTCCTCAATGACATTCTGCGCGACAAGGACGAGGCTTTCGTCATCGCCTTCGACGTAAACGTCGACCTGCTGCAGGACTTTACCAACGACGTGCGCCGCCTCAAAGCTGCCCTCAACAAAGCAAAGATTAATACCGGCGGCGGAAGTGGCGGCGGCATTCCCGGCCTGGGCGGCGGTCCGATTCCCACCAGCAATCCCCGCGGCACGCTTCTTTATGATGCGGTCTATCTCGCCGCCCACGACGAGCTTTCCCACGAAGTGGGCCGCAAGGCGATGATCCTGCTCACCGACGGTGAAGACCAGGGCAGCCAGTTACGCATCCGGGATGCGATCGAGGCGGCGCAGAAATCCGACTCCATCTGCTACGTGCTGCTGATCGCCGACCGCGGATTCTATGGTTTCGGCGGCTACTCCGGCGACTCGGAAATGAAGAAGCTGGCCAACGAGACCGGAGGCCGGGTGATCGAAGTCGGCAACAAGTTCGACAAACTGAAAGACGCCTTCGAACAGATCGCCAAAGAGCTGCGCAGCCAGTACAACGTCGGCTATACGCCCACCAACAACACGCAAGACGGAACCTTCCGCAAAATCGAGCTGCACTCCAAGCAGGGCTACAAGATCCAGACGCGCAGCGGCTATTACGCCATCGCCCGCAAAGAGTAGCGACTTCTCGGCCGGACCTACCGACACTATCGCACTTGTCATTCCGAAGCCGACCGCGGCGTAGGAATCTGCGGTAGCACGGGGCCTGAGACGCCCAGCCACGTTCGGCTTTGGAATGACAAGATCTTTGGAGTCGGCACGCTTGCCAGCGCGTCTGATTTGCGTCTTAAAATTCTGGCTTGCTCACGTCGGCGAAGAAGAGAGAGTAGGCCTCAGATCTCCACTTCGCCTTCCAGATAGAAAACGCATCTGCCTTCCAGCTCCACGCGATCACCCTTCACCCGGCAAATCATCTCTCCGCCTCGAGGCGAGGCCTGGTAAGCGCGAAGTACACTCTTGCTCAGCCGTTTCGCCCAATAGGGAGCAAGCATGCAATGCGCGGCTCCGGTCACCTGATCTTCCGCGATTCCTTTTGCCGGGGCGAAATAGCGGCTGACAAAGTCATAATCACCCTCGCCGGGCGCAGTCACAATCACTCCCGGACGGTCGAGACGCGCGATGGTCGCCACATCAGGAGCGAGTGCACGCAAGGCTTCGAGACTGTTCAGCACCGCCATGTAATTAAAGCTGTTGACGAGCACTTCCGAAGGCGTGATCCGCAATCCCTCTACCAACCCAACCGGCGGCGAAAGTGGCTCGGAGGGCCGCGCCGGAAAATTCATGACGTAGCCTGCATTCGTGCGGGTTATCTCCAAGGGCCCGCTGGCCGTGTGGAAGACCACGCATCTCCGGCCGGGCTCAAGCCGCTCCATGACGACGGCCGCGCTGGCGAGGGTCGCATGGCCGCACAAGGGCACCTCCACCTTCGGCGTGAACCAGCGCAGCCGATAGTCGCCGCCCTCCGCGACCAGAAAAGCGGTCTCGGAAAGGTTGTTCTCCGCGGCGATCGCTTGCATGGTTGCCTCTGCGGGAAAGCTCTTCATGGGCATCACTGCCGCCGGATTTCCCGCGAATACTTTGCTGGCGAAGGCGTCGAGCTTGAATATGGCAGTGCGCATTGTTCAGGTGAGCGCAACGGGCCCACGCTGATTAGAGAACGAACTGTTCGGAATGATTAAATAAAAAATGATTAAATAAAAAATTGTCATCCTGAGCGCAGTGAGGCGCCAGCCGAACGAAGTCGAAGGACCCCATGCCGCTGGCAACATCAACCGGCCAACGGAATTCTTCCACCACGGCTCAGGTCTTTTGATCGACTTCCCTGGGCGTGCCTCTGCCGGCCGCGGTTTATGGGCTTTTCAGGTCGCACAGAAGGAGGTGTTAGGTCTCAGACCGGACAGCAAGAACTGGATGATCCAAGCCGACCTTATAACGCGGAGCCCTACCGACTCCCCTCGTACCAGTTCCGCCAGGCGGCGGAGTCCGTCCCTAAATTCTGGCCTGAAATATCCCGCAGTGCCTGGAATGTCCACGCTCGCTGCTGCGAGTTGAGTAATGGATCATCGAGCCACGACACCAGACTTGCGGCTGCCGTCATGCGTTGCTCGTGCGTGTACATGCCCGACTCGGCGAGCGCGCAGGCCGCCCGCTCCTGCACCACGGGCGACGGATCATTGCGGAAGCGGTCCAGCATCATGGGGATCGTCTCATCGGTCCCCACCAAGGCCAGCCCGTTCACCGCCGAAGCCCGCACGTCCACCGCCGGATCCGACAAATACGCCCCAATGATCTTTGCGGTATGCACCGGGTCGATGCCCCGGTTGCCTAGCGCTCCCAGCATCCACAGCGCCCAAGCCCGCTGATTCGGATCGCCGACCGCCTGCTCCACAGACTTCAACCCGGCTTCATCCTCGGTTATCCCATCGAGCGCCAGTTCCGCTCGCACCGCTGCTTCCCGCGCATGCAACTCGGGGCGATTCAGCGCGATCGTCATCCATTGCGAAGCGGTTGCGGAGCGCTGCGTCTTGCCGGTCCAACCGGCCGACTTTTCGAGAATTTCGTCGGCTGCGCCGGCATCGCCCGATGCCAGTCTTTGCAGAAGCTGTTCCGCCTCCGCCTGCAGATTCGAATCGACGCGTGTGCGAGCCGTGATGGCCCCGCGTCCCCGGCCTGACCTCCCCGAAGAGACCACGAGGTGTTTTCCGACAAAATTCAATGCGAGCACCGCTGCTCCGACGGAAAGCGCGGCCGCGATGAATATGGCGGGAGGCACGGTCCGCAAGAATGCAGGTCCCGTGGTCCCGGGTCCGATGGGGATATTGCTGGTCGCCGACGGACTGCCGCTGGATGCTTTTTCAATCTCCGCCAGGGTGCGGATGACGTCCTCGTCCGCCGGCTTGAACTCGGCGTCGGTGTGCGGCTGCCCGCTTCCTTGCGAATGCCAGGGATCGAAGGACATCCCGCAAAGCGTAGGACAGGCGGCATCGCCTCACAAGTTACCGGAGTGTGTATTGCGGAGTTACGTGGCTGGCTTACGCCAGGCGCCGAAGCAAAGTGCTTCGGGGATGCACCTGAGAGTCAGTCTTGGGCGGATCAGACTCCGGCGTGTCTCCCCTAACACCCATTGCTGTCTTCTCATCGGCGAAGGTCTCGCTCTTCATGCGCGGAGGCTTGAGATCCCAGCGGCAAAAAGCGCAGCGAGTGGTCTGGGTATAAACCACGCGACCGTAGGCGACACAACTGTAGTTCGGACAAAATTTCATGATCATGCTCGTAGACGGCTGCCGTTTGGGAACCCGGCTGCCGTACTACCGGCGTAGCTGCTCCCGCTGCTGGACCGCTCCTCATGCAACGTAGCACGAACCGGCGAGCGTAGACGTGTTCTTTTTTCGCTGGGATGGATTGGTTTTTCTGCTACGCGAACGTGTCCTGCAATCCAGGTCTACGCCTAGATTGTAGGCAGGGGCGGATTGACTGAGACGTCACCCACACCGAGAACTACATACCCTGTGCGGCCGTCGGGTAGCCTCACATCGACAGCTGCACAGTCCTTAAGGTACCTGATCCTCCGAACCGGCAACTTGGCCCCCGGCTCAATCGTCGTAAGCTGCGTTCCTTGACAGCCACCCACATCACCGGTTCCAACGAAAATTGGGGTCGTTGCATTGACGGTAACGCTGTGCCTACGATCATTACGGACATCTTTAAGAAAAAGAAAGATGAGGTATACGCCCACGAGGAGCAGTGGAATGGCGCTGCCGACGAAGAATGTACGCCAGTGTTTCGTTTGCGGTGACATGGTGTAGCCCGAATGTTGCATCAGTCAGACAGAGTCGGAAAGATTACCGTCGATCATTGCGATTACAAGACAGATCGCGGATTCCAGCTACCGCTTCCGATCCTTCACTCGCCTCACAAATTTCAACCCCGACCAAACCTCTGAAACCGCGCACACCTTTACATCGACTAATCCCGCCTCGAGGCCGATCCGCCGTACGTCGTTCTCATTCATATCCGTCGCGACGCCCGATGTCTTCTTCGGCCACGACGCCCATAAAATCCCCGCCGGCGCAAGTTGCTGGGCGAGACTTGCGAAATGGTTTCGCAATTCAGCCTGCGTTTTAGCGAACATCATGGCGAAATCGAGCGGCGCATCTTTGGCAATTGTGCACCCGGCCAGCGCATCTCGGAGTTCGGCCTTCACATCGGCCGGAAGTCCGACAAGCGTGACTCTAAACGCTTCCTTGATGCCGAGTTTCTTGGGGAGCGGCGTGCCTGAATAACCCGGCATCGCTATTGCGCTGGAGCGAAATACCCGCGGCGCGAACGCACGTGCAGGTTCTTGTGATCCGAAGCCACGATCTCAATCGTGCGATAGCGCCCGTCCGTCCGAAAGTCTGCCGGCTTGTAGGAAACCGCGTACTGGCTGCGCAGTTCGTCCTGAATCTCGGCGAACGCATTGGCCACATCGCGGATCTGAAAAGGGAAGAAGGCCCGCCCGCCGGTTGCGTCGGCGATCCGCTCCAGCACCTTGTCGCCCTTACCCTTCATGCCGGAAATGTTGGTGCTGATGGTATACACAATCACTTCCGCGCGCTGCGCCATCTCGATCGATTCTTCGCGCGTCACGTGGCTCTGGTTGTCCTCACCGTCGCTCAGCAGAATGATCGCGCGCCGCAAAGGCCCGCTGCGCGGCGCCTTCAGCAACTTGTCGCGGCAAGCGTAATAGAGCGCATCAAACATGGCGGTGCCGCCGCCGGGCCGCAGCAAACGCACTCCGCGCGACAGGCTCTCCGTGTTATCCGTGAAGTCCTGTGTCACTTCCGGCGTCACGTCGAAGCCCACCACGAAAGCCGTGTCGTACTTGGGCCGAATGGTCTGGTTCAGGAACTCGATGGCAGATTCCTGCTCGAACTTGAACCGGTCGCGCACCGAGTTACTGGCATCCACCAGAAGTCCCACCTGGAGCGGCAGGTCGGTCTGGTTGCGAAAGTCCTTCACCTCATCGGCCGGCTTGGAGTCATCGATGACCTTGAAATCGTCCTTCTTGAGATCCTTCACGTACCGTCCATGCTTGTCCGTGACCGTAAAAACCACATTCACTTCGTTGACGGTCTTGCGGATCGTGGCGACGGATTCGTCATCGGAGGTCGACGATTGCTGCCCGTTGGCCGCCGTCGTTTTGGGTTTGTCGTTTGGGGCCGCCGGCGGAGCAGTCGTTTGGCGGGCCGCGCTCGCCGTGCTCTGGGCGGCAACGGAAACGGGGGCCGGGCTATTTTGCGTGAACGCGGCAACGCTCCACAGGGCCACCGCGAGTAGGGTAAGAAACAGCCGGAAACTCATCGATTTCATTATATCCGCAAGCCTAACCCGGCAGGACGATCGAAAAGTCCATTGTGTTTTGGAAGTTAATCTTTAGCCTTTCGCTGGCGACTGGCGACTGGCGACTGGCGACTGGCGACTGGCGACTGGCGACTGGCGACTGGAGACTGGAGACTGGCGACTTTACCACCCTGCTCCCTCAACCGTCCCGAGAAATTGCTCCAACTCCCGCGGCAGCCCGCGCGCAAACGACAGCAACTCTCCCGTCCGCGGATGACGAAACTCGAGCGCCCCCGCATGCAGGAAATTCCTTCCCAACGAAATCGCGCCCTTCCTTCCCTTCACCTGGGCCGGCGCGCCGTACACCGTATCGCCCACCACGGGATGTCCCAGAGACGAGAGGTGCACGCGAATCTGGTGCGTCCGCCCAGTATCAATCCTGATTTCGAGGAGGGTGAACTTCCCGAATGCCGAGTCAATGCGCCTCTGCACCCGGTAATGGGTGATCGCCTCGCGTCCACCGGCGCGTCGCGTGGTCATGCGCACGCGCCGCACGCTGTCGCGGCTGATGTTGCGATTGATTGTTCCGCGGTCTGCCTTCACCCAGCCGTGCACCATGGCGATGTAGGTTTTCTTTACCTGCCGACCGGCGAACAGCGCCGCGAGCTTGCGATGTGTTTCATCATTTTTCGCGACCACGATCAGCCCGCTGGTCGCCTTATCCAGACGATGCACAATCCCCGGCCGCAATTCGCCGCCTACATCAGAGAGCTGTCCGAAGCGATGCAGCAGCGCGTTTACCAGGGTCCCGCGATTTCGATCATCCTCGGTCGCGCCCGCTCCGGCGTGCACCATCATGCCTGCGCCCTTGTTCACGATGGCCAGATCGTCGTCTTCATACACGATGTCGAGGGGAATATCTTCCGGGATCGCCCGCAGTGGCTCCCGCTTCGCGGGACCAAGCACGCGGACTTCTTCTCCTCCCCGCAAACGCAGAGAGGCCTTGGCGATCTTGCCATCGACCAGCACCTGTCCCTGCCCAATGAGTTGCTGAACGCGCGCGCGGCTAACGCCCGCGATCTTGCCAGCGAGAAATTGGTCCAGACGAACACCCGCATCGTCCAATAACACTGAAAAGCTGCCAGGGAACTCGCCGCTCATGAGGAAGGAAGTCTACTGCAAAAAACGGGCCGCACCGCAGCGTCCCGCCCACGCACAAATGGAGAGACGGGCGTCCTCGCCCGTCCGAAGCGTGAGACGGCCCGCCGAGCTGAAGATTGAAGACTGACGACTAAACTACCGGCTCGCAACTCGGGTCTCAGTGCTCGCGACCGCAACCGCCTTGTGCGATCCGCCCTTGAGCCACCAGATCACGCCGCCCAGAATCACCAGCCCGATCGCGATCATCTGTGTTCCGCTCATCAGCCCGCCCAGCACCGAGCCGCGTCCAGGATCCCCGCGCAGGAATTCCAAAAAGAACCGAGCCACTCCGTACAGGATCAGGTAAGCGCCGAAGACTTGGCCATCAAATTTCTTGCGCTTCAGCATCCACATCAGCAGGAAGAAGTTTGCCAGCTCGACTGCGAATTCGAAAAGCTGCGTGGGCTCAAGGGCTTCATTCAGCGGGGTGCCGACCAAATCGTGCGCCACCGGATTCGTGAAAGTCACGCCCCACCAGGCATGCGTCGGCTTCCCAAAGCAGCACCCGGCGGCAAAACATCCCAGCCGCCCAATGGCGTGTCCGATCGCGAGCCCGGGCGCGAAGGCATCACAGGTTGCCAGCGCTGGCATATGCTGGCGCCGGATGTACCATACCGCCGCGATCAGCGCGCCGATGAGTCCACCGGAGAACACGCCTCCCGCCTGCAACGTGCTCAGACTGAAAATATCGGTCCAACGCGGATAGGTGTTCCAGTCGTAGATGACATACAAAACCTTTGCCCCTACGATTCCGCACAGCACCACCAGAATGCCGAAGTTCCAGGCCTTCTCCGGATCAATCCCCTGCCGGGCCGCGTTGCGCACGCTGACCCACAGCCCCAGCAGCACGCCCGTGGCAACCAGCAGACCATACGTCGGCAGAAAAAATCGCCCTATATGAAAAAGTTGTGGATACACGATGTGTTAGATGCGCGACGAAGCGATCGCGTCATTTCCAGTTTAACAGCTCAGCGCACGTAGGGGCAGACGCCCCGTCTGCCCAGCCGAGCGAAGCTCCGCGTGAGTGTCGATCAGAACGACGCAGGTTTTAGCTGAAGACTGACGACCGACGATTGAAGTAAAAGCCGACCCGCTGAGCCGTGCGGTGGGCCGAGAATGAACCCGTCCTAGACGGTGGGAACCTGCCGAGACCCTTTAGGCATCTCCGCATGGCGGAGCATCGCACACCGGATCTTATTTTCGAGTCAAGTCCCCGTTCATTCGGTGTTGGTTCAAAAATCGGTGACCACCATCACCAACGCCGCAGGCCGGCTTTCAGACTTGGATGCTAGGGAAAGTTGCAAAGATGCGCAAGACCCCAGCCGCAAAAAGTTGGCATTCCGCTTGCCAGCAACCTTTCCCCTGACCGTCCAGACCCATGGTAATGATTGTTAAGGAAGGAAAAAGAAGCATGAAGACAACGTGAGACCTCAAGCAGCAACTAGCGAATTTTCAAGCAGCAGTAGCGAAAAGTAGCAACTAGCGAATCTTCAAGTAGCAGTAGCGAATCTCCCTCCCCTGTCATGCTGAGCGAAGTGAGGCGGCAGCCGAACGGAGTCGAAGCACCCCATGTCTGCGGGGCAGCATCTGCGCCGTGTGAAGGCATTTCCACCACAACTCAGCTTAACCCATTCTCCTATGGGTGGCCCCATCCTGGAAATGCTTTCCAGATTCAACTCTGCCGTTACCGCGCCATGGAGTCTCCTTCGGGTTCGCTCAGGACAGGTTTTTCGGCTCGGCTGCGCCTCTCTGGCTCAAGATGACCGGGTGTGGGAGGGATGGTAAGGCAAAGGCGGATTTCTAAATTGCCATCGCGACAAGAATCCGCGGGGAACTAACTAAATCCGGGACCACCAGCCATCAGCTAACGACCACCAGCCATCAGCTAACGACCCATGACTACCCCGAGTGCCTGGCGTCCTCAAGCACTTCATCCAGCGCATTCGCCAACCGATGCGCGCGCTGCACATACGAGATGCTTCCGGAATTGCTGTTGCGCTTGAGCAAATGATACTCATCCGCAATGTTCAACGCCGCCAGCACCGCGAGCCGCACCGTGTCGATGGTGTTGGTCTGTTCTGCGACCGCCCGCATCTTGGCATCGACATACTCGGCGAGCTTCAAGATGTATTCCGGATCCGAGCCGCGCAGATTGTAAGCCTGATCAAAAATCTCCACGCGCACACTCGTGTTGTTTACGTCTTTTGCCGGATTTTGTCGCGTAGCCGTTGCCATGACAGATGTCCTCTCTGGTCCCGATCCCTTCGATGCCGCGCCGCGCGTCAGCTGGCGACCTGCTCCTCGCCCACCGTATCGATCTGGCGCATCATCTTTTCGACCCGTCGCTTCACCTCTTCGCGATCTTTGCGGAACTGCACCGCCTCGCGCCGCAGCGTTTCAATCTCGTCTTCCCGTTCTTTCAACTGCTGACGCAAGCGCTGCACGTCGCGTTCCGCCGCCACCCTGGCCTCACGCGCAGCCTTGTACATCTCAATAGTGCGATAAACCTTGTCTTCCAGCGCCTGGAAATCGTCGGCAGGAACCTCGGCTGATACCTCTTCGATCGCTTTCAGAGACATGATGGACTTCTTCCCGAGAGAAATTGCATTGCTTCTGCGCAGTATACCCCAGAAATTTGTGGAAGCGACCGAACAATGTCGCAGAGATTTTGCAGCCAGGCCCTAACTATTAAAAGATGCTCAGCGCGGCAGGGCGGGACCGCATTTCTGAAGTACAAAGCGAACCCGCTACCCCGCGCGTTTTAATTTGCGGAGCCGTATGCTCGCCTCGTCCAGCGTCTCATCGCGCTTGCAGAACGCGAACCGCACCTGCTGCGCCCCATCTCTCGGGTCACGATAGAAACTCGATCCAGGCACGGCCGCCACTCCAATCTCACTGACCAGGTACTTCGTGAAGGCCTGGTCATCCGCGAAGCCAAACGCGCTGATATCGGTCATCACGTAATAGGCGCCGCGTGGCAGGAAGCATCGGAAGCCCGCCTGCTCGAGTGCCGGCACCAGCCGGTCGCGTCGCTTTCGGTATCCCTCCGCCAACGTGGCGTAGTAGCTTTCGGGAAGACTCAGCGCCGAGGCTCCTGCTTCTTGCAGTGGCGCAGGCGCGCCCACCGTCAGGAAGTCATGCACCTTGCGGATAGCGTCCGCGATGCGCGGTGGAGCGATCGCCCAGCCCACGCGCCATCCCGTTACGCTATATGTCTTCGACATCCCATTGATGGTGATGGTCCGCTCGTCCATGCCGGGCAGCGACGCCAACGAGATGTGCTTCGTCCCATCATAGAGAATGTGTTCGTAAATCTCGTCGGTGATGGCGAGTACATCGAACTCCACGCACAAGTCGCGAATCAGCTCCAGTTCCGCCCGCGTGAAAACCTTTCCCGTGGGATTGTTGGGTGTGTTTACGATGATGGCCTTGGTGTGCTTTTGAAACGCCGCGCGCAACTCGCGCTCATCGAACGTCCACTCACCGGACGATTCCTGCGGCGGCCGCAACTTCACGAACCGCGGCTTGGCCCCGCTTAGAATCGAGTCGGGCCCATAGTTCTCGTAATAGGGCTCGAAAATGATGACCTCGTCGCCCGCATTGCAGATCGCGAGCAAGGTCGAAATCATGGCCTCGGTCGACCCGCAGCAGACCGTCACCTGCTTCTCAGGATCGACGGCCACCCCGTGCCCGCTCTGCATCTGCCGCGCAATCGCACCCCGCAGGCTCTTGGCGCCCCACGTAATCGCATACTGATTGACGTCTGCCCCAATCGCCTCCTGGGCCGCTTGCTTGATTTCGGCAGGCGCCGGGAAGTCCGGAAATCCCTGCGCAAGGTTAATCGCCCCATGCAGCATCGCCTGACGGGTCATTTCCCGAATCACTGATTCGGTGAAGTGCGAAACCTTGTCGCTTAGAAAATGTTTCTGTCGTGCCGCGAGCTCAGCCATTGCCAGTCTGTCGATTCGAATTAAGGATTGCAAAATTACATCTTCGACTATATAGCGAACTCTGCGAATCTCCCACCCAGGTCTGCTTTTCGCATTTCGGAAACCCAAAGAAAAACGTGACCCGGATTCCGGACCACGTCTGTCCTTCTCTTCGATCTTATAATTCTATTATAGCATATTGCAAATTGTAATTGTGACAGGTTTGCTTAAATTATATCTTGCCTGCGGCGCTATACATGCGGGCTTTTCCAACCATCTCAGCCCTTGACAGATTCGGTTCCCGGTTTGCCGTTATGCAAGGGTGTTTCCGTGCATGCCGAAGCCCCAGAAACTCCCATAACTCCGCCTCACCGCGACGGCGCCGCCTCGATCCTCCCATTGCGCGCGGGTTCCCGGGTTTCTGCACCGCTTGGTGTGCAGTGCTGGGCACTTGCCATGTGCCCTTCACGGGTCATTTGCTACCAGATCGCAAAATCCGCCTTACAGGAAAATCACGAGCTTTCCACGGTCTCCGCGGACATCTCAGATGGCGTGAGCGCAAATCCACAAGTCGAGAACGTTGCTGAGCGAAGTGCTGCTGGGCAACCCGTGCAGAACACCATTCTTCTTCAGATCCCGGACAACGAGTTTGCGGCAATCCAGCCCCACCTCAAGTTCATCCCGCTGGAGCTTGCCACCTGCCTCCACCGCGAGCGCGAACTTATCCGCGCGGTGTACTTCATGAACCGCGGCATCGCCTCGATGCTGGTGGAAACCGACGACGGGCGCAGCGTCGAGGTGGGTGTCTGCGGACGCGAAGACATGATCGGCCTGGGATTGGCGGCGGGTCTCGAAAGACTGACGCACAGCGTGATCGTACAGGTGCCGGGCGACGGCTTCCAGGTCGACGCTCAGACCCTGAGGCGCGTGCTGAATTCCTCCCCCGAGCTTTGGCGTGTGCTGGTCCTGCGTCTTGGAATCCGAGCGGCGCAGCTTGAACAGAATGCCGCCTGCAACCGGCTTCACAATGTCAGGCAGCGGTTGGCCCGTTGGCTACTGGTCACTCACGATCTGCTTGATTCCGATGTCATTCAGACCACTCACGAGTTCCTGTCGAAAATGATCGGTACTGACCGCCCCACGGTCAGCGTGGCCGTCGCGGAGCTCGAGCGCGAGGGAATTCTCGAGCATCGTCGTGGGTCCATTGTGATCCTGGATCGCGAAAAGCTGGAGCGCCAGTCGTGCGCCTGTTACGGGGCGATCAAGCAGTTCAGTAGGGAACTCGGGATTTCCTAGTTGCGATAGGCCGAAACACAGTAGGGAATCCGACAGACCGAATCTGCTGTCCTCGGGTAGCCTCATCTTCTGCATATCATCCCCAATCTTTTTGCAGATGCCCACGGAGACGCATGGACAAACGTGAACAGCGTTGGAGGGAGTTGTGCGCGCAGGCTGCGGTCGAGCAAGACCCTGAAAAACTCATGCAATTAGTCACCGAGATCACTCGCTTGCTGGGAGAGCAGCAGGAGGGTGCGAAAGCCAATCCTTCGGCCAAGCCCAAAGATTCACCTAAGAAGTAAATCCCGGTTCTGGTCGGATTCAACTGCGAAGAATTCCGCCCAGAGCCTGGAGCGCTTTGATGATCTGTTCGGACCAGCGCCCTACTTCGTCTTCGCGCAGGGTTCGCTCACTTGACTGGCACACTGCCCGCAGCAAGATCGAGTACCTGCCGGCGGGAACGTTTCCGCCTCGGAAGATTTCGACTGGAACAAAGCTGCGCAATTCGCCGAGCCGCAACTTACTCACGGCCTGGTCGATCTGCTCGAACATGACCGAATCCGCGAACACGAAAGAAAAATCCCGCTCCACCGCTGGATAACGCGGGAGGGCCCGGTAGCGAGGTTCTCGGAGATCATGCTCATACAAGCGGTCGAGAAAGAGTTCCGCCACGAACACGTCCTGTCGCAACTTACGAGCCGACGCCACATCCGGATGCAACTGTCCGACCTGGGCGACCACGGTGCCGTCCATCACCGCGCGCGCGGAACGTCGTGGATGGTAGTAGTCGGGAGTGTCCGCATCGTAGTGCAGCTTTTCCGAGGCGAACGCCGCCAGCAGGTTCTCGAGGTCGCCCTTCAGATCAAAGAACGTCAGCGGCCGCGTCTCCGAGGGTTGGAGGACATTCAACGGAAGCGCCCGCCCGCTTGCTCCCAGGCAGATCCGTTTCGCTTCAGCCGAGTGCGCGTTGACCGCCTCATAAACTCGGCCGACCTCGAACAGCCGCACATCATTGGTGCCACGGTTGAGGTTGTAGGCGAGCATGTTCAACATGCCGGGCACGAGTGAAGTTCGCATCACCGACGCTTCCGCACTCAGTGGGTTCGCCAGCGCCAACGCGGACGCGGCCGAGAACCGCCTCGCATCCTCTTCGGAAATAAAAGTCAGCGAAACCGCTTCGTCGTAGCCGAGTCCGAGCAGGGAACGGCGCACTTTCTCATCCTTGCGCGCGTCCGGCAAGTCGACGACTGCGCCTGCGAATGCCGGCAACGTGTTCGGAAAGCGGTCGTAGCCATGCAGGCGCGCGATCTCCTCGATGATGTCGATTTCGCGCTCCACGTCCAGCCGCCAGGACGGAACCGTGACTTCGAACTCCTCGCCTTCATGCCGTCCCGCGACCGTTTCGAACCCCAGTCGCGAGAGAATCCGCAAAACTTCTTGCGCGCTCAAAGCCTTTCCGAGAATGCGGTGTACCTCCGAAAGATTGAGGACGATGGGCGCCTGGTCGCGCCCACCGACCACTACGTCCATCAAATCGCCGGTCAGCGTTCCGCCGCCGGAACCGAGAATCATCTCCGCAACCCGGTCGGTCGAAACGATCGTGGATTCGAAATCCGCTCCGCGTTCGAAGCGGTGCGACGCGTCCGTGTGCAGGGAATGCCGCTTGGATACCTTGCGAATGGTTGCCGGATCCCACCACGCCGACTCGATCAGGATGTTGCGCGTGCGCTCGGTAATCATCGTGTCGAAGCCGCCCATCACGCCGGCCAGCCCGACCGGCTTCCTGGCATCCGCCACGACGAGATCTTCAGTCGTTAGCTTGCGCTCCACGCCATCAAGCGTTTTTAAAGTTTCGCCCGCACGCGCGAAGCGAACCACGATGCGTCCGCCCTCCAGCAGATCGAGATCGTAAACGTGCGTGGGCTTGCCAATCTCCCAGAGAACATAGTTGGTGGCATCGGCCGCATTGTTGATGGGCCGTTGATCCAGAAGTCCGAGGCGCTGCACAACTTTGCTCGGCGACCCTTTAACCGAGACGTCGCGCAGTACGCGCGCCGTGAAACGCGGACAGTAGCGGCCGTCTTCAACCGTGATGGTGACGCCCGCCAATCCGCTATGTGCCGGCAGTTTGGGCGCAATCGGCTTGAGAGGTACGTCATAGAACGCGGACGCCTCGCGCGCCACGCCGTAATGATTCATGGCATCCGGACGATTGGTGCCGATCTCAGTCTCAAAAACCGTGGACTCGCCAGTGCCCTCGATGCCTTCGACGGCAATCCCAATCGAACTCAGATCGTGGGCAAGGGTCGTGTCATCGACCTTGACGTCAACGAAGTCGCGGATCCAGTTTGCAGAAAGTTTCATGAAAATCAGCTTTTGGCCCTGAGCTGTTAGCCCCTTCGATAGTAGAGGCATCGGCTGCTATGAATGCAATTTGAAGACGGCCAAAAAAATCAACCCATCTTAACCGCAAAGATCGCAAAGGCTTCGCGAAGTACGCCAAGACAAATTCCTCATTGCGAACTTTGCGGATGTTTCTTCGCGCCCTCTGCGGTTAAAGGCTTGAGCTAGAGGCAAACAGCTAAGAGCCAAAAGCTGCTTTACCCAAACTGCTGCAAGAACCGCACATCCCCCTGAAAGAACAGTTGAATATCATCCACGCCGTATTTCAGGATCGCGATGCGGTCCGCGCCCATGCCGAAAGCAAAGCCGGAAACTTTTGTCGGATCGTATCCGTTCTCGCGCACGAACTCGAATACGTTGGGATCGACCATGCCGCAACCGAGAATCTCAATCCATCCGGTGGTTTTGCAAGGACGGCAAGGTTCGCTCCCGCGGCGCCCGCTGCCGCCGCAGATGAAACAACTTACCATCATCTCGGCGCTGGGTTCGGTGAACGGGAAGAACGATGGACGGAATTGGGTCTTCACGCTTGAGCCGAAGAACGCTTTCATAGCATGATCCAAAGTGCCCTTCAGATCGCCGAAGGTGATGTTAGTGTCGACGGCGAGCCCTTCAATCTGGTGGAACATGGGCGAGTGGCTGGCGTCAGGCGGATCGTTGCGATAAACCTTGCCGGGAATCACGATGCGCAACGGCGGCTTGAGCTTCTCCATAGTGCGAATCTGCACCGGCGAGGTGTGCGTGCGCAGCAGCAGTCGATCGCGCAGGGCTTTCTTGTCCTGGCCTGCGAGGAACAGCGTGTCCTGCATGTCGCGCGCAGGATGGTTCGGGGGAAAGTTCAGCGACTCGAAATTGTAGTAATCGGTCTCGATCTCGGGGCCCTCGGAAACCGAATAGCCAAGATTGCGGAACACGCCCACCATCTCGTTCATCGTGCGGATGACCGGGTGCTCGGTGCCAAGTGGACGTCGGATGCCGGGCAGGGTGATATCGATGCATTCGGCATCGAGCCGGCCGGCGGAAGTGCCATTGCGCAACCGCTCCAGCGTCGCGTCGACCGCAGCTTCAATCTTCGTCTTCAGTTCGTTGACGCGCTGACCCGCATCTCGCTTGGCTTCTTTGGGTGCGGCCTTGAGCCAGAGTTCGTTGATTTGCGTGGCGATGCCGTCTTTGCGGGCCATCCAGCGATCGCGGAAGAACTTGTATTCGTTCTCGCCATTGACGCCGGCTGCTTCGGAGTCGAGCGCGGAGAGTAGATCGCGCGCGGCTGCGTCCAGCGCGGATAAGGAGTAGTCGGTTAGTTTAGGAACCGTGTACATGAATTTGCCAGAAATCGTGAGACCTGCCGAAAGATTCCCCACTTCCCTCCGAATGACAAGCTTTTAAAACAGAACCAATCGCATCTTGTCATTCCGACGCCGAGCGCGGCGGAGGAATCTACTTCGTGCCGCGACGTCGGCATCACGGTCAGCAGTGAGTCTCTCCTGCGGTTCGGGAAGGGCGGGCGAGGACGCCCGCCGCTCCATTGTCGCGAATTAAATGCTGATCTGATGTGGACAGCGATCCTGATGCAAGCTTCAGGCTCGCGGCTTAGAGCTCGCAGCTTCTACGCTGCTCCGCCCAGCGCGCTCTTTGCCTGCTCTGCCAGATTCTTAAACGCGGCCGCGTCCTTCACAGCTAGATCGGCGAGAATCTTGCGATCGAGTTCCACGCCTGCCTTCTTCAGTCCGCTGATAAATCGCGAATAGCTCAGGCCGTTCTGCTTGGCGGCAGCGCCGATGCGCACGATCCAGAGCGAGCGGAACTGGCGCTTGCGCTGCTTGCGTCCCGAATAGGCGAACTTCAAGCCGCGCTCGACGGCTTCTTTCGCGGAGCGATAGAGTTTTGATTTTGTGAGGAAATAACCGCTGGCGCGGTCTAATATTTTTTTCCGCTTGGCGCGGCGTTTGGTTCCACGTTTTACGCGAGGCATTGCCTTCTCCTTTTTCGTTTCTCCACTGCTGGCGGCTGGAGGTAAGGATCGTCGATGACGATTTGGGACCTCTTCACACGCCTGGGCCGCGATCGTCTGCGCCCATATCTTCTGCGTCGAGGGCGAGACGCCCTCGAGACGCCGGCGCTACATACTTCTAAGCGTACGGAATCATGCGCAGTACTTTGGGAGTGTCGGCGTCGCTGACCAGCACCGCTTTCGCGAGCTTGTCTTTGCGCTTCTGTCCCTTGGAGGTCAGTATATGGCGAAGGTGCGAATGACGCCGCTTCACCTTTCCGGTTGCGGTTTTCTTGAAGCGCTTGGCGGCGCCTTTATGTGTTTTTAATTTCGGCATAGATCCGTTCTTTCTAGTTGTTACAAACTCAGCTCTTAGCTGTTAGCTTTTAGCCGTTAGCTTTCGATCGCCGGTGCCTTCTGACAGACGATCACACAAACGGCGCAAACAACATCTCCGTCATGCGTGGAATGCAACGCGCAAGCTAAAAGCTGAAGGCTAAGAGCTAATAGCTGTTTTCCTACGCTTGCTTCGCCTGCGGTTGTGGCGGCGGTGCGGCGGCCCGCGGTTTTTCTTTCTTGCCCCCGCCCTCTTCCTTTTTGGGAGCGAGAATCGCGTGCAACGTGTTGCCTTCCTGCCGGGGGCGGAACTCGACGATGCTCTTGTCCTGAACGTCCTTGATCAGGCGTTCAAGAATCTGGCGTCCCAGGTTCGTGCGCGTCATTTCCCGGCCACGGAAGAAGATGGTCGCTTTGACCTTGTCTCCTTCGTCGAGGAACCGGAGCACATGATTCTTTTTGGTTTCGTAATCGTGATCGTCCACATTGATGCGGAACTTCACTTCCTTGATCACAATCTGCTTCTGATGCTTCTTGGCCTCGCGCTCTTTCTTTTCCTGCTGGTACAGGAATTTCCCGTAGTCCATGATGCGGCAGACAGGAGGCTGTGCAGTGGGCGAGATCTCTACCAGGTCCAGATTTTTCTCGCGCGCCATCTTGAGCGCTTCGTAAGGAGGCAGAATTCCGATCTGATTCCCTTCGTCGTCAATCACGCGGATTTCGCGGGCGCGTATGCGGTCGTTCGTGCGGATAAACCTTTTATCGATACCGTCCTCCAGTGCAGTTTCGGCAGAAACTAGAGCAAAATTATAGCATGGGGGTCACACTGGTCAGCCGCCACATGCGACCCTACAACAGGAGTTTCTACCCTACGTTCTCACGAATATGCGGTTTCATAGGAAGAGAAGGTTTTCTACAACAACTGGGATTTTGCCCAGCACTAAATAGCTTGAAATCGCACCGGAAGGTTTGGCGTCCGGTTTGCTTGTGGAATCGCAAGGGAGTCCCCACTCATGCCTCAGGAGCTTTCTGTTTCCTATCAGGCCGTTAAGACCAAGGTGCATCGGCTCATGGATGCGGCAGTGGAAGGTGCCAAGACGGAGAGCGATATCGTGGAGTGTATTGCTCGCTGGTGGTGCCTGGTACAGCCGGCAGACCGGGCTGTTGCCCGCAAGTACCTCTTGACTGTGCTGGAAAGATCGAACGCCACCTTGCAAGCAATTGCCACCACTTTGTCGGAACTGGAAGGATTCGCTGGCCGCGACATCGCTCCCGAAACCTTGGCTGAGTCGCCGGCGCAATCACAAAACTCACCGGTTAATCGCGTCTAGACGCCTCGGTAACACCGGCGCCTACCACGCAACTCTCTTGAAAAGTGAAAGTTACGCAATATGGAATCCCGGCCTAGCGCCGGGATTTGCATGTTCCTAAGAGCTTTGGATTCCTCAGATCGAGGGCGTACGAGCAACTAGCTTAGATGCAATGTCTCCGGATGCGCCAGCTTGGGTCGACTCCTCATGATGGGCGACGCGCCACATCAGAATCTCGGCTTCAAGTATGGGGCAGTCAGCCAGATCGAAACGAATGGCATCGAGTGTCTGCCAGAGGCGCCGCGAGTTCGGTCCCAGAAAACCCATGAAGGCGTCGCTGTTGGGAGTACTCCAGGAAGTTACATCCTGAAGAAACTGCAGGAAGCCCGTCACCCAGCCGCGCACGTACGAGTTGCCTTCCGCGAGGAATCTTTCCAGGTGATCGAAGGAGGCTCGGACGGACTCATAGTCCCGGCGGTGATAGAGATCGCTGAGCAGTCGCGCGAATTCAAACCATTGCCGGTCGTGATTACCGGAAGCAGTCCAGATTTGCGAGGAAGACAGTTGCGGAAACGACCGCACCAGTTCCGCGAGAGCGGTTTTCTGATCGACCATATGGACCTCGCACTTGTGACCTGAATTGAGCCTAGTCCCCAGAAAGCTGACGAGGAATGGCCCGGATGGGCCAGCGTAAGGCTGGATGGTGTGCCGGGCTACGCGAGGTAACGGCCAGGGAAGGCACTGAAAAGAAGTGTCACAATGAGGGGTGACACGCGTCACCGCCTCGGGCCTGACCCGGGACGTAAAGTTCTTCGAAGTCCTCCCCATGCAACGCTGCTCCATCTCTGCGGAGCAGCTTTTCTTTTATGGGGAACCCTAAACCCATCGAGTGCGCCCAGTGTATGCAGTCGATGACGAACGCCAAGGGCGAACTACTGACCCGAATCGCCTGCGCAAACTGCCAATACGCTCAGGAGAGCGTTGAAAGCGAGAGGTTAGAGCGCGAACGATCGTCGCGCCGGTGGCTGGTTTCCCGCTGTCCTGAATGCGGGAAATGGTGCTGGACACGAACGTCCCTTGCCATCCATCGCGAACTCCACCGAGCCGCCTGAAATTAGAAGTTGACGCAGCCGCGGGCACGCATCGGTCACAAGATGCGCGCAGCTGTCATGCGAAAGAGATTCCTCCGCCTTCGGCGTCGGAATGACAAGGCTTGAGGACGGATGACAAGGCATAAGAACCAAATGACAAGGTTTGAGGACGGGATGACAGGGCTGGGAACGAGATAACAAGACTCGAGGACGATGAAAAGGCTTGAGAATTACGTGCCAACAAGTTCTGATTCGTTGTCGTCTCACTGACCTGCCGGTCTGTGACCCCTGAGACGGTACCTGCACGATGCCTTACTTTTGTCATTCCGACGCCGCTTGCGGCGGAGGAATCTGCGACTGCAAGGCGCGCGAGAAGCAAGATTACGTTTCTGCAACCAGAGCTCCGTCCTCGCAGCGTTCCACTTGCGCCTGGACCCAGTGATTGGGTTCGTGCTGACCATTCAGTCGGAGCTTCAGGTAGTTGTCAGTCAGTGCGTCGGTGAAGACCGGAGAGGTCCGGCCGACAGAAGCGTCTGCGCCACCGGACAGCGTAATGGCTTCCACCGTCTCGCCGACGAAGCTCCGCATGAACGACAGTTTCTTCTTCTCGCTGAGTTCCCGCAGAATGCGATTGCGCTCGCGTGCTACTCGAACCGGAACCTGGTTCGTCATCCCGGCGGCCGGTGTGCCCGGACGGGCGGAGTAGGTGAAGACGTGCAGGTACGTGAAGGGCAAATCCTCGATCATGCGCCGGGTTTCTGCGAATTCGACTTCAGTTTCCCCAGGGAAGCCGACCATTACGTCCGCGCCAATGGCGGCCGTGGGCATGGCCGCGCGAATCTTTTCGATCCTTTCCCGATAATGCCACGGCCGATACTTGCGATGCATGCGCCGCAAAACCGCGTCGCTGCCGGACTGCATGGGAACGTGCGCATGCTTGGCGATGCGTGGGGATCCCGCGACCAAGGCAATCAACTCGTCGCTCCAGTCCATCGGCTCGACCGAACTGATGCGGAGCTTTTCGAGGGAAGTGTGGTCGAGGATGGCGCGGATGAGGTGAACCAGTCGTTGGTCGTTGGTCGTTGGTCGTCGGTTCAAACCTAAGTTCGACAGAACGTGCTCATCTCCACGACCAACTGACACCTGAGACCTGACATCTGCCTCCAGATCTCTTCCCCACCTTCCGAGATTGATTCCGGAGATCACCAGCTCCCGGTAGCCTGCGGCCACCAGCGCGTTTACTTCTTGAAGAATCTGGTCGAGCTTCAACGAGCGGCTCTGCCCGCGAACGTACGGAATCACACAGAACGAGCAGCGGTTGTTGCATCCGTCCTGCACTTTGAGGTTGGGGCGAGTGCGTTCGTTGGCTGCGTCGAAGACCGGGGCCGCCAGCAGTTCGGTGTGGGCGAATATGTCGGAAACCCACACCCGTCGTCGGTCGTCAGTCGTCGGTCGTCGGCTAAAACCTAGTCGTTGGTCGGAACCCAGTCCTTGGCCGTCGGTCGTTGGTCGTTGGCTCGAATCCCATGCTGCTTTCAGTTTGCCGACGGATATGAATGCTCTAACTGGATCGCAGGCGGCTGCAGGTGATTGAATCAGGTTAACTGTCGCGATTTCTGCCAGTTGGTGCTTGTGCGAGTTGCCGATGACCTGAGACACACCGGGCAGGGCGGCGAGTTCTGCAGGAGAGCGTTGCGCGTAGCAACCGGTTACGACAATGCGGGCCTGAGGATTCTCCCGGTGTACCCGGCGGATGGCGGCGCGGGCATCCTGATCGGCCGAGGACGTGACCGTGCAGGTGTTCAGCACCACAATTTCGGCTTCCCCCAGTTCGGAGGCGCGATCGAGTCCCCGCTCCTCGAACTGCCGCTCAATGGCAGCGCCGTCGGCCTGGGTCGCGCGACAACCAAAATTCTGTACGTAAAAACTTGCCACGATACTATAGTAGCAGCGCAACCGGACTTCGAAGACATCAGGGACGAATCCCGCGCTGTGCAGAACTTGATATGGAAGCTATCCTGCCAGCCTCGCGGTCTCGATTGATTCCCTGAAGGACAATCTATGTCGCGCGTGTTGTTGGTGGATGACGATCAGCCGGTGTTGTTGACGTTGAAGGCCGTGCTCGAACTGAATGGCTTCGAAGTGGATATCGCAGCTTCAGTCGCGCAGGCGCGCGAAAAACTGAAAGCCGGCGAATACGATGCAGTGATCACTGATGTGCGAATGGAAACCGAGGACGCCGGGTATGAGGTTCTTCGCCTGGCGCGCGCGCAGCGCAACCGGCCCGCCACCGCCATTTTGACCGCGTATCCTCCGAGCGATGAGAGTTGGCGAAAAGAATCGGTGGAGTCGTTGCTGGTCAAGCCAATTGGAACGCGCCAACTCGTGCAGCAATTGGAAACCTTGCTGGCGCGCCGCGCGGGCACACGACTCCCGCAACGCGGCGAAAGCGCCTCGTAGGGCGAACTCAGATCTGGGGAAAAAGCCAGGAAGAGAGGGGAAGTTCAACTTTCCTGGAATTTCTGCCGGCGTTCCTGCCCGCCGGCTCTTTTCAACCCTCGGATCTCAGGCGGTAGCTGCCTGTTGCCGCTTTTGCTGAAAGCACTCCCGGCAGAAGACCGGTCTCCCTTGTGTGGGCTTGAAAGGGACGGTGGTCTCCTTGCCGCATTGAGAGCAAGTCGTTCGAGTTTCGGTCTTGGCGGGCGCCTGTCCTGGGACGGCCGCTCCCAGAACCGCAATGCGCTTCGCCTTGCATGCTTTACAACGTTTGGGTTCGTTCTTGAACTGCTTGTCGTGAAAGAACAGTTGTTCGCCTGCGGTAAAAATAAAGTCAGAGCCGCAGTCGATGCACTTCAGTACCTTGTCCTGGAAGTCCATCACTCACCCCATTCCCCGGACGCATCTCGCTCGTTTTCGGAAGTGGGGAACTTCCGTACGTGCGAGTGCGCACAGAGTCGTTACGCACCCCCCCTCAATCACCCTTGGATTCGGCCCACCTGCGGTGACGCAGGCCTACTACGAAAGAACTAGAGATGCCAGAATGACGACGGCGCTTATGTTCCGAACGGGACAGCCAGGGAAAAAGAATGGGTCACCGCCTCTGGCAGTGACCCATCGGTGATCAATCTTGCTCCTTGCGCGCCTTTTTCCGACTACGTTTGCGTGCGAGCGCCTCCTTGACACGCTTTTTCTCGCCGGGCTTCAAATAAAAGGAGTGGCGCTTAACCTCCTTGACAATGTCTTCCTGTTGCACCTTACGCTTAAAACGTCGCAGTGCATTTTCGAGGGATTCACCTTCTTGAAGTCTGACTTCCGCCAACTAACTACACCCCCAAACTCGTCCCGTTGGACCCAGTAGTTATTGCAAGGTTCCGTAGGCAAGTCAAGGGGGAATGTGGGTGTTTTCGCCGGAATTCGAAGTGTTTTTCAGGCCGGAGTCGTACTCCATCATTCGTTTGCATTAGAACGTCAGTCGCAAGGCGAACTGAATCTGGCGCGGCGCATAGGCGCTGGTGGCTCTCGTCAGGTTCGCCGGTCTTTGATAGTAGGCAGGAAAGTATTTGATTCCAATCGTTTTATCTAACTGCACAAAGTCGGTCGCAGTGCTCGTGAAGCCATCATCCGTGATCGTCACGCGCTTGTTGTCGCGGTTTAAAGCATTGAACGCTTCGGCTACCAACTCGAGTTTGTAACGAGGGCGCAAATAAAGACGACGCGTAAGACGCAAATCGGCGGTGGCATAGTCCGGACCGAGGAATGCATTGCGCCCATAACCGGGCAGGCGATCGTTCGAGCTGTTGCCGTCTTGGTTGGGATCCCCGAATACCTTCGCGTCGATGGGACGACCGCTGCCGATAGTCATCACGCCCGCAAGTTTCCAGTCATTGAAAATCTTTGCCAGCAACTCGTGATCGCGGCCGAAAGGTTTGATTTCTTCAATCGCCGACAGCACGAAACGATGGCGCTGGTCGGTCACACTCGGTCCGCGCTCGGAAGCGGTGGAGTAGGCGTTTTGCACGGTGACAGGACGGCCGGCGACCAGCGCATCCTGGCCGTCATCGACCGCGTGCGCGAAGGTGTAAGCCAGACGGAAGTAGAAACCGCCGGTCATGCGGCGGCGAATAGAAATAGTGGCACCGTGATAGATGCTGGAAGCCGCACTGTCGAATTCATTGATAGCACCGAGGCGCGAGATGGGTCGTGCCAGCGGGTTGATACAGGGTGGGTACGGACAAGTCATCGAGCGAGTCATCTGCCAGGTGGAGAACGAGGGCACGTCGTAGTAAGTGTCGAGAAAGGTTGTGCCCGTCGCGTCGTAGACAGGATAAGTGACGTTGATGGGAACGGGGAGATTGATATCGCGTGCCCGGATCATATTCTGGCCGTGTACATACATATACGAAATTCCGGCTGCAAAGCGGTCAGCGAGTTCGCGCTCCAGGTTCAGGCTGGCTTGATGCACGCGCGGCGTAACGAAGTTGGGCGCGAACGCGGCTACATCGGAGGTTAGATAGCTGGCCACATTCGCAGGCGGCGCGCAGAAGGTCGATTTCACCGCGCAATTGGCAAGCACCGTGGGGTAGGCCGGAAAAACCTGGCGCTGGTAGAAGTCCATGTTGTCGAGAAAAAGATTGCCGGAAGTCAGGCCATTGTCGGTGGCGATGGTCGAGGTGTAAATCTGCGGAATGCGTGTGTAAAACAAACCATATCCCGCGCGCACGACTAGCGGGTGGTCATGGCCAAGCGAGTATGCCAGACCGATGCGCGGGGAAAAGTTGCGATTATTCAGCGGAACTTTGCCCGCCTGCGGCCAGAGCGGATTGCTGACCAAACCTTTCGTGGAGAAAGTCTGGAGATCGTAACGAACACCCAGGCTCATGGCCAATCTTCCCGTGACGCGAATCGTGTCCTGCACGAAGGCCGCGTACTCGTTGGTGTCAGGATGCGATACCGCCGTGCCGAAATTCTGGATGTAGTAACGCGGCACTTGGTGGGCGTAGGCGCGCAGCGGCGTCAGTTTCAGCCCATAGCGCATGGGTTCGAAAGTCCAGGGGTCGACCGCAATCGTGTCGTAGTAATACTCGCCGCCGAACATCGACGGGAAGAAGTTGTAAATCCAGGTAAACAGCGTGTCGCCGCCGAACTTCCAGGAGTTGCGGCCCTGTTCGAAACTCAGCGTGTCGGCGAGGTGAAGACGATGTTCGCGCGTCTCCCGAGGAAGAATGGTCGAGCGACCCATGCCATCGAACACGTTCGTGATGTGCGTCCGGACATCGGCAGAGTTGGCGCTCGAGGCCTGCAGATCGCGTGAAAACTGCGCGCGGAAATGGCTCACGAAGCGGCTGGAAATCCCGCTGGTCAACGCGAGCGATGCGGATTCGGTGGCTACATTTTCTTCGCCATTGTCGCTCATTGTCGAGTTCGTAATCGGACTGGCGGGATCGAAGAAGACGTTGTTGGTTCCGTAATAGCGCGATGTGTTAAGGCGGGCGGAAAGATGCTGCCGTGGCGTCAGAGTCGCATCCAGTTTAAAGAAGCCGGTGTTTCCGAGGAGATCGGATTGGAAGTTGCCGGCAAGTTTGTTGAGTTGGGCCGCAGTGGCGAAAACCAGATCCCGGTCGCTCGCTTCGAAGTCGCCGTCCAGAAGAGGTCCGGTGCCAGCTTGCGGAACGAGCACCGTCCCCCCGCTCAGGAAGTTCACCACCGTGGGCACGTGAAAGATGTGCTGGTCATAGCCTGCAAAGAAGAAGACACGATTCGAACGGATCGGTCCACCGATCGTCCCGCCGAATTGATGTTGGCGGCTTTCGGGTTTGAAGTCGAGAAATGCAGGCTGCGCTCCGAAGGAGCTGTCGCGCAGAAAGTAGAAGGCCGTTCCGTGCAGATGATTCGATCCGGACTTGGTCACGACATTGACCACGGCCCCCCCGGCGCGCCCAAGTTCCGCGCCGTAGGTGTTTGAGGACACCCGGAACTCCTGCACAACCTCGTTCGAGAATTGGTAAGGTGCACGATAACGGCCGCGGGCCTGCGCGAAGAAGGCGTTGTTGTTGTCGGCCCCGTCGACCAGGTAGCTCGATTGATATCCCCGAATGCCGCCGAAGGCGAGGTCTCCATTGGAGGCCGAGGTCAGGCCGCGCGGATCCTGGGTAACGCCCGGCGCAAGCAGCGAGAGGTCGGTAAAGCGGCGACCGTTCAGGGGCAGATCATTGATCGCTCGCTCGTCGATCACGGTGGAGACGGAACTAGGAACGGTCTCCACCAGCGGAGGAGCGCCCGAGACCGTGACGCTTTCGCTCGCCCCCGCCAGACTCAGCCTGAACGCAAGCTCCACCGCGCCGCCCACATCTATGTGGATTTGCGGAGTCTCTTGCGGGGACATGCCCTTGATCTCGGCGCGCGCAGAGTAGTCGCCGGGCGGCAGCAGTTCCATAGCGAAGCGTCCTTCGCCATCCGTGAGCGCTGAACGGGACATGCCGCTGGCCGCGCTGACGATCGCGACAGTGGCCTGGGCGATGGGACGCCCGTCAGGGTCGAGCACGGTGCCACGAATGGCGCCGGTGGAGGCGTCTTGCGACAGAACACGTACGTTGAACAGCAAACAACCGAGCACGATGGCGACGCGGGCAAAATGGCGCAGAGTGGACGGCATGAGTCCCACCTCGAATGGAATGGGGCTCGGAAGGGATAGGGAAACAGGAGAGTTTTACCACTGTGGCAAGGACGGCCGATGTGTTGGAGGACACAAGTTCGTGTGCATTTTGCGAGTGAGTACCGGAAAGGGAAAAATGAGCTAATACCACCTACGAACTGCGAATTGCCCGGCATGCAGGAGTGCACGCAGGTTGTGTTTTGAGGTGAATCGGCATGAGAACAGTGCCATCGATAAATAGTGCGACAGCTTATTGCTTTATCTCGTTGCCCGTCCTTTCTGGCCAATGAATCTGCTCGAAAATAGAACGGAGGCGTTCTCCTTTGGCGGGATTGATCGACTCGAAGAATGCCACCCGGCCCAGCAAATGAGAACGAAATTGAGGATGAAGCTTGCGATTCTGAGTTCCGGGGCCGTGGCGGATGCAATTGGTCAGGATGGCCTTGAGACGGTCAAAATCGGCGCGCGTGACATTCATGTGCTCATTCGCCACAATTCCAGCCAGATGCTGGCGCACGCCCCGCCGCATGATGCGTGTCTTGCGGTGATTCACCGAAAGTCCCTCTTCCAGCAGGATCGCAGCCACATGAATCGAGAATCGATCCACGTGTCTTGCGAAGGACTCGTCGCCCGAGAACGCGAGATCGTCGGCGTAACGCGTGTATTCGGCGCCGACCGATCGTGCTAATCCGGCCAGACGGCAATCCATGCGATATGCACACACGTTGGCGAGCGCAGGCGAGGTCGGCGCCCCTTGCGGCAGATGCGGTTTGGAGTACATATCTCGCGCCTGATAAATATTTTCAAAGCCGTAATCGGAAGCGGATTTCAGCCAGAGGCTTCTGGGAGCAGTCGTGGAGCATAGTCCGCCCAGCAAGTCAGCAACAGATTCGGGATACCCCGCCGTCCGAAAGAATGCGGCGATTCTCGCCGCCGGAAATGTGGGGAAGAAATCCTGCAAATCCATGCGCAGAACAATGGGCCGGCCTACGTGCGGGCGGACGAAACTCAGAATGCTGCGGCTCTTCACAAACCCATGCGCCGCAGGATGGGGCGGAACTTTATTGAGAACATGAAAGAGAATTTGCCGCTGCACGTCTTTTAGCCGAGGCTTTGGGATTTCGATCAGTCGGGGACGCCCCGAAGCCTTTGGCAGGATGCGATAGTGATAATGCTGAAGCGGGGGGCGGTTAAGCTTCGAGGCAAGTCCTTCAGGTCGGCCAGCCACAGCAGGTCCGTCAGATCGAGAGCCAGCCACTCGGCGAGTGCTCCGACGAACTCGATTCGCGGAAGATTCCAATCCGCTGCTGCGGGAACAGGACGCATCAGTTCCGACTCCATCAGCCATTGCTCAATCCTGATTTCTTTTCGATATTTCGCGCGAGCTTGTTGAAAGTGCTGATCGTGTCGCAGGAACTCGCAGAATTCACGGCGATGCGGACGAGTGTGGCCGCTGAATCTTTTGATGTAGCGCTCTACTAAGGGGCGGATCCAGCGCCAACGGCGCCCCAAGGTTCTTGTCAGGCGTTCACTTGCGAGGTCAACCGTGGGCTCACCTGCTAACAGGGAGGAGGCGAGCACGGAATAAAAGACGGAGCCTTTCATCGAGACAGGACGGCGGAACGCTCCAACGAGTCTCAGTCTGCATGACCACTCCTGCGTGGACTCGCAGAGAAGGTCTTGCGACGAATTGTCAGCTCTACACGTTTCCCTGGGGTAACCCCAGAGAGATGCAGGCGGGCTACGAGAGCCCGTTCCACACCAGCTTGGAGCGTCCGCCGACGAGCGTTATCGTACCATTCACCACGGAAACACGGAGGCCCGCAGAAAATACTAAGAAAAAGAAA
>Ga0307472_100000057_pt1 | contig 29887 bp, 26 predicted proteins | sample atmos_gasesAM5C__2_FD_204582 | JGI IMG/M metagenome (GOLD analysis project Ga0307472, IMG submission 204582) | Hardwood forest soil microbial communities from Morgan-Monroe State Forest, Indiana, United States - atmos_gasesAM5C_05 | ecosystem: Environmental > Terrestrial > Soil > Temperate...
CCCCGGGCGGCTCGGGGAAAGCCAGCCGGAAAGCCCCGTAGGGCGACACTCCGGCGACGCGGGCGAAAGCCCGCTAGCCTGCTGGTGCGAAGAGCAAACGCGGATTCAATCTCCCTTTTCCTGCCGCACCGTCAGCACCGCGCACTCGGCCAGCCGCACCACTTTTTCCGCGACCGACCCGAACACCCATCGTTCCAGCCCCGTTGAGCCATGCGTCGAGATCACGATCAGGTCCACCTTTTCGGCCTTGGCAATGAGAACGATCTCGTCCGCGGCCGATCCGTGGCCCACCTGCGTCCGCACCTTCACGTTTTTCCCCACCAATTCCTCGCGGGCCTTGCGTAGCTGCTCTTCGGCATCGGCGTGCAGGTAGCGCTCGTACTCGGGAATTTTAAAAACATAATTCGGATCGGGTGGGAGGCTCGGCACTGCCGGAACTACGTTCACCAACAGAAGCTCGGCACCGAAGTGCTCGGCCAGTTCCGCAGCCGTGCGGACGCAAGTTTCGGAAGGACCGCTGAAGTCGGTGGGGCAGAGGATCAGCTTGATGGGCAGCATGGTGAGCCCCTCGAAGCGCTGAATTATAAAGGATGCGCCGGTTGCCCGGTCGAAGCTCCGCTTGGGCGGTGAATTTTTTCGATCTCAAGCCCCAGCACAATCGCCGCTTGCGAATCGTGGTCTGCTCTTTTATAATCTAACTAACTGGTTAGTTAATAGAGAAGCAATCGCTTTGCTAGACACATTCGAGGTACAGAATGGCCGTCAGTCCAGCCCGCGCCCGTTTGGGATCGCGAGGACAGCCCGAGGAGAGCCGCACCGCCATCCTGCAGGCAGCCATCCGGGAGTTTGCCCGCGAAGGCGTCGCCGGCGCCCGCACTGACGCCATCGCCAAGGCAGCCAAGGTCAACAAGGCCCTGCTCTACTACTACTTTCGCGACAAGGACGCTCTTTACGGCGCGGCTCTCGAGCAAGTCTTCCGCGAGCGCGATGCGTTCCTCATGCCGATTCTCCGCGAAAACGTTCCCCCCGGCGAGAAGCTTCTGCGCTATGTCGGTGCCTTCTTCGACTTTCTCGCCAGCCATCCCGAACATCGCGAGATGGTGCAGCGCGAAATGTTCACCGTGCCTCGGCGTGCGCAAGCGCTGCGTATCGTGAAGACCTACCTGAAACCGATGTTCGAGGAATTGCTGAAGGTGTTTCGCGAAGGGGTCGAAACGGGCGTGTTCCGTCCCGTAGATCCGATGCAATTCATTCCGTCAATGGCCGCCGTGGTGGTGCACTACTTCGGCAGCGCGCCTTTTATGAGGATGATGACCCATCAGGATCCGCTCAGCCCGGAGAGGCTCGCCGCTCGCCGGGCCGCCGTCCTTGATTTCATTTCCGCAGCTCTCTTCCAGCACTCCGCTCTGCCCATGGAAGGAGAATCCAAGTGAATCCCCGCAACCGATTCTTCTCGGTGTCATCTTTCTGATCGCTCTCGGCTACTACTATTTTTCGACGCCCAGCAATAAAGACCTGGTCCTGATCGGCACGGTGGATTCGAACCAGGTGATCGTCAGCCCGCAGACGCAGGGACGCTTGCAAAAGCTTCTGGTGGATGAAGGCACTCCTGTGAAGGTCGGGGATCTGATCGCGGTCATCGATCCGGCGGAGTTGCAGGCGCAAGCCGCAGCCGCAGCTGCAACGATCAACAGCTTGCGCTCGAAAGTTTCGGAGATGCGCTACACCGAGCAATCGACCAAGGGCTCGACCAGCAGTGACGTCACCAACGCGCAGGCCAGGTTGCGCTCGATGAAATCGCAGCTCGACCAGGCGCAGGCCACGCTGCGGCGCACCGAGAGCGACAGCCGCCGCACCATCGAACTCGCCAAGCAGGGTGTCATGTCAGAGCAGGAGAGCGTGCAGGCGGAGACGAACCTGGCTGCGGCCAAGGCCAATGTGCAATCCCTCGAAGATCAGGTGAAGGCCACCGAAGCGGACCTGAGTTCTGCCATCGCGCGTACGCACCAGGCGAGTGCTGCCCGGAGTACGGTCACTTCAACCCTCGCCGATCTCGCGAACGCCGAGGAACAGAAGAAGCAGGCCGAGGTGCGCCTCGGCTACACCAAGATCTACGCTCCAGTAACGGGAACCGTGTCGGTACGCGCCGCCCGCGAGGGCGAAGTGCTCAACGTCGGCCAGCCGATCGTGACCATAGTCGACTTGACCGACACCTGGGTGCGCGCGGCCATTCCAGAAACACAAGCCGACCATATTGGACTCGGCGATACGCTGCGCGTGCGCCTTCCGGGCGGCACCATCACCTCGGGAAAAGTCTTCTTCAAGAGCGCCGAGGCCGACTTCGCCACGCAACGCGACGTGAACCGGCGCAAGCGCGACATCAAAACCATCGTGCTCAAGGTGCGCCTCGACAATCCCAAAGGGGCGTACGTGCCGGGGATGACTGCCGAAGTGCTGGTGGCCCCTGATCAACTCAAGGGCAGCCCGCGCCAGGATGCTTCCGCGGAGCAACGTCAATGATCGCGAAAGCCAACGGCAAGCCCTCCGGACCCGGCTGCGAAGGTCCTGACAAGCAGGGCCAGAACGCCATCGATGTCGAGCACATCGTCAAGAAGTACGGCGATTTCACCGCCGTCGACGACGTCACGTTTCACGTGGTCGAAGAAGAAATTTTCGGTCTGTTAGGCCCCAATGGCGCTGGGAAATCCACGCTCATCCGCATGATGACCACGCTCTTGCCGATCACATCCGGACGCGCCATCGTCGCCGGGCATGACGTGAGCAAAGATGCCGACGGCGCGCGCCGCTGCATCGGAGTCATTCCGCAGGCGCTCACCAGCGATCTCGACCTGACCGTCGAAGAGAACATGAACATTTACGCCAAGCTCTACGACGTTCCGGCGAAGCAAAGGAAGGAAGCGATCGACGAATTGCTCGTGCTGGTGGACCTGACCAAGTGGCGCGACGCGCAGACCAAGACTTTATCGGGCGGGATGCGGCGGCGTCTCGAAATCGCCCGCGGCCTCGTACATAGTCCCCGCATTTTCTTTCTCGACGAGCCGACGACCGGACTCGATCCCGTATCGCGCGTGGCAGTGTGGGAAATGCTCACCAATATCAAGAAAAATCGCCAGCTCACCATCCTGATCACGACCCACTACATGGACGAGGCTGACCGTCTCTGCGACCGCATCGCCATAGTCGATCATGGCAAGTTGGTCGCGCTCGATACGCCCGCGGCGCTCAAGGCCAGCGTGCCAGGATCGAATGTCATCGAGGTGCAGTTTGAGCATCCCCCCGCCGATCTGGAGCAGCGCCTGCACTCCCTTCCCGAGGTCACTTCCGTCCAGCACGAAGGCGCGGGCATGTTCCGAGTCTTGACCGGCAACGGTTCCCTCACCACCACGGCTCTGGTCGAGATGGCCGTGCATGCCGGCATTCCCGTGAAGTCTTTGACCGTGCAGAGCACGACGCTCGACGACGTGTTCGTGCACTATACCGGCCGCCAGCTTCGTGACGAACTCGTAAAGGCTTACGGCTTCGTCATGCCGCAAGCCCCAGGATTAAGACCATGAATCGAATGATGGCGATTGTCGAGCGCGAAATGCGCAAGTTCTTCCGCTCTCCCACGCTGATGCTGGCGTCCATGATTTTTCCGCTGGTGCAGCTCATCGTGCTGGGCAATGCGTTCGGCGGCAAGATAAAAGACGCGCGCCTCGGTGTTGTCGATCAGGATGGCGGCACGCAGGCGCTGAAGATCCGGCAGGCTTTCGACTCGGTACGCGCCAACATGCGCACCTTCATGCCCGTCTACTACAACGACGAGGCCACCGCGCGCGACGACGTGCGCAACGGCAAGATCCAGGGAGCTGTGATTATCCCGCCGCAGTACTCGCGCCGCGTGTACGAGCAAGACCGCCCGCAGATCGCGCTGGTGGTCGATAACAGCGACAACTTCATGAGCTCGACTCTCGAGCAGGAACTTTCCGATATCACCAAGGCTTTGAACGAGCCCACCATCGAGCCGCGCCTTCTGCAGCAAACCGTCCTACAGATTGTCGAACTCTATCCCTATATCGAATACATGAAATATCTGCTGCCCGGCTCCATCACGCTCGCCATGTTTGTTTCCGTGATGATCGGCGGGGGCATGCTCTACATCGACGACAAGGCGCGCGGCGTGCATGAGGGATACCTGGTCACACCCATCACGAAAACGGAAATGGTGTTCGGCCTGAACCTTGCCGGCGCGATTAAGGCGGTGTTGACAGGGGTGGTGATCACGGTGATCGGAGCGTTGCTGGCGGGGGTGAGCACGATTTTCAATCCCGCGACCGTGCTCGGCCTGTTCATCATGATCGGGCTCACCTCAGTTGCCTTCAACACGATGATGTTCCTGCTGATGGTGCGGGTCGACGATCCACTGGTCCCGCGCGCAATCTTTGGCATTCTGAACACGCTCCTGTTCTTCCCCAGTGGCTCCATTTATCCCGTGCAGGCCTTTCCCCCCTGGCTGCGCGTGATCGCGAAAGCCGATCCGTTCACCTACGCTGTGCATGGTTTTAAAGGACTACTCTTGAAGGAGTCCGGACTGACGGCGATCATGCCCGACATGCTCTATCTCGCGATCTTCGGGACCGTGGCCTTGGCAATCGCGACACCACTGTTTAAGCGAACAATGTGACATAAGCAAACCAGAGAGGGACGCGGAGGTACGCACGGAACGTGCGGCAATTTGCAGCCTTAAGGCCTCAGACTGCTGTTTTCCAGAATAGTGCCTTTCAATCTGAGATCGAAAATCTGCAATCTGAAATCTTATTCTTGCAATCTCCCGCCGGGAACTTTTGGCGACCGCCAGGTTTCCGTTATGCTAGAGACATATGACCCTGATGGATGCCAAGGTGTACGACGAAGCGGCCGCGCGTCGACGCAAAATGCGCATTCTCGCGATCGTCGTTACCCTGCTGGTGCTGGGTTTTCTGGCATACCAGTTTCGCTATTGGCCGGAAGAGCGCCTGGTCGACAAGTTCTTCTCGGCTCTTCAAAAGCAGGATTACGAAATCGCCTATGGTCTCTACGTCGCCGACCCGAACTGGAAGCAACACCCGCAGCAGCATTCCCTCTACCCATACAACGAGTTCTACCGCGATTGGGGCCCAGGCGGAGAGTGGGGGCTGGTGAAGAATTACAAAATTTACGCGACCGGAGAATGTCCCAAGGGCGGCAGCGGCGTGATTGTCGAGGTAATCGTGAACCAGCGCGCAGAGCATGAGCAGATTTACGTGCAGAAGAAAGAAAAAACCTTCAGCCCTTCACCGTGCAGCTAGTAGCGCCAGCATCTTGCCGGCTTTCCCGAGGGCGTCTCTTCGATTTCAAATTCTTGCTTGGGATTTTCGCGATTGAAAGTGGTTGTGCCATTCACTACTTGGGCTGTGCCAACTGCTCGAGCACCTTCTGCAGCGACGCCTCGTCCTGCACATTCCCACACGGCTTCGACCTGTCGATCTGCCGCATCAGGCCGCACAGAACTTTTCCCGGACCCACTTCCAGAAAGCGCTCCACGCCCTTTGCTATGAGAAGGTGCATGGACTGGGCCCACTTGACCGATCCCGTCACCTGGCGGACCAGCGCATCGCGACTTCGGTCGGCGTCCTTGACGAGCGTGGCGTCGGCATTGCACGCGACGGCAAAACTCGGGTTCCGAAACGTGAGCGCCGCCAGATCCGCCGCCAGACGATCCTGTGCCGGCTTCATCAGCGAACAATGAAAAGGCGCGCTCACCGGAAGCATGATCGCGCGCTTGGCGCCACGCTCGCTCGCGAGCTTCGCGGCCCGCTCCACTGCGGCGGTGTTTCCCGAAATCACAATCTGTTCGGAAGAATTGATGTTCGCAGGCTCGCATACTTCACCCTGTGCAGCGTCCGCGCAGACAGCGCTCACTTTCTCGAGTTCCATTCCCAGGATTGCCGCCATCGCGCCCACGCCCACCGGCACCGCCTCCTGCATGTACTTGCCCCGCTGGCGCACGGTGCGAACCGCATCCGTAAAATTCAACGTGCCCGCCGCGACATGTGCCGAATACTCTCCCAGGCTGTGTCCCGCCACGAAGGCCGGACTCAGTCCCTTTTCCTGCAAAACCCGCCACGCCGCCACCGAAGCTGTGAGGATGGCCGGCTGCGTGACTTCCGTTAGACGCAATTGGTCTTCCGGACCTTCAAAGCATAGTTGCGACAGTTTATAGCCGAGAGCGTCGTCTGCTTCTTCAAACGTCCGTCGCGCGACCGCATGATGTTCGGCGAGTTCCTTGCCCATGCCGACGTCCTGCGATCCCTGCCCCGGGAATAAGAATGCAATCGTCATAAATGTCCGTGGTAGTCCCGCCCGCGATTAGCCTGCCCCAGCCTATCGCGCTTTTTGCTAAGGCTGGAGTTGTTGCTGCACTCGAGAAAAATTTGCGTCCCGGCCCGCACCGGTTCGGAAGGAGAGAATCTTAGAGATTCGACTCCGCTTGCGCCAACTCAGAATGAAATGCTGACGAGGACGACTTAATCGCTTAATGCCGTACTGACTGCTGCCGCGACGGGCTTAATCGCGGCCAGAGCCTTCTCGATCTCCGCATTCGCGTTGCTCTCGGCGAACTCGGCCGCCACCCGGATCGCGTTCTTGATCGCGTTCGCGTTCGAAGACCCATGGGTGATAATGCAGACGCCCTTCAGTCCCAGCAACGGCGCGCCGCCATATTCGGTGTGATCGAGGCGCTTCTTGAAATCGGTGAAGGCGCTGCGCGACAGCAGGTATCCCACCTGTCGCGTAATGGTCTCTCGCAGCGCTTCCTTCAAAGCGGCGCGCACCAGGTTCACTACGCCTTCGGAGGTCTTCAAGGCAACATTCCCGACGAAGCCATCGCTGACAATAACGTCCACTTCACCGTTGTAGAGGTCGCGTCCTTCCACATTGCCGACGAAATTCAACGGCAGTTGCTTCAGAAGCTGAAAGGCCTCACGCGTTAACTGATTGCCCTTGGTTTCTTCTTCGCCGATGGAGAGCAAGCCCACCTTGGGACGCCGTGTGCTGAAGATCGAGCGGAAATATACTTCCCCCATTACCGCGAACTGCTCAAGATTGTGCGCATCGCAATCTACGTTCGCGCCCACATCGAGCAGCATCGCCCCGGTGCGGATGGCGGTAGGAAACACAGCCGCGAGCGCGGGCCGATCGACCCCGGGCAGCGCGCCCAGAATCATCTTGGCGGCGGCCATGGCGGCGCCGGTGTTGCCGGCGGTCACGAAACCGGCAGCGCGCCCTTCGCGAACCAGACGCAGACCGACGTGCATCGACGACTGGCGCTTCGATCGCACCGCCTGCGCGGCCTTGTCCTCCATGGTGATGACTTCGCTGGCGTGGACAATCTCGATGGGAAGCTGTGAAGTCCAGCGATAGCGCCGCAACTCGGTTTTGATGATCGGCTCAGAGCCTACCAGCAACACGCGCGCGCCCAAATGACGAGCGGCTTGAATCGCGCCCTCAATTTCCGGTCGCGGGGCGCGATCCGAACCCATCGCATCCAGAGCTATGACGCTTGGCATGGAGTCGGCTGCGGACGGCTAGCTGGCTTCCTCGACTTCCACGACTTCGCGCCCTTTGTAGTACCCGCACTTGGCGCAGGCGCGATGCGGCATCTTCTTTTCGTGGCAGTTTGGACACTCCGACAGCGAGTGCTTGGACAGCGCATCGTGCGCCCGCCGCGTCGAGGTGCGTTTCTGGGAGTGTCTCCGTTTCGGATTAGGCATGAACAATTCCTCACTTCGTTGCCCCGTCCAAGCTCGGCTTGGGCGGGGATTTTCAGACCGGATCGTTTATATCGCGAATCTTGACGTTCTCGTCGTTACTTCTGCGGTCCGGCCTCAATGCTCGAGCTTCTCGCGAAGATCTTTCAGCGCTGACCACCGCGGATCACCCAACGGCGGAGCGCACGAACACGGCTCTGTATTGCGATTCTTCCCGCAAGTCGGGCAAAGTCCCTTGCAGTCCTCGCGGCAAACCACTTTCAGTGGAACCGCCAGCAGCACCTGTTCGCGAATCGCATCCTCCAGCAGCAGACCGTCGCCCTGGTAATAGCCAACTTCCGCTTCCGCCACCGTCACCGAAAGCTCTTCGTTGCCGGCATCGGTACCCAGCGGACGATACAGCAAGTCGAACTTGCGCGTCACATCCTGCGCCACCGGCTCAAGGCAGCGCGCGCAGAGTAGCTCCAGCCTGGTTGCCAGCTCCCCGTTCAGACGGATGTCCTGGATGACGTTCCGCTTTCCGTGATGCTCCTCCACCAGCTGCGCCCGGCCGCTGGTTTTGAGCAACGTGAGTTGACGCACGTCCTCCCCTAAATCGATGGCATCAGGAGGGAACTCCTCTTGGAAATCAATAGGATGGAGTTCAAGCTCAGCAAGTTCGATCAGCATCGGGAACCTCCGCGCCCACCTTTTGATACCGCGAAGGCCCGCGGAACACGCCCAGAGGCGTAAGTTCTCCAGGGAGCAATAGTTAAGAATAATTGGGGCGGGGAGGGGTGTCAAGAAAGGGGCCACAGCCGCTCGCTTTCCCCGCAACTGACCTCAGCGGTGAAGGTTTTACTTCGTGCCCCCTTTGTGTCCTTTGTGGTAGAGCAGTTGTACTCAAGCGCTCGAAGCGGAACCCCATCTCGGCCGGCACTTGGGGATAGAGCACGACTACACGCATTAAAACAAAGGAGGAAGGCTCGCCAACTCCAGCGATTCCATTTCCCAGGTGGCGGGGCGCGTGGGATTTTTGGACGAATTGAAAAATTATTTCTCTGCAAGAACCGCAAACAACCTGAAACCAGGACGCAAGTCGGGGTGTGAAATGTGCCTAGGGTTATGCTAGAATCTACCAATGGCTACCCTATACGTGGAAAATGTTCCCGATGAGCTTTACGACGCACTGAAAAAGCGCGCGAAGGAGAATCGCAAATCGATCGCCGCGGAAGTTCTGGCACTGCTCGAGGAGAATGTTCCCACCACCTCGGAGCTCAAACGGAGGCGAAAAGTCTTTGAGGAGCTCAGGAAGGTCTGGGCCGCAACGCCCGCCGCGCCGGGTCCTTTCCCGAGTACCGAGGAGATGGTACGGGAAGATCGTGCACGGTGAAGAGCTTCGTCGTTGATGCGAGTGTCGGTGCCAAATGGTTCTTGCCCGCAGCCGGCGAGCCACTAGCGGCTGAGGCACAAGGGCTGCTAGACCATTACACGCTAGGCCGGGTTCGTCTTCTGGTTACCGACTTCTTTTGGGCAGAGCTGGGGAACGTCCTCTGGAAAGCAGTCGGACGTAGTCGGATCACTGAACAACAGGCTGAGAGCTCGATTGCACAGGCGCGCCAGTTGGGACTCCTTATGCTGCCTGCGCTCGATCTCTTGGTGGAGGCATTAAGAGTAGCGCTATCCTCTGGCCGATCTGTGTACGACAGCATTTACGTCGCGACCGCGATTTCGGGGAGAGTGCAACTTTTGACGGCCGATGAGCGCCTGGTAAACGCGACGGGCTCTCGCTACCCGGTGCGTTGGCTGGGAGCGTTGCCCAGCCTTCTCTAGCGCGCGCCAAAGCCATACTTTCAGCCCAGTATCGGCAACGCCCGCACCCGTTTCTTCGTGGCTGCGTACATTGCATTGCAAATCGCCGGCGCGAGCGGCGGAAGTGGAGGCTCACCTACTCCACTCGGAGCCTCGGTGCTTTCAACAAAGTAAGCCTCCACCGCCGGAATTTCATTCATTCGCAGCGGTGCATAATCATCGAAGTTCCCCTGCACTACCCGGCCCTTTTCAATCGTGATCTTGGCGCGCAGCGCGTTGGCGAGCCCATAAATCACGCCGCCCTGGATCTGCTGCTGAAGAATGTTCGGATTGATGACCTGCCCGCAATCGACGGCGGCCACCACGCGATGAACGCGCGGCTGGCCCTGCTCCATCGAAAGCTCCACGACCTGCGCGGCATACGTGCTGAAGCAACCGAAGCAGGCGATCCCGTGATAGTGGCCGGCGGGCAGCGGCTTGTCCCACCCCGCCTTGTCGGCCGCCATTTGCAGAACGCCGCGCATGCGGGCCGTCCGCCAGGTCGCATCGAAGTACTTGATGTCTTCATCTTTCGCGAGAAGGTGCATGCGGTAGGCGAGCGGATCTTTCCCCGCCGCCGCAGCCAGTTCGTCAATGAAACATTCGTTCGCGAACGCGACCTGTAGTGCGTACACCGAGCGCATCCAACCCAGCGGCACCGGCGTTTCCGTCTGGATGTACTGCACCTGCGCCGAAGGGAAGGAATACACCAGCGCGGCTTCGTCCTTCAGGTCAGGATCGACTCCGCCTTCGCCCGGCTGGCCTTTCTGCGCGCTGATCGAGGGCGCCACCAGATCGTGCATGAACGCCGCCGGCCATCCCTGCCCGTCGAGCACCGCGCTCAGCTTGTGATAGCTCGCTGGACGATAGGTCGAGTTGCGCATGTCGTCTTCGCGCGTCCATACCACTTTCACTGGCCCGTTGATCGCCTTCGACACCTGCGCCGCCTCGACCGCGTAATCGTGTTCCAACCGCCGTCCAAAACCGCCGCCGATCAGCAGCACATTTACCTTCACGTTGTCGGCGTCGAGTCCGATTGCCGCCGCCACCGAATCGCGCACGTCCTGGGGCACTTGCGTCGGAGCCCAGATTTCGCACTTTGATCCCTCAACGTGCGCCGTGGCGTTGCCCGGTTCCATGGGCGCGTGCGCCATGAAGGGCAACTCGTATGCCGCTTCGATTCGGCGGCCGGAAACTTTCTTTACGTCGCCCACCGAGTACAGCGGCACGCCCGTCTTCGAAGCCGCCTCGCGCATGGACTGCATGATCGCCGCCGTGTTCAGATCTTTATTCGGACCTTCATCCCATGTGACTTGCAGGACGCGCCGGCCCTCCATCGCACTCCACACACTGTCGGCAACCACCGCAATCGAAGAATCGGTCAGCTTGCCCACGTAGCTGACGCCCTCCACCTTCTTCGCTTCCTTGTCATCGAAGTTCGCGACCTTGCCGCCGATCACCGGGCAGCGCGCCAGCAACGCGTATTTCATATTGGGCACGCGGAAATCGATTCCATATTCGGCGCTGCCATTCACCTTTGCGGGCGTGTCCAACCTCGGAAGTGGCTTGCCGACGATCTTGTAGTCTTTCGCCTGCTTCAGCACGACATCGGTCGGCACCGGGAGCGTCGCGGCCTTGGTCGCGAGCTCGCCATAGGTGGCGCGGCGGCTCGAAGTAGCGTGCACGATCGCACCGTTTTCCGCTTTGCACGAAGCCCGCCCTACACCCCAGTGCAGTGCCGCGGCTGAGATCAGCATTTCGCGCGCCGCGGCTCCCGCCCGGCGCATCGGATCCCACGTCGTTCGAACGCTTGCGCTCCCCCCCGTCGTCTGGTCGCCGAATAAGGTGCTCGCTCCTGCCTGCTCGATCTGAATCTGTTTCCAGTCGGCTTCAAGTTCTTCGGCGAGGATCATCGGAAGCGAGGTGCGCACGCCCTGCCCCATTTCCGAGCGGGCCACCACCACCGTGACCTTATTATCGGGAGTGATCTTCAGATAAGCGTTGGGCGAGAACGCGTCTCCCGCTTGGTGCTTCCTCCCATGAGGCAGATAAACGCCGATCACCAGCCCGGCGCCGGCCGCCACCCCGGCCACGATGAAATCGCGACGCGATAGCGGGCTCATCGGGCACCTCCACCCTGCGCCACTCGCTGAATCGCGCGCCGAATCCGCTCGTACGTCCCACACCTGCAAAGATTCGCCGACATCGCCGAGTTGATCTGCTCGTCCGTAGGATGCGCCGTCTTGGCGAGCAGTGCCGCGGCCGCCATGATCTGTCCGCTCTGGCAATACCCGCATTGCGGAACTTCTTCCGCGATCCAGGCTACTTGCAGCGGATGCTCGCCGTTGGCCGAGAGCCCTTCAATGGTGGTGATGTTCTTGCCCGCCACCTGCGACACCGGCGTCGAGCAGGAGCGCGTGGCCGCGCCTTCGACATGCACCGTGCAGGCGCCGCACAGTCCCGCGCCGCAGCCAAATTTCGTGCCCGTGAGTTGCAGGACGTCACGCAAAACCCAGAGAAGCGGTGTTTCCGGCAAAGCGCGCACTTTGCGCTCGCTGCCGTTGATGTGAAGGATGATCTCTGCCATGAACTCCCCAATCCTAGTATGCGAAGCCCAACATACTAGCGGAAACCTGGGAAAAGCGAAATGACTGCAAAGACCGTCCCCGGAGCGGCTTTCGTCTTGACAGACGCTCTCGGCGCGCTCACAATCGGCTCCACAAGCAAGAGTCTCGGGTTCCTTCAATCCCCCTGCTAGTCGGGCCTCGCAAAAAGCACAAACAAATAAGGAGATTCTATGAGATGGCTCTTTCTGGGAATTGGTGTGGCGCTGTTATGGGGCGGCATCGCAAACGCGCAATCGATCATTACAATGCGGGACGCCTGTGATCCGGATAGCTTCAACGCCGCTATCGGGCCCGGCACCTGCGTCGCTGGTCAACACGGAACCACTCTGTTCGCTGACTTCATCGGAGAACTGCGGACGGACCAGATTGCTGGAGCGTGGCGGTTCAATCCGATGTTGAATGCGACCGAGGGAAACTTCAAGCTGGTCCGGCTCGACCTCAAGCAGGGAGATCAAACCACGATTGAAAACAAGGGCGGAGAAACTCATACCTTCACCCGGGTCCAGAAGTTCGGTGGGGGGTTTAAAGCGCCCCTCAACGGCCTGTCCGGAAATCCCGACCCAGCACCGGAATGTGCCCAAGTGCTTCCCGACGGATCGCTCGCCAAGCAACCGGAGAGTGCCACGAATCAGTTCGTGGAAGCCGGCCAGACCGAAGCCGGACCCACGGCTGGGAGTTCTGCGCTTCCGAAAGGAATGTCTCGCTGGGAATGCTGTATCCATCCGTGGATGCGCATGGTAGTGGTTGTCCACGGACACGACGACTAGTCTCAGACGCCCTAGACCGATGGCGTGCCAGGTCGACACGCCCCGGTTCGACGGTGCCCCAGATTCGAGTCCGTTTTTTGGACGCTAACCTGGGTTATCTTTTTAGACCCTAACCTAGGGACTCTCGTACGACCGGCGAGTGCCAAGCCGGATGCAGGGTTACGGGTGATGGGCCCAGCCTATTGGGTTCTTTGCGAGGCTGAGGCTTTTACGGCTGCCCCAATCTAGTTCCTTCCGCTCCCTCTCTGCGCCCTCCGCGGCCGTTCTCCGCGCCCTCTGCGGTCTAAGATTTTTTCGCGTCCTTAGCGGCGGTTCTTTGCGAACTTTGCGGTTAAACGCTTTTCGCGCGCCGTGGCATCGCACCGTACAATTCCCCCATGCATACTGAAGCCGTCACGCACGAAAATCCCACCCTCTCCGGCCGCCACGTTCGTCTCGAACCGCTCGCGCACCACCACGCCGACGGCCTCGTCTCCGCCTCCGCCAGCGATCCCTCTCTCTACCAATGGAGCCCCGTCCCGCAAGGCAAAGCCGAGGCCACTCGCTACATCGAAACTGCGCGCGCTTGGCGTGATGCCGGCTCCGCGGTGCCCTTCGCCATCCTGCGCGTTGAAGACGGCGTCGTTCTCGGCTCAACCCGCTTCTGGAACATCGAGCGCTGGTCGTGGCCGTCGAGCCATCCATCCTACGGCCGCACCACTCCCGACGCATGCGAGATCGGCTACACCTGGCTCGCCCGCAATGCCATCCGCACGCCGGTCAACACCGAATCCAAGCTGCTCATGCTCACCTACGCCTTCGAGACCTGGAAGGTTCTGCGCGTCTGCTTTCATACCGACGTCCGCAACCAACGCTCCCGCGCTGCCCTCGAGCGCATCGGAGGCCAGTTCGAGGGCATCCTGCGCGCTCACCGCATGGCTGCCGACTTCATCCCGCGCGACTCCGCCCGCTATTCCATCCTCGCCGTCGAATGGCCCAGCGTGAAAGAGAAACTCAATCAGAAAGTGAAGAACTGAGCCGAGGACTTAGTAACTGGAACTGCGGAATTTTGTAATTTAGTAATTTCAAGAACTCTGAAGGGTACCTTTCAAATTACAAATTACCCACTACAAATCCCAATTTGTTTTGGTTTACCTCTAAGCCATCAGGCAACCACCTGATTGCTCGTTCCCGGCTGCGCCTTCATGATCCTCGCTCGTCTTCGTGAGCGAGAACCCGACCGGCCCCCTGTAAGACGTCGAGCCCAAGCAGCATGCCTGGGCCTCCGACATCCGCAATTTCATTTTCCCCGATTGTTGTTCACGGAGGAGATTCTCTATGAAGCGATCGCTGCTCAACAGCGTTCTTGTGCTTGTGATTGCTGGATTACTGGTTGGCTTTGCTCCCAACAATGGCGCCGTTACCATCGATTCAGAGATTAGCGCCATACTCACCAACATCAATCCCAATAACATCTTCAATACCGCGCAAACCCTGCAGAATTTCCGCACCCGGCAATCCTGTTCCGATGTTGCCGGACCGAACCAGGGCGTCACGCCGGCGCGCGACTATCTGTTCGCCAGGTACAGCGCGATCCCCGGACTCCAGGTGCGCCTCGATCCTTTCGTGCACGGCAGTTGCCCGACTGCGCCGACCTTTAACGTCATTGCCTGGTTGCCCGGCCGTCATCCCAATCGCCTGGTGATCATCGGTGGTCACTACGACGCGCGCACTACCAACGTCCTGGACAATACCTCCGATGCGCCCGCGGGCAACGATGCCGGCGCGCAGACCGGAGTCGTACTCGAAATCGCGCGGGTCCTGGCCGGTCATCGCTTCGACGCGACCCTCGTCTTCATGTCCTTCTCCGGCGAGGAGCAAGGCCTGTTCGGCTCGGCCTCGATCGCAGCCAACCTCTCTCGCTATTTCGACGAGCCCCAAGTCATCGCAATGCTCAACACCGACATTCCCGGTGGCGACAAAACCGCAAACACCGCTGCCGATCTCCTGCGCTTCCGCCTGTACTCGCCCGGCATTCCGCGCGAGCGGCGCGGCGCCGACCCCGACGGCACCACCGACAACACCTCGCCCTCGCGCGGCGTGATGCGCTACGTCGGCGTCTGGGGCGGCACCTACGTACCCGCGATTACGATGCAGCCGCTTCTGCGCGAAGATCGCCCGGGCCGCGGCAGCGATCACACCTCGTTCATCAGCAATGCGTACCCGGCGGTCCGCTTCATGGAGACCCACGAGTGCTCGCCTTCGCCCGTCGACAACAGTTGCGGCGCTGCTACGCTTCCCTGTCCTCCGCCCGCGCAGATTCCCGACTTCTGCAAGGACACCACCTTTATTACCACACACCAGCACTCGCCCAATGACCAGGTGAAGTTCATCACTCCGCCCTACGCAGCCACGATTGCACAGGTGATGACGTCCGTGGCCGCCAGCCTCGCTCGCGCCCCGCTCGCTCCAACGGAATTCAACGCCCGCGGCAACTCCGTGGCAGGCGTGAAACTCCAGTTCGAACGCCCGGAGGACAGCCGGGTTGATCACTTCGTGGTCGCCGCCCGCTCCATCACCGAGAACTTCTATCGCCAACGAGTTGTAATCGCGCATCCCGGCGGACTCCCGATCTCCGCCCAAACCCTCGGGCTCAACCCCGGAGACAGTTTTTATATTTCCGTCGCCTCGGTCGATTCCAAGGGGCACGAATCCCTCTTCGCCTATCCCGAAGTTCGCTGCGACTCGAGCAGGTGCGCGATTCCCAGCTACGCCTTCGACGTGACCGCCCCGTTGCCGATGCCACCACCTCCGCCGCCGGACAACGACACCGACGACGATTAATCCCCGCCTCAATCGGAACGGGAGAAGCTCACGCTTCTCCCGTTCTCCCGCCCGCGTAGGGGCAGACGCCCTCGTCTGCCCAGCCGAGCGAAGCTCGGCGGTTTTTTGCTCTCACGCGCAAACCCGACCCAAGGGAACGGTCGCGCATCTTGCAGGATGGTGGAGTGGGAGATCAAATAGGAAGCGCGAAATGTGGGGCAGCCCGGCTGGGAGAATCGCAAGCTGTGTTCGGCAGCGTGCGGTGTCGCCCCCTGAAGGGGGCTCGCTTTTCTAGGGACGCTTTCCCAGCGCTTACGCGCTGGGCTAATAAATGCCGCCGCTGCGCGGCTGGAGTTCGGGTGACGAGCGGGGCTGTCCCGTTTTCTTACAAGTGAACGGGCCCAGCCTTCGCAAAGCACGCGATCGGCCGGGGGGCGCCCCGCCGCTGCGCTGGGACACCCCGGCGGGGCCACCCGGGAGCAATGAGCACGGAGAATTGCCAACAGATTCGGGCGCGGGTGGGAGACAGGGCATCTGCGCCTACGCGTTACCGACGAGGGCTTCTGCCCATACGGGTTACTTTAGTGACCTTCTCCCTTGCGATATGTGCGCTAGTTGCTTGGGAATTTGGCACACTCTGTAGTTGGACGAGCAGCGTTCCGCCGTCCACCCAGTATTTGATTATGGGCCCCGCTTCGAAGCAATCCGAATCACCTCGGCGCATGACACGCGTGCGGGTCGAGATCCCGGTGCGGGTGGCTACGCTTGCTCCGGCCCCGGTGTTTGCCGAACAGTCGCATACGCTGGTGGTGAACCCTCAGGGGTGTGGCGTGAAGTTGTCGCGGGCGCTCGATCCGGGAACACGCCTGCTGCTGGATGGTTTGCCCGGGGGCGTGCACGTCAACGCGCGCGTGGCGAATTGCCTGCCGCTCGGGACAGACGGCAAGTTCTTTCTGCTCGGCCTGGCCCTGGAAAGCCCCGGAAATGTGTGGGGAATTCAGAACCCGCCTTCCGATTGGAGTGCCGAGGACGCGGAGATCGTCGTACCGGTTGCTCCCGCCGAAGATCCGGTCAAGAAGAAGAACTGGCCTTATTCGCTGTTCTCCGAAAAAGGCGAAGCGCACCCTGGACGCCGATAGGCTTAAGGGCCTTCAGCGTTCCTAGCGGCCGTTCCTTGCAAGGCCGAAAAGCTGCCGCGGCAAACAACGCCGCGGCTGGACAGGCGAGGGCGCCTGTCCCTACGCGAGCTGTGTCCAGGTCGGTCGGGTTATTCGACCGCAATGATCGCAAAGGTCGCGACAGGATATTGGCCGATGGCGATTTAAGGTCTGCAGGTATTTCGAATTAAAAATCTGAAATCTGAGATCTGAAATCTCAAAATCCGCCCCTACTTTCTTCCCAGCCGAGCCAGGTATTCGTTGTCGTACATGCGGGTGGAGCGCTCGACGAACTCCAGGATTTTCTGCAGATGGGCGCGGCTGTCGCGATTGCCCTCTTTGAATTTGATGGCCAGCCCCATGCCAGGATCGGCGCGAACCACGCTGCCTTCAGCTTGGAGCGCCCCACCGTCGATGGAAAAGTTAAGCTGCAGCCGGCTTTCGGGGGCGAGGATGACGCTGGTCTCGATATAGCAGCCCCCCAGGCTGATATTCGTGAGATTGCCAAGCACCGGAATGTCGCTGCCTTCCGGACGAAATTCAATCGTGATGCGACCTTTCATGCGCGGATACGTGCGGCGATTCTTGCGGTTGGGCTGCTGCTGTTTCTCGAGATACATGCGGCGGTCGGCTTCCGCGAGCAGTTCCTCGGCATCGAGGCCGTCCTGCGGATACATGGAGCGGCCCACGCTGAGCGAAAGGATGTCTTCCTGGCAGATTTCCTGCCCCACCTGACGGGCGAGCTCGCGCATCTGGTCGGCCTTCTTCAGAGCGGATTCGGCGTTCAGTCCGGGGGCAATCACGACGAATTCGTCTCCGCCCATGCGCGCCACATAGTCGTATTCGCGGCACGATTGCCGCAACGCCTGGGCGAACAGACGCAGCACGCGATTGCCTTCGAGGTGGCCGAAGCGATCGTTGATCTGCTTGAAGCCGTCCATGTCGCAGACCATGACGGTGAGCGAGGATTCTTCGCGCTTGCAGCGCGCGAGTTCCTTGTCGAGTTCGAGGAACAGGGAACGAGCGTTGGGCAGTTCGGTGAGGAAGTCGGTGGTCGCCGAATTTTCCGCCTGCTGGTACTTGAGGGCATTCTCGATGGCCAGTGCCATCTTCGAAGTCACAGCCAGCAGAATGCGCAAGTGATCGGAAGTGAAGGCATCGGGCTCCGATTGATAAAGAGCCAGCACTCCGACCACCCCGCCAAGGCCTTCCAACGGAAGCGCCAGCGCAGAACGGAGCGTGCTGAATTTCGTGGGATCGTTCAGATAGCCCGGCTCGACCGAAGGATTGCCGTTGATAATCGGCTTGCGATTTTGCGCAACCCAGCCCGACAGACCTTGCCCCAACGGGATGCGCAGCGATTCGAACAGCCGGAAGTTGTCTCCGCCGACGTGCTGGGGCAGCAGGAGATCACCGCGGCGCACGTAGATGGCGATCGAATCGTAGGGCACCAGGCGCTTAAGCTTCACCGAGAATACTGACAAGGTTTCGTCGAGGCTGAGCGAGGCGCCGAGATCCTGGCTGAGTTCGAACAGCGTCTGCGCTTCCTGCCGCGCCGCTGCAATGGAGGCCAGGAAGGTCGCCTCTTTGTCTTTCGTTCCGGTTTCGACGAATCCAGCAGCCGGAGCTGTTCCCCGTTCCACCTTCAGATCCGTGGAAAGTTTCGACCACTTGACGGTCTCGGAACGGTGGGCGACCAATTTCTCGAGATCGCGGTAGCGCCGCTGGAGCACCTCGACGACTCGCGGGTCGAACGACCGGCCCGATTCCAGTTGCAGCCGCTTCATGACTTCATCAAGCGCAATGGCGCGCCGGTATTGGCGGTCGGAGGCCATGGCGTCGAGATAATCGACCGCGCTCAGAATGCGCGCGCCGATGGGGATTTCGTCGCCTTTGAGGCCGTACGGATAGCCGGTGCCGTCGTATTTCTCGTGGTGCGCGCGGACAATCGGCACCACCGGATAGGGAAAGCGGACGCGCTCCAGGATCTCCGCTCCGACTACCGGGTGAATCTTCATCTTCTCGAACTCTTCCGGGGTAAGCCGGCCCGGTTTTGAAATGATGTGTTCGGGAACGGCCAGTTTGCCAATGTCGTGCAGGAGGGCGGCGGCTTGCAGAGCTTCCATCTCCTCCGGCGTGACGTGCAAATCTTTCGCGACTTCGACGGCATAAACGCGCACGCGCTGCAGGTGATCGTGGGTGGTGTGGTCTTTGGCCTCAATCGCGAGCGCCAGGGCTTCGATGGTGCGCATGTGGAGATTCGCCATCTCCTCCACGTGACCTTTTTCGTCCTCCAGCTTGGCGAGATACAAGCGATAGGAGCGGTAAATCAGATAAACCGCGGGCAGTACGAGTAACGAGGTCTGCCATTCGAGGAGGTGGTTCAGCCAACTCACGAGACCCGCGACGCCGGCGCCCACCAGGTAATAGGGAAACGACCAGAAATAGCAATCGGCCCAGATGCGGCGCAGGGATTTATGCTCGGTCAGCGAAATGATGGTCGCGACCGGCAGAGTATTCGCCGCGAAATAGGTGGCGGCGGTCACCACCAGCAGCACTGCGGGATTGTTCTGCGCCCGGAAAATTGGCACGTGGTAGACGCAGTAGGCGAGCCCGATCGCGAATGAGGTCGCACAAGTGTTGAAGACCACCTGCACCATCCGAGGCCGGTCGCGATAGAAGCACTGGGTCAGAATCGCGGCACACCCGAGCGCGAGCGTCTCGGCGAAACTCAGCTCCAGGATGCCCAGCAGAATGAACAGGAAGTTGACCGACATGGTGCCCGTGATCCCGGGCAGATTGACCTTGAGGCGCGACGCGGCCACGGCGACCAGCAGGTAGCAAGCGAACTTTATGGGCTGGTGGCAGGTGGGGTGCATCGCCCCCGCCAGTAGGACCAGCGAACCCAGAGCCACGATGACGCCGATGTAGAGGCGCGCACTCAGGCTCATGGCACTCCAAGACTGTGCTTTGCTCGCCATTTTCAGTCAGACCGGCGCTCTCGCTGCAGTCTTCAGGGGCCGAAGACACCAGGGCGCGTTCTTTAGAAATACCAGCTAAGCTGTGCAAATCCAATCGATTACGGGAATTCGGGGAAACTTTCGTAACCTCGTTTTGCGCAGCAGTGTTGAACGTTTATGAAATTGGGGGACTTGTGGATTTAACTTGCTCACAACCCCGACGGTCGGAAAAGCTGGTAACCGCGAAGGACGCAAACAAGGGCTGGCGGGCGCCGGGCCTGATGTTCTCTTCTTGGCGGCGTTTGTGAATCCTTTGCGGGCTTTGCAGGTAAGTATTTTTGCGCGAAGTCGGAATCGGGCTCTACTTGCCGCTCTTTCCCAGAGTTCCACGAAGCACCGTTACGGAGGCCTCGGGTAGTTCAAACCACGTCTCCGCAGTGGCATGGAGAGATGCCTTCACCGCCGGGCCGTCCGGATCGGCCGAGCCTCCCTTGGCATCGGGATGCCATTGATATTGCGCTCGGCCGAAGGTGGTGGTCTCGACCGTGCCCGCGAAAAAACGATCCGCGTTAGCCTGGTTGTCATGGAACGTAATGCGAACCTTGTGGGCGTTCCATTGATCGCGATTTACCACCATCAGTGAGTACTGGCCGTCCGGGCGCAGCGCCGCGTACGCGGTGACCAGCGCGTGTCCTGCGGGATCCTGCAAATCGCCCGCCGCGCGGAAGAGCCGATGCTCGCCACTGCCGGGCTGCATCCATTCCAGGTTGATCAGTTGGCTGCCGAAGTACTGCGAGGTCGGCTGCACGATCTGGTAGTCCTTCTCGGTGGTTGTGAACATTCCGAAGGTGCCCATGGAATTGTTGCAGCCGTGGTGGACGCCGATCGGCAGGTAATGGAAGTAGTAGAGCGCCTTGCCGCCCGAGGTGAGAAAGGCGCCCGCATAGTCGGCCAGCCAGAGCGCTCCGAAGATATCCACGAACGATTCGTCGGTCTGCCAGGAGATGTTCGACTCGGTGATGAACATGGGGACGTCGGCGGGTACGCCGTCGTCGTGCCACACATCCATGATGTGGCTGACCAGCCGAGGCTCGTCGTAGAGGCTGTTCCAGGTCACCGTGCAGGGCACGTAGGGATAGTGTTCGAAGGGGAAAAATGCCAGGTCCTTCAGGCGGCCGTGATCGCGCAGGTAGTCGACGAAGCGCCGCGTCCACGAGGTTCGGCCTTGCGCGTCCGGCCACACCACGATGTCTTCGTTCTGCCCGGTGTAGACGGGACCTCCCAGCTTGAGCGTGGGATCGACCTTGTGGAGCGCGTCGGCGAACTGGACATAGAGTGCTGCGTAATCCTCAGGCAACATGAACTGTCCGTCCGGCTCCTCACCCATTTCCACGTACGAAATCGGATAGTTGCGTTTTTTGAGGTAGGCGATCTCCGCGGCCGCATCTTCCGGAATGTTGAACACCATGGCGATGGGAATCATGGCCGGCAGCCCGCGCGTCACACCGCTGGTGTAGAACAAATCGAACCCCACCTGATCGCCGAGGCGCGGGTCGAAGTTAGCAGGTTCATGCCACGGGTCGACGGAAGAAGACCAGGTGGTTGTCTGTGCTTGATCGGGCGTGTGCAGCACGGAATCGTGAAATTCTCCCGAGGCGCTGACTGTGCCCACGTACAGTTCCCGGATGGCGAATCCAACGCAATTGCGTTTGTCGGCTGCGCCGTGCGTATCACACGTGTTCGAGGATTCCGTCATCCAGATGCGCAGGTAGCGGACCGGCATGGGGACAGGGCTGAGGGAGTGCGTCACCGTTCCGCCCTGGCCGTTCTCGACTGCGCCCCCGGAGAAGGTAATCCAGGCTCCCTTGGTGGGCTGCGTGATGGGTTGTTCGCCGGTCCAGTACTGCACCAGGTAGCGCTTGGCGTAGGGGTCGGCCCAGGCAATGCGAATGGCATTGATCGCCAGCGGGTTCGCAAGATCGATGACCACCCACTGCGGATGCGCGGCGTCCTCTTCGCCGGTGAATGCCTTCGTCAGATAGGGATTGCTTTTCCAATAGGTACTGAGATCACCATCGGTCAAACGCCCGTATCCGGTCGCGTCGGTGCCATCGTTGCGGGTCGCGCCTCGATGCGGAAGTGGATAGCCGTAGGTGTGGCGGAGCATCTCGCCGGGCTCGCTGCTGCCGGTGAAATAGCCTTTGCCGCTGGGATCGCTCCAGGTTCCTTTCGGATTCCAGTGCCATGCCTCGATGTGCAATTCCGTGTTCTGTCGATACGTGACCGGTTGCCAACCGGCGCTCAACACGCGCTGGATGGCCGGTTCGGTGAAAAGCTTATCGATGGCCGCCCCAGCCATACGATCGATTCCTGCCCCCAGCGCCTGGTTCGGAATGATCGTGTTGGCCACATGGTCGGGCGTGATATCGACCCGGATGGTTTGCGCGTGCAAGTTGAGCGCTGCTCCTACCAGGCCGAGCCACGCGAGCAGGCGCCATAGACGGCCGCGGTTTGAGACGCTCGCTTGCAGGAATGAAAAGGCACACTTCGAAATCGACGACACAAGTCACGCTCCTTGCTTAGTGTGACGTTTGAATAGCTTGATTTCCGACTTTTCGGCGCGCTCATTGTACCCGAGAGACGTGCGTCGAGTCGCCCTCTCGGAAGGAAATCGTCGCCCCCCTTGACAGGGCGCTTCCCGTTCTTGTATATAACCATTAAGTTATGAAACCGTCAGGTTATGAATCTTCCGAGCGTCTCGATGCTACGTTCGCCGCGCTGGCCGACCCTACCCGCCGCGCAATCCTGGCGCGCCTGGCTTCCGGAGAAGCATCGGTGATGGAGCTGGCCAAGCCCTTCCGGATAAGCCAGCCCGCTATTTCGAAGCATCTCGGGGTTCTGGAGCGGGCCGGGCTGATCTCGCGTGGACGGGACGCGCAACGCCGTCCGCGCCGGTTGGAGGCTCAGCCGCTCGCGGAAGCCAGCAGTTGGCTCGAGCACTACCGCCAGTTCTGGGGAAAGCGGTTCCAGCGGCTCGATGCGCTGCTCGAGGCGATGCAAGCGAGCGAGAAGAAAGCACGACGCGGCCAACGATAGCAGGTTTCGAGTTTCAAGCGTGGACCTTGGAAGCTTGAAACCAGGAGTACTGAAACTCGAAACCTCAAACTTCAAGTCTGGGGAAACACGATGAAGAACGTACTCAATGTAGAGGCTCGCGGCAACCGCGAGATTGTCATCACCCGCGCCTTCGCGGCGCCCCGCCGCCTGGTGTTCGAGGCTTTCAGTAAGCCTGAACTGGTAAGGCAATGGCTGCTGGGGCCGCCGGACTGGGCGATGCCGGTCTGCGAAATCGACTTCCGCGTGGGCGGCCGCTATCGCTATGTGTGGCGCCATGCCAACGGAAACGAAATGGGCATGGGTGGCGTGTACCGGGAGATTGTCGCGCCCGAACGCATCGTGGCCACAGAAAGATTCGACCAGCTGTGGTATCCAGGCGAGGCCGTGGGCACGGTCGCGCTCACCGAGCAGGGCGGTAAAACCACGCTCACGCAGACCATCGTCTACGAATCGCTGGAGGCCCGCGATCTCGTGATCAAGAGCCCCATGGAGCACGGTCTGGCTGCGAGTTATGACCGGCTGGAAATACTTGCGAACTCGCTCGACGTGCCGAGCGTAACGAAATAGAAAATCGGGAGAGCAGCGTGCAAAGGATCACGCCCTTTTTGTGGTTCGACGATCAAGCCGAAGAGGCCATGAACTTCTACGTTTCCATCTTTAAGAATTCCAAGGTGGGCCGGGTGACGCGCTATGGAGAAGCGGGCCCGGGTCCGAAGGGCTCTGTCATGTCGGCCACTTTCCAACTGGAGGGGCAGGAGTTCATGGCACTGAATGGCGGCCCGCACTTCAGCTTTACGCCGGCGATTTCGTTCTTCGTGAACTGCGAAACGCAAGAGGAAGTGGACGAGCTGTGGAAAAAGCTTTCGGCCGGCGGGAAAACGGAACGCTGCGGATGGCTGAAGGACAAGTACGGGCTGTCGTGGCAGATCATTCCGAGCGCATTAGGCAGGCTCATGGGAGACAACAACGCTGCCAAAGCACAGAGCGTGATGAAGGCGATGCTCGAAATGGACAAGATTGACATCGCGCGTCTGCAGCAAGCTTACGATCAGGCATAGACGGGTGGGACTGCGGCTTTCGTAACCTCCTCAGCGCCGGGCGAGGGTGCGATAGTTAAGGAGTTGCTATGTCCCAGGCACCACAGATGCAACGGGAAAAACGCGGCGCCCGCGTGAAGCTCGGCGGCTCGGTGCTGGCCTTGCTGCAACTACAAAACCGCCGTCAGATTCGCACCCGGCTCAGCCAGCTCTCGGCCAACGGAGGCCTGCTGCAGCTGGAAAAGCCGCTCGACGAGGGCATTGTGGTCGAGGTGTTGTTTCACGTGGGGTCGACGACCGTCCGCAGCCAAGCCCAGATGCTGTTTCCAATGTGGGCCACCAAGGGCTGCCTGCAACCCTTCCGCTTCAAGGATCTCGAGGATGCGATGCGCGTAAGTCTCGAGGAAGAGCTGAACGCTCTGCTGAAAGCCTCTCCCGGGGCTGTTGCCGACGACACCAACCTGCCATAGGCACCTTTCGTCTTTATGTAGTTCTTTGGTCAGCCCTGTTCAGATTAATTGCCAAAATCCAGCCGGGCTTTGCCCGCCTGCCCAGACGAGGGCACCTCTATCCCGGCGTCTGGGCCTGCGTGGTTCGAGGCGAGTTTACGACGGCAAGTCAACCACGGCCAGGTCCAGGGCTTCCAGGCTGGCTGGGTCGGCAATGATCTCGACGTGGTGGATCTTGTCGTTCTTGATGGCGAAGCGGACCACTCGTTCGAGGCGTCCTCCGGGAGCGACGATCGCACCTACCGCGCCGTCGATCAGGGCGGGGCGCAGGAAGGGTGCGAAGTGTGCGGAGGCGACAGCTCCCTTGGCGCGCCTGTGCCGCAGCAAGATTACGCAAGACCAGATTCGTCCATTCCACTACGCTCGGGAGCAGGTGGAGGTGGCACATGGTGGATGTCATTTTGAAGCGCTTTGATGAGCCGGATGAAACGCGTTCATTTTCGAGGGGGAAATTTGAGTTAGTGCACATTGGCGGCATGACGATTGGGCGCGCGACTTACGATCCGGGCTGGCGGTGGTCGGTGGATGTGGGCGAGCCAGCCGGGCTGAGCCATTGCATGGTCGAACACGTCGGACTGGTGGTGGCCGGGAAGGCCGTGGCGGCGATGACGGACGGGCGGGTGGTCGAGATGAAGGCTGGGGATTTGTTTTACATAGCGCCCGGGCACGATAGCTGGGTTGTGGGTGAGGAGCCTTACGTGTCGCTGCATTTCATGGGCGCGGGAGATTACGCGAAGCACGAATGAAAGCGCTGTTGTACGTGGCGCCGGCATCTTGCCGGCCTGTTACTGGCTCAGGGCAGGCTGCCCCATCGAATGTCGGTTTTCTTGGGGATTAGTGCGTGGGCGGGACGTATTCCTTGGGGGCTACGGCGCCTTCGCCGAAGAAGAATTGCTCCATGTGGCGGACGATGACTTCCTGGTCTTCGCGGCGGGCGGGGTTGAGGCGGTATTCGTTGAGAATCATCTTGCAGGTTTCGGTCCACTGCCGCCAGGCTTCCTGCGAGACGTTATCGTAGATTTTTTGACCCAGTTCGGTGTCAAAGGGGGGCTCGTCAAGGCCCGGGAGCTGCTTTTTCAGCTTTACGCAAAAAACTTCGTGCGCCATTGTCACTTCCTCGCTAGAAGATCAACACAAAATTATCTCACAATGGGAGAGGGGTGTTGGCGGAGGGCTCTCGCAAACCTCCGGCTCCGGTAAGGAACCGACGGCCTAGGACTAGAATAGCGGCGCGCCGAATTTCCGAATCCGGCGATCTCCTGGGGCAATCTGATCTTCAGAAATGAACGCGGACCTGGTTAAAGAATTCCGGAACATTCCCATTCTCGCGGATTTGACCGACGAGGAACTCGGCTGGCTCGCCGACCACTCCGAGATTGCGACGGCCGAAGCGGGCGAGCTCATCATCCACGAAAACGATCCGGCCGACTCCATGATCATTTACCTGGAAGGCGAGAGCGACGGCCGGCGTGAGAGTGCCGGGCCGGACACTCCTGTCTACACCGCGCGCGCAGGCATGGTGACCGGCATGCTGCCCTTCTCGCGCATGACGCACTACACCATCACGATGCGGGCCGTGACTCCGCTGCGCATTGCGCGCATTTCGAAGACGTTGTTTCCCGAAATGCTGAACAAGATTCCGTCGCTGGGGCCACGGCTGGTGGGGATTCTTTCAGACCGGGTGCGCGAAGCAACCAAGCAGGATCTGGCGCGCGAAAAGCTCGCGTCGCTCGGCAAGCTTTCCGCCGGGCTGGCGCATGAGTTGAACAATCCGGCTGCGGCGGCGGCCCGTGCCGCGAGCACACTCCGCGCCATTTTCGAAAAGCGCGAGCAGGCCAGCCTCGAGATCGACCAGCAGAATCTTCCCCCCGAAGCGCGCGCCACCCTGCGCATGATCGAGGGGAAAGCGCGTGAGATACAGCACGATGGCAAGCCGATGAACGCACTGGATCTGAGCGATATTCAGTCGGAACTGCAGTCGTGGCTGGACGAACACGGAGTCAACGACGGATGGGAAGTGGCTCCGGTGCTGGCCGAGGCGGGTGTGCGAGTCGAGCATCTCGAGCGGCTGGCGCAAAAATTCTCCGCGCCGGTAATGGGCGCAGTGATTACGCGCTTCGGGGCGACGCTGGAAATTTCGCGGCTGCTCACCGATATCGAGCACAGCTCCTGCCGCATCTCGGAGCTCGTAAAGGCGATTAAGGAATATTCCTTCATGGATGAAGCGCCGCGCCAGGAAGTAGACGTGGCGAAGGGGATCGAGAGCACGCTGGTCATGCTCAATCACAAGCTCAAGCATGGGATTACGGTGGTGAAAAACTTCGACCCCAACCTGCCGCGCATTTTCTCCTACGGAAGCGAGTTGAATCAGGTATGGACAAACCTCATCGACAACGCGGCGGATGCGATGAAAGGACAAGGCAAGTTGCGCATCCGCACCATGCGCGAAGGCGACGACGTGCTGGTGGAGTTCGTTGACAACGGGCCGGGGATTCCGCCGGAGATTCAGACGAAGATTTTCGACCCGTTCTTTACCACCAAGCCGATCGGGGAAGGCACGGGGCTGGGACTGGATACCGTGTACCGGATCGTGCGCAAGCACCGCGGGAATGTGAGCGTGGTATCGAGTCCGGGGAACACCTGCTTTCGGGTGCGGCTGCCGATTCAGAACCCGCGGCTGTAATCAACCCCTCACCCGCAAGTCGATGATTGTTTCGCATCACTGAAGCAGCAGAGTGAAATTCGCGGGATGAGTGAAGTTGCCATCCGATCCCGAGACGACGATCGGATACGAGCCGGGGAGCGTACCGATCGTGGCGCCGCCTCCGCCTCCCCCGCCTCCACTGCATCCGACAACCGTCATCAACCACGCTACCAGCAGCAGACAAGCCAATGAGGTCCAGCGTCGCTTGCGCGGACCAACCCCTAGGACAAAGATGCCGGCCAGCGTCAGCCCGCCGCCGGCGGCCCAGGCGTTGAGGACCGTGCCTCGCGGAAACAGGTTCGAATGCGATGCCACGGTCCTGACTGTCACCGTGGTATTGCCGCTGCCGGTAACTGAAGGAGGATTGAAACTGCAGGTCGCGGTTGCCGGCAGGCCTTGGCATGCGTTCGCAGCAAACGTGACGGTGCCTTTGTATCCCGGCTGGCCTGTAACGGACAGGGTCAGGCTGCCACTGCCACCTGGTGCGGAAATCGTCATCACAGAACCCGTGCTTCCCGTGAAAGCCATGGAGAAATCGATGGCGACGTTGACTGTAATCGCACTGGAAGTGGAGCCGGTGTAGTTGCTGTCGTCGGTGTACTGGGCCGTAATGGTGTTCTGTCCATTAGGCAAGGCACTGGTTTGGTATGTCGCGATGCCCTGCGTATATCCCGTCGTGGAATTCAATCCCCCACTCAAAGACGCATTGCCCGGGAGTTGGGTGTTTCCGTTGAAGAACGCGACGTTACCCGTGGGTGAATTTCCTACGCTTGCGGTATTCACCGTAGCCGTCAAAGTAACCGTCGAACCGGACGGAGCCGTGGTTGGGTTTGATTGAACCGAGGTTATCGTGGCGGCTTTCGTGATACTGAAGCTCACCGCTGAAGATGGACTGCTCGCATGGAAGCTGGCATCTCCATTGTAGGTGGCCGTAATCGAGTGCGAGCCTGGCGTGAACGCTGAATTCCCACTCGGGGAAGTGTTGGTATTTCCCTGGCTGTTCAGCGAAGGGGTGGCGAAATTAGTGCCTTGGTCCGAGAAGTTGACCGTGCCGGTGGGAATTCCAAATCCCGAGCTGCCGGAAACGTCCGCGCGTACATAAATAAAGCTGCCATACGGTCCGCCGGTGAAGGGGAGGGGGTTCCCGACCGAATCAGTAGTGAGCACCTTGAGGGTAGTAGTGCTCGGCTCGGGGTTGACGGTGACTGAAATGGGCGTCGAATCACTGGCGCCGAATGTTCCGTCTCCCGGGTAATGCGCAGTGATCATGGTCGTTCCGCCGGGAAGAAGCTGCGTCATCCACGAAGCGATACCGGCATTGAGCGAAAACTGATCGACTGCGACGCCGCCGTTCGGTGGCGAACCGGCGTTCGCAAGCAATGAGACGCTGCCGGTCGGCTTGGCGCTCCCGCTGGTCGGATTCACGGTTACATCGACCGTCACCTTTGACCCGTGCAGGATGCCGGTCTGCGGGTTGAGTGTGAGGGTGGTGTGCGTCCCGGTAAACGTTGCGGCCGCCCAGCCATTGACCAGGTTGTTGACATTGACCGAGCCCAGGCCACTCGCCAGATCGTAGCCGGCCGCGCTGGTGTACTGGCTCATCGAACTCTGCCCCGGCACGGCGTTGTTGCCCTTGGTGATGTCGTTGAAGATGCAGGCGGCATTGGGTGCGGCCGAGGTGTTTGACCCGTTGCACTGTCCAGGGTACTGCATCTGGTTTCCGGCGAGTTTATAGAGGACGTAGTTTGCCAACCCGACGCGTCCACCGACGCTTTGATCGACCAGCGCCATAATGCCGGCAAAAGAAGGCGTCGATGCGGACGTGCCCCCGATTCCCGCGAAGTGAATGAAGCCCTGGGCATCCGGTACACAGGAGCTTTGCAAACAGATCAGGTATGGATCATGCACGGCCGCAGTGAGCGACACATCCGGGAGGTCCCGCGCGCCGTCAGCGGGAATGCCTGCGACACCCACCTGCCAGGACGGTTTGGGCACCTGAAACAATGCGTTCGTTCCGCTGGCACCACCACCTCCGGCAGCGATGTTGGCATTGTTCCCGCAACTGGCGGACGAGCAGCTGTCGTTCCAGACGTTTTCCGGAATGTACTTCAGCGCGGAGGCGAAGGTGTTCGGTTGATTGTTGGCACTCCAATACGTACTGTCCTGTCCATTTTCATTGAACACGGTTCCGCCGACCGCGACGTTGTAGGCGGTGGAGGCCAGGACGTTGACGGAAACTGGTCCGGTGGCGACCGTTTCACCGAGGTTGTCGCAACCGGAAGCGCCGGTGTCGCCCGTTGCCACCAGATGCGTAATGCCCTCGGCCGCGGCCTGTTGCCCCATTGCCCACAGGCTCTGCGCGTGGGCCAGGGTGCTTTGTGCTTCGCAGGAGCCAAAGCTGTCCGTCATGATGTCGGCAAGGTCGTTGTCCACGATGTAAAGCTCGGAGAGCTCGACCCCGTCAGTGGTATCGGTGGAAGCAGACACGACCAGCGTGATAGCGGCATTCGGAGCGAGGGCCAGCGACCAGCTTGTGTCAAGCACGGCCTCGGCTTCTTCGCCGCCGCCCAAGTCTCCAGGATCGGGGCCG
>Ga0307472_100000058_pt1 | contig 29502 bp, 20 predicted proteins | sample atmos_gasesAM5C__2_FD_204582 | JGI IMG/M metagenome (GOLD analysis project Ga0307472, IMG submission 204582) | Hardwood forest soil microbial communities from Morgan-Monroe State Forest, Indiana, United States - atmos_gasesAM5C_05 | ecosystem: Environmental > Terrestrial > Soil > Temperate...
TCGGGCTCGCTCTGGTCGGCAATGCCATGGGCTTCCGTTCGGTGATCGTGATCCCAGACACGCAGAGCCAGGAAAAAAAGGACATGCTGCACCTCGCTGGCGCCGAGCTGGTTGAGGTGCCGGCGGTGCCCTACTCCAACCCCAATAACTACGTGAAGGTGTCGGGCCGGCTTGCCGCCCAACTCGCCAAGAGCGAGCCCCACGGTGCCATCTGGGCGAACCAGTTCGACAATGTCGCGAACCGTGACGGCCACATGCGCACGACCGGCCCGGAGATCTGGCAGCAGACCGACGGCAAGGTCGACGGCTTCACCTGCTCGGTCGGTACCGGCGGTACGCTCGCCGGCGTCGCCATGGCGCTCAAGAAGCGCAGCAACAGCATCAAGATCGCGGTCGCCGACCCGAAAGGCGCCGCGCTCTACAGCTACTACACCAGCGGTGTGCTCAAGTCCGAAGGCTCCTCGATCACCGAAGGGATCGGTCAGGGCCGAATCACGCGCAACCTCGAAGACGCGCCGATCGACATCGCCTATCAGATCCCCGACGAGGAAGCGGTTCCGATCGTCTTCGACCTGCTCGAGCACGAGGGGCTGTGCCTCGGCGGATCGTCCGGCATCAACGTAGCCGGCGCCATCCGGCTGGCGCGCGAGCTCGGCCCCGGCCACACGATCGTGACCGTGCTCGCCGACTACGGCACGCGCTACCAGTCGAAGCTATTCAATCCCGAATTCCTGCGTTCGAAAGGGTTGCCGGTTCCCGCCTGGCTCGAGCGGCGCTCCGCCATCAGCGTGCCATTCGAGAAGGCCTGATCCCAGACCAACGAGCGAGAGATGCCGACCGATCTTCTCTTCCGCGAAGACTCCTATCTCAAGGAATGCGGCGCGACCGTCGTCGCGATCACCCCGCAGGGCGGCATCGTACTCGACCGCACCGTGTTCTATGCCGCCTCCGGCGGCCAGCCGGCCGATCACGGTGCGCTAACGACGCGGTCGGGCGAGGCGATCCCAATCGCCAATGCCGTCTACACCGACACCGCCAAGAGCGAGATCGCCCACCTGCCGGCAGACCCGGCCGCCGTGCGCATCGCCATTGGCGAGCCGGTTCATGCGCTGATCAACTGGGACCAGCGCTATCGGCTGATGCGCATGCATACGGCATTGCATCTTCTGTCCGCGGTCCTGCCCTATCCGGTGACCGGCGGTTCGGTCGGCGAGAGCGATGGCCGGCTCGACTTCGATATCCCGGAAGCGGGGCTCGACAAGGATGCGATCAGCGCCGAGATCGCCAGGATGATCGCGGCCGACGCCGAGGTGCGCGCGCGCTGGATCACCGACGCCGAGCTCGCCGCCAATCCCGGCCTGATCAAGACCATGGCGGTCAAGCCACCGATAGGTACCGGTCGCGTACGTCTGATCGAGATCATAGGCTACGATCTGCAGCCGTGCGGCGGCACGCACGTGCGCTCGACGCGGGAGATCGGCGCGATCAAGGCGACGCAGGTCGAGAAGAAGGGCAAGCAGAATCGGCGGGTGCGGATCGCATTCGCCTGACGCGCGCCGGATGCAGCCGTTGAACTTTGGCCTCGCCTGAACGATGGTGGCGGCCATTGTAATGTCCCGCCAACACGAGAGGCGACCATGACCGGTTCCCGTCCGCCCGCCAGCCGCTCCCTGGTCACGACCGATTGGCTCGCCGGCCATCTCGATGCGCCCGATGTCGTGGTGATCGACGGCTCGTACTATCTGCCGACCATGAACCGCGACGCCCGTGGCGAATATCTCGCCGGCCATGTTCCCGGCGCGGTGTTTTTTGACATCGACGCGATCAAGGACCATTCCTCGCCGCTGCCCCACATGCTGCCGACGCCCCAGCAATTCGCGGCCGACGTCGGCAAGCTTGGCATCGGCGACGGCCAGACCATCGTCGTCTATGATGGCCTCGGACTCTATGGCGCGGCACGCGTGTGGTGGATGTTCCGCACGTTCGGCGCACGCCAGGTCTTCGTGCTCGACGGCGGCCTGCCGGCCTGGAGGGCGGAAAGCCGCCCGCTCGAGGCCGGCCCGGTGTTGCGCCGGCCGCGGTCGTTCACCGCGCGCCTCGATCACGGCATGGTCGCTTCGCTCGCCGACGTTCGCACCGCGCTCGCGAACCGCAGCGCGCAGGTGGTGGACGCCCGCGCCGCCGAGCGCTTCCGCGGCGACGCCGCAGAACCGCGACCCGGCCTGCGCTCCGGCCACATGCCCGGCGCCCTCAACCTGCCGTTCCAGGGCGTGCTCGACAAAGGCCGTCTTGCTCCGCCGGACACGATCGCGGCCGCGTTTCACGGCGCCGGCGTCGATCTCGACCGCCCGGTCATCACCAGTTGCGGCTCGGGCGTGACCGCTGCCATTCTCACCTTCGCGCTCGATGCGCTGGGGAAGGCCAGCGGCAGCGTGTATGACGGCTCCTGGTCGGAATGGGGCGCACGCGCCGATCTGCCGGTCGTTACCGGTCCGAAATAGCCTTCGGAATCGAGACACTAGACGCGGATCGCGATATGCTGGCGACTCGAGACAGATCATGATCTTCCGCCAGCTCTTCGACAACGTCTCGGGGACCTATACCTATCTGATCGCCAGCCGGCGCGGCGGCGAGGCACTGATCATCGACCCCGTGCTCGAGAAGGTTGATCGCTACCTGCAGCTCGTCAGGGAACTCGACCTGCAGCTCGTCAAGGCGGTCGACACCCATATGCATGCCGATCACGTCACCGGGCTCGGCGTGCTGCGCGACCGCACCCAGTGCATAACGGTGATGGGCGAGCACTCCAGGGCCGACGTGGTGTCGATGCGTGTCGCCGAAGGCGAGAAGGTGCAGATCGAAGGCATCGACCTCGACGTCCTCTACACGCCGGGCCACACCGACGATTCGTACAGCTTCCTAATGCGCGACCGCGTGTTCACCGGCGACACGCTGCTGATCCGCGGCACCGGGCGCACCGACTTCCAGAACGGCGATGCGCGCGCGCAGTTCGAATCGATCTTCGGCAAGCTGCTGCGGCTGCCGGACGAGACGCTGGTCTTCCCGGCGCATGACTACAAGGGCGACACGGTCTCGACCATCGGCGAGGAAAAGACATTCAATCCGCGGCTGCAGGTGAAATCGGTCGATGAATACGTCGATGTGATGAGCAAGCTGAAGCTGCCCAACCCGAAGATGATGGACGTCGCCATCCCGGCCAACATGAAGGTCGGGCTCGCCCAGGAGGCGATCGCCAAGCGTGGCTGGGCGCTGGCGGCAACCCAGGCGGTCGCGCTAGTCGGCCGGCCGGATGTCGCCTTCATCGACCTGCGGGAGACCGGCGAGCGCCGAACGCACGGCGTCATCCCCGGCTCGCTGCATGCCCCCTACCCCGACCTGCGCGAGAACATCGGGCCCGGCGGCGTACTCCACGAACTTGCGACCGCAACCACCAAGCGGATGCTGTTCTATTGCGCCTATGGCGAGCGCTCGGCGATGGCAGTGCAGGCGGCCCAGGGCGCTGGCCTCGCCTTGGCCTGCCACATCGAGGGCGGCATCGACGCCTGGAAAAAGGCGAGCGGCCCGATCGAACGGTAGTGCGTGTCGCGATCAGGTTGAACCGTTTCCTGTCGCCGTCATCGCCAAGTGTGGTCTTGGCTACCTCCGTCAGCGCAAAATCTGGCTCAAGAATAATTTCGTGCGCTCGTGCTGCGGCTTCGAGAAGAACGCTTCGGGTTCGTTCGCCTCGACGATCTGGCCTTCGTCCATGAACACGATCCGGTTTGCCACCTGACGGGCGAATCCCATCTCGTGCGACACCACCACCATGGTCATGCCGTCCATCGCGAGCTGCACCATGGTGTCGAGCACCTCCTTGACCATTTCCGGGTCGAGCGCCGAGGTCGGCTCGTCGAACAGCATGATCTTCGGTTGCATGCAAAGCGCGCGAGCAATGGCGACGCGCTGCTGCTGCCCGCCTGACAATTGCGCAGGATATTTGTCCGCCTGTTCGGGGATCCTCACCTTGGTGAGGAACTCCATCGCAATCTCGTCGGCCTCCTTCTTCGGCATCCACCGCACCCAGATCGGCGCAAGCGTGCAGTTCTCCAGGATGGTGAGATGGGGAAACAGGTTGAACTGCTGAAAAACCATGCCGACATCGCGCCGCACCTCCTCGATGCGCCCAAGATCGCGGGTGAGCTCCACTCCTTCGATGACGATACGACCGCGCTCATACGGCTCGAGCGCGTTGATGCAGCGAATCAGCGTCGACTTGCCTGATCCCGACGGGCCGCACACGACAATCCGTTCGCCGCGGTCGACCCTGAGACTCACGTCCTTGAGCACATGAAAGTCGCCGAACCATTTGTTCAGCCCGGCAATGTCGATGGCGACGCTGCCATCGCGCTTGGTCGTCGGGTCGGTCGCGCTCGTCGCCACGTCATCCATCGTGCGTGTTCTGATTCCGATGGTTCGTTCCGAACCGTCCGCCCGGAACACCAGCCAGTTTAATGCCCTGTGTTGTGGTTCCAATGCAATGATTGGGAATCAAAGGTTGGACACTTTCATGTCTCGCCGGCCGGCGCCCAGCCGCCACTCAATGCGTAAGGCGTAGCGCGACATCAGATAGCAAAACACGAAATAGACGAGCGCAGCAAAGGCATATCCGGTCGCGCTGGTGACCGGCGTCGCCCATTTGGGGTCGGCGCGGCCGATCTCGATCGTCTTGAGGAAGTCGAAGATACCGACGATGAAGACGAGCGTCGTGTCCTTGAACAGCGCGATATAGCTGTTGAGGATGTTGGGGATGGTGACGCGCAAGGCCTGCGGCAGGATGACCAAGCCCATGGTTTGCCAGTAGCTCAAACCCAACGCAGCCGCGCCCTCGTACTGGCTGCGGGGAATCGACTGGAGACCGGCGCGCACCACTTCCGCCATGTAGGCTGAGGCGAACAAGGCGACGCCGACCAGCGCCCGGATGAGCTTGTCCGGCGCCCAGGCCGGCGGCACGAACAGTGGCAACATGACGCTCGCCATGAACAGCACCGTGATGAGCGGCACGCCGCGCACGAACTCGATGAACAGGACTGAGAACAGCTTGACTGCGGGCATGCGCGAGCGCCGCCCGAGCGCGAGCAGGATGCCGAGCGGCAGCGAAACGACGATGCCGACCGCCGAAACCACGATGGTCACCAGCATGCCGCCCCACAGCGCAGTATCGACCGTCGGCAGGCCGATCGCGGATGCGCCACTGAGCAACACGTAGGAGGCGAGCGGCAGAACGACAAAAAAGTTCACGGCGCCGAGCGCGCGGCGCGGCGCATCGAGCCACAGAAGCCACGTCGTCGAAACCGCCAGCAGCAAGAAGAACGCGTCGACCCGCCAGCGTTCCGAAGCGGGGTAGGACCCGTAGATGAAGTATGCGAAGCGGTCACGCACGAACGGCCAGCACGCTCCGACCCGCGGTCGGATGTCGCTCACGAGACAGGCTTCGCGGTCGTCGCCGGTCCATACCGCATCGATCAGGAGGAACTTGACGATCGGCGGAATGATCCACGCCAGGAACAGGATCGTCAGGATCGTCAGGATCGCGCTGAGCACATTCGCAAACAGGTTTTTTCTCAGCCACCCGAGGATGCCGGTCATCGCCACCGGCGGCGGCAAGGTGGGCGCGGGCGTGCGGCGCACGAACGCCGCGCCGGCGGCATTGTTCGATCGTTGTCCGGGTGGCGCGATCACGGCCGTCACCACTCGGGCCGCGCGAGGCGCGCGTTGTAGAGGTTCAGGACCAGTGAGGTGACCAGGCTGATCGACAGATAGACCGCCATGGTGATGGCCACGACCTCCACCGCCTGTCCGGTCAGGTTGAGCACGGAGCCGGTGAAGATCTGCACGAAGTCGGGATAGCCGATGGCGACCGCCAGCGATGAGTTCTTGGTCAGATTGAGATACTGATTGGTGAGCGGCGGCATGATGACGCGCATGGCTTGCGGGATCACGACCAGTCGCAACGTGTAGCCTGGTCGCAGGCCGAGTGCATAAGCCGCCTCGGTCTGCCCCTTCGACACCGCCTGAATGCCGGCGCGCACCGCCTCGCCAATGAAGGCCGCGGTATAGATGACGAGGCCGAACAGCAGCGCCATGAATTCCGGCAGAATCTCGATGCCGCCGCGAATGTTGAAACGGCCGGCTTGGGGATATTCGAAGTTGACCGACACGCCGACGGCAAAGAACGCGGCGACCGGCAACCCGACGACAAGGAGCAGTGACAAGGCGAACACCGGAGGTCGCCGGCCGGTGCGCAGTTGACGGCGTCGAGCCACAACGTGCAACGCAACGGCGATCGCCACCGCCGCGATGCCGGCGCCGAGGACTGCGCCGGCTCCTTCGCCGAACATCGGCTGCGGTAGAAACAGGCCGCGGTTGTTGAGGACGATGCCGCCACGCAACACAGTGCTGTTGGCCAGTTCCGGCAGCGCCTTGAGCACTGCGTTGTACCAGAAGTAGAGCTGGAGCAGCAGGGGAAGGTTGCGGATCACCTCGACATATCCGCCGGTCAGGCGGGCCACCATGATGTTGCGTGACAGCCGGCCGATGCCGATCAGAAACCCAAGGATGGTCGCGAAGACGATGCCGAGCGCCGCGACGAGCAGCGTGTTGAGCAGCCCGACCCAGAAGGCGCGGCCGTAGGTGGAGACCTGGGGGGCGTATTCGATCAGCGTCTGGCTGATATCAAAGCCGGCGGTATGGTTCCAGAACGCGAAGCCGGTCGCAATGGCGGCGCTGCGAAGATTGTCGATGACGTTTTTGATGAGCTGATAGGCGACGAACAGGACGAACGCGCTGAGCGCGATCTGATAGACGATGCTGTGAAATGTAGGATGGTAGAGCAGCGAGACTTTCGGCGGCCGCCGGCGCTCCGCGGTGCTGTTCATGACCTTCCCTGGCCGGCACCGTATTCGATCATGTTATTCCACGATGGCGACGGTTCGTCGCGCTCGCACGATGCGGCGGTAGTCATCGCGCTCGCACGATGGCGACAGTAGTCGTCGCGTTGTCGTCAGCGCACCGGCGGCGCGTATTGTAGACCGCCCTTCGTCCACAGCGCATTGAGCCCACGGACGATCTTCAACTGCGAACCCTGCCCGACATTGCGCTCGAACACGTCACCGTAGTTTCCTACGTGCTTCACGATCCGATAGACCCAGTCCTTGGTCAGGCCGAGCTGCTCGCCGAAATTGCCCTCGGTTCCGAGCAGACGCTTGACCTCCGGATTGGGCGATTTCATCTGCTCGTCGACATTGGCTTTGTTGATGCCATACTCCTCGGCATTGACCAGGGCGAAGTGCACCCATTTGACGATGTCGTACCACTGCTCGTCGCCGTGGCGCACGAACACGCTCAGTGGCTCCTTGGAGATGATCTCCGGCAGCACGATGTGCTCGTCGGGCTTGGCGAGCTTCAGGCGCACGCTGTAGAGCGCCGATGAATCTCCGGTGAAGGCGTCGCACCGGCTGGAATCATAGGCCGCGAGCGCCTCTTCGAGGCTGGCATAGGTCGCCGTCTTGAGCTTCATTCGATGGGTGCGGAAAAAGTCCGCGAGATTGAGCTCGTTGGTCGTGCCCTGCTGGACGCAGATCGCCGCGTCGTTAAGCTCGAGGGCGGAGTTGACCTTGAGGCCCTTGCGAACAATGAATCCCTGGCCGTCGTAGTAGTTGATGCCGGTGGCATTGAGGCCGAGCTGGGTATCGCGCGAACTGGTCCAGGTGGTATTGCGTGAGAGCACGTCGACGTCGCCGGACTGCAGAGCGGTGAACCGGTCCTTCGCCGTCAGTGCCACGAACTTGACCTTGCTCGGATCGTTGAAGATGGCGGCCGCGATGGCGCGGCAATAGTCGACGTCGAATCCCGTCCAGTTGCCCTGCGCATCGGGCAGGCCGAAGCCGGGAAGCTGGCCGTTGGCCCCGCAGTTGAGGTTGCCGCGCGTCTTCACGGTCTCGAGGGTCGTGGCGACGGCCCCTGACGAGGACAGGCCGAATATCGCTGCAATGCCAAGCACGGCGAGAACGCGTTTCATGATACACCCTGTGACTTGCATTTCGCGTGATGTCCACTCGTGGGAGCGACCCAAACTGTGGTTCGCCGTCTGTCTGGACAAGTCGCCCCGCTGCTTCAATACGTTAGTGGGCTGACTTGCCCAACATTTGGAAGTCAAATGTTGGGCTCAGACCACTAGCGGCTCGCGCGCCCTAGGCACCGATTGAGGGTCAATCGGCTGGTCTACCCTGCCTTCCCGCCGCGCGATGATATCGTGCGAACAGCATTGGTGTGCCCCGGCCGTTCGCGACCCCTGATAGGCTATCTCAGAACGATCGTCCACCCCGGTCAAGGGGTTGACGGCGAAGTCGAACAACGCGGTAAATGCGGCAAAGGCCCCTGCGCCGTGGATGGTCTAAATTGTCGCGGTAGGCCGAGAGATGGCGAGGCGTTTGATCAATGAACAAGAAGCCCGACGGCAGCCCTGAGCTACCGGATCTCAAGCAGAACACCCGCCTCGTCACCGGAGGCCGCGAGCCACACGAGTATCACGGCTTCGTCAACCCGCCCGTCTATCACGCCTCGACCGTGCTCTACCGCACGGCCGAGGATTTCCTCGCCCATCGCTCGCGTTATCAATACGGCCGGCGCGGGACGCCGACGTCGGAAGCGCTGGAAAACGCGCTGCGCGACATCGAAGGCCCGCAATGTGCCGGGGTCGCGCTTCTCCCCTCCGGCCTTGCCGCCGTTTCGGTCGCGCTCTTGTCGGTCCTGCAAACGGGCGACCACATCCTGGTGACGGACAGCGCCTATTTTCCAACCCGGAAGTTCTGCGACAACATCCTCCCCCGCTACGGCATCACGACCACCTATTACGACCCGCTGATCGGCGCCGGCATTTCCGCGCTTATGCAGCCCAACACCCACGCAGTGTTCGTCGAGGCTCCCGGCTCGCTGTCGTTCGAGATCCAGGACATTCCGGCGATCGCCGCCGCGGCCCACGCCAAAGGCGCGGTCGTGGTGATGGACAATACCTGGGCGACGCCGCTCTATTTTCGCGCCTTCGCCAAGGGCGTCGACCTCGCGATCCAGGCCGGCACCAAGTATATCGGCGGCCATTCCGACGTCATGCTCGGCTCCGTGTCTGCTAACAATGCGACCTGGGCGCGCCTCAAGGACACCGCAGGCACGATGGGGCTATGCGTCGGGCCCGACGATATGTATCTCGGCCTGCGCGGATTGCGCACCATGGGGGTGCGCCTGGCACGCCACTACGAGGCGGGCATGACGATCGCGCGCTGGCTGGCGCAGCGCCCCGAGGTCGCCCATGTGCTGCACCCTGCCCTCGAAACCCATCCCGGCCATGCGCTGTGGAAACGGGATTTCAGCGGCGCATCCGGCCTGTTCAGCATCGTGCTCAAGCCGGTGCCGCTCGCCGCCGCCCACGCCTTCCTCAACGCGCTGACGCTGTTCGGCATCGGCGCGTCATGGGGCGGTTACGAGAGCCTCGCCATTCCGTTCGACTGCACACCGATGCGCTCGGCAACGCCATGGAAGCCGGGCGGGCCGACCATCCGCTTCCATATCGGGCTCGAGGATGTGTCCGACCTCATTGCCGATCTCGAACGCGGCTTTGCGGCAATGGCCGTAAAGGTCGGCGCGCGGTCCTAGCGCATTTTCTACTGAAAACCGGTACCCACTGTTCTGCAGAAAGCTCTAACTAACTCGCCGGCGCTGTCTCGTGTTTGTCGCGCAGCACAAAATAGAGATTGCGCAGATAGACGAACACGCCGAAGCCCTGGCCGGCGATGAACACCGGATCCTTGCGGTAGAGCGCGTAGACGAACAGCAGCAGGCCACCGCCGATCGAGAAGATCCAGAACGCCATCGGGATGACGCTGCGGCCGGCGCGTTCGGAGGCGATCCATTGCACCAGGAAGCGCATGGTGAACAGCGCCTGCGCCACGAAGCCGAGCGCGATCCACCAGTCGAATTGCACAATGAACACGTCGTGGAGATAGCCGCCGACGGCGCGCGACAGATCAATCAGCATCGCTTTTCACCTCCGAAACCTGCGGCACGCATTTGCGGCGCCGAATCAGCCACCACACACCGAACATGTCGAGGATGCCGATCCACAGACGATCCCACATGCCGTAGTTCGATGTACCGTGACGGCGCTCGCGGTCGATCACGTCGATGTAGCCGATGTCGTGGCCCTCCCGCCGCACCAGCGCCGGCAGAAAACGGTGAAGGCCGTCGAAATATGGCAGGCTGAGGAAGACGTCGCGCCGGAAGGCTTTCAGCCCGCAACCGGTGTCGCGCGTGCCGTCCTTGAGGACCTTGCCGCGTACACCGTTGGCGATGCGCGACTGAAGCTTCTTGAAGCCGGTCGCTTGGCGCTTGACGCGCTGCCCGGCGATCAGGCCGGGATGCGAATTGCCCCTAAGCAGCGCCTCGAACAGGTCGGGAATGAAGGCGGGATCGTTCTGCCCGTCGCCGTCGATCGTCACGATGAACGGCGCACGCGCGGCCGCCACGCCGCTGCGCACCGCCGCCGACTGGCCGCACGATACGGCATGCTTGACCTGGCGCAGCCACGGCCGCTCGCGCATCAGGCCAAGCAGCTCGGCCTCGGTGCCGTCGCTCGATCCGTCATTGACGTAGATGACCTCGAAGTTCCAGCGGCCGACGAGCGCCGCCGAGATCTCCTCGACCAGCGGCGCGATGTTGCCAGCCTCGTTCCTGACCGGCACGACCACCGCGACGGCAGGCTCTGCCGTGCCGGACGGGCGCGTATTCATGTCGGTCATCGGTCGGTCCTTGGGAGAAAAAGGCGAGCAGCCCCCGCCGGTGATTTCTTATTGACCGAAGCGGTGCCGGGCAACCCTTTTGAGACGCCGCCACGACGGACCGGGCAGCGGATGCACGGCCCCATCGGTTCCGACGAAAAAGCCGAGCCGACGCACGGCGAACCAGTCGCGCACCATGAGGGCGCCGAGCGCTCCGCACAGCGCGCCGGCCAGGACGTCGCTGGGATAATGGGCCGAAACCACAATCCGGCTCGCCGCGATGAGCAGTGCGTAACACCACAGAATGGGGCGCGCGCGCGGCCACACGATGCCGATGGCGACGAGCGCGGCGAACACCGAAGTCGCATGGCCGGACGGCAGGCTGGCATAACTCGCGCGCCACGACAGCGGCTCGTAGGCGAACGGCCCGAGGTCGGACGGCCGCACGCGTCCGATCAGCCGCTTGGCGACGGTGATGACGAGGCCGGGCAGCGCGATCGCCACAAAGACGTAGCCGAGCCGCACGATCAGCGTGGCGAGGACCAGATTGGAGAAGCGGCCGAGCGCCGGCGAGCCGATCGCCGCGACGGCGAACATGAGAATGCCGATCGGCACCAGCAGCCATCCCGATCGCCCGAAATGAGTGATCTCCTCGAAGACTTGCACGATGAGCGGCGGGAGCCGCTTTTGCCATTCCATGGCGGCTGCATCGATCCAAATCATGGTCGCCGAGATGACGACCAGCGCAAGGATCGAACCAAGCGTCAAGCGCCGCAACTCCGAAGTCCGTTGCCGGCTGGCTGCCATTAGGCGCGGCGGCCGCACCAGCGTCGTGATCCAATCGGTGAACGCCCGCACCAATCGTCCGATCCACGGGACCGAGAGCAGCGCACCGCTTCCGCCGGTTTGGCCACTCACGCTCATGGCGCCCCTTCCGACCGGTAGATCGCGATCGAGACCGGGCGCCCGCCACTGATATTGATGCCCTCGATGCGCGTCGCCGGCGCGTAGCGCAAACCGATAGCATCAGCACGGCGCACGAATGAGCGTTCCTGGCGGTTTTCGATCACGGCGAAGCGGCAGCCGCCCTGCCGCAGAAAGTCGGCCGCACCGGTTCCCTCGGTCAGCACCGTCCGCGTTCCCACCAGGAAGACGAGGCTCGGCTCGTGAAAGCCGGCGGCGGCGACGCGCGGCTCGTCGCAGCCCGGGCTCTTCAGATATTCGGCGATCGCAGCGCTCGGAAACAGGTTGGTCAGCGTGGGAAAGGTCACGCCATAGGCGGCGATCCCGATCAGGATTGACGCGGTGACCGCGCGCAACAATGCGCGTTCCGGACCATCCGCTTCGAACAGCCACCAGGCCAGCAAACCGAAGATGGTCGCGACGGCCGCGAACGGCCAGGCCAGCAATCCGAGTTCCCCCCCGACCGCGATCATGCCGACGATCATCGCGATCGCCATCAAGGCGGCGATGATGAACCAGCCGACGGTGCCGCGTACCAGCCAGCGATTGCGCGACAGCGCGTGGTGATTGACCACGCCGGCAGCCAGGATCGCGATCGGCGGATAGAGCGGCAGCACATAATGCGGCAGCTTGGTGATGACGACCTCGAACACGATCCACGACGGCACCAGCCACGCCAGCAGGAAGCGCGCGCCGGGCTCGCGCCATGCCCTCCACACCGCCGGCGCCGCCAGCAAGGCGAGCGGCGCGCCCGGCCAGAACGTGAACCAGAACAGCGCGAAGTAGAAACCGGGCGGCGCGCCGTGGGATTCCTGCCCGCTGGCCACCTTGGCGATCAGGTCCTCGCCGATCGACTCGATGAAGAAGCTCATGCCGCTGCGTTGAATGATGGCGACGAACCACGGCAGGACCAGCAGCAGGGTCCAGACGATGCCAGCGGCCGGCTTGAGCTCCTTGAGCCAGCGCAGCGAACGGTCGAACGCCGCCAGCGCCCCGAGCGTAAGCGCGACGAACATCAGGATCAGCGGCCCCTTGAGCAGGATGCCGCCGGCGATCGCCGTCCAGAAGATCGCCGCCAGGCGCCAGCCGTGGAACGGCTCGCCATAGGCGCCGCGCGAACCGAGATAGACGCGGCCGAGCGCGCCCATCGACGCGATCACCGTCAGGAGCAGCATGGCATCGGTCTTGGCGAGGCGCGCCTCGACGCCGAGCAGGATCGTGCCGGCGAAAAGGAGCCCCGCGAGCACGGCAGCCCGCCGCGAGACGAAGGCGAGCGCCGTCCAGTAGGTGAGCAGGACCGCGCCGACCCCGCCGACAAGTGATGGCAGGCGATAAAGCCAGATCGTGGTGCGCGCCTCGGGAACGCCGAGCGCTTCCGCCGCCTTGACGACGCCGGCCTGCATCCAGTAGATGCCGACAGGCTTCTTGTAGCGGCTCTCGTCCTGATAGCGGATGTCGACATAGTCGCCGCTCTCGATCATCTGCTTGGTCGCCTGGGCGAAACGGGCCTCGTCGCGATCGACCGGCGGGACCTGGAAGAAGCCAGGCAGAAACGCGACCAGGGCGACGAACATCAGCAGCGCGACCGCCCGCAGGTGCGAGTCGGTCACGTAGTCCACGAGTAGGGAGAGCCCGCGTGTGCCCCTGGAGGGCTGCTGCCCGTAGTCGACCATGATGGTCATGCGATATCCCGTCCTGAGGTCGCGCGGACAATAGAGAAATCCGGCCGCCCGGGGAAGCAGTCGAGGGCAGCCATCCTCCAAAGGATTATGTCGCGGGCGGGACCGCCGGCGTGGGGCGTCCTCTCAGGCGCGGCAGCGCCGCATCAATTCGTGTGGAGGGGTCGCGCCGGTCGATCATGCGCTTCAATGCCGGCCGATCTGGCGAGCCGTGCGGCCGCCGCTTGCCCTTCGCGTCCGATGTCGGCGACATCTTGAGCCGGCGCTGCATCACTGCTGCCCGAGCTTAGCATCGGCGATGACCTTGCGCCATCGCACGACGTCGGCGTCATAAGCCGCCTGCATCTCCTCCGGCGTCGTCGTCCGCGGGTCGATGCCGAGCTCGACGAACCGTCTGCGCACGTCGGGTGCGGCAAGCGCCTTCGCCAGTTCCTTGTTCAGCCGCGCCACGACATCGCGCGGCGTTTTTGCCGGCACGACCACGCCGTTCCACGACGTCAGCCTGAATTCCGGAACGCCGCTCTCGGCAACCGTCGCCACGTCGGGCAAAAACGACAGGCGACGATCGGCCGCGACCGCAAGGGCCCTCAACGTGCCCGACTGAACCTGGCCCATCACGCCCGGCAACGTCTCGAACGCGACCTGGACTTCGCCGGAAAGCAGCGCGGTGACGACCTCGCCGGTGGTCTTAAACGGTATCGTCGCGACGCTCAGTCCGGTCATCGACTTGAACATCAGCGAGGCAAGATGCTGGGCACTGCCCGAGCTGATCGTGCCGATGTTGAAGCGGCTCGCGTCCTTCCTTGCCGCGGCGATCATGTCGCCCACGGTTTTGAGGGGGCTCGCCTTGTCGACCACGAGCACGAAGTCGAACAGCCCGAGCATCGACACCGCGGCAAAATCGGCCACCGGATCGTACGGCAACGACTTGAACAGCGACGGGCTGATGGCGTTCTGCCCGCTGACCAGAAGGAGCGTATGGCCATCGGGTTCGGCCCTCGCCACCGCAGCGGCGGCCGGGATGCCGCCGGCCCCGGGCATGTTCTCGACCACCACCGGCTTGCCCAGCGATTGAGCCATCTTCTGCGCCGCCGCGCGCGCCGTGATATCGCCAAGGCCGCCGGGGCCGAAGCCGACGACGAACTTGAGCGAGCGTGTCGGATAGTCGTCGGCGCGCGCCGCTCCGAGCAGGCAGGCGCCGACCAGACATCCGCCGAGGAATCGCATGATGGATGATGTGAGCACGGTCATTTCTCCCCCCGAAGGTGACCGATGAGCCGTGTGTGCTTCGAGGATTGCCGAAATCGGCGCCCCGCTCAAGGCGCCTGACAGGCGCCTATTGCACCCGCACCACGACGCTGTCGGCCTTGCCGCGCGCGTCCATCACGGTAAGCCGCAGGAAGCCCGGCCCTTCCGGCGCGTAGAACACTGTGCGTTTGTCGGTTGCGCCCAGCGGTGTACCGTTGACCAGCACGGTCAAGGGCTGCACGCCTCCGGCGATCTTCAGCGCCACCGGATCGAACGCGCCGCCGTCGGCGACGGCGAGGTCGAGGCGCGCGCCGTTGGGCGGGAACATGATGCGCGGTGCCGGGTCGGAACTCTCGCTCGCTAGGCCGTTGGGGCGGAAGCGCTGCAGCGGCAGCGGCAGTCTCGCGGTCGCGACTTGCAGCACGCCCCCGGGCGCATGCGGCAACGGTGCGAGCGGCTTGCCGAGCCGCGCAAAGGCATCGAACAGGACTGGCGCGGCGGCGACGCGGCCGACCAGCCCGGGCACCGGCGCGCCGTCGGGCCGGCCCACCCACACGCCGATGGTGCGCTTGCCGTCGAAGCCGACCGACCACGCGTCGCGATAGCCGTAGGATGTGCCGGTCTTGAAGGCGATGCGGCCGCCCGCGGCGTTCTCCGGCGGCGGCGTGCCGAGCAGCACGTTGCCGACATACCAGGCGGCGACTGGATCCATCAGCCGATGCGTAACGGGCGGCGCGGCGTCGCCGGCAAGGCGTTCGACCAGCGGCACCGTCGTGCCGGTGCGCGCGATCCCGGCATAGAGCGTCACGAGATCGGCAAGCTTGACGCCGACGCCACCGAGCCCCATGGCAAGACCGGGCACTTCGCCCTTGGGCAGCACCAGCGCCCCGCCCGCCTGCGCGAGCCGCGCGGTGAGCCGGCTGGCACCGACCTTGTCGAGCACCGCCACGGCCGGGACGTTGAGCGACATCTGCAACGCGCGGCGCACCGTTACCGTGCCTTGGTAGTTGAGGTCGAAGTTCTCTGGCGCATAGCTCCCGTAGCGCACCGGCCGATCCTCGATCAGCGTGTCGGGATGGATCATGCCGTCCTCGAAGCCGAGGCCGTAGATGAAAGGCTTGAGCGTCGAGCCGGGCGAGCGCAGCGCCTGGGTCATGTCGACCTGGCCGGCGCGGCGTTGGTCGAAATAATTGGCGCTGGCAACGCGGGCCATCACCTCGCCGCTGGCGTGATCGATCGCAAGAATGGCGACCGAAACATCCGGCCCCAGCATGCGTGCGCGTTCACGCGCCAGGTCCTCGAGATTTTTCTGCAGGACGGCGTCGATGGTCAACTGGTGGATCGTCTCGCCGGGCGCGGCGGCGATTGCGGCGTCAGCCGCGTGAGGCGCGAGCGTCGGCATCGGCTTGCGGACATTGGGCACCGGTTCGGCCTTGGCACGGTCGATCTCGGCTACCGGCAGAAGACCCGCCGCGGCGACGCGGTCGAGCACGCGGTCCCGCGCGGCGCGGGCGACGTCGGCCGAGCGATCCGGCCGGCGCGCCTCAGGCGATTGCGGCAAGGCGACGAAGAGCGCCGCCTCGCCGAGCGTCAACCGCCGCGGCTCCTTGCCCAAATAGGCGAGCGCAGCCGCCCGCACGCCTTCGAGATTGCCGCCATAGGGCGCGAGGCTGAGATAGAGCGCGAGCACCTCGTCCTTGGACAGTGTGCGCTCCAGCTCGACCGCGCGCACCATCTGACGCAGCTTGGCGCCGATCGAACGCTCGGCGCGAGGCTCGAGCAGGCGCGCGACTTGCATCGTCAGCGTCGAGCCGCCCGACACCACCCGGCCGTTGGTCGCGAGTTGCCACGCCGCGCGCAGGAGCGCGAACGGATCGACGCCGGCGTGGTGGCGAAAGCGCTTGTCCTCGTAGGCAAGCAGCAAGTCGATATATCGCGGATCGACGTCGTCCACCCGCGCCGGCAACCGCCAGCGGCCTTCCGCCGTGGCATAGGGGCGTAGCAGCCGTCCTTCGCGGTCGACCACGAGCGTGGAATACTCGACCCCCTCGCCGCGAGGTGCCGGACCGAGCGAGAGGATCAAGCCAGCGCTCATTCCGATCGTCGCCGCACTGGCGAGCACGGCAACGCCAAAGATCTTGCGCCACCCGCGCCACGGATACGGCCGGTCCCCTCCTCCTTTGAGGGAGGGGGGTAGAGAGTTGGCCTGGGCTCGATGGATCGAGCCATCGTCCAACCACCCCCCGCCCGGCGCGCTACGCGCGCCACCCACCCCTGCAAGGGGGGAGGTTGGCGCCCGTCGTGTTGCACCCGAGTCCTTCATCTCACCGCCGCAACATCAACCCGCAGAGTGGCGTCATGATCCGTCAACATGACTGTCAGCTTGCGGCTCACTTCGCCGCCGTGATCTCGACATTCCCGGTCGCGGTGCGGCCAAAACGGTCGGGACGATACATGTCCTCGACGAAGGCCTGCGGCAGAACATATTTGCCTGGCGAAACCGCGCGTACAACATAGGCGACGGTGAACACAGTCGCGTCCTTGCTCTGGCGATCGAACGCCGCCGCGAACCGGTCGTCGCGGAACTCGGAATGGACCGGTTCGGCGGCGTCCTCGATCCACGACAATGTGCCGGTATCGCCCGACGAGACGAGGCGCGGATTGTCGATCTCGAAACCGGCCGGTAGGTAGTCGGCGACGATCACCCGGCCGTATTGCGGTTGCCCCTCGGTGATCTTCAGCACGACGGCAAAGCGCGTGTTCTGCTTGACCTTCGTCGGATCGGCGGGCTCGCCGGCAAGGGTAAAATACTTGCGCTCGATCTTGAAGCCCTTGTCAGCCGCGGGCTCTGGCGTGATCGGCGCACCGCTGACCGAGACCACCGCCTGCAGGGTCGCCTCGCCCGTGTTGGTGACCTTGACCGGCGCGCGCAAGGCATCGGGACGGAAGGTGCGGTAGAGCGGACCCTGGCGGGTCTCGCCGGCGACGTCGAGCGACATGCGGGCGTCTTTGGCGAGCGCGCGCGCCGCCAGCACCAGCCAGGCATTCTCCTGGGTCGAGGTGTAGGAGACGGCCGCGCGCGCCGTTTCGACTCGCTGCACCGCCTTGACGATGGCCGGCCGCGGCGCGCCGCCTTCGGCGGCGAGCGTCACGAAAGCCGCCGCGTCGCGCAAGGTCGAACCGTAGTCGGCGCGGCTCGTCTCGACGCGCGGGATCGACGCGACCGACTCGAGCGCCGCAGCATAGACGCGCTCGGCACGCGCGCGGTCGCCGAGCAGCGCCAGCGCCGCCGCGATCTGCGCCTTGGCGATCGGCGTCTCCACATCGGCAAGCTGCGTGTCGGCGATGTAGCGCAGGTCGCCGACCGGAGCGGCGCCGCTGCGCGCCAGCACATAGAGCGCATAGGCGAGATCGCGACCGCCGTCCTTCTTCGGTTCCGGCGCATTGGCAACGAAGTTGCGCAACCGGTCGAGTGCGAGCTTGAAGGCGAGGTCCGGCACCACGAAGCTGCGCTCGCGCGCCCGCGTGAGGAAATCCGTGACGTAGCTGTCGAGCCAGGCGTCTTCGCCGCCGGCGGACCACAGGCCGAACGAGCCGTTCGATCCTTGCCGCGCCAGCAGGCGCTCGACGGCATCGCGGATGCGTTGGTCGACCGCGGTATCGAGCGCGAGATGCGCCTCGCTCGCCAGTTCGTTGACGTAGAGCAGCGGCAGAGCGCGGCTGGCGATCTGTTCGGAGCAGCCGAACGGATAGCGGTCGAGCGCCTTTAGCAGCGTGGCGGCGTCGAGCGCGGTCGACGGTCCGACCGAGACCGCGACGCTGCCGGTGCCCGCCACCAGCTCGGCAAACAGATCGTTCGACACCATGAGGCTTTCGCCCTTGGCGATCGATTGCACGGTGCGGCGGGTGACGATCTGCGTCGCCGGCTTGGCGGTGATCTTGTAGTTGCGTTCGGCGAGGAAATTGCCGGGCCCGGCGATGCTCACCTTGAGCGTCGCGATCCCGGCCGCCGCGGCGGCGAGCGGCAGCGCGATACTGTCGCGCTGCTGAGCACGCAGGTGGAGCACGCGCGGCCCGCCGCCGCCGAGCGACACCGGGCCCTCGTTCTGCACGCTGATACGATACTCGCCGGCCTGGCCTTCGACATTGTCGAGTTCGAGATGCATGGTGCCCTGGTCGCCGGTCAGCAGAAAGCGCGGCAGGGTCGTGGTCAGCACCACGGGATCGCGCACGACGACGTCGGCCGTCGCCTTGCCGACCTTGTCCTTCGACCAGGCCACCGCCATCACCCGCACGGTGCCGGCGAATTCGGGAATGTCGAAGACGATTTCCGCGCTGCCGTCACGGCCGACCGTGACGAGGCCGGAATAGAGCGCGACCGGCGGCTGGGTCGGTGGACTGCCCTGCAACTCGGCCGCGGCGGCGTCGCCGCCGGTGCGGATCTGTCCGCGCGTGCCCTGCATGCCGTCAATCAACTGGCCGTAGAGGTCGCGGAGGTCGGCGGTGAGCGCGCGCTGGCCGAGGAAATAATCGTCGGGCGCCGGCGGCTTATAGTTGGTGAGATTGAGGATGCCGACGTCGACGGCGGCGACGACCAGGCGCGCCTCCTCGCCGGTGAGCCCATCGATCTTGACCGGAATGCGCAGCGTGGTGCTTGGCCGCTGCAGCGGCGGCAACGTCATATTGAGCGCCAGCGTCTTCGCCCGGCGGTCGATCGAGAACCACTGCACGCCGAGCGCTCGGCCGGGCATGCGGTTCTCACGCATATCGAGCGGGCGGCGCAGCGTCGCGACGACGTAGGCGCCATTGCCCCAGTCGCGGCCAACGGTGAGCGGAATGCGGTTGAGGCCCGGCTGCACGTCCCTGATCGTGGTGTTGAGCAGCTTGTCGCCGACCACGTTGAGCGTCACCTTGCCGGCGCTGCGCGCGGTCACGGCAACCGTCATGCTGTCGCCCGCGCGGTACTCCGACTTGTCGAGCGCGATCTCGAGCAGGTCGGGCGTATCCGCGCCCGCCTCCGCGTAGAAGCCGGCGTCGAAGGAGATCGAGGTCAGCGGCCCATTTGGCTCGCCGGTCGATACCTCGATCCGGTAGCGGCCCCAGGTCACCGGCGCGACAATGCGTCCCGGCTTGTCCGGCATCACGTCGATCGTGCCGTCGGCGATTCGACGCGTGCTCTTGATCGATTCCCAGTTCCACGAACCGTCGCGCCGATACCATTGATAGTTCGATTCGACCTTGAGCAGCTCGTAGTGCAGGCCGCTGCGCGACAGCGCCTTGCCGTCGGGCGCGACCACCACGACGTCGAAGGTCGCGGTATCGTTCTCGCCGAGCGAGCGTCCCGAGAACAACGGCTTGATGCCGACCACTGTCGCACTCGCCGCGATCGGCAGGGTGAGCTTGCGCTCGATCGCCCGTCCGCCGGCTTCGGCCATGCGCACGAACACCTGCGCTTCGAGCGGGCGGCTGGTCGCCGGCAGCTTGTCGATGGTAACGTTGAACTTGGCTTTGCCGTTGGCATCGGTCTCCGGCACGTCCTCGATCGGCGTGCGCTCCGCCGCGGCGGCGTCCTCGTCCTCCTCGACAATGCCGAACTGGTAACCAGCGAAGCCCGGCCGTTCCTTGGCAGCGACGACCGCGATCTCGGCTTCGAGCTCGAGGCCGGCCGCCGGCGCGCCGTAGAGATAGCGGCCGTCGACCGTCACCTCGACGGGCGCGCCGCGGGCGAGCGACTTCGCGGTCGAGGCGAGATCGAATTCCAGCCGATCGGGCACGTAGTCCTCGACCATGAAGGTGGTCTCGCCGACCGACGCGCCCTTCGGGTCGGTGAAGGTGCGCAGGCGCCACGTGCCGGTCGAGGCTGTGGGCGTGATCGGAACGTCGAGGCTGCGGCCGCCGAGACCCTGGTCGGGCACCACCGCGCGGCGGTACTCGACACCGTCGGGCCGCTCGACGACGACCGTGAGCGGAACGTTCGGCGCGGCGACGCCCTGGGCGTCGCGCAACAACGCGGTGACATGCACGGTTTCGCCGGTGCGATAGACCCCGCGCTCGGTATAGACGAAGGCATCGAGCCCGGCCGGCACCGCGCGACCGGAGACGCCGCGGTCGGTCAGGTCGAAGGCCGGATTCTTCAGGTTGAGGAAGGCATAGTCGCCCTTGGGATCGGCGCCGACCAGCAGCGCCGGCGCGAGCCCGCCCTCCCCGCGCGCGAGTCCGGCCTCGAACAAGGCGTAGCCCCAGGCATTGGTGCGCTTGGTCGCCAGCACCTCGTTGTTGCGCGCGACCAGCCTGACCTCGATCTGGTCGCGGGAGTCCGCGGTGGCGAGCGAATGCACAAATACGTGGATGCCGTCATTGCCCGAGAACGCGGTGAGGCCGAGATCGGACACGATGAACCATTGTGTCGCGATCGCCTCGTAGCGTTCGCCGGTTGTGCCGGCGGCATCGGCGGTCATCAGGTAGACGCCGGGGGCGAGCGTCCCCGCTGCCTGGTCGACCGGGAATGCGGTCGTGACGTCGGCATTGAGCGCCGACTCGACCTTGAGCTCGCCCTTCCACACCTTCTGCCCGCGCTCCTCGCCCAGGCGCTCGATCTCGTAGCGGTCGAGATTGCGCTGGAAGTCCGACCCGATCACCGTGTCGAGCAGGTTGCGGTCGCCGATGCGGAAGATCTCGACATTGACCGTCGTGGTGTTGACGCTGACGACCGGAATGCCCTTCTGGCCGGTGCGCGGCAGCACATAGGCCTTGCCGGCAAAGCGCACGAACGGCTTGCGGTCGCGGACATAGATATTGAAATCGGCCGATTTGGCGAGCGTCTCCTTGACAACCGACGGCAGGCCGGTGCGCAAGGTGACGGTGTAGCGCTCGCCGTGCCTGAGGCCCTCGACGCACAGCTGCTTTTCGTCGACCGACACGGCCGGCTTGTCGATGCCGCCGACCGCGACGAACGGCGAAAAATCCGTCCGTTTGCCGGGCAACTCCTCCGAGAACTGGAAGCAGGCGCGCGGCGAAGCGGCGTCGGCATCGACCGTATAGTCGAGTAAGCGGAAGCCGTGATCGTCGCGTATTTTTTCGTAGTTGGCACGCACGTCGGCGACTTCGCGCAGCTCAAGCGAGAGCCGCAGCGTGTCGAGCGCCGGGCGCCAAAGCTTGCGTTCGGCAAAGGTGCGGCTTAGCGCGACGAGGCTGTCCGCCTCCTCATTGCGCGAGGAGGTGCGCTGGTAGGCGATGTAGGCGGCCGTCGCGGCACGTTCGAGCAACAGCGTCCGCTCGCGGTCGTCGGTTGGGCGGATCTGCAGGATCGTGCGCGCGAGGCGCAGCCATGCCGCCGTATCCTCGGGCGCCGCGACCACGACCTGCGACAGGGTCTGCATGCCGGCGCGGAAATCGCTGCGCTGGAACGCTGCATCGGCGTCGCGCCGCAAACTCGCGACCGGTTTGCTCACCGGTCCGGCGTCCTTCTTGATCTGGGCTTCGAGCCTGATCGCGCTGTCGGCAAGGTCGTCGCGTTGGAAGGACTTGTCGGCGGCGTGGGTGGAAAAAGACGAGGAAACGACGAGCGCGGCGACGAGGCCGGCACGAACCGACGAGAGCATTGGTGATCCTCCTCCCCCGCGGCGGGGGAACCCGATCCACCGCCCGGCACCTGACACGGCAAACGTGTCGAGGTTTTGACGGCGTGACATCGACTTGGTCTCCTATCCGACGGAACCGGTTCAAAGTCGAGCCCGTCGCCCCGGAATCGCCCGCGCACGCTGACAAAATACGCTAAGCTCGATCAAGACGCGCCCATGCGAGGCGCAAGGAGGAGGAGACGATGAACCAAGACAGGATCCCAGACGGGAGGCAAGACCGCAGAACGTTTCTCAAGACCACCGCGCTGGCCGGCGCCGCCGCCGCGACGGCAACCATGACGGCGGGCTCGGCCGCGGCACAGACCCCGCGCGCCAGCGAGCCGCGCGACTTGCCCAAGGGCATGACGTTCGCCACGCTGATCGCCAACGGGAACCCCGCCCTCGGGCTGCGGACCGAGCGCGGCGTGTTCAACGTCGCCGCGGCGGAAGCCGACTTCCGCGAGAGCGCCCCAACCACGATCGACGCCCTGTTCAAAGGCCAGGGCGACGTCGCCGGCATCAATCGCCTGCTCGCCAAGGCCACTGCCAGCGCCGATGCCGCGCGCTATTTCGTCGCCGTAGACAAGGCGCCGTTCGGTCCGTGCGTGACCAACCCGGAAAAGATCGTCTGCATCGGCCTCAACTACCGCAAGCATGCGGCGGAGACCGGCAATCCGGTGCCCAAGCAGCCAATCCTGTTCAACAAGTTCAACACCGCGCTCAACAATCATGGCGGCACGATCGCCGTCACCGAGGAGGACGCACAGAAATTCGACTACGAGGCCGAGCTGGTGATCGTGATCGGCCGCACCGCGCGCAACGTCAGCGAAGCCGACGCGGCGAAATATATTTTCGGCTATGCCACCGGCAACGACTTCACCGCGCGAGACCTGCAATCGCGCTCGAGCCAGTGGATGCTCGGCAAGACGCTCGACGGCTCGGCCCCGGTCGGGCCGTGGCTGGTCACCGCCGACCAGGTCGACGGCGACAATCTCAAGATCGAATGCCGCGTCAACGGCGAGGTGCGCCAGTCCTCGAGCACAAGCGACATGGTGTTCAATTGCAAGCAGCTGGTGAGCTACATCTCGCGCTACATGACGCTCAAGCCCGGCGATATCATCTTCACCGGCACGCCCGAAGGGGTGATCTCCGGCTATCCCAAGGACAAGCAGGTGTGGCTCAAGGCCGGCGACGAGATCACGACCTCGATCGAGAAGCTCGGCGAGTTGAAGTTCAAGCTGACCTGAGCGTTGCCCCGTTCCGCGGGCCGGGTCTCGGACGACCGGATCTCGGCCAGCGGAACACTCGTGGTCCTCGTATTCCTTTCCCGGGGAACGGGCTTTCCGCACCTGCGTTGTCGTCGGTCGACAGCAGTGGAGAAGGCCAATGACGAATCCGGGTTCCTTCGTGCTTGCCTGCGCCGCAATCCTGACACTCTGCGGCCACGCCGCCGCGGATTCCTGGGATCGCTCGAATGATCGCTGGCGCTCCGAATACCGCAGCTACCGCGCCTACGGCTACGAGCGGCCGCGCGCGTATAAGCAGGAATGCGACGAGGACGGCGAGTGCCGCCAGGAGTATCGCGACCGCGGCTGCAAAGTCGAACGCAGTTGGGACCGCAATGGGCGCTACAAGTCGGAAGTCGAATGCGAGAGCGCGCGGCGCTAGCGCCGCTCGTTCGTTCTTGCCCGCCCGGGCTCGCCGTTCGCAATCTGGGGCTTGCGCCCGACCCCGGTTTCCTTGATCTCCGGCATCGCCATGCGAGCGAAAGCCGGGATGACGAGCAGGCTGCAGATCGGCGACAGCAGCATACCGCCGACGATCACGCAGGCCAGCGGCTGCTGAACCTGTGAGCCGATGCCGGTGGAGATCGCCGCCGGCACGAGGCCGATGCAGGCGGACAATCCGGTCATGAAGATCTGCCGCATGCGTGTTTCGGCGGCGCCGATGATCGCCTCCTCGCGGCCCATGCCCTCCTCGATGTCGCGGCGGATGTAGGAGACGAGCAAAATGCCGTCCATCGCCGAGACGCCGAACAGCGAGATGAAGCCGACGGCGGCCGACACGCTGAAATTCAGGCCGCCGACATAGAGCCCCAGAATTCCGCCGGCGACCGCGAAGGGAATGCCGGCCAGCGCCAGCAGGCTGTCGCGCACCGAATTGAACAGGCTGTAGAGCAGCATCATGATCAGCATGAGGCTGAGCGGCACGATGATGGCGAGGCGACTTTTCGCCTCGACCAGCGCGCCGTATTCGCCCGCCCATTCAAGACGGTAACCCTGCGGCATCGGCACCTTGTCGGCGATACGCTGCTGCGCCTCGGCCACCGTCGAGCCGAGGTCGCGCTCGCGCACGCTGTATTTGAGGGGCACAAAGCGCTGGCCGTTCTCGCGGTAGATGTAGGCGGCGCCCGTCTCGAGCTTCACCTGCCCAAGCTCGCCCAGGGCGATATAGGCGGTGGGCGATTTCGGATCGCTGTTCGGCAGGGCGACCGGGATGGCGCGGATGGCATCGACATTGCGGCGGTATTCCGGCGCGAGCCGCACGGTGAGCGCGAAATTCATCTCGCCCTCGTAGACCCGCGTGACCTCCTGGCCGCCGATCGCCGCCTGCACCACCGAGTTGATATCGCCTACCGAGAAGCCGTAGCGCGCCGCCTTGGCGCGATCGATGCGGATCACCAGGTTGGGCTGGCCAAGCAGGTTGAAAGCCGCCGGATCGGTGACGCCCGGCACCTCGGCGATCTCGCTCTTCACCGACTTGGACACGCGTTCGAGTTCGGCGAGATCGGGGCCGAAGATCTTGACCGAGTTCTCGCCCTTCACGCCCGACACCGCCTCCTCGATATTGTCCTGGATATATTGCGAGAAGTTGAAATCGACGCCGACGAACTCGCGGTTGAGGCGCTCGCTCATCTGCTTGACCAGCGCCTCCTTGGTCAGGCCCTTCGGCCACTCGTCGAACGGTTTCAGCGGCACGAAGAACTCGGCGAGGAACGAGCCGTCCGGATCGGTGCCGTCCTCGCCGCGCCCTTGCTCGGAAAACACGGTCTGCACCGGCGCGTAGCTTTTGATCGCAGTGCGGATACGCGCGACCGTGTCGACGCCCGCTTCGAGCGTGATGGTCGGCGGCATCACCGCGCGGATCCACAGGTTGCCTTCCTCCAGCTTGGGCAGGAACTCGGTGCCGAGCCGCAGGCCAAGCCAGCCGCAGACCAGAAGGAAGACCACGCTGATGATCACCGAGCGCCGATGGTGACGCACGGCGAGCGGTAGCACGGTAATATAGGCCTTGCGGATGGCGCGCACCACAAAGGTCTCGACCTCGTCCAGCCGCTCCGGCAGCAGAATCGACGACAGCACGGGCGTCACGGTGAAGGTCGCGACGATCGCGCCGAGCAGCGCGTAAGCATAAGTGCGCGACATCGGGCCGAAAATCTGGCCTTCCACCCCCTGCATGGTGAACAACGGCAGAAACGCCGCGATGGTGATCAGCACCGAGAAGAAGATCGGCCGGTCGACCTCGACCGCGGCGGTCAGGATGCGGTGCAGCTTGTCGCTCCGGCCGCTTGGTCGATCGGCCACGAATCGGTGCGCGTGGTGCGCCAGATGACGGAAGATGTTCTCCACCATGATGACGGTCGCGTCGACGATGATGCCGAGATCGATGGCGCCGATCGAGAGAAGGTTGGCGGATTCCCCGCGCAACACAGTAATGATGACGGCCACGAACAGCGCCACTGGGATGGTACCGGCGACGATCAGCGCGCAACGCAGGTTGCCGAGGAAGACCCACTGGATCAGGAAGATCAGTGCGATACCGAAGAACATATTGTGCAGCACGGTCTGCACGGTGATGGCGACGAGATCGCCGCGGTCGTAGAACGCCTCGATCCGCACGCCCGGCGGCAGGCTGCCGTCGGTATTGATGCGCTCGACCGCGGCGCGCACGCGCTTCACAACCTCCATGGTCCGTTCGAACTTCTGCATCAGGACGATGCCGGTGACGATGTCGGTCGTGTCGTCGCGCCCGGCGATGCCGAGCCGCGGCGTGAAACCAATATCGATCTTGGCGACGTCGGACAGCAGCACCGGCACCCCGCCCTGCTGGGTGAGCACGATGTTGCCGATATCCTCCAGCGAGCGCACGACGCCGAGCCCGCGCACGTTGACCGATTGCTCGCCCATGCTGATCGTGCGGCCGCCGACATTGGCGTTGCCGGTCGAGATCGCATTGATGATTTGCGGCAGGGTCAGGCCGTGGGCCATCATGCGGCTGAGCTCGATCTCGGCGTGGAACTCCTTGGTCTTGCCCCCGAGCACCAGCACGTCGGAGACGCCGGGCACGATGCGCAGCCGGCGTTCCACCACCCAGTCCTGCAGCGTCTTGAGCTGCATGACATCCATGCCGGGGGGCCCTCGCAACTCGTAGCGGAAGACTTCGCCGATCGTGCCGGCCGGTGAGATCACCGGCTGCACGCCGGTCGGAAGCGCGGCGTCCTTGAGCCGGTTGATGGTCTGCTGGCGCACGAAGTGGTAGTCGCGGCCATATTCGAATTGCAGGCGGATGAAGCAGAGCGCGTAGACCGTGTTCGAGCGGATGTACTTGAGCCCCGGGGTGCTGGCGACAGCGATCTCGATCGGGATGGTGAGGTAACGCTCGACCTCTTCGGGCGACTGGCCGGGATATTGCGCGATGATCTCGATAATCGGCGGCGCCGGGTCGGGATAGGCCTCGATGTTCAACGTCGTGAACGCGAAATAGCCGATGCCGAGGAACGCCGCGAAGGCGACCAGCACCAGCGGGCGCCGCGACAGGCAGAAGGCAACGAGGCTACGCAACATGGCCGCACCGATCCCCGATCATTGCCGCCACTCGTTGTCGATGAAGATCGCGCCGCGGGCGACGACCCGTTCGCCCGGCTTGAGACCCCTGCGGATCTGGATGCGGTCGTCCTGCTCCATGCCGATGCTCACCTCGCGGCGCTTCAACACCGTCGACTCCTGCTGGACCCAGACGATGGCGACATCGCCTTCGCGGATCACGGCCTCCACCGGCACGGCGGGAGACGGTTCGCTCTCGCCAGTCGTGATCTTAAAATTGGCGAACATTTCCGACTTGAGGAGGCCGTCGGGATTGAGGATCTCGGAGCGCACCACAACGCGCCGTGTGGTCGCGTCGGACGCGGCGCCGATCGCCGTAATGCGTGCCTTGAATACCCGGTCCGGCAGGGCGCTGACCTTGACTTCGATGTCCTGGCCCATGCGCACCAGCGGGATGTCGTTCTCGGGCACGAACGCCTTGAGCCACATGGTGGAGAGGTCGGCGATGGCGTAGAGCGGTTCGCCGGGATCGCTGCGAACGAACTGGCCCGGTCCGACCTTGCGCGCGATGATCGTGCCGTCAACCGGGGCATGGATCGGGAAGGCACGGCTGATCGCGCCCTTGTCCTGCAAGGCCGTGATCTCGGCGTCGGTGCGGCCGAGGATGCGCAGCCGGATGCGCGCCGCTTCGAGCGCGGACTCAGCCGAACGCATGTCGTTCTGCGCGCCGACGAGCTGCGCTTGCGCCTGCTGCAGTTCCTTGAGCGGGCCCGCCTTGCCTTCATAGAGGTCCTTCTGGCGCTTCTCGGCGATCACGGCGAGGTCGAGCTGCGAGCGCGCCTTGTTCATGGCCGTCAACGCGGCGATGAGGTCTTTCTGCGGCTGCACAACGTCGGCGCTGTCGATCTCGCACAGTGGGTCGCCGCGCCGCACGGTGTCGCCGACCCTGGCGATCAGCCGGGTCACACGGCCGGGAAACGGCGTCAGCACCAAGGTGCTGGTGTCCTCGTTGAAGGCGATCTGGCCGATTGCCGCCTTCTGGACGCGAAATGGATAGGACTGCACCGTCACGATATTAAGCTGACGCATCTGCTCGGGCGTGATTTTCACGCTGTCGGCGGTTTTCAACGGCGTCTCGGCGCCGACCGCCGCCGGCAACGCGACCCAACAGCCGGCCAGCAGCGCCGCGCCCACAAAACAGCCCACCCCGCCGCGGACGGCTACGACCGGCATGGATCCCCCGTGATTGGCTCCGAACAGAATTCGATCCTCTTTGTGCATTCACCCCGGGCTGATATCGGCCGGCTGCCCGGCCGGCGCGCTCACCCAATAGTCGAGAGCGCATTCGGACGCAAAACCCATTCCAGCCTGAGGCTGGAGGTCCAGACCAGCATCCGCCGTGCTGTTGAGACTCGCGGGGCCGATGATAGCCGGCCCAGGGAGGATTTTCCGGATCAAACTTGCTGTATCAAAACTTGCCGTAGAAGTCGGTGATGTCGAAATACACGGTTTTTCTGTCGCCCTGCGGGGTCAGATATTCGACCTGATCGTAGACGCGCGAATGGCGCTTGGCCACCTGGGTGCGATCGTTGCGGCGCCAGCCCCAATAGGTCTTGCCGACCCATAGCGACTGTGCCTGCAGGCCCTCGCGCGTGTTGCGCGCGCCCATGATGACGACGGCGCCCTCGGCCGAGCCCCCGTTGCCGCCTTCGAAGGTAATGAGTGCTTTTGGAGTGGCGAGCGTGTTTTCCGGCCGGCACATGTTCAGCTCGGGGGTGCAGCGCGACGCGGAGCCATGTCTCGCCTCGAGGCTGCAGCGCGCAAAGGCGCTGACGCAGTCCTGGCAGTAGATGGTGCAGCGCACGAGCCCAGTGTCGCACACCGCGGGGCCACCCACGTTGGCTATATTGCAGATGCGAAACTCGAGCTGGCAGGCGCGTTCGCAACCGTGGCCCCGAGCTCGTGCCTGGGCGGCTATATCCTGAATCGGCGCCACATCCTGGGAATGTGACGAGGGTGACGGAGGTGGCGTTGTTTGCAGATCTTGCGCATAAACGCTCGTCGCAATGGCGGCGAATGGAATCGACGCCAATGCCCAAAACCAGAATGTCATCGAGCCGCCACCCCGTCGCGGTTTCAACACCCCGGCTCCAGGGCTCGAATCACGCAACGCGGCCGACAACCGGAAGATGCGAGGAAAATAGGCAGAACCGTGGCAGATCCGCGGCACAATCTTCGCGGCTTAGGCTCCTTACGCCGAAAAAATGGCGTGAGCGGACCTCGTCACCGCTATTCAGCGGCAGCAGGGCGCTAAATACGGGTCATCCTGGCAGCGTGTAGG
>Ga0307472_100000059_pt1 | contig 29315 bp, 37 predicted proteins | sample atmos_gasesAM5C__2_FD_204582 | JGI IMG/M metagenome (GOLD analysis project Ga0307472, IMG submission 204582) | Hardwood forest soil microbial communities from Morgan-Monroe State Forest, Indiana, United States - atmos_gasesAM5C_05 | ecosystem: Environmental > Terrestrial > Soil > Temperate...
GAACTGCGCCGTCACCGCTCCGATGTCCGAGTTCGCGAACAGGTTGAAGTGGACGTAGACGGCACCAGCCGGAGCGGTGGCCGCGCAAGACACCTTCGCCCAGGCGGACGGCAGCGAGGCCGGAGCGGTAACGAAGCCAGTCCCGCCAGGCTGGCCCGCGAGCGGATGCTTGTCCTGGTCGAGGAACCAGATATGCACGCCGGCCGGTTCGCCCGTGGTCCCAACCGTGAAGCGCACCTGCGCCTCGATGTAGAACGACTCGCCCGGCGAGCACGGAACGTTGAAGCCGAGATACGACTGCACGCTGGGATGGTCGGTGTTCGGGCCAGGACCGCCCGCGATCATCCGGTCGCCGAGAGCTTGCTGTCCGCCCGAGGCTGCGGAGAGCTGCCGCACCATGCTGCCGGACACCGCGCCAGTAACCTGTGCGCGCCCGACCCATTCCGGACTCGTCAGGTCCGCGCCGTCGGGCGGGTCGATCTCCGAATTGAAATTCGGCCAGATGTTATCGACGGCGCCGCCGCGGGTGGTGGACGAGTTCGTGAGTGTCCCGATCGGCACCTGGCCCGGGAGCACCGGGGAGCGCGACGCAGGAGTCGCCTGGTTCGGCTTGTACCCGTCCCCCGCCTGCGGCGTGTAGGCGGCGGCGGCGTGCACGAGGCCAGGCCAGTCCTCCGCGGTGACGGTGATGTCGCCCGCCTGCGCATCGTCCTCGGCGATCTGGGTGACCCGCATCTGGACGTTCACGAGTCCCATCACCGGGTCGGAGACGGTGAGCAGGTCGGTCGGCTCGAGGAGGAGGAGCCGCGCGTGCAGCTTCAGCGTGAACGTGCGGGTGACGTTCAAGCTCCGCTGCGCCCGGATCCGGGAGAGCATGACGGCGCTCTCGGGGGCGATGACCTGCGGCAGCGAGAAGGTCTGTGCGCGACGGAGGCCGCGGAGCTCGACGTCCGCCATGTCCGGATCGTCGACGATGGTCCGGACGTAGTCGCCGCCGCGGTCGATGTACTCGATTGGGCAGGAGTTGTAGCGGTCGATCGGCGGGGTCCGCTGGATCTGGATCGGCTCCAGGAGGTCGTCCGGCCCGATGGCCGTGGCGGTCGCGTTGGGTGTGAAGGTGACGCCGTTCGCGGTGAGGGCCTGGTCGCCTCGCGGAACGAACTTGAGCATGAAGCCCAGGCCGTCCGTCCGGTTCGTCTGGATGGCGTCGGAGTTCGTCGCGTCGAGGAGCAGCCCGAGGAGCGTGAGCACGTCCGTTTGCGTGTCGATGACCCAGGAGAGATTCAGCCCGTAGGCCGTGCAGTAGTTCCGCCAACTCGACGGGTCCGAGCTCCCGGTCGAGACCGCATCGACGCGCGCGGAAGGCCAGAGCACGCCGCGGCGCGCGTGCGTGAGCATGTCGATGGCGATGTCGGCCGGGCTCGCGTCGACGTGGGTCGCGTCCGCGAAGATGGCCAGGAGCTCGAGCGAGACGGTCGGCGCGGTCGCATCCGCCCCGGCGCTCCCGTAGATGAAGAGCACGACCGTGTTCGAGTAGTAGTCGAGCAGCGGATCGAGTGGGGGCACCGCGACGAACCAGGACGGCCTGGTGACGCCGGTCGGCGTTCCCAGGAAGAGCTGCGCGTTCTGGGAGAGCGCGACGAGTTCGGTGAACGAGCTGAAAGCGCGCGTGTCCTGCCAGACCTTCGCGACGCCGTAGATCTGGCCCTCGCAATAGCCGAGCACCATCCCCGTGTAGACGCCAGGAGCGACGTATTTCCAATGTACGGTGCCGTCGACGATGTCGGTTCCGGTCCCTGACGGGCCCTGCCCAAGCGCGCCGGTCGTGGAGCTGTGGCCAGGGACTACAACCGTGTAATTCCCGCCGTACGAGCGGACCGTGTAGCCCTCGACGAGGTAGTCGGTGTCCTTGGTCCAGTACGGGAACGTGCTCGTGACGGTGATGCTGTCGTAGCGCTCGAGGATGTTCGGCGCGACGCGGACCGTGCCGTAGGCGAGGGGCAGCGGCTTCCCGCGCTCGCTCGACATGAAGACGCGGTCGGTACCGTTCTGCGACGTGCCGCCGCCGGTGTTCTGGTGCGGCTGCGTCGGCTTTGGCCTCGGGGTCGGAGGCGGGTTGTCAGGGGCGCCCGGATCTCCTCCTGGCTCTACTCGGCGGGCCATCTATTCGGTCGCTTCCGTCGAGGGGATATGCGGGAAGCCGCGGAAGTTGACGAGGTTCCCGAACTTCGTATTGCAGTCGGCCTTCGTCCTCGCGCAGCCCGGATAGACCGTGAAGGCGTCGCCAGCGATCGGCGGTGTCGGCAAGGGCAGGGCCAGCGTGAAGGTGGAGCCGTTCCAGGACTTCACCGCGCGGCGGATTCCGACGTTCACGCCGTTCGTGAAGGCGAGGACCCCGAGGTTGAAATACCCAGCCGCTTTCGAGGTGAGCGCGGTCGTCGTCGTCGGGATGCTGGTCGTCGTCGGCGAGCCGGATACCGAGCCAGCGAGCGTGAAGGCACCTCGGGAGAGGCCGCAATTCGGGTCATAGACCGCGTGCATGCAGGCGGGGCCGAAGACGAACTTAGGGAGCATCACGGTCGAGAGCTGTTCCAGGTCCGTGCGCGCGCTCAGGCGGACCTGGGTAGGTGACGGGTCCACGCCGGCGACCCGGCCCTCGTACCAGGCCATGATCGGGCCGAGCGACGTATCGCCGGGGAACGCGCCGACGAGGTGGTCGATCTGCAACCGCGCCTCGTCGAAGAGCCCGTTCGCGGCCAGGAGCGCGAGGCTCGTTCCGTTGCTGATCGTCGTCACGCCGAGCTTCAGGGTGCCGGCGAGGTAGACGTCGAGCGTGTCGATCTCGAGCCGGGACGTCTGCCGCAGGTTCCCGCGCGAAAGGACCGCGCCGTTCGCAAGCCAGGTATTGCCGCCGACGGTGAGGTTGTAGTCGCAGCTCGTCCAGCGGTACGTCGAGCTGTCGAGGAGCGTGAAGGTGAAGAGGTCCGCCCGCCAGACGAAGTCGGGCTTCGTCGCGAGGAAGGCGAGGACCGGGGCGGGAGCGGCTTTCACCCGGCGATCTCGGCGAGCTCGATGCGGGCCACCCAGTTGATCGTCGTCGCTGCCGCGCCGGTCCCGGTCAAGCTCAGAGCCTTGTTCGTGTTGTCGGCCGCAGCGCCTGCGTCCCACGCGCTCGCGCCCGCGTCCTTGCCGAGGATCGTCTTCGTCACCGTGCCGACCAGGGCGACCGTTCCGGCGTCGTTCTTGAGCACGCCTTCGAGCTTCCAGGCCGCCGACGTCGTGCCGCCCACCTGCCGGGCCGTCACGAGGATGGAGAATGCCCAGGAGGTATTCGACGGGATGGTGAGCCGCGCGGTGGCCGCGCCGAGCCGCAATTCCGTGGCGGTGGCGTTCGTCGTCTGCCGCCGCGCGACGATGGTGCTCGTCTGGTTGTCACCGAGGGCCGCGATCTGCTCGCCGCCGATGACGTCGGAGAACGACAGCGCCGCGAGAGCGTGCTTCCCCTTCGCGTTCGCGTAGTCGGCCGTGATGCTGTTGGAGAATCCGACGACGGAGCCGTACGCGCCCGTCGATGAATTCTGCCGCCCAGCCGCGAACGAGTAGCCGGTCGAGCTGGTGAGCGAGTTCGTGAAGCCGACCGCTGCCGAGAATGGCGCGCTGACAGTCTGCGTGTTCCCGGCCGCGAACGAGTCCGCCCCGCTCACCGTGCTGTTGCGACCGACCGCCGACGAGCCGTTCCCGGAGACGGTGAGGTTCGTGCCGCCCAGCGCCGCCGCGAACGCGCCCGAGACGCTGTGCGTGCTCCCGATGGCGGTTCCAGGCCCCGTGCCGCTGACGAGGTTGCCGAAGCCCGCGATGAACGTGCCCGAGCCGCCAGCCGCGTCCTCGTTGGACGAGCCGCCGAAGATTCCGCCGTACGTGCCCGAGCCAGAGTTGCGATTGTAGCTGCCGCCGACGATGGTGCAGTGGTTCCCGGTGCCGACCACCCGATGATGCGCGCCCTCGACGCACTGCCGGACGCCCTGCGAGATCACGTCGTCGTAGCCGCCTAAGATGGTGCTGTAGTCGCAGCCAGAGCCGGCGACCGGCGTCTTCTGGCTGCTGGCGATGTAGAGCTGTTGGGTCGCCAGAACAGCCGGATTGCTACCCTCCGCGCCGCCCGTGCCGTCGTTCACGAAATGACCCGGCAACGGGTACGTGACCTGCACCTTCGTACCGCTCACCACCGCACCGAACTGGCCGCTCGTGAGGGTGACCCTCACCTTGTCCGCCCGGATGAGCGTCAGGAGAATGTTCGCGGGCACCTCGTCGTACGAGGTCGTGAAGACGGTCGTCACGCCGTCGCCGGTGATGCGGTCGAGCTTCTCCGAGTAGCCGATGAGCTGCTCGCTCCCGACATTGCCGCCGCCCGCGATTACCGAAATCGACACGTCAGAGGCGATCTGGTTCCCGGCAAAGCCGTTGATGATGTTGTCGGTCTTTCCGGAGGTCCCAGGCATGGTGGAGCGCTTAGTCGCGCCCGCCGAGTAGCTGAACGAGCCGCCCGCCGACGTGTCGAAGTAGGACGCTTCCGAGTAGATGACCGCTGACCCGTCGAAGGTGACGACCTTTCCCGAGTCCGGCTTCAGCACCGCACCAGCCGAGAAGCGCCAGGTGCCGCCGAGCGTAACGTTCGAGCCGATGCGGTAGGTGCCTGCGGGCACGATGCGCGAGGCGGATACGCCGTTCGCGGAATTGAAGGAGCCGCGATCGTCGGTCGTGCCGTTACCGACCGCTCCGAAATCCTTTACCGAGATGAGGTCTCCGGACTTGTCCTGCAGAGACCGCGAGACCGCCCCCGCCCCGAGCGCCTTGAAGAGCACCTGAATCGCCTGGACGAAGGTCGCCATTCACCGCCTCACGCGTAGTAGTCGAAGGTGAGCGAGTCGCCAGTGATGGGAATCTGCGGAGCGAGCATGGTCATGGTGGCACCGGAGGCGGTGAAGTCGGTCCCGAGCGTGAGCCGGACGCCGTCCCTGTAGCCGCGGATCGGGTAGCCCGTGAGCGGAGTCTTCCGGAGCGTGAAGGTCGGATTGCCGTCGCTGCCGGTCGTTCCGTTGATGGTCCCGGTGAGCGTTGCGTCGAGCGAGGAATCGGTGGTCGCGGTCGGGATGAGCACTGGGATCGGCGCCTGCTCAATCGGCTTCACCGAGATGAGCGTCACGGCCTTCGCTTCCCACATCGACTGCACGATGCGCGAGGCGGGCAGGTTGTCTTGCTCGAATCGGACGCGGCGGTAGTAGCTGCCGGTCCACGAAAGCAGGTCGCCGCTCGAGGGTGGCACGACGAAGCGCACGATGCCGTTGCCGGGCAGCGAGTAGTCCGTCGTCAACGCGAGCGGCGTGCCGTTCTTGAGGATGGTCGGCGCGCCGTTCAGGTCGAAGACCGGCTCGTAGCCGTCGGAGAACTGCGGCCAGTAGAAGCGCGAGACCGCCGGGTTGAGGTCCGCGTCCGCGACGAGGGTCCTTTGCAACTGGAAGTCCGTCATCGAGACGGCGTTCGCGACGCTGAAGTAGTGAGCAGCGACGGCGTTGTCCTCGGGGTCCGTCCAAAGGAACGAGTCGAGCGCGCCGAGATGGCGGGTGAAGAAGCCTAAGAGTCGCTGGAAGTCGCCCTTCGAGGCGTTCAGGATCTCGAAGGAGAGGCGGTAGCGGTACCGCGGGTACGTCTGCCAGGTCGAGCGCACCTCGCGCCCGGAGATGGTCTCCCGCGTCTGCGTCGCGAAGAGCGGCTCCCGGTCGATGTCGATCTTCATCCCCGGCAGAGACGGGAAGACGAGGTTCGACATTACGGCATCCGTCCTTCGCGCCTGGCCTCACGGACCGCCCGGATGAACTGGTCGCTCTTCACCACCCGCCGAACGCTGTCGCCGTCGATCGCGTCGTGAATGTGGACGTGCACGTGGTCGTTGCCGCCACCAGCTCCGGCGCCGAGGTTCGCCCGGAGCGGTTCCGCGATGTCGCGCGGGAGGACCATCTCGCCGCCGTGCGCCTGGATGACCGGATTCACGCTGGTCGGGATGTCGTAGCCGCCCGCGGCGCTCGGTAGGGAGTCGATGAGGCCCATGACCAGCGCCTCCATCGCGGCCATCGCGCCCACGGCGAGCGCGGGCCCCACGATCGGGATTCCCGCCTGCGATGCCGCCGCCTCCGCCGCCGCCTTCGCCGCGCTCGCGGTGATGCTGGCGATCGCTACGTCGAGAATCGCCTTCAGCGTCGCCTTCAGCATGCTCTTGATGGACGACTCGACGGTCTGCGTTCCCTGGATCATCCCCGTGAACGCATCGCCGAACGCCGTGCCCATCGACTTCGCCGCTGCTTCCCCGGCGTGAAGAATGCTCTCCTGGTACCGCTTCTCCCGCTCGGCGGCCTGCTTGGCGAGACGGTCCTCCGCAGCGAACCGCTCCTGGAGAGCCGCGGTCGTCACGGCGGTGACTTCGTCGTAGTGCTTCTTGTCCTCGCGCAGGTTCTCGGCCCGGAGCTTGGCCTCGTCGAGTTGCTGCTTCTCCTCGGCCGCGAAGATGTCCTCGACGGCTTTGGTAGCGAAGGCGGTCCGCTCGTCGTAGTGCCGCTTCCACTCGCGCAGTTCGTCCGACCGGAGCTTGGCGTACGCGAGCGCCGTCTCGTCGGCGTCCTTCTTCGCCTTCGCGGCCAGCTCCTCGGCGCCGAGTTCCTCGAACTTCGGCTTGCCCTTGGCGATCTCCTCCAGGATGGCGGCCTTCTGCGCCTGGAGCTTGGCGATCTGCTCTTCCGTCCCCTCGATCGTGAAGGCGTCGCTCACGCCCTTCGCGTCGGTCGTCAGGGCATGGAAGAAGTCCCGCATGCCGCCGCTGTGGGCCAGAATCTTGTTGATCTGCTCGTCGATCTTCTTGAGCTGGTCGCGCCCCTTCGCGACTTCCGCGGCCCACGCTTTCTCCGTCTCGGTGCGGTTGTCCTGCTCGAATGTCTTGCGCACCTCCTCCATCGACTTCTTGATCGACTCGGCTACGCCCTCGTGAATCTTCTTCAGGGCCTCCGCCTGCTGCTCCGCCGCCTCGGACGCCTCGTTGATGCTCTTCACGAGCATCTTCACGCCCTCGATGGCGATGCCCATTCCGCCACCGAACGCGAACGCCGCGACCAGCGAAGTCACCTCGGCAGCCGCGCCCTTCGAGGCGATGCCCATCGAGGCGATATCGGCCGCCAGGAACCGCGAGTAACGGCCCTCGGTCCGGATCTCCTGGCGGTACTCCTTGATGACCCCTGCGAACGAGTGGACGGGTTCCACCGCCGCTTCCGCGCCCGAGCCGATCTCGGCCAGCTCCGCGCGCATCTCCTTCGACGCTTCCGAGGTCGTCGAGGCGGCCTGCTTCATCGCCGCGACGTACTCGGCCGACCGGGCGGTGATGTTGACTTCGATAGTGTTCGGGTCGGGAGGCATCTCAGCTCACAGGAACGGGTTGCGCCGGCCCGCCCGCTCGGCGAAGGCTCGCTCTGCTGCCTCGATGCGCTTCAGCTCGTCCATCGTGACCACGCGCGCGCCGGCGTGGTTCTCCGCGGCCTTCGTCGCCTCGGCGGGCTTTCCTGAGTCCCATTCCCCGATGGTCGCGAGCACCTCGGTCAGGTCTCTCCACGGCAGCGCGTCGATCTCTGGGTAGGTCCACCCGAACTCCTTCGCGATGCGCCCGTAGATCCGCCGCCAGCCCGTCAGGGCATCTACGGGCTCTTGGGTTCCCCCGCCGATACCGCCTCCATTCCCGCCGCTGCCTGAAGCTGCTTGACGATGTCGCGACACCGCGCCGGCAGGATCTTGTGCAGTTCCTCGACCGGGATGTCCTCGAGCAAGTACGTCTTGACCAGCTCGGCCTGCCGGTCCCAGAAGTCCTCATGCGTGGACCGCTGCAGAGCCGCCTCGGCGTGCGCGACGGCCCGCATACGTCCCGAGCCGCCCGGCGAGTCCATCTTGAAGACCTCGAAATCGCGCCCGCCGATGTTGACCGTCGCCATTCAGCCGCCCCCTTGAATCAGCCTATTTCTGACGAGAAGTACGTCATCACCCGCTGCGTGGCGCCGATCATGTCCTGGCTCGCGAATCCCTTCAGCGAGTGCGTCGCGAAGTCCTCGACCTTGAAGTCGAAGGACAGGTCCTCGAAATGGACGCTCGCGAAGTCGACGCCGATGAGCCGCACCTGGCCGGGCGATCCGACGACGCCGTACGGGTTGTAGACGCGCAGCTTGTACGGGACGCTCTGGCTCTGAACGGAGTTGTTGACCGTCGTCGTCTGCCCGCTCGCCGCCACCGAGTACATGTAGGTGAAGACCGCGCTGTGGCCGACGTCCGCCGCCGCGAAGGTGTAGACGCCGCCCGCCGTGGGACCGCTGTACTGGCCGGTCGCTGGCGCGCTCGCCACCCGCTGCATCCACTTGTTCGCCGTCAGGTCGAGGACGCCGCCGTCTTCTGAGAAGGTGGCCCCGTTCGCCACCGTGACCGAGGTCGCGATGACCGCCGCCTCGCCCAGCGCGAGCCCGAGCGTTCCGGACGCGGTCGTTCCGCCGGCCACGACGAGACCGAAAGCGCTCGCGCGGAAGTCGGCATTTTCGATATCGATGGTCCAGTCGCGCGCCTTGTCCGCGACGTCGATGATGTCCCGCATGTTCCCGCGGAACGTCGCCTTCGACTGCTTGATGTCGACCTTGCAGCCCTTCAGGAAGGCGATCGGCACGGGCGTCGGGTTCGCCACGCCCGGTACCGCGTAGAGCGCCCCCATCGTGTACGTCTTCATCGATTACCCGCCTTTCCTGACGACGTCGGGCGCCGTCTGCCGCAGCCGCTGCTTCAAATCGTCCCGAGCGGCCGACAGCCGGTTCTGCAGGTCGGTTGGGAGCGCCAGGTTGAAAAAGGTGTCGGCGAACCAGGCATCGACGATCTGGTCCGTGCTGCTCGGCTGGGTCGGCTGCGTCGACGTATCGGCCATCGGTTCACCTCATAGAGTCGCGACAGCGAGGATCTCGAGAGGCATGAAGACGACGCCCTGACCTCCGGAGACGTCCTCGACGTACTCGACCTCGTTGATGATGCAGTGCACGCAGGTGCCCCCGAGCGTCGTCGCACCGCCCGGGTTCACCGGCGACTCGCCCGGCTGCCATTGCAGAGCGGCCTCGACGTCCTTCACCAGCGGAGCGAGCTGCGTAGACGGTGACAGCGACTCGTTGTCCGTCGAGGCGTAGAGCACGATCGCCGGGTGCAGGAGCCAGCGCATTATGAGCGAGGCCATGTACTGCGGGACTTCCTTCCCGGCCGGAACGAACGCGGCGGGCTGCTCCTGCGGACCGATATCCTGCGGCGGAATTCGCCTCGACACGCTCTTCAGGCTCTGGATTCCCTGCAGCCGGGCGAGAAGCGCGGCGTAGATGCTCTCGCGGTCGAGGCCAGCCATGCTAGGTGGCCTCCTGCGTAGCGCGGGTAAGTTCGTCGATGATCCGCGTCCGCATCTCCTGCAGTGCCGTCGACAAGAACGGCCGCGCGCGGAGGTTCACGGTCCGCGAGAAGGGCCGCACTGGACGCCCGAGCCGGAGATGCGCCTTCACCTGCTCGATGCCGCTGAACCCGAGTTCCCAGACGCGCGCGTAGGGAACGTTGGTTCCGACCGCGCTCACGATGGTGTCGCCCGACACGGTCGTCTGCTCGTTGATGTTGCGGCGCAGGTTCCCGGTCCGGACGTTGAGCACCTGGCCGGAGAGCTTCTCTTCCTTCACCTTGCGCTGCAGCTCGATGCCGAGCGCCTGGACCCGCTTGCGCAGCTTGTCGCGGATAGACTGCGACGCCGCGGTGAACTTCGCTGCGACGGCCTCGGCACCGACGACGCTGGTCTTAAACTCGATCATGCCGGGACCACCTTCTTGTACTTGTTGATAACGCTCTGGGTGAACGCGGGAACGTCCATGAACTCGTATTCGGTAACCGCGCCGGTCGCCGGAGTCGTCTCCTTCGTCAGGAGCGCATCGCGAGGCCCGCGCCGGTACATCGACACGACCAGCTCGATCGCCGCCTGGGCCACGTCCGCGGGGATCGCCGTGTAGCCGTACGTGTAGCTGACCCGGACGTTGTTGAGCCCGCGCGTGAACGAGTAGCCGTAGAGCGCGACGGAGTTGCCGACGATGAAGTAGCCAGGCTGCCCGTCCTGGGGCTGCAGCGGGATCGGCACTGTGCCGATGTAGAGGCTCTGCACCGTGACGACGGGCCCCTCGCGGAGGTACAGATTCACGCCGCCGGAGCCGTCGCGGATCTCGTTCGCGGTCTTGACGCTATCGAAGGAACGGCCGGTTGCGTTCGCGATGAACGTCGATGCGGCGGTGATGAGGCGGGTTAGTTCCGGGTCGGACGCGGTTCCCCCGGCGCCGATGTTGCTCAGCGCCTTGACGTCCGCCAGCGTGGTGAGGTCGCCCGCCGCCACACGCCGCTACTCCTTCTCGCCCTTGCGCGCTGCACCCTTCGGAGTCTTGTCCGCCTGCGCCTTCTCCAACTCGCGGATGCGTGCATCGCGCTCGGTCACCTGGGCGCGCAGGTCGTTGACCGTCCGAACGAGCTGGTCCTGCTGCCGCTCGTGAAGCTGCGCCTCGAGATCGTGATTCCGCTGCTCGAGTTCGCGCACGCGGGTGATGAGCTGATCGCGGTGCCGCTCCATCGACCGCCGTTCTTCGTGGATCTTGTCCACCTCGGACGCGGGAATCGGCTGCCGCGCGTCGACCTGGGGCGGCTCCTTCGTGTCGCGCATCCCGTGCGCCTTCGCCGCCTCGACGTGCTCCGGCGGAACATCGAAGGCGCCGTCGGCGTCGCGCTCGACCTTGACGCCGCCGACCGAGAAGTCGTTGAGATGCGGGCCGTACAGTTTCACGCCCATCGTGGACCTCAGCCGTTTGCCACGTTCATGACGACGCCGAACGCGCCGGGGAAGTAGCACTTGAGGACTTCGTCGACGTACTCGCCGTACTCGTACTTCCTCGTCCGCGGCGACCACTCGATTTGGTAATACTCCTGGCGGATGTCCATCCGGAGCACGGACGGGACGTTGTTCGCGCGGTAGGGAAGCTGCTCCGTCTCGAAGAGCGTGGTCCCCGGCGGCAGGTTCGGATGCAGGGCGATGTCGATGACCTGACCGCCGCCCGTGCCGAACTTGTTGTAGTAGCTCTTCAGGTAGACGCCGCCCGTCACCCCGTCGACCGTCGTCTGGATGAAGCGCTGCACCCCGGAACCGGAGGCGGTGAGCACCTTCGTCGCTGCGTTCTGCGCCTCCTGGGCGTTCACCCAGATGCGCACCGGGCTGAGTCGCGACAGGTCCCAGAAGGCGCGGAGCATCGCGTCCCACTCGACGATGCCGCCCTTGCCGTCCGCGGTGAGCGGCGTGCCCGTTCCCGCGACGCCTGTCGCCATCTGCATCACGAGACCGCCGGTCGATCCCTGGAACAGGGTCGCGGAGCTGCCGACGGCCTGGTAGGTCGTCAGGGCTCCGGGCCCGATGACCTGCGGGATGATCCCGTCGAAGACGAGCGTGTTCGTCGACTGGTCGGACGACGGCAACGCGGAGGCGAGCTGGTTCGTGCCGCCCGGGAGCGCCGTGATCAGCACCGAGTTGCCGCCCGTGATCGCCACGATGCGCTCGGCGCCGGAAGTCCCGACGTACCAGGCGTAGGCGACCGCGCGCGGCACCGGGGTGACCGAGGCGGTGATGCTCGAGGTGGAACCGCTCGTCGTCGTTCCGGAGGACGCCGCGCTCTTCTGGGCCACGCCGACGCCGATGACGTCGATCGTTCCGTCCGCGTTCGTCCGCGAGATCGGGCCCACCGGAACGCCCGAGACGCCGACCGCCGAGTTCGTCCAGCCCTCGGTCGTGAGCGCCACGGCGATGACGTCGTAGGTGGCAGCCGCGATCGTGCCGCCCGTGCCGGAGTTGGCCACCGTCGGCGTCGGAGTCGTTCCGAGGCCCGTCGAGGCGTTGCCGCCGATGATGACCGACTCCTCCGCGATCATCAGCGCCGACAGCAGGTTCATGACGGCGAGAGCCTTCGCGTCCTCGAAGGTCCGCCCGGCGTATTCCGCCTCGTACGTGACGTAGTCTTCGAGGCCGAGTCCCTTGTACGCGGCCGTGAGCGACTGCGTCGTCGTGGAGATGACCGCGCCGCGGTTCCCTTCCGAGACGCCCGCCGACACGCCCGTCGCGTTGATCTTCGTGACGGCCTTCCACTGCACCGCCGTCCCCTTGCCGCCCGTGTCCCGCGGGATCTTGTTCCGGAACGGCGTGAGGACCGGGAACAGCTTCTTCGAGGGCGCTTCCAGATTGAAGGCGACCAGGCCGCTCGCCTGCGTGATGGCCTTGCGCAGCGGGTCGCTCATGTCCTCCGGGCGCATCCCCGCGGACAGGGCCTGCTTCGCGAGGGCGAGCGTCTCCTGCGTGATCCCAAGCGCTCCTGCGGCTCCGTTGCCCACGTCGACTCCTTCGCCCGATCCCGGGCCTACCTCGAGCGGAGAGCCGGCAACGGAATGCCGCCCTCCGCGTGAATCTTCTTGACCATCTCGATCGGGTCCTCGGCCTTCTCGTCGTCCCCGGCCGGCAGCTTCCCGTCGTTGCCCTTCTCGACGGCGACCACCTTCAGCGCGCCCTTCGTCGCGAGCTGCGCGTTCGCCTTGGCGAGCTTCCCGGTCACGTCCTCGAGTTGCTTCTTCAGGCTGTCCCGCTCGACGAGGACCTTCTTCAGCGCTTCGCCGGCTTTCGCCGCCGCGTCGTGCGCTATCTTCAGCTCGCCGGCGGGATCGTCGCTCTTGCGCAGCTCGTCGGTGACCAGCGCCTCGAGCTTCTTGGTCAGCTCGGCGACGGAGCCCTTGATCGCCGCCTGGCGCTCTTCGCCCTTCGCCGCCGAGACGAACCCGCGCACGATGGCCGCGAGCCGCTCCGACTTCTTCAGGGCTCCGGGCTTTCCGACCGCCTCCAGCATGACGGGCTCTTCCGCGTCGGGCATGCCCGCGAGCAACTCGGCCGTCTCTTCCGCGACGAGGTCCTGGAAGATCGCGACGAGTTCCGTGCACACGGCCTTGAGCCGGGCCGGAACCGTCGAGCCGTCGCCCTCGAAGCTTGCTTCCCAGGTCACATCCGAGATGAGCGCGGACAGGCCCGAGATGACCTCGGCCGCCCAGCTCACCGAGTACATGCCCTTCGCGATCTTCTTCGCGGGCTTGGCCGGCTGAGCCGCGGGCGTGGTGGCCGGAGCGCCTGGCACCGGAGACGGAGCCGTCGGCGAGGACGGCGGCGGCACGATGGTCGTCGGCGGCTGCTCTTTCGGTGTCGGCGGAGGAGGCGACTGGACCGGCGACGGTGCCGTGGGCGGCTCGGTCTTCCCGCTCGGTGGCGTGGGAGGGGCCGGAGTCGAACCGGCCGCCGCGGGCTGGTTGGGCCCGGGCTGGACCGCCCCTCCCGCATTGGTCGACTTCGAGTCCTGACCAGGAGCGGGAGGGGCGGCCTTCGTGACCCCGGCCTCGTCTAGCTTCACCAGCGACACGACTGCTTCCGGATTCGCAGGGCGATCGACGAGGCTGATCTCCGTCAGGACCAGATTCTCGATGACCTTGGGATCGTCCTTGTTCCTGCCGCCGGGCGGTACGTGCCCGCCGATCGAGAAACCCTGCAGAACCTTTTCCTTGACCTTCAGGACCGTGCTGGCGTCGACGACCTTCGTGACGATGTACGTCCGGCCGTCCGGCTGCACGTCGATGGCCGTCGTCTTCCCGGCCGCGATCGGCTGGTGCATCTCGCGGAGCGGGCCGGAGCCGTCCGAGCGCAGGTAGCCGGGAATCGCCTTCGAGATCGCGGACGCCTTCACCCGCTCGCCCTGGCTGTCCCGCACCTCGCTCGATGCGATGCCCTCGACGATCAGCGTGCCGTCCGGTTGCTCCTCGACTTTGGTGAATGCCCCGAACAACCGGAACAGGCTCATGGGTGTGGCACGTTCGCGCCGGCTCTGGACACTGTCCGGAGGCTGTCGGCTACCAGCCTGGCGGCGGCGGCAAAGGCACGGTCTTTCCGGCGAGATGGTGCGTGCTGTCCGAGAGGAACTCGATCATGCCGCCACGTACGAACGAATGGCAGCGGTGGCACTTGAACGGCGACGGCTCGTCAGGATGCCGGGCGTTGTACGTGCACCAGCAGGAATCGCCCGGCTTGTGCGTCGACATGTAATGCCCGGAGCTGACGAGCACGCTCGGGCTGAAGGTTGGCCTGTCGTAGTCGCCGTTGAAAGACCAAGTGCCGTTCACGCCGTGGTGTTCCTGGCAGCCAGGGCACCAGAAGGCCAGCGCGCCTCCCTCTGCCGTGCGTAGCACCCCACGAACGCCCATCGGCGCTCCTCCTACCGGGCCGGAATCCGTGGCTCCGGAGGCTTCGGCCCCGCATTGTCGAGCTCGATCTGGTCCAGCCGGCGGCAGATCTCCTCGATGTCGGCAAGCGCGCCCTTCATGGCGGTCTTCAGCGCGTCCACGTCGCCGCGCAGGGCTGCGACCTTCTCGACGAGTTGCGCGAGCGCTCCGCCGCCAGGCGTTTTGTGCGGGTAAGGCACGGCCGCGATGCTGCGCCGCGCGCTGGACGCTGTCCCGGCCTACTCCTCGTTCTCGCCGAGCACCGGCAGCACATCGCAGCGGCAGTTCGGGTGAAGAGGCGGATCGCCTTCCGGGAACTCGTCGTCGATGTCGACCACCTCGCCGTCGAGATCCTCGCACTCGTCGCACGCGCCGCCGCCGGTCTTCCACTCCTTCCCGGCGACGACGCCCGACTCCTTCCAGCCGATCAGGTTACCCTGGATGTCGCTCGCCGCGACCTCTGTCCTGGCGATCGCCTCCGCGCGCGAGGCTGAGAACACGCCCGCGTCCATCAGCGCGTCCGCGAGCTCGTCCGGTGTCCAGCCCTCGTCGAGCGACCGGGTCACGAGCGCGCGCACGCCGTCCCTCGTCGTTTCCTCGATGCTGGAAATCGATTCCCCTGCCCGGTCCGATGCCCAGCTCGCGGCCCGCTCGTTCGCCTGCGACAGGCTTGTCTGCGTTGCGACGCCGACCTGGTGAAGTCCCTTCTCGGCCGCGTCCTTGGCGACGTCGCTGTTGTGCGCCCGGATCGACTCCTCGATCGGCCGCCAGTCGATGTCCTTCACGACGGCGGTGACCGGGTCGTCTTCCTCGCCGGCCTTCCGGATGCCGCGAGCGATCGCCGCCAGGTGCAGGCTCAGGTGCGCGAAGAACTCCCCCACTGCACGCTGGATGCCATCGCGCGCACGGACGACGCGCTCCCTGTCTCGGTCGATCGCCGGCACCTGCCGCTTGACGATCAGGTCGCGGTCGAGGAGCAGGCTCAGCGCCAGGATCTCGTCGGACGGGTTGAAGAAGCCGCGCGCCTCGAGCGCATCGACAGCCGTACCGGGCTCCGAAAGCACCGCAGGGATCGCCGTGGAGCCCCGTAGCGCGTCGCGGGCAGCCAGGGCCTCACGAACGGTCGCCCTCATCGCCGCGCGCGATTCTAGGGCATCTGCGGCGGTCGCTCGCTCGTTCAGTCGCTCCATCCAGCCGGCGAAAGCGCCGACGTCGTCCTCGGCCCGCAGCACCTCGTTGAGACGCTCGTCGTATACGGCTGGGCTCTTGCCGCGGAGGATCTGGAGAAAGACGACGTTTCCGAAGAGCTGCTCGGGCGGGGTGTCGGTGGCGTAGGCGTCCGAGGCGAAGGCCATCTCGACCAGGACGTCGTCGTAGACCGCCGGCAGCGGCGAATCGACAGTGTCCTGGGCCGCAGCGGCTTCCTGGAGATCGGCCGGATACGTGGCCGCGGCGTCGACCGCATCGGCCGCGCCGCCGAGCTCGGCGAGGTCATTGGGCCAGACGCCCAGCGCGGACAGCACGTCGACCGCCGCTCCGACCTCGGCGAACGACTGGGCGAAGAGCTGGACGGCCGAGAGCGCGTCCGCGGCGCTGCCCGCTTCCGAGAGCGGCGCGGGATAGGTCGCCGTCGCGTCGATCGCGTCGCCGGACGAGCCCGATTCCGACAGGGCGTTCGGGAAGACTGCCGCCGATGTCAGCGCGTCGCCAGCGGCTCCGCTCTCCGCGAGCGCGTTCGGGAAGGTCGCAGTCGTCGGATCGTACGAGTCCGCCGCGGCGCCCGACTCGCTCAGCGTGTCGTTGTAGGTCGTTCCGCCGGCTGCAGGAGGGATATTCGCCGCGTTCGTGGAGCGGAAGAGCCGCGCTGGATTCGGCGGTCCGAACGGTCTCGGACTCAGCGGCACGGCCTACTGGACCCCGTAGATGTCCATCGCGGTCCCGGCGTTCAGCGTACCGCCACCGGACCCCACGTCGAGCGTGATCTGCGTGATCCGCGCCGTGTTCGTCCAGATGCCGGAGCCCTGCACGACCGCCGGAGCCGTCGAGGCCGATTCCGAGCCGCTCGAGCCCGTCCATGTGATGCCGTGGACCTGCGCCGCCACGTTCCGGATCCAGAACTGAATCAGCGCCCTGGCAACCTGTGCCGTCGTCGCGACTTGAATCCCCGCCGCGGTCCCGGATACCTGCGTTGTTGGCGCGCTGGCGCCTTCCATGACGGAGAGCGCGTAGGCCGTCGTGCCCGCGTCCTTGTTGAACTGCAGCCGGGCAACGGAGCTCGAGCTGTAGCCCGCGATTCGGACCAGCACCATGAGGAAGTTCCACGGATCGAGGACCGGCGAGATGAGCTGCGCGGATGCTCCGCCCGCGTTGTCTACGTGCGCGAGGATCTGGATGTTCGAGAAGCCCGGCACTTCAGTTGATCGAAGTCAATTTGTACTGGTGCAGCGTCAACGAGCCGGTCGCCACCGTCTGCGTGAAGAAGAGATCCGTCGTGAGCGACACCGTGGAATCGAATCCGCCGCCCACCGCCGGTGCCCCGACCGGACAGAGCAGGCTTCCGTTCCCGCCTGCCGTGTTGGCCGGAGAGCCGACCACGGCTTCCGACATGAATTCGCCGAGACCCATGAGGTTCGCGCTCGTCCCGGACCCGATCGCGCGCACGGTCAGGTAGATCTCAAGCCACCACGGCACGTTCGTCTTCGCCGTCGTGTTCAGGTTCAACGCGCCGGTGTCGAACACCACCGTTCCACCGAGCCGGAAATCGAAGCGCGCGGTTCCGGGCGTCGTCACCACGCACGAGATGCGACCCATCGCGTAGATGTGGAGCATCTGCCCGGGGAAGAAGAAGAACCCGGGCTGCAGCGAGATCTTGCCAGACGGCGGAAGGCAACTCGTCGCCGCCGCCGCGGTGATCGGAGACCCATCGCCATTCGCGAACGCAAGGACCTGGCCCCAACTCTGGTTCATACGCTGACCGTCAACGTGACATTGAGCGTGTCGCCGCTCACCACGCTCCGGCTGTTCGCGAAGTCGCCCGCCGAGTACAGGATGCCAGTCGTCCCGCTCGCCTGGTCTGTGACGAATCCGCCCGCAACCGTCGCGGTCGCGTTGATCGAGAAGCTCACCGCGTTCGCGCTCTTCGACCCTGCGCTCGCCGCGTTCCACGCCAGCGCCGGCCGATTCCCAGCGTACGGCGTCACCTCCGCCCAGCCGGCGTGCGAAGCCAGCGTGTCGCCCGCGGCGGCGCTGCCCGTCCCCTTGAGCCCGAGCTTCCAGGCCGCGGTGTACGAACTGCCCGCGAAATACTTGTCGAGGAGGTCGTTCTTGCCGCCCGTCGTCACGAGGTTCTCGAATGAGTCGCGCCACCTGATCGATCCGTCCGGGCGCAGGCACTCGAACTCGTAGCGGAACCGCGGCGCCCGGATCGGCTCGGCCATTCCCTGCCGCATCGACAGGCTCGCCAGGACGACGGCCCGAGCGTTGCCCTTGAACTTCATTCGATGACCTCCGCCTCGTTCACGACGCCGTCGCCATTTCGATAGAACTTCACCTTCCGCCGGCTCCTCGGCGCGATCGCCTCGGCGAGCTTTTGCAGCGCCGCCGCCTGCGCGAATCCCGGCTCCGCGGCCCGCTTCTGCAGCTCGACCAGCTCCGCCTTCGCCTCTTCCTGCGCCTTCGCGTCGTCGGCTGCGTTCGGCGCTGCCGGCGCGACCGCCGGTGGTGGCGGTGGCGCAAGCTCTTCCTTCTGCGCGTCCGTCATCGGATCGTCGCCGTACTTCGCCCGCACCTCGTCGACCGTCCACCAGGCCTTCCCGCCACCGCGGCCGAGGCCGATCGAGAGTACGTTCGCCTTGTCGACGGGATTGGCGATCTCCTCGTCGATCCAGGCGAGCTCGAGGTCCGGCTGCCCGTAGCCGCGCTCGATGACGACGTCGACCATGCCCTTGAACCACGCCTTGATCGGCTCGAGCCCTTCTTCCTGCGCCGACTCTTTCGCCGTCTGCGCGGTCGCTCGGTTCATCTGCTTCATGAGCGATTGCGGCGAGAGCGAGAAGCAGAAGCAGACAATCCGTGCCAGCCATTCGTCGAACTCGTCTTTCAGGAGCCCCTGCTCCTTCGTCTCGAAGAACTTCATCCCGCCCGGGACGAACCGGAGCTTGCGACGGGCCGAGGAGTCTCCGGCCATCGCGTCGAAGTAGGTCTGGAAGTCGCGGATCTGCGCGGGACTCCAGCTATCCGGAACGGCGCATATCGAGTCCGGGATGTTCCCCGCCGTGTAGTATTCGAGCTGGCTCCCTTGCCGCCGGAGCGCGATGTTCACGGTCATGAGCACCTGCTCCACCGGGCTCATCCCGTAGACGCGGTTAGACCGCGGATTGCGCGGCGAATAGACCAACTCCTCGAGCGTGTAGTTCGTCGCCGGGATGCCCTTCAGCACCTGCTGGAACGCCGGATCGGGCGGCAGCGGCGTGCGGCCGTCGACCGTTACGAGGCGCTTCAGCGTCGCACCGTCCATGACCTGCGGGAGCTGGTACCCGAGCGTCGTCGGTGCCAGGTAAATCGTCGCCGCGTCGATGACGAGCATGTCCTCGACCAGCATCCGCATCCACTGCGCGAAGGTGTGCTCGATGTCTGGCCGCCGGAGCCGTTGCGTGACCTCTTTCGCCGGATCGCCACCGTCGCCACCGTCCCGGCCCCGGATGGTCCAGTCCTGCGATTCCATCTGGTCCTTGCGCCGCTCGATGGCGAGGCGGACCAGGTCGAGGCCGCCCTGCGCCGGCTCCGCGAGCGCCCGCAAGGTCGGGAAGTCGATCGCGTTCTCGCCCTGCTCGGCGCGCGGCTTTCCGGCCGCCGTGTTGATGCCGAACGAGTAGTCGAACTGCCGGCCCTTGGCTTCCGGGATCTCCGCGACCTGGGGCGTCCCCGGGCCCATCCAGGCATCTCGCCAGCCCTGGACCGCGCCGCGGAGAGCCGCACCGACGCGGGCTATCAGGCCCGGCTCGATCTGGGTCGTCGTACCGCCAGCACCGCGCGCCATCGGGACGCGGTTCTACGGGCGCCTCTGGACACCGTCCGTGGGGCTACCAGCCGAGGAGCGCGGCAAGCTCGCAATCGGGCTTGTGCGCGATGTGCTCCTCGGCGTCTTCCACCGCGTCGCACTCGGGGCACGTCCGCCCCTTGGGCTCGATCCGCTTGAGCAGCGCCCGGGACCTGGTCACGTGGTCGAGGAGGCGCGCTGCGATCGACACCGGGACGGCAAGGTTCACCGCGAGCCAGTCCCCCACTTCGGCAATCTCGGCGTCGGTCAGCGGCTTGCTCATCGCGCCTTCCAGGGGAGCCCAAGCCAGCCCCCCACCGAGAGCCGGATTTCGAGCCAGCGCAGGCGCCAGGGCATCGCGGCCCGCAGTGGCGATTCCGGCTCTCCGCACGCGGTATGCGCAGCCCGCACGAGTCTTCCGTGCATCTCAGCTTGGATCCGGTCCTGGCGCCCGCCGATCGCGAAGAGGATTCCGCAGATAATCGGGATGCCGATGGTGACCAACGTGTCGAGGAATTCCGTCATCGTCCACCTCGCAGCTTCTCGGCCTCAATTCTGTAAAACTCGAATACGCCGGCCCCCGCAAAGCCCTTCACCGCGCCCGCGTACACCGCCGCGTCACCCTTGTCCGGCGAGCGCCCGATGCGCTTCGAAAGCTCGTCCTTCGCCTCGATCTGGATGCCGCGCACGGTCAGCTTCCAGCGCGGCGCGCACAGGTCCGCGCGCACTTCCGGATCCGGCGGCAGCGCGATGTCCTGGCCGCTCGTCGGGTCGAGCGCCTCCCGGAACTTCCACCACCATTCCGCGCGCTGATTCACGAATGCGAGCTTTCCGGTCTTGTCGTGCGCGTCGGAGCCCTCGGCGCCGTTCATGGCGATGACCTTGCCCGGCTCGTCCTTCAGCGCCTCGTGCACCGCATCGTACGGGCTCGTACCGACGCCGACGATGTCGATCTTCACCACCGCGCCGTCCGTCCGGTTCAGCACGACCAGGGCCGCCACGGAAGGCCCGTCCGGCGTCTGCGACCCGGGAATCACGACCTGCTCATCGAAGTAGTTCCCGCGCCGCGGCGACAGGACCGTCTTCGCCTTCCCGCCGCGCGCGACGTCGACGCCCAGATCCGTCATCGGCGTCGGAGGCCGTGCTCGTTCCTTCCAGCGGTCCTGCGCCGCGCGTACCCAGGCGCTCGGGATGACTTGGTAGGCGTTGTCCTCGCGGCCCGCCTTGAAATCGCCGTAGAGCATCTTCGACCGGAGCGGCTCGGGGAGCGCCTGCAACACGCTGCCGTAGTTCGTGTCCCGGAGCGCCGGATTGTCCGTGTACCGCGCCGGGAGGAACGTGCGGGACCGCGGTGTGACCATCTCGCCGTCGACCTCGACCGGATCGCCGTTCGGCAGCTCGACATCGTCGCCGCGGATCATCGTGAACCAGCGCAGCTCGCCCGGGACGGCTGGGCGCGGATGCGCGTCGTCGAGCCACGGCCCCCAGAAGCGAAGCACCCATTCGCCCTCGTCCGTCGTCGGCGGGTTGCCGGTGCACACCACCCGGCAGCGCTGGTCCTTGCGCGTCGACCGGTTCCAACCCGTCACGAACCGGAATTGCGCCTCCGTGAATTCGGTAATCTCGTCGAATCCGTAAAAGTCGAACGGCATTCCCTGCCAATTAGTCTTGTCGTCTTCGTACTGCATCGAGCCGAACCGCACTGTCCGTCCTCCCGCGAGCTTCCAGCGATGCAGGGACTCGTTGTAAATCGCGCCGCGGCCGACGCCGTCCGGAGCGTAGACGTCCACGCTGCGCTCGATGATGCCAGCGAGCGACGGGAAGATCCGCCGGAAGATGATCGACCGGTGGTGCTCGTGCCGCGCCAAGCCGAGGAGCAGGTCGGTCTTTCCGCCGCCCGCCGCGCCGCCGTAGAACAGGATGTCCGCGTCGCTGTGGTACGCGAGTGCCTGCGGCTCGCTATTCGGGCTCCACGCGCTTCCGCCCCGGATCAGCAGATCGAGCTTTTCTCGCTCTCGCGGAGTCAAGTAGTCCAGCAACTCGCGCAGCTCGCTCGTCATCGGTCAGGCCGCCCGTGTCGTCGACTTCGAGCCGGGTCGGAGCGTCGAGGCCGAGGAGGCGCGAGCGACGCTCGATCGTCCGCAGGAGCGTGTCGGCCGCTCGTGGGTCGGCTCTCTGCGGCCAGAGCGCATCGACCATCGCGGTGAGGCGCTCGACTTCAAGATCGCGGACCCTGGCCGCGTCCTCGGCCGTCTGCGTGCGCAACCGCTCGAGCCCCGTCATGACGAGCGCGTGCGCGGCCTGCGTGGACACGCCCAGCTTCTTCCCGATCGCCTCGTAGGTCTTTCCGGCTTTGCGCAAATCGAGCGCTTGGGCGCGCCGCTCGTCCGCTCGTACCGTTCGTGCCTTTGCCTTCGACACGTCCCGATTCAACCTCCGGTGATTCAACCTGCCCGCGACTCTGGACATCGTCACGCGGCGGCTGCCACCCGAGCGACCGGAGCCACCGCCGCGCGTATTGCTTTACCGTCGCCATCGCGATCGCGAATTCCTGGTCGCCGTCCTCGCTCGTGTCCACCTCGACGATCCGGATGATCGCCACCTCGAACCGCTTACCGGGCGGCAGCTTTTCCTGCGCCGGCGCCTCGAGCGGTGTGCCCCGCTGGGCGCGCTTGCAGTGCATCGCGCAGAGGCCGCTCGCGAGGTCCGGGCGCGCGGGGCGGTCGCATCCGTCGATGCGGCAGTCGCTCATCCTGCCAGGACCGTGCCGAGTTGGTCGTTGGTGGCTGTCGCGTCGGAGAGTTGCTGCTTCAGCGTAGCCTGGAGCTTCTTCGCTGCGTCGAGATCGATCCAGCTGCTGAGAGTCAAATCTCCGGGATTGACGTCGATCCGCATCTGCACCATCTGCGCCGGCTTGGTCGATCCGCCAGAGCGGTAGATGCCCTGCTTCTTGTACTTGTACGCCATGCCCTGTGGAATGGTGATCCCGGTCCAGTTGACGAGCTGCTTGTTGGCTTGGCGATCCCATAGTTTGATATAGCCATTTGTGTCGGTAGCCCACTTCGTTACCAACCTCCAACGGAACGGCTGCTCGACGACGATGGGCGTGCTGAAGAGAAAGAAGGTCCCCGTCGAGTCGCGCGGATCGTCGATGGTGACGTTCGGCCCGTGAACGGTGATCCCGCCGAATCCCTGATTGCCGTGATCGGGCCAGTCGTCGGGCGGATGGAATTGCATCAAGACCGCCCAGCGGTGATCGAACGGGAACCCGGTCTTGAACAGGAAGGCCAGATCTACCGTCTCCAACATGCCCGGCTTGACGTTGTAGGGGCTGTTCCCCTTGAGCGAGGACTGCGGATTCGATCGGGGCTTACTCGCTCGTAGTGGTCGACCTTTGGCTGTGCCATCCGCTACTCCTTCGGAACACCGACCGGCTTCACCGCGATCGGCGTCATGGCGCGCACCTCGCTGACGAGCTCCTCATGCTTGGCCTCGATCCGCTTCGTCGCCCGCTCTTCGTTGTTCGCGTGCTCGTACAGGAACTGCTCCAGCAGCCGCCGCTCCCGGGTCTCCTTGCGCCGGTACACGCTCCGCGCGATCTGCAGCGCAGTGTTCACGCATCCAGTGACACCCGCCACGATGAGCAGCACCTGTTCTGTCGTCGTCGCGTTCACGGAAGTCTGACCGGAGTCGTCATGGTCAACCCTGCGCCTTCGGAATCTGTCCGGGCCCGACGAGGACGATTCCAGACCTGGTCGTCGCGTCGACGTGATGCCGGAACGCCAGGAGCGGCTGCAGCACCTGAATGAGTTGCTGCCCGAACTCGGTCTTGCGGCGGAAGACGAACTGGTTCGCGACCGCCTCCGCGTGCTTGATCAGCGCGTCGAGCAGATAGACCTCGACCGCGATGCAATCCGGATCCGGTGCCGGAGCAACTCCGTTCGCTGGTACCTGCTTCATGCCGCTCCCTTCCGCCCGCGAGTTCGCGCGAGCCCCATCCGCACGCCGTCGATTCCCTGGTCCACGCTCCGCACGCCACCGACGTACACGCCTCCTGCAGCCACGAGCCGAGCGCCCCACGCCCGCTGGGTAATGCACGAGTCGCAGCCGCAGCCGTCCTGGTGCGAGTTCTTCGTCTCCAGCGCGAGGAAGATGCCGTCCGGCGCGGCCCAGCCGATGACGTCGCCCATGCCCCGCTCGGGGCGCTGTCCGTTGCGCTGGCGGGCTCCGCCGCAGTCCAGAGCCGTGACGTGGATGCCTGGAATCACGTTCAGCCGCTCGACGAGCGCCGTTGCGAGCCGCTGCTCCGGAGCATTCGCCGCGCACCAGCGTCGCGGGTCCACGGAGAGCAGTTCCGCCGCCTTCGGACAGGCGTGCGCCTTGACGGACGCGGCGTGCTCTTCGCAGAGACGCTGGCCGCAGCAGACGGCCTTCCGGGCGGGCCGGCGCTGGCAGTTCGCGATCGAGCAGCCGCGGGTCATGGGTACCGCTCCGTCGGTGGCGGCACGTCGCGGAAGCGCTCCCGCTCGAGGAGCGATTGCTGCGCCGGAGGCTCGTCGGCCGGATGGTTCCGGTAGGCAGTCAGGTGCGGCGCCCAGAGCGCGCGAGCGGTCGCCGGTGCTGGACCCATGCGCTGCTTGCCGATGATGATTTCCGCGTCGTCCGAGTCCTTCGGGCGCCAGGGGAAGATCACGACGTCCGCGTGCGCCTCGACTGCGCCGCTCTCGCGCAGGTCGGAGAGCTGTGGCCTGCCGCCAGGGCGCTTCTCGAGCTCGCGATTGAGTTGGACGCACAGGATCACCGGCACGCCGAGCTCGCCGGCCAGATTCTTCATCGCCTCCGCGTTGAGTCCGACCGCCTCGTCCCGCGTCTTCGCTTTTTCCGGCCAGGGCATCAGGCCGAGGTAGTCCACGACGACGAGCCGCAACCGTCCGTTGAGCAACCGCGAGAGACGGCGCGCTTTCGAGCGCATCTCGAGCGCCGGGATGCCCTTCTGGTCGTTCACATGCAGGTCGAGTTGCGCGAGTTTTCCCGCGCCTTCGTTCAGCCGCGGCCAATCCGACTCGACGAAGTTTCCGGTTCGCAAACGGCCGAGCGCGACGCCAGCGAGTTGCGACATGAGCCTCGTCCGGATCTGGTCGTAACTCATCTCGAGCGAGAAGAACGCCGCCGCTCCGCCCTTCTTCGCCGCCTCGATCGCGCATCCGAGCGCGAGGCTGGTTTTCCCAACTCCCGGTCGCGCGCCGATGACGACCAGGTCGCCGTTCTGGAACCCGGTCGTGAGCTTGTCGAGCGAGTCGAGGCCGCTCGGAACTCCGGTCACGTCGCTGCGGTGCGCGTAGAGCTCATTCAGCGCGACGAGGTACTTCGGGATCCCTTCCCGGGCTTCCCGGAACGAGTGACGGTCTCGACTCGCTGCAATTGCGAAAAACCGCGCCTCTGCCCGTCCGAGAAAATCGGCGACGTCGTCCCGCTGCTCGTACCCTTCTGCCGCGATCGCGTGAGCCGCCACGATCGCGCGGCGCAGGTCGGATTTCTCTCGGACGATCCGCGCGTAGTACCCGAGGTTCGACGCCGACGGGACGACCTTGTCGAGCAGGTCGATCGCGTCTTCGCCTCCCGCCGCCTCGTAGCTGCCGATCTCGGTCAGCCTGGCTTTCAGGGTGATGCGGTCGATCGGCTCGTGCGAGACCGACAACGAGACCATCGCTTCGAAAACCTTGCGATGTGCTTCTCGATAAAAATCGGCAGCGCCTACTATTTCGCAAACATCGTCGATTGCGGAGTTGTCGAGCAGGATGCCGCCGAGGAGAGATTGCTCAGCATCGAGCGCTTGCGGCGGAACACGGCCGAACGGAGCCGGTGCGAGAGGGACAACGTTGGCCATCGACTCGCTCACAGGATGCGTTTGGCAGCTAGAGCGGCGAATGCCGGTGCGAGGCGTTTCTCGACTTCTTCCTTCGACAGGCGAGGTCCTGGTTCGCCCATCTGCTCGGCCATCATGCGTTTCGTCTCCTCGGGTGAGCGATAGCTGCCGTCGTTCGGCGGCTCGTCGGACGCGGTTCCGTGCTCGAGCTTCTTCGCCTCACCGCGGATCATCGAGAGTACGTAGCTCGGAGGATGCTCTCCGGGAGCGTGGTTGCGGCGGATGTACTCACGAGTTCCGGCGAGCCGTGCTTCAACCGGAAACTTCAAGCTCGCGACTACGAACTCCTGCCACGCAACGTCGCTCGCTTCGGTCAGCGTTCGTCCGAGTTTGCGACGCAGTTCGGCAAGGACGTTGGTCGGCCACGGTTTTTGATCTTCGTGCGCGCGTACTGGCTTGGCATGGTTAGGAACGGCTAGGCACGGAGTGACCGATTGTGACGCAACGTGACCGTTCGTGACTTTCCGTCCCGTTTCGTGACCATATGTAGTCACGTTTCGTGACTCTTGGCCGTTCCGCAAGTCGCCGCTTGCGTCGTCGTCGCGAATTGACGCGTCGCGACTGTCACGATTTGTGACTTCTTCGTCGGATCCGTTTTCGACATCGGTCACGTTTTGTGACTGAGACGAACGTGCCGATTCTGAGGCCGACGAGCTGCCCCCGTATTGGGCTCGCGCGCGCTCGCGGGAGTCCCTTTTCCTGGCTGCCGTGCTCCGCGCGCATTCCTGGGCTTCGAGGTAGTTCGGGACGAGAAACGCGGCGTGCTCCTCGTCCCACCTGAGACAGCCATCGGCCAGCAATTCCTCGAGCGCGTCCTCGATCTCGGCCCAGGGGCCGTGCACCGCGACGGAGAGGCCGCGCTTGCCGAGCTTGCCGACACAGATGACGCCGACGCGGTCCGCGGCTCTGAGGATGAGCCCGAAGAGGCCACGGGCGCGCCAGGAAAGCGCGAGCCACTCGGGCGTATCGCGCGTGTAGAAGCGGACGTATCTCTCGTCTTCCCAGCGCACCGGCGGTTCCTTTCCGGACCAGTCAGGCCCTGGCGTCCGACTCGGCGTCGTCCCGCTCTTCCGTCCCGGGAATGCTCGTCTGCGCGTCATCCAGGAACCCGCCCGAGCGCAGGTCCTCCTTCAGCGCCTCGATCTTCTCCTTCACCCGCTTCTTCTTCTCGTCGATGTCGTCGAGCTGGAGGATGTGCTTTGCGAGAAGTTCCAAGGTCTGTTCGCGCTCGCCGCGCTTGAACGGCTTGCGTTTCGGCTCGGTACCGTTACCGGACGATTTGTCAGCCATTTGCGATTCTCCTCCTTCACCTACGCTGCCCTCCGCAGCGGCCAATCCCGATTGCACGTCTCGTTCTTTCCCTGCCGCCGGAAGTAGTCTTCGAGGCTCGCGGCCTGCTCGGCGTACCAGCGCGCCTGCGCCTCCTGGAGATCATCGAGGCGCATCGCGCCGATTTCCGGGAACCGCTTTGCGATCCGGTAGGCGACCCGTGCGGCGGCGATCGCGTCGGCTCCGGCATCGTGCGCACCCTCGAGCGTGACGCCGTAGTGCGCGCAGAGAGCGGACAGCGTCCTCTTGCCTTTGCGGAACCGATCGACGTGCTTGTCGAGGACGAACGGGTCGATCACGTGGCCGATGGAAAGCGCGGGGATCGCGTGCCGCCGCGTCTCGCGGTCGATGACGGTCAGGTCGTAGCAGGCGTTCATCGCAACGACCGGCTCGCCGTGCATCCACGCGTGCCGTAGCTCGGCGGAGATCTCCATCACCGCCTTGGACGCGGGCATTCCCTCGGCGCGGGCCCGCTCGGTCGTGATGCCGTGGATGGCGGAGGCCTCGGCCGGGATCTCGACGCCGGGATCGACGAGCCAGGTCCTCGCGTCCGGCAACTCGCCGCCGCCGACGTGGGCGACGTGGGCCTGAACGATGCGGGCCTCGCACGGGTCCGGAGCGGTCGACTCGACGTCGAAGGCGCACAGGCGGCGCTCGTGCCAGGGCGCGGCGCTCATGCTGCGCACCTCTCCATGAGCTTCCGGGCCTTCTTGGGCAGCTTGACCTTGATGAGGCCGCGCGAGACCGCGTACCGCTCGAACCAGACGCGCGGAGGCCAGCGCCCGTAGACCTGTCGGTAGCGCTGGATAGCGATGCAGAGCTTGCTCCCGCAGACTTCCTGCGGACGCCCGCGGTGGCGTTCCTGCTCGAACGGTTCGAAGCAAATGACGCAGGTCCGGTGCCAGCGAAGGTCCGCGCTATCCACGGTCCACCCGCCGCATGCGTTCCTTGTGGAGTTGGTCCTCGAAGGCCTTCGCGCCGGCCGAGTCGGACAGCCTGTCCCTCCGTCGCCGCTCCGCGCGCGAGAGGAAGTGAAATAGGAGGATGGAAACGGCAGTGCCGACGAGAAGGAAAAGACCGACGTAGATGAGGGTCATGCGGCACCTCGTTCGATCCGGATGCCTGCGACCGCCGGATCGTCGATGAACGAGACCGGGAGCCCCATCTCGGCGGCGATCCGCAGTTCCGCCGTGACGCCCTTGCTCTCGCGCCAGCCGTCGACGCGCAGGACGTAGACGCTGTGCGAGATGCCGAGGTAGGCGCGGTCGAACGCCTCCCAGAATTCCCAGCCGAGCGGGAGCCCGCCCGCCTCCGCGATCGGATGCGTGTGCGAGATGGGCGAGAAGACGAGAAGCCCGCCACGCATGAGCACGCCAGCAGCTCGGTTCGCAGCCTCGAAGCGAGCGACGCGGACGGCGCGCTCGGGGTGGCTGTACGGGCACGCGAGGTAGACCAGCGGGCGATCCCCTCGTCGACGTGACAGAACCTCCGCCTCGCTAGAGGGCACCGGTCCTCCTTCAGCTACGCGGCTTCGTCTCGAAACAGGCTCGCGGGAATCTCCACCCCCGCATCCCGGAGCTTCTGGATCGTCCTGAACGTCTTCGGCGTCTCGCCCTTGAGCAGGCGATAGAACGTCCCGCCGCCCAGGTCGGCCTTTATCCGCAGGGCGTCGATCCCGATCCCCTGGCGCTTCGCCGCAGCCCTGATGCGCTCGGCCAGGCTGTCCTTGGTGGCGTCCATTTTGGTGTAGAAGGCTCTACAGCATATTGTAGGTATGTGCAAGCGATTGCGTTAGACCTGGAGACGGAGCAGGCGCTTCCTCGTGATGTGGGGAAGCGACGCGCGCGCGATCCGTCCGGAAGCGGCCCGAAAGGAGGCCCTCCGGCGCCCAGCCTGAATCCGGACGAACGGAAGCTCTTGCGTGAGATCACGTCCGTGATGGACGTACGGAACAAGGAGCTGAGCCGCGACGACGAGCGCTACGGCTCACATGGAAAGCTCGCAAACTTGGCCGGTGATAAGCACCCGTCGAGCCTCAATAAATGGCGCGGCGACGACCCGAGCGACCCCCGTTTCTTCCACATCCGGCGATACCTGAACGCACTCGGGCTAGATTTCCAAATTGTCCCGAGGGGTGGCACCGTAGCGCGCCTGACACAGGACGTGTCTGCGGGGGTCGAGGTGACGGACGAGACGAAGCAGATGGTCGCAATCATGGAGAATCTGCCAGTCGAGGCACGCCGCAACCTGGTCTCGACCGCGATCACGTATGAAAAGGTCTGGGGTTCACGTTCGGGCCCTCAGGAGCCGGATGTGGGAACGGGGCCGACCCGCATCCGGCTAGGGAACCTCGGTCCAGCGGACGAGTAGTCATACCGATCCGCCCGTACCAACTCCGCCGGTCCAAACGGCAGAGCACCAGCAAGCCCAACGCCTGCCCTGACGTGCTCGAGTAGTTCGGGCAGATCGACTATCGAGACCGACGTCGCAGGCACGGGAGTCGCCGAGTAGGCGTGTGTCCGAGCCGCGGCACGGCCGTCCACTTTCTCGCGCGGAGCTATCCCGCCGATTCTACAGAGAGTCGTAGAAACCTCGTAGCAT
>Ga0307472_100000060_pt1 | contig 29296 bp, 22 predicted proteins | sample atmos_gasesAM5C__2_FD_204582 | JGI IMG/M metagenome (GOLD analysis project Ga0307472, IMG submission 204582) | Hardwood forest soil microbial communities from Morgan-Monroe State Forest, Indiana, United States - atmos_gasesAM5C_05 | ecosystem: Environmental > Terrestrial > Soil > Temperate...
GAAGGCTGGATCTATTACGCTTTCCTCGAGCCGCTTTCATGAGAACGTATCACAAAAGTTGCCGGGAGGCCGCCAGCCGTCGCAGCACTACGGTTCCTACTCGACTCCTGCTGTTCTCTTTGATGCTTCTGGTTTTTTCTTGTCTCGCAGCTCGCGCCCAGGATGCGGACTCAACCGATCGCGTATACAAGCACAGAAAGGTGGAAGTCGAAGAGGCTCTGCAATCGCTGAAGGCGTATGCGACGAACCGCCTCCCTGTACTCGATGGATTCGTGAACGCCAACGCCACCACAATCGCCAAGCTCGAGAATCCGCACTATCAACTTCGAATCGAGGTTGAATCACAAGGACCCAATCAAACCCTCGTCTCCGTCATCGCCAAAATCACGGCCTGGTCCGCGGAGCAAGATCCTTCGCGCTCTCAGTACGTCGTGATTCCATCGAATGGCCGGCTCGAGCAAGACATGCTCGACCGCTTGAGCGTTTTGCTCGAGAAAGGGAATGTCGATCGGAATGGTGGCTCGAGTGGTGCCCCGAATAGCGATCGATCCGCTGCGTCCGCAGCAGACTCCGCCAGCGCATCCGCGTCGCCAACGCCAGGCGTCGCTGTGGGTGGAAGCGCACCAGGCTCGCCGCATTCGCCGGCGCCCGACGCATCGCCTGTTGGACCGTCGGCGGCAAGTCCTGGCTCACGCGTGAACCCAGCCGATCCTTCCGCCATTGCGAGTGAAATCTCGTCCATTCGCGCCCAGCGCCAGGCGACCGAGATGAATCAGCGCAAATTGCAGCAGCAGGTCTCGGAACTCGAAGCCAATTCGAGCGCGCAAAAATTTCTTTCGAATCTTGCCGTCATCAAGACGCCGCAGACCCCTGTCTTCCAGCAGGATGACGACACCTCCAAAGTCCTCTTCCGCGCTGATCCCGAAGATGAATTTGAAGTAATCAATGTGAAGGACACCTGGTTCCACGTCCGGCTTGAAAACGGCGCAGAAGGCTGGATTCGTACAGCGCAGCTACAGCCGCCGCAAGAAGTAGATGACGCTGAAGACGCAGCCGCGGCTCTCAACTTCGCAACGCCCAATCAGGAGATTAAGCCCTTTGCAGGTGACTGGGTGCCGCTAAAAGGGAAGCCGTCGTTGTTTGTGTTCGCTCAGCCGAACGGCGCAATTCCCAATGCGATCCTGGGCCAGAGTCAGTTCGCATTCGCGAAGCACATTTTCACCGAAGGCTATCGCGAAGCCATGCACTCCGAGCAGCCGATGTCCGGCGTCGTCGTCGTTTTTCTTGGGGATAAAGGCGGCGTCGCTGCCGCCACGCTTGCGGACATCCGCCGCTGGCGCACTGGCGCGATCTCCGACAAAGTCTTTTTCGAGCGCTGCTCGTTCGACCCCCCTGAATCATTCCGCGACGCCCCGGCTGCGATGGCTGTCGGCAAGCGCTAATCGGCTGGATTTCACCAGTGCCCACGTTGCACCCACGTTTGGAACTTCGCCGGTTCGCCCGCATAATAGAGTGAAGCGCGAGCTCGAACGCGCCTAAGGCAGATCCGTTCGATGCGACGAAAATCAACAACAGGCTTTAGCGCCCGGCTGCTGGAAACCGCGCTGCGCGCGGGCTTCCGCAAAGCGTACGACACCGTGCGCGTGAATCCGGATCAATATCTTGCTCACCTCAAGCGCGTACACCGGTTGCCGGTCGCGTCCTGGAAAGATATGCTGCGCGTCGACGAGCGCACGTTGAATCCGATCGCGGCGCGCGTGATTTCAGCTTCCACCAAGACGGCTGCGCTCGAGGGGATGGGCCTGGGACTCGGAGGTTTTGTCACGCTGCTGCCCGACATGGGAATCCTCTCGGCGATCACCATTCGAATGCTGCAGAAGCTGAGCCTGATTTACGGATTCGAGTACATCACCGCAGAGGACGAAACGGAGCTGTGGTTTGCGGCGGCAACCGCGGCCGGCTTGGATATAGGCCGCGACTTCATCGAGAAGCAGGCCATCGAGCGAATCGTGCCGCGAATCATCGACCGCATCGCTGTAAAAGTAGGCACGGAAGTCGCGGAGAAATGGTCCGCGCGCGTGATTCCGGTGCTCAGTGCGGGAGCGGGTGGCACGCTAAACTACTACTTCGTGCGCTCCTGGGGACGCCGCGCCCAAAAACATTTTCTCGATCGCCATCGTGAGGCACGCACACTTACTGCGTTGCCTCGTCCAGCACTACCTGCCGCGCCGGCGCACACCTACCGCAGACCACAGTAGCGCGACTCAGACAATTGTCGCGGCGCACTGCCAACATTATCTTTGGACAGTGAGCCTGCTTTCTTAAGTTGCCGCGCCCGCTCGCTTCTCCGCCACTTCGTTCAAACGCCCGGTCTTCACGTCGTACACAAACCCGCGAACAGGGATGTCTTTAGGAATCCACGGGTGCACTCTCACCTTCTGAATCTGCTCGCGAACATTTTGCTCCACGTTGCTGAAAGCGTGGAACGCAGCAGGAACGACAGCGGCGGTGCCGGTAGCGGATTGCAACTTCGCTCGAAGCTCTTCATCCTTGAACGTGAGCATTCCGCAGTCCGTGTGATTGATTATGATGAACTCCTGCGTCCCCAGCAGGTAGTGCGAGATAATCAGAGAGCGCACGGCATCTTCGGTGACGATTCCTCCGGCGTTCCGAATAATGTGCGCTTCGCCGGTCTTCAATCCCAACATCGGCTCGACCGTCATCCGCGCGTCCATACAAGCTACGATCGCGAGCTTGCGCGCGGGTGGCATCGCGAGATTGCCGAGTTTGAAATCCACTGCATACTGCCGATTTGCTGCGACCACTTCGTCCGTTACGCTCATCGAAAAAACCTCCTCAATAGGTTGAATTACTCCCTGTCAGCTGGTTTGGGATGTGATGCGCGAGAACCAAAGATGGACTGCTCAATTTTGGGAGATCGAGCAGTGGCCGGAAGCGTGACGCGTGACTCAGCCGCTCGCAAATTTCCTGGAAACTGGAACATCTCTTATGGCGCAGCCGAACCGGCCATCGCGCTCCGCTCTAGCGCCGCGCGATCCCAATTCGCCAGTTTGGCCGCCGCTTCGTATGTGGACTGGAAGAAATCGAGCAGCATCGCTCGCGGGTCGGCGGCGGTTCGCACGTCGTCATACGGCAACAGGAACTCCTTGATCTGCTCGTTGTAACGGGCCTGCTCAGGCTTCACGGGATAGTCCTTGAATCCGGCCGGCTCGGGCGACACATACGCATAAAACGCCGGGTTCGCCACATCTCCCCCGCCCGGCCACCATCCCACGCTGCTTACCTCGTGCGAGTATGCTTCCCGGGTAATTTTATCCGCGCCCGGCCGCTCCGGCGCCCGTCGTCCTGAAAATCGCGAGACCGCAAGATCGAAGCTGCCCCAGAAAAAATGCACCGGGCTATCCTTGCCGATAAATCGGCTGCGAAACTCCTGAAAAATCGGGTTAAGCGCAACCAAAATATGCCAGAACCGTTCGGCGTATGCGGGATCGTATGATGCGTGCGTCGTATCCTGATCGAACCGAATCGGATTCGGGACTTCCACCGGCATCGGCCAGATCTTCACGTCGATTCCCAGGGATTTCAGCGACGCCATGAATTCTTTATAAAAGTTCGCAACGCTTCGCGGCCCAAGGTCGAGCACATCCGTTTCGCCTGTGCTGGTTTCGATCCGGAGCGCATGCTCGATGAAATCAAATTCCGCCTCGAAAACTCCCGCCTGGTACGGAATCGCGGAGGTGGTCAAGCCGCGGGCGCTCACGTAGAACGGCACCTCCCACCAGTGATTAATAAGTGGGCTGAGCGCAAGCCGCACTTTCCCTACAATTTGCGTCCACATGTGCAGCGTCTCGCAGGTATCTTTCCATTCGGCGTACGGCAGCGCCGGCCAGGTTAGTTCTCTCGAGGACGCCGATTGAGTTGACATGCGATGCTCCTGGAAATTTTGATTTCACGCCAGCATTTAATCGCGATTTATATATCATAAACAAAACGCCCACAGCGCCCATGAGTTTCGCTCATTCAGGCCGAACCTTCAAATGAAACAATCGAGAGTCCGCTCCGCAAGGCCAGCTCTCTTCGATATTATAGACCGCCACTATGGCAGAGACGCTTTCTTCGCACATTCGGCGGCGCAGCTCAATCAACCGCGAAATTCGTCGGCTTCGGCTTCGCGACCTGCCGGTCGATACCGTCGAGCTCGCAAAATATCTCATCGGCAAGTCGCTCGTGCACCAAATTCCACGAGGCCGCCTCACCGGGCGAATCGTTGAGACGGAAGCCTATCTCGTTGGCGATGCCGCCGCGCACTCCTTTCGCGGACTCACTCCGCGAAACAAATCGCTTTTCCTCGAGCGCGGCCACGCCTACGTCTACTTCTGCTACGGAAATCACTACATGCTGAATGTTTCAGGCGGCGAAGAGGGAACTGGCACCGGCGTATTGATTCGCGCCGTCGAGCCGCTCGAGGGCATAAATATCATGAAACGCACGCGCCGCACCAACCGGCTGCTCGATCTGGCGCGCGGCCCAGGCCGCGTGGCGTCCGCATTTCGCATAACGCGTGAACTGGATGGATTGAATCTGGTTAATGACGCAGGTTCTCTCTGGCTAGGCTCGGCCGTGCGCAAAGCCGGCCCGATCGGCGAAAGCATCCGCATCGGAATCACGAAAGACGCGCATCGCGTCCTGCGCTTCTACGAACTCGACAGCCCCTTCGTGAGCGGTCCAAAGAGCCTCAACACGCGCATCGTCATTTAGACCGCGCGAGCGTTTTTTCTTCCCACTCCCGCGCCTTTTCCGTAGAATCTTTCATTGTCTCCGTGCCGAGGTAGCTCATCGGTAGAGCGCGGCCCTGAAAAGGCCGGCGTAGGCAGTTCGATTCTGCCCCTCGGCACCATCCCAGATCCCACCCTAGTAGATCGCATTTCCCCGAAGCAAGTCAGAGCGTCTTCGTAGCAACTTCTTCATTCGCGACCGCGTGAAAGCAGCTTCCGAAGATAGCAACCGCACACGCTCAGTACTCGGAGGTTTCGCCTCCGCCATCTCTCCTTTTAGTTTCGTAGTTTGTCCACTTTTAATAACGTCCTGCTTTCGACGCTGGTGCGTGATTTGTACGGATGAACCAGAAGCGTTCACCTTTAGAATTCGCTTCAGGCCATCATTAGAAAATTTTAATTTGCGGACCAGAGCTTGGGTTTCACCTTCGGCCTCTGCCCACTGCTCAACTACCGATCCGGATTTCTGGGACCGCCTCTTGAGGAGAAAGACATGAACCGTTTGGCGCCGTCGGTGTGTGTGTGCTTGGTTTTCGTCGTCGCGATGACGATTGCTGGATGTGGAGGCGGTTCAGGCGTCAAGCTCACGTTCCAGGGTGGAACTGCCATGGCGATTGACCAGGGGCAGAGCGTCACTATCAAAGTGACCACGACCGGTGATGCCGGCATGGGCGTAACATGGACTTGCTCCGGCGCTGCCTGCACCACGCTGGGAAGTTCTTCGACGACCTCGGTGACGTTCAACGCAAGCGGGGCATCAGGTACGGCGACGATCACTGCGACTTCGATAAGGCAGACCACCGTGACCGGCAGCGTGACAGTTACCGTCACCGCTCCTCCGGCCATATCCACTACTCAAGCGCAACTGACGGCTGCGCCAGTAACTGCTGGCGTCCCTTATAGCTTCTCGTTTGCGGCCACGGGCGGTGCGGGTACGCTCACTTGGAGCGCCACGGGGCTGCCCACGGGTCTGTCGATCAGTTCCAGCACAGACGCTATTTCCGGAACTGCCACAGCCAAAGGAACTGGCAACATTACCGTCACTGTGACGGATTCAAGCGCGGCTGGTCCCAAGTCAGCCTCCAGCAATCTTACTCTGACGATTAACAACCCGGCTCCGCCGGCAATCTCGACCACACAGGCGCAGGTGACGGCAGCTCCTGCGACGGTCGGCTCTGCATATGCCTTCACTTTCCATGCTACCGGAACTGGCACCCTTACCTGGAGCGCAACAGGACTCCCTTCTAACGGACTATCACTTGCCGCAAGCACGGGCATCGTTTCCGGCACCCCTACTTCCAATACGCTTGTCAGCTTCACCCTGACCGTAAGCGATTCGTTCGGGCAGTCTTCAGCTGCAACCGCATTTGTAGTCACGGTCAACATTGCTCCCCTGGTGATTTCGACAAATTCATTGCCCAGTGGAACGGTGAACACCGCCTACAGCGCGACGATTACTGCCAGCGGCGGCGTTCCACCGTACACTTTTAGTCTCGATGCCACTTCGACTGCGCTCCCGGCGAACTTGACTTTCGCATCGGGCAGCCCGTCGGCCACCATCGGCGGCACGGCCACGGCGACCGGCACCACCAACAACATCGTCGTGGACGTAGCGGATTCCGAAGGAACTCCGATGACAGCGCAGAAGACTTACTCAATCACGATTAACGCCGCGAATGCCGCCTGCGGTTCGGGCAGCGAATCGTTGCTCAACGGGCAATATGCCATCTTGCTCCGAGGCTTTGACACCGGCGGACCAGCCGGTATCGGTGCCACCTTCGACGCCGACGGTGCGGGACACATCGCCAAACTCGTCGGCATCGAGGACATCAATACCACCACGGGTATCGGGCCTCAGCTGAACCTATCCATTACCTCTGCCAGCAGTTCTTACTCGGTGGGTTCGGACCACCGCGGCTGCATGACCCTCGAGACCTCCGCGGGAACCCAGACGTTCCGCTTCTCGCTGGATGAAATCACCGCTGGCGTGGCCTCGAATGGGCACATCATTGAATTCGACAGCACTGGCTCAAATACTGCCGGCGTTCTTCGCAAGCAAGACACCTCAGCCTTCTCCACCGCGCAGATCAGCGGCAATTTCGCCTTTGGAGTATCCGGCCCAGAGCCGGGAGGGAAGTTCGCTGCGGTTGGGTTGTTCTCTCTCAATGGTGCCGGCGGCTTCAATGGCAGCCCTGCCAGCGTTGTCGATTTTAATGACAATGGCGACGTAGACGGTAACAGCACAACTTATCCAACGAATCGCGTTTCCCTTAGCCAACCCTCATACTCCATCTCCGCGAATGGCCGCGGAACCTTTTCGTTCCTTCCAGGCGGCGGTGGCGGCGCCACAACGGTGCATACTGTCCTCTACGTCGTGTCCTCCACCGAATTGCTCATCCTCAGTTCCGACGCGCAAGCCTCAGACAATCTGTTCGCCGGATCGGCCCTGAAACAGACAGCAGCGTCGTTCAGTGCCTCATCCTTGAGCGCTAAGAGCATTCTCTACACGACTGGCCTCGGAAATAATGGCGGAACACCGGTCAGCCGTGTCAGCGGAGGGATTCTCACCATAACAAGTGTCGGGAATTTCTCCTTCTCCGGCCAGCAGAATGACGGAGGCAATATCTCGGGGCAGTCCGCCACAGGTACTTACAGCGTTGGCTCGGATGGCCGTGTCACGGTCACGGTCGCTGGCGGTGGCGGCGCGCCCATTATCTATCTGGTGGGCGCGAATAAAGGGTTCGTGCTGATGACCGACGGCAGCACCACCAACGCCCACGTCGCCTCCGGCTTTCTTGAGCCGCAGACCGGCACCTCTTTGTCGACCTCATCCGCAACGACTCTTGCATTTGGTACGATCCAGCCCGACCTTTCGGGCATTGCGGATGACAGTGGTGTTGCAACTTTCAACGCCGGAAATGTCACGGGAACCAACGACAAAAATTCGGGCGGAACCTTGAATGCTGGGGGCTCAATTTCAGACACCTACTCGATTGATGCAACGGGACTGGGATCCATCCCTGCCAATTGCACCTTGGGGACAAACTGCGGGAACTTCTTCTTCGTCATCTCACCGACGAAGATAGTGCTGCTCGGCGCCGATCCGAGCAGTACCAACCCGAACCTCCAGGTTGCAGAACAGTAGCTTGGATTCATTTTAATCAGGCTCAACCGATTTACCACGAACCGAGGCCGGCGCCAAGAGCGCCGGCCTTTCTGTTCTGGGCGCCTGGGTGATAAGCGATTCCGTACCTGCTATTCCCGACGCTTTCTCACATAACGAAGTGATTGCTGGCCGGAGGCCGGCCACAAAGCCCGCACCCCATCTTTCCCGAGCGTCAGACTATGACTTGCTCGATGAGCTCGAGGAAGTTTGCTTTGAGCCCTCTTCAAACCCTATTCAAAAAAAGTTCGGCTCGATCAAGCCAGTGAAAGTAAGATGTAAGCTCTTTCGCTGGTGACGGCGAACCGGAGTGATGCAGCTGTATGGATGGTCTTTTAAAGCAGGCTATGTCGCTTTCCCTCGTCGGGAAGTGCGTTGCCGCGGCTGTCGGCATCCTCCTTATTCACGCCACTTTTCGCGTCCTCGAACAAACGCTGCCGCGGCGCTTTGGCCGGGCCAATTCTCGCTATAAGGTCCGCAAATTCGTCATCTTTTCTGGATACATCACGATTTTGCTCTTTCTCGCGCTCCTCTTTGAGGATCGCCTGGGCCGCCTCAGCTTCGCCATCGGTGTAATCGGCGCGGGCGTGGCGGTAGCTCTGCAAGACGTGGTGGCCAGCGTTGCCGGCGCCTTCACTATCGGCTTTTCAAAGCTCTACATGGTGGGCGACAGAATTCAGATCGGCGATACGAGAGGGGACGTGATCGACATCGGGCTCTTGCGAACTACCTTGCTGGAAACGGGGAACTGGGTCAGTAGGGATATGTACAACGGCCGGATCGTTCGCGTTCCCAACAGCGCCGTCTTGAAAGGGCCCGTTTTCAACTACTCGCAAGGATTCCGGTTTATTTGGGACGAGATTAAGGTGGTATTCACAACCAGCAGCGATTACCAGTTTGCGAGGGAGATGCTCCAACGAGTAGCCAAAGAAGCGATTGGGGACTACCTGGCCGAGGCGCAAGCTTCATGGAAAGCAATGAGCGACTATTATGAAAGCGAGAATCCGCCTTTGGAGCCTACCGTCACACTTGTTGTGAACTCCGGAAACCTGGAATTCGGCGTCAGTTATATCGTTGACTACAGCAAACGAACCGCCATGCAAGATCATCTGTTCACGAAAATTGTGCAGGAAGTCGCCAACAGCAACGGCCGCCTCACATGGTCGTCCACCCCGTCTTTCGTCACGCTTCAGACCACGCCGAGCGCGGCGGCCGCACCTCAGCCGTTAGCTCCGACTCAGGGGACAGTCAAGGCAACAGCTTCCCATTAATATGCTTTCGGATCGCGTCGCGGGACCCTTCGAGCGCGCTATTTCATCGAATCGTCGAACTCTTTCATCCAGCCTTTTGCTTTCAGCACTTCGCGAGGCTTCGCGCCGTCGGGCGGCCCGACGATTCCGTCCTTCTCCATCAAGTCAATCAGCCGCGCGGCGCGACCGTAGCCCACGCGCAACCTGCGCTGCAGCGTCGAAGTCGAAGCGCGTCCCATCTCGCACACCACGCGCACGGCGTCCTGGTAGAGTTCGTCGTCCACATCTTCGCCGTCACCCGCTTCGTCGCCTCCGCCTTTCGCGGAATTCTCATCGCGTGGCGGCTTGAGCAGCTCTTCGTTGTAAATCGCCTTGGCCTGCTCCCGCCAGAATTCGCACACCGCCGTCACTTCCGCTTCGTGCACGTACGGCCCGTGAATGCGATGCAGCCGCGACGACCCCGCTGGCAGATACAGCATGTCGCCTTTGCCCAGCAGCGATTCCGAGCCATTCGAATCCAGAATCGTGCGCGAGTCGATTTTGCTCGCCACGCGGAACGAAATGCGCGCCGGAAAATTCGCCTTGATCAAACCGGTAATCACGTCCACCGACGGCCTCTGCGTCGCCAGAATCAGATGAATCCCCACGGCGCGCGCCATCTGCGCCAGCCGCGTGATCGATTCCTCCACGCCGTTCGTGTCCACCATCATCAGGTCGGCCAATTCGTCGATCACGATCACCACGTACGGCAGCGGCTTGGCCTCTTCCTCCTCCGTATTGTCAAAGAGCGATAGCGAGTGGCCTTTCTCGAACGTCTGGTTGTACTGCGCGATGTTTCGCACGCTGCGCCCGGCGAGCATCTTCAACCGCCGTTCCATTTCGCGCGTCGCGTTCCGCAGGACGTTCGCCGCAACCTTCGCATCAGTGACTACCGGCGTCAGCAGGTGCGGAATGTCCGAATAAATCCCCAGCTCCACCTGCTTCGGATCCACTAGCACAAGTTTTAATTCTTCGGGCGTCGCCTTGTACAGCATGCCCATCAGCAGGGAATTGATGAACACGCTTTTGCCCGTGCCCGTCGAACCGGCAATCAGCAGGTGCGGCATCTGCGTCAAATCGGCTGCGCGAATCCGGCCGATTAAATCCTTGCCAAGCGGCATCGTGAGCTTCGCAGGCGAATGGCTGAACTCCGGCGCCTCGATAATGTCGCGCAGCGCGATCGTCTCGCGATGCGGATTGGGCACTTCGATGCCGACGGTCGATTTCCCCGGAATGCGCTCGATCAAAATGGACTCGGCGCGCAGCGCGAGGCACAAATCATCGCCCAGCCCGGTAATGCGGCTGTACTTGATTCCCGCTTCGGGCTTGAATTCAAACGTCGTCACCACCGGGCCCGGATTGATCTGCGTCACCTGCCCGTTCACTTCGAATTCCTGGCACTTCAACTCGATCGCGCGCGCGTATTCCTTCAGCTCGCTTTCCGTCATTTTCTCGCCGCGCTCGGCCACTTGCAGCAAGCTCGGCGAAGGAAGACGGTAAGCCGTCTTGCCCTGCGCGATCTTCGGCTCCCGCGATTTCTTAGGCGCCGGAGGCGCCACCCGTTCTTGCTCGTGAAACTTGATCACCGCAGGACCAGGCCCGGAATCAAAACGCGACTCGAATTCCTTCACATGCTCCTCGAGGTCCAGTTCCTGCTCCTCTTCCACATCCATATTGGCCGCCGCTTCGCGCGCCGAAGCCGACACGCGCTGCTGCGCCACCGCCGGTCGACCCGCAATCTTGATCTCCTCCACGCGCTTCTTCAGCCGCTCCGATTCGCGCCCCTCGCGCCAATCCTTCACTCGCGCCGAAAGCTTCCCGAGAATCCCGTCCGGATTCATCGGCTTCTTCAGCCATCCCGCAGCGGCGCGAAGCGAAAAGCTGGTAGTCAAAAATAGCGCCGTGAAAAACGTAGCCGTCGTAACCAGGATCGCGCCAACCGGGTTAAAAGCAGAGAGCAAGCCTTGCGCCAGCACCGTCCCCAGCAGCCCGCCCGCAGGCAGCGCGCCTCGCACATCCGGAAAATGCAGCAGCACCATCCCCGCCGAGAGCGACGAAAGCATCATCGCCGCCCCGATCATTTTCGCCACCGGCGCTTCCAGCAGTTGGCTGCGGAACCAGCGCAACGCCACCAGAATCATCCCCACCGGAAACAGAAACGCGCTGAACCCGCAGAACTGAAAGAACAGATCGGAGATGTGCGCGCCCACCGGCCCAATCCAGTTGTAAGCAGGCTTCGACGCCGGCGCCCGCGCAGCCACGTTGAACGACGCATCGTGCGGCGAGTAGGAAAGCAAGCTGAGCGCAAGCAGGATCGCCAGGCTCAGCCCAACGAACCCGATCATCTCGTTGATCCGTTTATTCTCGGTCGGTGTAAGGATGCGCACTCACTTCTCCTTTGACCCAGACAAGGATACCCCCGAATATCCGCACTGCGATACCGGAAGAGAAAGCAAAGGGGAAGGCGCTCGCTCGAATCTGGGCGGCGCGGGCGCTGTCGCGCAAAACCCAAAAGCCCCCGCCAAGGCGGCGAGGCTCGCGAGTGACCGACCAACTATAACAAGTGGAATCGGAGCGTACATCGGGTAATTCCTGGATGTGTGTCCAAATGCTATCGCGGAGAATCCAAGTCCGCGACCAGGGCGGTGGATTTCAAAAATGCCATTTTTGTCTCGATTAGAAATGTCGAGCAACATTTGTTTTCAGCGGCTTGCGGCGTTTTCTAATCGCGGTGTCTCGATTAGGATTTTGGGGAGGCGTTGTAGATTCATTGACACGTTTGCCGACAACACGTCGGGGCAGATCGACCCAACGACCATGGGCCTTCAGACAACTATAGGCGCGGATGGCGCGAAGGATCGTCGCTGCCGTAACTGGTGCACTTTCACATTGTTCAACAATTGAATCGAGTACCGAGGTGAAGTTCTCCTTGCGCCGATCGAGAAGGCCGGTCGCCGTGGCGTGGCGGTAGAGGAGAGAGCGATGGCCCAGGCCGAATTCCTCGACAAGGTCGCGCGCGTTTTCCCAGAGGAGAAAGCGGGACTCGATCTCCTCTCGGTTCTCGTGATTGCAAATTCTACACTTACGTTGGTGGCGGAGCAGGGATGCCGGGGCGCGTTTGTTCCTGCGCCTGCGACCGACGATAGTGGCGAGGTTCATGTTCGTTCTCCATGGGCACTCCAAAATAGCCCGACTCACGATAACTTAGTGGTAATTAGTTGTCAATAGATAAAAATGTGTCACGGAAGACACGGAAGGAGTCCAAGTAGGTTAAAGGCCAGTTCCAAAATGGGAATGTTTTTCACGGTCAGGTCTGCTTGTTCCAGATTGGAGAGAGGAACCTGGTGTTGACCGAGAAAGTCTTCGGTTTCGACGCGTGTTTCGCCAGAGAAAACCCAGGGACGGATTCGATAAAAGGCTTGCAAACCTGTGGAGCAGGAAGAAAATTACAAAAAAGGCCCACGCTGTTCGTGGGCAAGAAAGCATATGGGAAATCCCGAATGAAACTGGCTAAGCTGCAAGAAACCAAGTCAACGATTCGCTTCAGTGCCAGATTGTTTCGCCCCAAGGCAAACGAAAAGACTGGATCGTGGACCCTAACCCTGCCCAAGAACGCGAGTGCGAAGCTTCCATCACGAGGCAGGACGATTGTGGAGGGAACGATCAATAGCTTCCCCTTTCGATCCGCTCTCGAACCAAACGGCAAAGGAAGTCACTGGCTCAGAGTTAATAAAACCATGCGCGATGCCGCAGTCGCAGATGCTGCAGGCGCGGTGACGGTGGAGATTACGCGGGCCGGAGAAGAACCGGAGATCAGGGTGCCAATGGATCTACGCAAAGCCCTTGCAGCCGCCCCGCTGGCGCAGGCAGGGTGGGAGGACATCACACCTCTCGCGCGCCGGGACTGGATTTTCTCGATAAGCTCAGCCAAGCAACCGGAAACGCGCGGCGCCGGATCGAGAAAGCGTGTGACATGCTTGCCTCCGGAAAGCGACGATTATGTTGTTTTCCCGGTATAAAGTGGCTTATGAAAAAAAACGCAAAATCATGCGGAATATGGCTTCAGTTGCCGAACTCAAAAAATCGTTTTTCGCCGAGATCGACAAATTAGAACGAGGCGCTGAGCGATTTCGTTCGGAATTTGAAGCTTCACATCCATGGGGAGAGTTCATCAGGGGCTGAGGTACCAAGACTGGGGACGAATGTGCCGATAATCATGTAAATACAAGCATTTTCAGCCCGTGGGGCAAAAGGAGGCGGCCCGGGCGCCGCCGCCCCGGCAAGCCGGGACATAACAAAGCGGCGGCCAGCCGCCGCACTCCAAATGAGGGATCTAGCGGGTGGAGCCGCTATCGCGGAGGAGGACGACGTCGGAATCGAGGCGGCCGCGCAGGATGGCAAGGGTTTTGCCGTCGGGCGACCAGGCGAAGCCGCCGCGGCTTTGATCGGACGCGAACTTGGTGATGTAGTGGCCGGGGCCGCCGTCGATCGGCTGGACCCAGACATTGTCGATGCCGTTTTCGCGGACGCCGTAGGCCAGCGATATGCCGTCGGGCGTGAAATGAACGCTGCGGGTGATGTGCGGATTGGGCGTGAGCAGCTGGCGCGCGCCCTTGGAAGCGGGATCGAGACTGACGAGCGCGATTTTCTCGTCCATCCCTCCGGGAGTAATGATCGCGGTGGTGGCCTCGGTCATCACGATGGCAATCTTGGAGCCGTCGGGCGAAATGTGCGCGGCGAATCCGCCGTAAATCGAATTGGGAATCGTGGTGCCGGGAACATCTTCTACCGCGCCGCCATCAATCGAGACGCGGCGGATCCGGTCGGGATTGTTGTTGATGAAGTAGACCCATTTCCCATCGGGCGAGCAGCTGGGGTTCTGGTCGCCGTGGCCGGTGGTGAGCTGCTTGAGATTCGAGCCGTCAAGATCGACGCGGTAGATGCTGCGTCCCGTGGTATTTTCGCCGTGGCCGGCCCAGGCGAAGACGATGCGGTGCGATTCGGGCGCGTTCGAGCCGGCGGGAGCGGCCGTGGAACAGCTCTCGGGAGCATTGATAAACGCGTTGGGATCGGTCGCGAGGACGGCGCGAGATTTTCCGTCGAGCGAAAAGCGGACGAGCTTGTCGGCCTCGGAGACGACGAACTGATCGTTGCCGGCCCAGGCAAAATTGTCGATGTCGCGCTCCTGCTCAAAGATGGGGCGCGGGGACGCATTGGCGCCGCCGCCGTCGGCGGGCAGAAGGTAGAACGTGCGAGATGCTTTTTGCTGCGAGGTCGCGATGGTCTTGCCGTCGGCAGAGAGGCTCACGTTGGAATAGTTGTTCGTGTCCTTGGTGATGGCGGTGGTCTCGCCCGCAGGCAGCGCGACGTAGGCAATCTGATTGCGGCTGTAGCCGGACTCGCGGCCCAGATGGGAAATCACCAAGCCCCGCATATCCGGAAACCATCTGAGATCGGTGACGATACTGGCTTTCACCGAGGCGAGCGGCTGCCAGGTGGCGTTGTCGCCGGTGGAAGTTGCGTCCACGGATTCGACAGAAGTGAGGCCGCGATCGTTGTGAAACACGGCGCCGGCGATCAATTTTCCGTCGGGCGACCAGTCCACGACAGCCGGGGCATCAGTGGTCGACCCGGTGACGAAGGAGTGCTCGCCCGAGCCATCGGCGTTGGCGATGAGCAAGTGATATTTGCCGACTTCGGGATCGTTCTGGCGGACGTAGGCGATCCGCTTGCCGTCGGGAGAAAAAGTGACGTTCGAGTCCACGTCCTTGGCTACCACTTGCGGTTCGCCACCGAGGACGGGGATGCGATAGATGAAGCGAACAGTTTCGACGGTGTTTTCCGAGCGGCTGAAGTAGATATAGTTTCCGTCGCGGGAAAAGCTGAAGCCCCTGTAGCTGCGTGGCGCCGGGGGAAGCACTTGCGTATCGCTCGAAGTGGGAATGTTGCGGAGCCAGACGCTCTCAAGGCCGTTATCGGCGATGCCGCTGACGACGTATTTGCCGTCGGGGGAGACGGCGGCGTTGACCGATTTTCCGGTGTTGGTGATTTGCGTGATGGTGAAATTCTGGAAGGGCATCGCGGCCTTGCCGCGAATGAGCGAAAAGACGCCGTACCCAGCGGCCGCGACCAGAACCAGCGCCACGAGTGCGCCGATGATCAATTTTCCTTTGTGCTCGCGAGCCGCCTGTACGGCGACGGAACCGGATCCGCTCGCATCACGCGTAGTCGCCGGCGCCGCTGGTATTGCCGCTGCGGAGGCAGCGCTTGATTGGTGCTGCGCGCTCGACAACGGTTCCGCGGGCATGGCAACGGAGCCCGACGGGTCCGCATATTTCACTTGGGCCGCGCGGCCGGAACCGGTGTCGCGCTTCAGGCGCTCAAGGTCCGAAGCCATGTCGCGGGCCGTTTGGTAGCGCAGGCGCGGATTTTTTTCGAGGGACTTGGTGATGATGCGGTCGAGCTCCACGGGCAGCGCGGGATTCAGGCGCGCGGGCGGAACCGGTTCGCGCTCGAGAATCGCGGCGAAAATTACGCCGGTGGTGTTGCCGGAAAACGCCTGGCGGCCGGTGGCCATCTCGTAGAGGACGAGGCCAAAGGAAAAAAGATCGGTGCGCGCGTCGAGTTTTTCGCCGCGCACTTGCTCGGGCGACATATACGCAACGGTTCCGAGCGCCGTGCCCGGACTTGTAAGATTCGGGTCAGTATCGAACGCCGGTGCGCCGGCCGTCACCGTCTCCGCGACGGCGCGTGCGGCGACTTGTTTCGCCAGGCCGAAATCGAGAACTTTGGAGCGGCCACGATCGGTGAGGAAGATATTTGCCGGCTTGATGTCGCGATGAATGATGCCGCGTTCATGGGCGGCTTCGAGCGCGTCGAGGACGCCGATGCCGATTTCGAGAAGCTGATCGAGCGGGAGCGGCTGTCCGTTGATGCGATGCTTGAGCGTGACGCCCTCGAGCAGCTCCATCGCGATGTAGGGCACGCCGTTGTCTTCGTCGATATCGTGAATCGTGCAGATGTTGGGATGATTCAGCGCGGAGGCGGCCTGCGCTTCGCGGCGGAATCGTTCGAGCGCGGCGGCATCTTTGGTGACGTCGTCGGGAAGAAATTTCAGGGCGACGAAGCGCTTCAGTTTTGTGTCTTCAGCGCGGAAGACGACGCCCATTCCACCGCCGCCAAGCTTTTCAAGGATGCGATAGTGGGAGAAAGTGCGGCCTTCAAGGGAAGTGGGTTCGGGCATCGGGGATGCAGTTTAGAGCGAGGATAAAACTAAGTCAACGAATTGAGACGGAGCGCAGCAACCAGTTTCCAGCAAATCCGCGCACACGTCCACTCGCTAACGTGCTGCGATCTTGCGCTGCTTCGGCTCTGAACCGTCCCAACATCTGCACGATTCACGAGATTGGCGAGCAGGACCGGCAGGCGTTCATCGCCATGGAGTTTCTGGATGGCGCAACGTTAAGGTGGATCCGCCCCAAGGAGATGGCCGTGCCGGAGTATTTGCCGGCACGGCCTCCTGCTCATCCGCTTGGCTTCGACTAGGGTGCGCAGCCTGGATTTTCAAACGGTGAAAGAGCGGGAAGCGATGCCTTGTCCGGGAAGCTGTAGGCTGCCCGGAACGCGTCCGAGTGCTCCTGGAATTCGAACCACTGCAGCAAGGCAACGTTCGACAGGCTGTAAGTTTGCCTGAGGATATTCTGGACTGGGCTGGTGACGTTGGCAGAAAGACTCTCGACCACGTCGCCCACCTCCAGAAAGTTCTGGCATTGACTGCCGGACAACCACCAGGGCGTGATGTTGTGAACGGCATCGAATCCCACAAACGGATCGTTGAACGTCTCCGCCATCTCATGACTGAGCGCAGCGACGCCTGAAAGCCACCGCCGAATAGCCCAGGGGTGATCCAGCTCGAGTAGTTCATCATGTAAGCTCGGGGCAGATTGCCGTTTTGAGGGATTCCCGGTTCGAAATCGAATGAGTGGAAGCCGAGCACGCAGCACTGCTTCACATCACCGTTCAAATAGAGATAGGTGTTGGGAAACAGGAACGTGGTGAGGTCCTTAGTGGTCATATCGCCGTTGAGCTCCGCCGCTCCAATCAGCGTGGTGTTGTCCACGGGGAAGGTCGGCGGGAAAAGCAGGTTTTGAATTGTCACATCGTCGACCAGTACGAAGAGGCAGCATGATCCATCTTAGTTCGGCTGCGCGACGTACTTGCCGAATGGCAGGGTCATGGTCATGGACCCCTTCAATTGGGGGTTCAGAAGAGTGTGCCAATCCTGGCGCATAGAATGGAAGAAAGTCGCGCGCATGTCGGCATCCGTATATCCCTGTCTCGCTCGATCTCCTGGCCGCTGATGGGTCGGTTGCGATGCACTACGATGTGAGTCCCTTCGTCGAGCCCACGCTCCTATCGCCCATTTTCTTCCCCGCGAAGTTTTTGAGCAGCCCGCACCCCACGCAGTTTAATCGGGGCAGGAACAAGCGTAGTGCCTCCCTCTTTGGGATCACGCCCGATCATCGAGAAGAACCAGAGGTTCTGTGGGCTGCCGTCGACGCCGATACCGTTGGCGTTGAACTGGCCCGTGAAATTGACGATGGAATCAATTCCGGGAAGGCTGGAGCTGCTCAGCGAGTCTAAATTCGATTTTTTCAGCGGATGTACGTTTGAGTGCAGGTGACGCGCAGTCTTCAGAAAATCCGGCCCAACCTCAGTCGAGGATTGCGCGAATGCGGTCATCCCCGTGGCCAGCACCAGCAGCACAAGGGACGTTATCTTGCTAAATCGCTTCATGGACAGCCTCCATTCCTCTCGTTGTGAATTTTAAAGACACCTTCGAGCCTGCATTGACGCACAAGAACTCGCTCGGGCGCGGACACACGTCAACTTGGGCAAAAGTGTGGGAACGTGAACAGCAGACGCCGGCGGGAATCTAGCGCAACCCAATCTCGAAAATCAAGCACGAATAAGTAAAATTTATGGGCCCTATTAGAGCAGCTGAACGGACTGCCGCGGGGCGGACAAGCGGGGCGCACTATCTTATCGCATGCCCCGTTGCTTCCATCCCCAATCGCACACTGACTCCTGATTTCTGTTACCAGCAGTGATCCAATGAGACGCCAGAAACGAGAATCCCTGTACTACCGGCCAAGTTGTTTCTAGGACATCGCTGTCAAGGAAACGCGAACCGCCCACCGCGAAAAGGTCTTAATAGTAAGAGCCCGCAGACGACGGGAAATATCACGAACACCCGGAGCGGCGGGCGCGAGGCATACTGAGGAGGATACGTGAACGCAAAGACTTGGATTTCTGTTATTGCGGCGGCACTGCTCACCCTGAATTGCAGCGCTGCGTTTGCGCAGGGCAAAGGGCATGGAAAAGGACACGACAAGGACAAGCATGACGACTCCTACGCGTACAGCTCAGAGCAGCGAGAGTCGGCGCATGAGTGGTACCGACAGCACGAAAATAATCTGCCGCCGGGGCTTGCAAAGCGCGACCGGCTTCCGCCGGGCCTTGAAAAGCAGCTCCGCGAGCGGGGCACTCTACCGCCCGGATTGCAAAAGAAAATCGAGCCGGTGCCGATGGACCTGGAGCGCCGTTTGCCTCCACCGCCAGAAGGCTGCGATTGCAGACATGTTTTCATAGGCGGCCACATGGTTCTGCTGGGCATCAGGACGAATTACGTCTATAGCGTCTTTCACTTCGAGCTTCAGTAGACGAACAACGCGTTCAAACGACTCGTTGCGCGAATGAAAAGAACACCAGCACGGCAAAGACAAGCATCGCGGCTGCCGAGTGTTCTTTCATTGGCACAGGCCCTTCGGTTCTCGGGGTAAACAGGATTGCCTGTGCTACCGACATCGCCAACGTCGCCCGTCTGGAAGCTCTACGTTCGAATCGCGCTACGAGCAACCGGCAAAATCGATTTCCATGGGCACAACGGTGGTACCGGGAACTGCTTTTAAGGGGTTCCCGTTCGTGTCCAGGCTCGTGGTTTTCGTCGACGGAACGCAATCGCCCACGCCACCGCTCAACGGAATAAAGGCGCTTGCGCCTATCGAATAAAGCACATCGCCGGACGCCGGTGCGGCGTAGGTGATCTTCCCCGAAGAGAAAACTCCTACGCTGGGATTACTTGCCGGTTCGATTAGAGTGTACTGAGCGCAGTTCGTGTTCGGGGGTGCCGTCACCGGGCAATTGGAATTCGAGTCCACTGAAATATTCGAGACCGAGTTGCCTTCAGCGGGAATCGTCGCAGTCAACATGGCTCCGCCGGGTAGAGTGAATGTCTGCAAGGCGGACACGGAAGCATCAACTGTGGCTGCGGCAGATCCAGTTGTCGCAGTGACGAATCCCTGGAACGTCACCGGTCCACCCGCTTCAGCAGTGAGAGGAATTGCCCCGAGATTGGTGCCGCCGGGGACGCCGACTGCCACCGTTGCGTTGTAAACCACTCCCGCTCCATTAATGGCGACCACAACCACATCAAACGGCGCCCCCGTTGGCAGCGGGCAGAAATTGAAATTGCCCCCTGAGTCGGCCGCCGATTCTTCAAAAATGACATCGTTGTGAGAAGCGTCCTGTTGTTCGAGCGCGACAAGGACGGACCCTCCCGCGATGGGCAGCATCGTCACTGAGTCCACCACCTGCCCGCTGATTCCCGTGCTATTCGTGCTCACCTGTTCCGCCGTCAGCACGGGCTTTAACCGGAAGCTCCCATCGCTCTGCACGACGATCGACGCGCAGGCATTGAAATCGATGTTGAGGTCAACGTCCTGCCCGGCTTTTACGGTGATCGGGCCGCCTTCGACTTGCCCCGGAGGAATTTTCAAGCCGGTGTTTGCCTGGCTGGAGAGCAGGAGTTCATGGACGCTTCCGTCCTGCAGGACGGCGCAATTGAAGCCCTGATTGCCGCAGGCGTTCGTTGCAGGGGCCGGGCCGCCGCCTCCGTCATTCGCAACCAGCAGCAAACGGATTTGCTGATAGGTGCCCGCGGGAAGCGCCGTATTCGATCCCAGCGTCGTCAGCAAGCACGCAGTCTGTCCTGCGGCGAAAAGGTCAATCTGCATCGGCTCAGTGTTGAGTTGCGGCGCGAGTTCCTGCCATCCCGGAGTGTTGTCGCCGGCCGAGGCGCTCGTGTGCGCCTGGACCGAACGAATCGTCACGTAGACGTGTTGAAAGTTGCCATTGGGAACCTTGCAGCTGGGCGGGTCTGTGAGGCTGACGTGTACGGTGGCCGTGCCGCCGTTTGACATACCGGAGCCAGAGCCGGAGCAACCTATGAGCGCGGCTGCGAACGCCATGATCACTGTGAGGCTACCAATCCAGATGCCCTTAGACACAGCGTTATGCTTGTTCCTTGGCAAACGTGCCATGGCCGACCTCCAAATGAAAAATATGATGAGATTCTGACGCCCAGGCGGGGAGGAGGGCGTGTAAATGAAATTCTAGGGTCGTCTTTCGGGGGCGTCAAGCGAAGGTCTGGAGCGCCGAGACCAATCTGGCAACGTGACCTAAGTGTCGCAATCTAGACTAGATAGGTGCCGGGAAAATCCTCTTGTCACCGAGCGTGTGGCGTGCTGCGAGGTGCAAGAGAGATTGGGGCGCGATTTGGCGCTAGGCGGCCATGCGGGTCGGGTTTTCTAGGCCCTCTCGGGAGGAGACAGCGCGACGGCTGCCTCGGAAGTGAGGTAGAGGAAGGTAAACGTCTCCTGCAGATACAGTCGAACCGCCGCATCGGTATGGCTGAGATAGCCAATGGAGACATCCTGGCCAATGTGCAGGTCGAAGTCGCCGCCCCGGGTGGTCAGCACGAAGGCGCCAGCGATGGCGGGCGCCCAGATGATTCGATCTTTGACGAGCCGCTTGACGTGCTCGAGCACCGGGTATCCATAGTCGCTGGTCTCGGCGAGCGCAGTGTAAGCTTCGGCGCCAAGGAGCACCGCGTAGGGACCGTTGACGCCGACGAGCCGTAACTGACTTAGGCCCTCGGCAATGGCATCCGGGTACTTACGGACATCGGCCGGGAGCGTCTTAATCGGGTTGCTGGTGCCCTGACGGATGCCACCAATGCCGGCCGCGGCGTAGCCCTCGAACACGGCGCAGTCCTCGGCAAAGGCGATCTGGCGAGCGGCGTCCTTCGCCGGTTGCCAGTCGGAGTCGTTCGCGCCACGCTCGACGTCGTCGATCGCCTGGCGATCCAATTCGAACGGAAAACGCAGCTCGACGAGCGCCTTCACCTCGCGCTGTCTGGCGAGGATGCCGTCGCGTGGAGCCGCGATATTCCGCAGGTGGCCGGTACCGACGGCCGAGAGGGCTGTGCCCGCGGGTCCCTGGACGTCGACGACACGGCGTCCGGCGAGGTAACGTTTGAACGTGCGCGATGTTTCCTCTTCAATCTGAGCCCATGCCGCGTCGGAAATGGGGGCTAGCTCGCGATGCAGGTTATTCATTGGCGATATCTCCTTTGAGGGAACCGATGCCGAGCGAACCCTCCTGTCGTGACGGGACGGATTGAGAGGTTTCGACCTCAGCGGGCGTGCCCGAGACCGCCGCATCGTCGGCAGGCTCGTCTTCAGTCACGGCCTCCAGAAAGTTGGCGGTGGGAACGAAGAACAGATTTCCGGTGGCGGCGCGGCTGAAGTCGAGAAGGCGATCGTAGTTGCCGGGTGGACGGCCGATAAACATGTTCTCGAGCATCTGCTCGGTGGGGCGGGGCGAACGGCTGTAGCCGATGAAGTAGGTGCCAAATTCACCCTGCGCGGGGCGGCCGAAGGGCATGTTGTCGCGCAGAATCTTCACCTCTTTGCCGTCCTCGGTGATCACCGTGAGGGCGTTGTGAGCTGAGGTTGGCTTCACGGAATCGTCCAATTCGATGTCCGATAACTTCTCGCGGCCGATGATTCGTTCCTGCGCTTCCGTGGACAGGGCATTCCAACCGTTCATGTCGTGGAGATATTTCTGTACGATGACGTAGCTGCCGCCCGCGAATGCGGGATCTTCCTCGCCGACGAGCACGGCGTCGATTGCCGCCTGGCCCCTCGGATTCTCGGTCCCATCGACGAAACCGATGAGATCGCGGGCGTCGAAGTACCGGAAGGCTTGCACTTCGTCGACGGGCGAAACGGCGACTCCGAGACGCGCCATGATGTGCGTCTCTAGCTCGAAGCATAGATCCATGCGTTTGGCGCGGATGTGGAACAATAAATCGCCCGGCGTGGAAACTGCATGATGCTTTTCGCCACGAACCTCCCGGAACGGATGCAGCATCGCTGGCCGCGGCGGCCCAAACAGCCGGTCCCACGCTTCGGAGCCGATCCCCATGATGCAGGAAAGGCCCGCTTCGAGATCGCGAGTTTCTACCGCGCGCGTCAGCCCGGCGAGATCAGCGCAGAATGAGCGCACGGTCGCGCGAGTCTGGGTGTCCGGCGTGAGAGCCACGACCAGGAATATCGCCGCGCGACTGAGAGGCGCCGCCACCGGCTGCGCGAGGGTGCGCAAGCCGTGCGGTGCATTGCTTGCATTTTTCGGATCGGGCTCCATCGGATGTAATCCTGGCGGGCTGAAAGAGCCTCGCGTGCGAAGGTTGAGCGCGGAAGGTTACCATCGTCTGCCAACGAACGTCTACAGCGCCTCCGCGCTTGCCGTAGCTCCAGAACGGCGATGAAACCTACTTCGCCGTCGGTGGACTTGGCACCTTGTAGCCATCGGTGAGCGTCTTCAGGAAGGCGACGAGAGCATTTTCTTCCTCGTCCGTCAACTTCAGATTGCCGAGTTGCCGTTTGTTGATGTTCGTTGCGTCCTCCGGCTCAGGCCAGCAGCTAACCTTTTCGCCGGGATCTCCTGCCTTGCACTTGGGCAAGACGTCGCGCGTGTTATAAAAATGCACCACCTCTTTCAGGCTTTTGAAGTACCCATTGTGCATGTAGGCCTTCACGAAAGTCGCCGTGGGACGCATATCGACATTGCGCAAAGTCGGGACCTGGAACTTCGCGTCGAACTTCGGCGCGAGTTTGATCCACTCAGAATCAGGATCGATTTGACCGCTGTCGCTCTGCAATGTGCGCAGAAAGAATCCGACTCCGCTATCGACGTACGCGTCTCCGGCAGGGTTGGCGGTGTACCCGAACTGGTCCGGCCGGCCCTCGTAGTAGAGTTGCAATCCCGGACTTCTGGGGACGCCGAGATTGCTGGCGGTGAAATCCGTAAACAGCGGCTCTTCGCCGGGCCCACCATCGCGATGGCACTCGTTGCATCGCGCTTTGCCGCGAAACAGCTCGTAGCCCAATTTTTCCCGCTGCGTGAATTGGTCTTTTCCGGCCTGCACGTTGTCGTACTTCGACGTGAAGGGGCTCACCTCTGGCGAGAACTCGTAAGCGGAAATGGCCAGTCCGAATTCGTCGTACACATGATCGGCGCGAGTTCGGTCTGCAGAATTCAAATGAACCGGGTGCGGGTCATTCTGAGGTGGTGGAGCTGGAGTGGCGCAGACTTTTTCCACATCCAGAGGCCATTGAATCGTAAACGAGTCGGCACCCCACACGGTCTCAAAGAGCTTGCGATACGGAGCCTTTGTGAGCCGGTAGGCGACACAGGCCGAATCGGGCAAACCCATTTCTACGGGATTCGTCGGCGGTCCCTGCGCCTGTTCGGCGCTTGGGCTCTGCAAGCGGTAGCCGCTCGCGCGCATATCCCAGAAATTCCCGCCGACGAAGTCACCCTGAAGCGCGTTGTAATGAAGCACCGGCGCGAAGGGCGCGTACATGTAGCTCTGCGGCTTGCGGTTGCTGAATCGCGTTCTCACCGATCCGGGATATGACACGGTAGTCTCATTCAGGGATTGAATCGGCCCGGTGAATCCCGTCTCCGGAGTGTGGCAGAAACTGCAGGCTTCATTCTGATTCACCGAGAAATGCTTGTCGAAGAGCAGCAACTTTCCCAGGGTGCGGACTTGCCCTTGGTGGTCGAGCGTGGTTTGATCCATCTGGCTGAAGGTGTCGGCTTCAATCCGATCGACTTCAGCGACGACCCTCGCCACGTCCTGATCGAACGACGGGGGCATCTGACCGCGGAGGTCGCTGGTGGACTGTGCTTCGCCGGCAACGATGCCGCCGGACTGCGTCTTACTGGTTGCTGAGAAAAAGAGCGCGCCGAAAATGAGGATGCCGAATAGCGACAGCGTGGGATTCCGATTACGCATGGGTTGTTTCTCCCTTCTTCATCGAACCTCATGAAGCCGTCGAGACAAGCGGTAGAGGGAAGAGAGAATTCTAACCCATGAGACGAATAGCATCCGATCTTCTTGCGTGGAGCGACCATCCAACTTCGCCGGCCAAGTTCTGAGTTCCATCGGCGAGGAAATTCGCGGACAAACCACCCCAGAGGCTCAAACCGGAAATTTTCTGCGGCTACAGGTTAGGAACGATCAGCGGTCAAGCCAGCCGTCGCGAAAACCTGCGCGCTGAAGGCCCTTCACGATGTAGGGACATCGCCGGACCGCGTTCCAGATGAGCTCGGTGTGATAGTTTTCAATCATCATAAGAATTGGACCCTCATTCAAACCGAAGATCCACGGAGACGTCCAGGCGTGCAAATTGCTGCTGGCGTCAGGATAAGTTGGATTAAAACTGGCGACGAATCCTCCGTACGGGCTGCGCCCTAGCGATCTGAGACGTTCGATGATGTGACGCATCGTTTTGACCACGATCTCGGGTGCGAACGGGACAGATGTTGCTACCGCCCAGGGTGAAATGGTGCCGTCATCCGGACCAAATGGAGCGCCCCGCGCCTCGTAGCCGAAAAATGTTCTCTGGACACCGTTCACCTCAAGTACGGCTGGTCCCGGTCCGTCGCTCGCGGTCAGTCCCCACCCGTATTCACTATAGTGGGCAAACTTTAGTGGATTCTCGATTCCATATTGCCTGTGAATTAGTGTGGCTCGCCGGCTGTTCTCAAAATAATCGATTCCCACTTTCCTGTTGAAGTCGTCGTGGATGCCGCGAAAATCCAGCCAGAGGTGGGACATCTGATGAATGAACAGCGGCCCGGCGTACAGGTATTCTATGTCGTAGACTTTTTTCCATTCAAAAGTTGAGATCCATTCTTTGTAGCCTTGCGGATCGACGGGAAACGTGGGCGATCCCAGGGCCAGCGCGTAAAGGATGATCGCTTCGCTGTAACCAGTATCCCATCGGTAGGGAAGAAATCCCGACTCGGGCTTCCAACCGTGCGAGATCGTGGTTCCTTCGTTGAGGGCCCATTGCCAATCAACTCGGCGGTAGAGACTGTCAGCGAGTTTCCGTAATTCGATTTCCTTTTCATCATTCGCGGTGAAATAGCTCGCCGCCGTAAGAATGCCTGCCATCATGATCGCGGTATCAACCGTCGACAATTCACATTCGATGGCTCGGCGGCCGGTCTGCATGTCGAGGAAGTGGTAGTAGAAGCCTTTGTATCCTGTGGCATTGGGTTCTGGACCCTGATGGCTGGAATCTAGAAACCTTAGAAGCGCGAGAGTTCTATCAACTGCGTCCGCTCGTGAAAGTATGCCTCGCACTACTGCGACGATATATACGCTGAGCCCCATCCCCACAGCCGCGATGCTCGAAGGGGATCCTGGCTCGTTCCTATCCGCTATAAGGCCGTTCTGAGGGTTCGACTCGGTGAGATAGTAATCGACGATGGCGCGGCGTAAATTGTCAAGCAATTCCGATTCAGTCGCCTGCGGATTCAAATTGGGCAACGCGGTTGCCAACGCAATCTCCCTTATTGAGAGTATTACATCGCGAGATGGGCGGCCCAGTAGAGGACTGCGGCGCCGAGGATGATGCGGTAGATGGCGAAAGGGGCGAAGCCGCGGGTGCGGACCCAGTTCATAAACCAAGCCACGCTCGCGTAGGCGACGATGAACGAAACGACGAAGCCAATGGCGAGAACGATCCAGCCGTGCGCGTCAATTTGGCTGACGCCGATGGGATTTTCGACGCCTTTGCCGCGCAAGGATTTGAGGAAATCGTAGCAGGTAGCTGTGACCATCGTAGGAATTGAGAGGAAAAAGGAAAATTCGAGCGCAGCCGCTCGCGACATCCCCGCGACCTGTCCTGCGGCGATCGTGGACATCGATCGTGATGTGCCGGGAAAAACGGCGGAGAGAATCTGGCAGGCGCCAATCCAGATGGATTGGCCGACTGACATGTCTTCCATGTGCCAGGTATGGATGCGGCTGTACGGAGCGTCGGGGCCGGCTTTTTCGGAGGGCGAGTTCATCGCGTCAATGAACCACATAACGATTCCTCCGACGAGCAGGCTCATACCCATGATGTAGAGGCTCTCGAGATGCTTGCCGATGATTTTCGTGAGTAGAAATGCAGGAATTGCGGTGATGACGAACGCGATGAGCACGAGGCTGATTGGATGCGTGAAAATGGTTCGGTTGCCGCGTTCGCCTCGCGGAAATGTGGAGAGAAATTTCGCGATGCGCTCGCGGAAATAGATCGGCAGACAGAGGATCGCGCCGAGTTGGATGACGATTGTGTACATCTTCCAGTAGCCGTCGCTGAGATTGACGTGGAGAAGGAATTCGGCGATGCGCAGATGCGCGGTGGAGCTGACGGGTATGAATTCGGTGAGGCCTTCGATGATGCCGAGGATGAGAGAGAGTAAGTAATCGTTCAAGAGGCCCCCGTTGATTTTGTCGTGAAGAAAATCAGGCGATGGATTTGATCATCGCGTAGGCGTCGCGGCCGCCCGGATAATAGCCCTTCCAGATGCCGCGAGTACGATAGCCATGCTTTTCCCAGAAGGCAATTGCGGAGTGGTTTTCGGTTGCTGTTTCGAGAATCACTTCGCTGACGCCGGATTTTGCGAGGCGCGATTCGACAGCTTCGAGGAGGCGCGAGCCGATTTTGTGCCGACGGTAGGCTTCGAGCACGTCAATGGTGATGATGTGGCCGCGATTTTCGCGGTGTGCGGCGAGGCAGAAACCTACAGGCTTGCGGCGCATCGTAGCGATCAGACAATCGGCGCCGGGCAGGCGCAGATAAGCGTGTAGTTCGGGACGAGAATAGGCAATGCCCGAGGCGTAGCAGGCCTGGTCGATTTCGTAGAGCGATTCGAAATCATCGGGAGCATACGGGCGCAGAGAGATTTTTTTCGGTTGGCGCGCTAGTTTCGGGGCGGCCACAGCAATCACACTTCCAGAATCACCGGGAGGATGAGCGGGCGCTTGGAGGTTTGCTTGTTCAGGTAGCGCTTCAGGTCGGCGCGAATTTTTTCTTTGATTACACCCCAGTCGGTTTTTTCTTCGGCGGTGGATTGTTCTACGGTTCGGAGGATCACTTCACGAGCTTTGCCGAGGATTTCCTGTCCGTCCTCGGATAAAAAGCCACGGGTTACAATTTCTGGCAGGCCCTCCAGGTGGCCGGTATGTTTGTCGATGGCGATGATGGGAACGAGCACGCCATCTTCGGCGAGGTGGCGGCGATCGCGGATTACCACTTCTTCGATTTCTTCGAGCGATCCGGAATCCACAAGGACGCGTCCGGCGGCGACTGGCTCGCGCCGGTAAGCTCCCCCATCGGGCGTGAACTCAATTGGCTGGCCGCTCTCGAGCAGGAAAATTTCGCCGGAGACAGCGTTCATTTGCTCGGCGAGAGCGGCGTGGCGGAACAGATGGCGATATTCACCATGGAGCGGAATGAAATATTTCGGCTTGCAGAGTTGCAGCAGGATTTTTTGCTCTTCCTGGCTGGCGTGACCGGAAACATGAATCGGAGCAGAGCGTCCGCCTTCATAGTAGACGAGAACGCGGCGGCGGAAGAGGTGATCGATCATGCGGAAGATAGCTTTTTCGTTGCCGGGAATCTGGCGCGCGGAAAGTATGACCGTGTCGTTTTCGGCGATGGTGAGGAGGCGATGATTATCGACCGAAATGCGGGACATTGCCGACAGCGGTTCGGCTTGCGTGCCGCTCGCGAGAATAACGATACGCTTGGGGTCGAATCCTTTAATGTCCTGAGGACGGACGACGCTGCCATCTGGAATGCGCAGCTTGTCGAGACCGTGCGCGATTTCGATGTTATCGACCATGCTGCGGCCGACGAAGCCGACTTTGCGGCCGACGACGCGTGCGAGATCGATCACCTGTTGAATGCGATGAATCGAACTTGAGAAACACGAAACGACGACTCGCTGTGGCGCCGCGCGGAACAGCTCTTCGAGTCGAACGACGACTGAGCGCTCGGAAGGCGTGAAGCCGGGACGCTCGACGTTGGTGCTGTCACTGAAAAGCGCGAGTACGCCTTCCTGTCCGTAACGCGCGAAGGCGTGAAGGTCGAAGGGCTTGCCATCGACCGGTGTGGGATCGATTTTGAAATCGCCGGTGTGAATGATCACGCCGAGAGGAGTGCGAATAGCAAGAGCTACGCAATCGATGGTGCTGTGGGTGACGTGCAAATATTCAATTTGAAACGGACCAAGGGATGTCGTCTGGCCGGGAGCGATTTCGTGGAGTTTGACCTTGTCGAGCAGGCCGTGCTCTTCGAGTTTCTTGCGGACGAGCGCGAGTGTGAATTTTGTGCCGTAAATAGGAACCTCGAGATCGGCAATGATGTAGGGAATTGCGCCGATGTGATCCTCGTGAGCGTGGGTAAGAACGATGGCGCGGATGAGGCGCTTGTTCTGCTTCAGGTAGGTGGTGTCGGGAATGACGATGTCCACGCCGAGAAGTTCTTGTTCGGGGAACATGAGGCCGGCGTCGATGACGATGATGTCGTCGCCGGTGCGGAGGACGAGCATGTTCATTCCGAACTCGCCCATCCCGCCGAGCGGGATAGCCCACACTGATGATTGGCTCAATTTATCTTTCTTTCGAGTGAGGCCGACATTCGTGATTTACGGGCAGCGCATAGCTTCGCGTCGCGCGGGCACGGCCTGCCACGGCGGGTCTTCGACATTCCGTGTCCGTACCGCAGAGATACAAACCTGGCTAGACAGAATGACACGTATGGAGCGGCAGTTCAATCCCTGCCGCCGGCGAAGAGGCG